>Ga0180437_10000033_pt1 | contig 307457 bp, 270 predicted proteins | sample SS_ome_4_FD_132410 | JGI IMG/M metagenome (GOLD analysis project Ga0180437, IMG submission 132410) | Hypersaline lake sediment archaeal communities from the Salton Sea, California, USA - SS_3_D_1 metaG | ecosystem: Environmental > Aquatic > Non-marine Saline and Alkaline > Hypersaline >... | reverse complement strand
GACAGGTTCTCATAACGCCTGCCGCACTCGGGGCAGCGTAGCCCGCGGAAGACCTTGTACAGCTCGCCGTCTTCCCGGACTATGTGCACCTCGTCGCTTGTGCTCATCGAGAAGGAAAGGTCGAGGGCCTCGGCCACTCGCCCCCTGGCAGACGGGCTTATGGCGACCCGGTCGACGATCACATCGACCGTCTCGTCCTTGTGTATGTCGCCCGCTTCCAGGCTGGCGATCTCTCTGATCTCGCCTCTCTGGAGTATGCGCGCGAAGCCCTGGAACATGAGCCGCTTCTTTATCTCGCCCGGGACCGACACCGTGAGGGGGAAACCGATCATCACGCGCTTGCCCTCTCCCAGCGTGAAGACATAGTCCGTACCCATCTGCGTCCCCGTTCTCTCCACGGGTACATTGCAGTCCTCGCAGTATATGGTGCCGACGCGCGCATAGAGAAGCCTGAGGAGATCGTAAATCTCAGTGGCCGTGCCAACGGTCGAACGCGAGGTCTTGGTGGGATTGGCCTGCTCTACTGCGACCGCCGGCAGTATGCCCTTTATGTCGTCGATATCGGGGCGTGACACGCGCTCGAGGAACTGGCGGGCGTAAGTGGAAAGCGATTCAACGTAACGCCGCTGGCCTTCGGCGTATATGGTGTCGAAAGCGAGGCTGGATTTTCCCGAACCGCTGACACCGGTGACAACCGTGAGACTCTTGTACGGAATGAAGACGTCGATGTTCTTGAGATTATGTTGCCGGGCGCCTTTGACTGTGATTCCGCGTTCCATTCATGATTCCTGCCGGACGGCAGCACGCCTCCGGACTTAAGATAAGCGGGCGAATTCCCGGGCGCAACCCGCCCGGGAGACCTTCGCGACACTTAAAGTAGATTCTGGCAAAATCGCATAAGTAATTAATTTATATATGTATTACACCGTCGCTATTTTGGTCGCCAAAAATCCTGACTTTCATTCCTTGACTACATGCGCTTTTTGGGGTTAGTATTTTATTGGGTCAGGTACCCTGCCCTTGTGGTGCGCTCCTGACGCCCTGAACCGATCGCACTCGAGAGCAACTAGAGAGCTCGCCCCTGGGTTCACTAGAGTGGAGGAGACACCCCTGGGTCGGAGTCCTGACTCTTTTTTCTTTATCCCCGCACCCCCGTTTCACGAGTCCTGCGAGTCTATCACAAGGCGAGGCCGCACGCAAGTTATCGCGCCTTCTATATGGCAGGTCTGTGAGGGAATGGCCGCCTGCAAGATACCGCGACTTCCATGAGGGAGCGCTAGGAGGGAATAGCGGCCTTCAGTCGCGTGCCGAGCGCCGAATAGCGCCGGTCTGTCCTCACGTTCCTCACCGCTATACCCACGGCGCGGCGGCTGCCCACGAGGACAACGAGTTTCTTGGCCCTGGTGACGGCCGTGTAGAGGAGCTTCCTGAACAGCATGATATAGTGCTGGGTGAGAACCGGCATGACTATGCACGGAAACTCGCTTCCCTGGCTCTTGTGAACCGTCACGGCATAAGCCAGCGTGATTTCGTCGAGCTCCGAGCGGTCGTATTCAACGGGGAAGTCGAAGTTCACCGTGAGCTTCCCCTCTTCGGGGTCGCACTCGAGGACCCTCCCGATGTCTCCGTTGAATACCATCTTCTCGTAGTTGTTCCTGAGCTGCATGACCTTGTCGCCTTCGCGGAAACGGAGATCGCCCATGCGCTTGCCTCCGGAGTTGAGGGCCTGCTGGAGCATGGCGTTCAGGTTGGTGGCCCCCGCGTCGCCCTTGTACATGGGCGAGAGCACCTGTATGTCGGCAAAACTGTCGAAACCGAACCTGGCGGGCAGGCGCGCGCTCACGAGGTCCACAATGGTATTCGCGACTTCCGCGGGTTCGGCCTGGTCGAAGAGGAAGAAGTCGCCCTCGGCGCGGCTGAACTCCGGAAACTCCCCCCTGTTTATGCTGTGGGCGTTTTCCACTATTGTGCTTGTCTCGTCCTGCCGGAATATCTGCGTGAGCCTGTGCACGGGAAAGCAGTCCGAGTTGATCAGGTCTTTAAGAAAATTCCCCGGCCCCACCGGAGGAAGCTGGTCCACGTCCCCGACGAACACAACCGAAGTCGTGGACTTGACGGCCTTGAGGAGCGCCGATGCCAGCATTATGTCCAGCATGGAGGCCTCGTCCACCACGATGAGGTCGGCCTCTATAGGGTTCTCCTCATTCCGCCTGAAGAGATTATCCTTGGGATTGAACTCAAGCAGCCTGTGTATGGTCTTCGCTTCCCGGCCCGTGACTTCGCTCATGCGCTTGGCGGCCCTGCCCGTGGGCGCCGCCAGCGCGATGGCGCGGTTGTTGGACTCGTATACCCTGACGAAGGCCTGGACGATTGTGGTCTTCCCCGTCCCTGGGCCCCCCGTGATCACGGTGAAGCCCGACCTAAGGCCCCGGCTTATGGCGTTGAGCTGGCTCCCGTCGAATGTGACGCCCTGGGCCCTCTCTATGGCCAAGAGCGTGGACTCGACATCATCGACGTCGGGGCGATGCTCGAGGTCCAGGCGCGACTTGAGGTCAACCACTATTGAGGTCTCCGCCTCATGGAGATGCGGGAGATATACGTTCTCGTCCTCTATCACGACTTCGCCGTCGCGGCGCAGGCCGTCTAAAGCGTCGTCAAACGAGTCCTCGCCCACCCCCAGGAGCGACACGCAGCGCGTGGAGAGGAACTCCCGCGGCAGGAACACATGGCCTTCGTCTGTGGCCTGCCCCAGCACATAGGTGATGCCCGCCCGGATGCGGATGACCGACTCGGGGTCGATGCCGAGCTTATAGGCGATTTTGTCGGCAGTTACGAATCCTATTCCCCAGATGTCGGAGGCCAGCCTGTAGGGATTCTCGCGCACGATCTCGATTGCCTTGCCGCCGTAGCGCTTGTATATCTTGAGCGCGCTCGTGGCCCTAACCCCGTGCGACTCGAGGAACATCACGAGCTCGCTCATGGCCCGCTCCTCGCGCCACGCCTTCTTGACTGCCTTGAGCCGCGACCGGCCGATGCCCTCGACCTCCAGGAGCCGCTCGGGCCGCCTGTCTATGATCTCGAGCGTTCTCTCCCCGAACTTCTCGACAATCCGCTGGGCGTATTCCTTTCCGATGCCCTTGATGAGGCCCGAGCCCAGATAGCGCGCGATTCCGTCGACGGTATGGGGCGGCACTATCTCATAGGACTCGATACTGAGCTGGGTGCCGTAACGGGGATGCATCACCCACTTGCCGGTGACGCGCAGCCTGTCGCCGGGCCCGATGCGGGCGAAGTGGCCCGTGCACGTGAACTCATCGGATTGGGTCCTGAACCTCAAGACGGTGTAGCCGTCTTCGGAATGGAAAGTCACCTTTATTACTTCACCTTCGACGCCTTCGAGCCGCTCCTCGAAGATCCCCTCATCCACTCCCACTGTCGTGCGCCTCCCCCCTTATGGCATCGCAGGCGTGTTCAAGAATGTCTCCTATCACCTCCAGGCACTCGCCTACGGCCGCGGGGCTGCCCGGGAGGTTGACGATGAGGGTCTCCCCCCTTATGCCGGCCACCTGGCGAGAGAGAATCGCCGTCGGCGTGGTTTCGCGCCCCGCCATGCGCATGGCTTCCGCTATCCCGGGAACCTCGCGGTCGATGGCCTTGCGCGTCGCCTCAGGAGTCCTGTCGTCCCGCGAGAGCCCAGTTCCCCCGGTCGTGAGAACGAGGTCGGGGACGCCCGTGTCGCATATGTACTTGAGGTACTCGCTGATGTGATGCTCGTCATCCGCCACGATATCATGCCTTATTATCTGCCAGTTCCGGGCTTTGACGAAATCCAGAATGGCCGCCCCGCTGGCGTCCTTCCTCTCCCCCTTGCTTGCACTCGAACTGATTGTCAGTACAACCACATTGAGTCTCATGCCTCACCACCCTGCTTGATCAAGTCAAACGGATATACGCGGGCCACGTCGCCCGCGGCCACCTCATCCCTGTCCTCCGGAATAGAGATCAGGGCATTGGCTCCGGCCAGTGACATTATATCACCCGATCCCAGGAAACGCATAGGTGTGACCACCATGTCCGACGTGAGCAGGCCCGGCGTGTAAGTCACGTAGGGAGTTTTCCTGGCTATTGCGCCCGAGCACCTGGCTTCAATCGAAACCGGAAGGTAGTCGGTTCTTCCCAACATGGCTAGAATAAAAGGCCTTATGAGCATCAGAAGCGATACCACAGCCGATACCGGATTGCCGGGGACTCCGAAATAGGCCGTATCGCCCCTCAGCGCGAAGAGCACGGGCTTGCCGGGAGTCATCTTCACGCCCCTCAATATGATCCTGGCGCCGATGCGCTCGAGGCAGGCGGGAACGAAATCGAAACGCCCGCCCGAGACGCCGCCAGATATCATGACGACGTCGCAGTCGCCGCGGTCATCGAGAAATCCCGTGATAACTTCTTGGTTGTCTCCTGCGCTCTCAGACACGGCCACATCGCAGCCGGCGCTCTCCAGCATTCCGGCCAGCGTTGGCGAGTTCGAGTCCCTTATGGAATAGGGGCCGAGGGCTGCGCCGGAGGGCAGGAGCTCGTCGCCGGTGGCGAGCACCGCCGCGCGCGGTCTCCGCGAGACCTCATAAGGACCGGCCGCGAATGAAGCCAGGATGCCGAGCGCCTGCGGGGTTACAAGGGCGCCGGGTTCGAGAACCGCGTCCCCTTTTCTAATGACTTCGCCCTGCCTCCTTACATAATTCGCGGGCGGGACAGGTTTTCTTATATCAATGCTCGTGACTTCCCCTTTTACTTCCCCTTTGACTTCCCCACCTTCCCCGTGCTCCGTGACGTCCTCGTACCGGGCCACGGCGTCGGCGCCTTTCGCGAGCGGCGCCCCCGTGGTGATGAGCACGCAGGTTCCGGGCTCGCAGCGAGGCGGCTCGGCGCCAGGCGTGGACTTGCCCCTCACCGGGAATCGAAGAGGGCTAGCTCCCGAAGCTCCGGCCGTACCCTCCGAGGCAAGGCAATAGCCGTCCATCGACGAGACGTCCGAGCGGGGATAGTCGATGTCGCTCAATATGGGGGCCCTGAGCACCCTGCCGAGCGCGCCCGCAAGCCGGACCCGCTCGGTGTCCATGAGGCGGACGTGATCGAGCATGATGCGCCGCGCCTCATCGGGCGTGGCGAAGAGGCGTTCATCTCTCATCGTAGCTCCTGAGGCTATCACCGCAACCGGGCGCTGTCAAGCGCGCCCGCGTGCGCGCCGGCACGGCGGTGAATGAGAAAACATGCCAATGAGAGAACGCGCCATGGAAGCGCCGGACAGCCGGGGGCTAGGACCAGACGCCGGGGATCGCGGTGCCGCACCTGGGGCACTTGCCGTCAACGAGATCAATCGAGACCACGGCGTAGCCCGCCCTCTTTATGACCATTTCATTGCAGCCGGGACAGTAGGTCGACTCGCCCGGATTGCCCGTGGGGACGTTGCCGACGTACGGGAACTTCATGCCCCTGGCAAGCGCTATCTCGCGGGCCCGCTCCACCGTGGAGACCGGCGTGGGCGGAAGGTTCTTGAGCTTATACTTGGGATAGAAACGCGTGAAGTGAACCGGCACGCCGTCGCCGAGGTTCTCGACGATCCACTTGCACATCGCGTCCACTTCCTTCTCGTCGTCATTGAGCGTGGGGATCATGAGGTTCACTATCTCGAGCCACAGGCCTCTGTCCCGGATTGTGGTTATGGTATCGAGCACGGGCTTTAGCCTCGCGCCGCAGATGTCCCGGTAGAAGTCGTCCTTGAAGGATTTCAGGTCTATCTTGATGCCGTCCAGGTTGGAAATGAAGCCCATGAGCGGCTCCCTGTTGAGATAACCCGCCGAGATGACGACGCTTCTCAGGTCCTCCTCATGCCCGGCCCGCGCGCAGTCGAGTACGAACTCGTAGAAGACATTGGGGTCCGTATACGTGTAGGCGATGGTGGGCGAGCCGTATTTCTCCGCCGCCGCGGCCACCCTCTCGGGCGACATATTGGTGGCGCCCACATTCTCGGGCACTTCCTGCGAGATCTCCCAGTTCTGGCAGAACTTGCACTCCAGGTTACAGCCCACGGTGGCTATGGAAAACGCCGTCGTCCCGGGAAGGAAATGGAATAGAGGCTTCTTCTCTATGGGGTCGACATGATAGGCACAGACGCGCCCGTGCACGATGGTATAGTACTTGCCTTCGTGGTTCTCCCGGACGCGGCAGTAACCGCGCTGCCCCGGTCCGACGACGCATTCCCTGGGGCAGATGCGGCAGCGAACGAAATTGTCGTCGAGTTTCTCGTAGAAGAGGGCTTCCTTGACATAGGGCGAGCCAAGGAACCTGTCGCCCGCAATGAGGGTCGCCGGCACGAGTCCGCCGCTCGCCACGGCGCATGCGCCCAGCCCCATTCTTCCCAGGAATGCGCGCCGATTTATGCCGGGCATCTTTGTTACCTCCACTTAAATACTAAAGGCGGCACAGGGGGATGTCAATAAAACGCAAGGGATTGCGCCCCCGTTGCGGGGAGAACGGAAGCGCAATCCCGGCAGACAAAAGCTATTCGTCTTTTGTCATGAGGAGCTTTTCCATTTTGCGACGCTTGAGCATCCTGCGCATCTTCTCGATGGCCCGTTTCTCGATCTGCCTGATGCGTTCCCTTGTGATGCCGATCATGCGGCCCGTCTCTTCGAGGGACCTGAGGTTCCCGTCCTCCAGTCCGAACCTGTAGGACAGAATCACTCTCTCCCTCTTGGAGAGGCTCTCGAGCAGCTCTTCGAGCCGCCCCGAGTCCAGCCGCCTGCCCACGACCTCATCCGGCGGCCGTGAATGGGCGTCGGCGATGACCTCATAGAGGCTCACCTCGCTGTCGGGCGTGCACGGGGAATCGAGCGAGACCGTAGTTGATGCCCCGGCGATCTGTGCATATCGCTTCGAGGATATGCCGATCCTCCGGCAGACCTCATCGCTGCCCGGAGTCTCGTTCCTGGCCTTGGAGAGAACCTGCTCTGCGGTTCTGGCTTTTCTCATGAGCTCTATTACATTGGCGGGCAACCTGACCGTCCTGCTGTCAGCTGCCAGCGCCTTGGTGATTGCCTGACGAATCCACTTCGAGGCATAGGTGCTGAAGCGGAAGCCCTTCTCGTGCTTGAAGCGTTCCACGGCCTTGATAAGGCCCAGATTGCCCTCGCTGATGAGATCGCTCAGGGGAAGGCCCATTCCCCTGTACCTGCGCGCTATGGCCACCACGAGCCTGAGATTGGCCTTGATCATCATGTCGCGCGCATGGCGGTCTCCCTTCTTGGCGCGGGCTGCCAGTTCCCTCTCCTGCCTCTTGGTCAGAAGCGGGATGCGGCTGATGGCCTTCATGTAGACACTTAAAGACTCGGCCGAAGCCCTGGAGCCAAGGGCCGGGACATCACCATCCGCTCTGCCGCCCGACTTCCTGTCCTCCCGGGTGGGAAGCGTGAAGCTCTCATCGTCTACGACAATCTTTCGGCACCGCATGTCAGTCCACCTCTTTGATGTCTATTCTCTTGGGACTTCATCCGGACACATCACCCGATTGGAGCCAACAGTCACTCATTGCATAATGCAATTTCTATGCCCGGGAGAAAGGCGGCGATGCCATATTATCTGACGCCATTTCAACAGGTTAGCGCGGGACCATTTTGCGAACGTCAAACAAGAGCTACGCGAGCGCCACACTTGTGTTACACCTTTTCACGCGGACTCGCGGAAACCCTTGAAAATAGGGACTTAGGGCCACACAGGGCTATGAAAGAGGGTTACAAAAGCGGTGTGAAGCAGGTTTACACAGAGATGTTGTAGCGCTGGATTTTATTCAATAGACCCCGCCTGGAGAGTCCCAGGGACTTGGCGGCCTTGGTCTTGTTGCCCTTGAAGCGCCTGAGCGCGTTCCTTATCATCCTGCTCTCGAGGTTCCGCACCATTTCGGCCATGTCCACGCCTTCCTCCCCCACTTCCATGGCGGGCTCGCGGCGCATCTCGTCGGAGAAGAGGTCGGGCTCTAATATCGCCCCGTCCTGGGCGAAGGTCACGGCCCGCTCCACCTCATGCTCCAGTTGCCTCACGTTGCCAGGCCAGCCGGCATTCATAAGCATGTCCATGGCCTCGCCGGAAACGCCTCTCACGCTCTTTCCCAGGTTGTCGCTCTGAACCTTGACGAAATGCTCGGTAAGCAGCGGAATGTCCTCGGTGCGGTTCCTGAGCGCGGGTATCCTCAAGGATATGACCTTCAGCCTGTAGTAGAGATCCTCCAGGAAATCGCCGGCCTTGACCTGGGCAGCCAGGTCTCTGTTGGTGGCGCATACCAGGCGGAAGTCCACCTTCTTTGAAGTGGTCGATCCCACGCGTTTGAATTCGCGCTTGTCGACGACCTGAAGCAGGCGCTCCTGGAACTTCCTCGAGGTCTTGTCGATCTCGTCCAGGAATACCGTTCCGCCGTCGGCCATCTCGAACAGGCCCGCCTTGTCGCTGCGCGCGTCCGTGAACGCGCCCTTGACATGGCCGAAAAGCTCGCTCTCGAGGAGCTGGCGCGAGAGCGCCGAGCAGTCTATGCGGACGAAAGGTTTGCTGCTTCTGCCGCTCGACTTGTGAATCGCCTGCGCCAGGAGTTCTTTGCCCGTCCCCGTCTCTCCCTCGATCAGGACGGTGGCAGACGTGTTCTTGAGGAACTTCACGGCGTCCAGGATCTCGAGCATTTTCTTATTGCGGGTCACTATGCCGTGGAAGCGGCACGTCGTCCCCGGCGCGCTGGGTCTGTACTTGCCCGAGGCGCGCGCCTCGCCCGCGGCGGCCTCCGAAAGCACGTTTTTCAATATGCCGCTCAGGGCGACCACGAATTCCACCTCGGCCCGCTCGAAGAACTTGTCTCCAACGGAGGCGTCCAGGTATATGCAGCCCACCTTGTCGTCGCCGGCGCCAAGCGGCACGCAGAGAGCAGACAGCGGCGCCGAGTCGGGCAGCCTTGAGTTGAATCTGTTGTCCTCGCCGATGCATGTCGTAACGACCGGCATGTCAGAGTTGCGGGCGACGAGCAGCATCTCCTCCACAACGGGAACCAGATCGGCGCACTCGTCAGACTCGAAGTTCCTGGAAACCAGAACCTTCGAAACATCGCCCGGTTTGAAGAGAATCAGCCCCCTGTCGGCCGAGGTCTTCCTGAGGCAGGCGTCCAGGGCTATCCCCAGACCTCCGCCCCCGCTGCCCTCGGCGAGCACGTTCTCAATCACCCAGCTCAGGTCAACCACATTACTCGACTTGTTGACCGAAAGCCAGGACAGTCTCTCGTCGGCTTCCCTCTTTATGTCTTCCATGCGGTCCCTTATCTCGGAGGGCGCGTAGCCCCCATGAATCTCGTCGACCCTCGCGAGCGCCTTGCGGCACTTCTCGACCTCTCCCTGCCCGGCTGCAATCCAGGCCGCCTCGAGGACGCAGAGCGACGCCTCATAAACCATACCCAGGTCCTCGAATATGGCAAGCGCCCTCTTGAGGTATTCGACAGCCAGTTCGAGGCTCGACTGCTGGGTCGAGTAAAGGGTCCCGGCCCTCAAGAGCGTCAGGCCGAGCTCTTTTTTCTCGCCTATCGATTCCAGCACGTCGGTGGCCCGCTTGAACTCCGTACGGGCCCGCTCCCACTCACCCAGCATGAACTGGGCGGCCGCCTTGGAGCGCAGCGAGCAGGCCTCCTCAAACACGTCCTCTATCTCGCCGCCGACTTCAACGGCGAAGGACGCGTGCTCGAGCCCGGCCTCGAAATTACCTCTTTCCACTTCAAGGTCGGCCAGGCGCCGCTTCACTTCAACGACGACATCGCCCCTGGGAGCCATCTCCTCGGCTACTCCGAGGGCTTCCATATAGCGCTCATATGCCAGGTCGAGCCGCCCGCGGGCCATGTGAACGTCACCCACGAACTCGAGGCTCAGGGCGCAGCAGCGCATGTCGCCGCGCTCCGCGCTCTCATTCATGGCGCGGACGTAGTACTCCTCGGCCCGGTCGAAATTGCGGTACGTCATGTAGTAGTGGCCTATGTTCCGGCAGGCGGAATAGGCCTCCCGGCGGTTGCCCATTCTGGAGAGAATGCTGAAAGCTTCGCTCCAGCACTTGTACGCCCTTCTCCATAGCCCCCGCTTGGAGTAGATGATGCCGAGGTTATTGAGCCTCACACCCTTTTGCATGTGCTGCCCGAGGTCTTCGGCTATGCGCAGGGCCTCTTCGAGGTACTTCTGGGATTCCTCCCAGCGCCCCAGGTTCTTGCAGGCGATACCCATATTATTAAGACTGGTTCCCACCATGTCGCGGTCTTCTATGAGGCGCGACATCGACAGCGACGAGCGGTAGAAGTCAAGAGCCTTCTCGTTGCCGCCCTTCCTCAGGCATACCGCCCCGAGGCAGTTGTAAGTCTTTGCCAGCTCTTTTTCCTTGTCCTCATCGATGAGGATCTCAAGCACGGCCTCGCAGTCGGCCTGCGCCAGATCGTATTCGCCCCGCTTGAAGTGGGCCCACGCGCGGTAGATTATGATGCGCGAAAGCTCGACGGGGTCCTGACCGTCGGAGATAAGTCCGAAAGCGTTGTGGAGGATCTCCAGGGCATGGTCGCACTCGCCGATCTGCATATAGCACATGGCGAGCTTTCTCAATACCGAAGCGCGGTGCTCGCACTGCTCGGGAGGAAGGTCTGAACTGGTAAGTACCTTTGTGAAGTATTCTATGGCGGTCGAGAACTCACCACTGGCGAGACAGAACTCGCCGAGTTCTTCGAAAGATACTCCTACTCTGTCATCAGGGTCGTTAGACCCTTCCCGCCCCGAGGGGTTGGTTTCACGCTTTCCAGGCATTGTCACCCTTTCCCCGCCTACATGAAGGGTGAAACCTCGTCAGTAACCTGTTCCTACTTCGACTTGACAGGATACCTTCGTGTAGCAGGCTTGCTGACGCTCCTGGCGTCCATCCGTCTGCCGAGTTCCTGCTGCCGTTCCGGTTCCACACGGAAGATAGCATTCCAGACGGATTCCACCTCAAGAGCATCGACAAGTCTCTGGAGACTGACCGAACTCCTGCGCTTCGTCAGTTCGGGAATGTCATCGTCGCCGTGCCCAACTTCGCCCTTGGGTCCCGCAAAGACCGCGGACCAGCTGAACAGGATAAGGAGAACAGCAAGAACTACCAGCCATTTAGGTCTCATAACAAATGGCCTCCAACTACATCCTCTCATACTCAACTATAACGCGGATAGTGGATTTCGTCAATATGTTTCCTTCCGGGCTAGCGGTTGCCCGTTGTCCCCTCCTCCTCCTTGGATTTGCACTTGATGCAGAGCCTGGCGAACGGCACGACTTCGAGCCGCTTGACCCCGATCATCTTGCCGCATTCCTCACAGACGCCATAACTCCCCTCTTTAAGCTTTTCGAGCGCTGAGTCTATCTCTCTTAGCATATTTACGCCATACTCGCCGTATTTGAAGGCCATCTCCTTCTCCAGCGAGGCCGACACCAGGTCCCCCACCTCGGAGAACGTGCGGCGGTGCGCTTCCACGCTGTCCTCGCGGGCTTTCCTTATGCTGGCCAGTATGTCGGTCCGGCGTTCTTCCAGCATGGTTCTCAGCCTTTCCATCCTCTCCCTGGCGGCTTTTGACATTTCCTTGCGGACCTTGACGACCTTTTTGGCTGCGGTCTTCTGCACTTTCTTCGCGGCCTTGCGGGCTGTCTTCTTTGCACCGGCCGCCTTCCTGCGCACATCGGCGGCGGCCTTGCGGGCCGGCTTTGCGGCGGTCTTCTTGCGTCGCGTAACCGTCTTTTTCGGACGCGCGGACTTCTTGCGAGCCGCGGCCCCCGTCCGCCCGGCCCCCGAACGCTTCACCTTTGTCTTTTTCTCAGGTTTTGAGGTGCCTCTCTGCCTCGCCACGTATGTATCCTCCTAACCGATCATCACCCTCTCCGTGGGGTATCTGTAGGTCTGTTCATATACTCTCTGACTTATAGCAAGGCCCAGCGTGAGCGGGCCGATTCTGCCCAGAAACATTGTTATGATTATCGCCACCTTACTGGGGGTAGTCAAGCCCTGGGTAAGGCCCCGCGAGAGTCCCACCGTTCCGAAAGCCGACACCGTCTCGAACAGGATGTCCGTAAACCCGATGCGCTCGTAGGTCGCCACCACCAGTGACGTCGCGAAAACCAGACCAACCGAGAGGATCACCACGCATATCGCCTTGACCATGATGTCCCTCGGTATGGCCCTGTGGAAGACCTCGACATCCTGCCTGGCCTTGAGCATCGACCTCAGGGTGGCGATGAGAACCGCGAATGTATTGGTCTTGATGCCGCCGCCCGTGCCCCCGGATGATGCGCCTATGAACATGAGGAAGACCACCAGGAGAGCCGTGGGGACTGCAATGGCGCTCATCGGCAGCGTGCTGAAACCGGCCGTCCTGGCCGTGACCGAGCTGAAAAAGGCCGACAGCGCCCTCTCGCCTCCGGTGAATTCGGCCATGGAGTCGTCGATCTCGAGAGCGTAGAATGCCACGGTCCCCACGATGAGAAGCGCGGCCGATGTGAGCAGCACTATCTTGGTATGCAGGTTCAACCTCGGCCTGGGTTTGGCCCTTCCCAGTACTCCGAGGAAGTAGCGGAAGAGGTTCGAGATCACTATGAAGCCGAGCCCCCCTATTATGATCAGGGCGGCGAAGGTGAAGACAACGTCCGGCCTGGCCCTGAATCCCTCCAGGCTGTCGGAGAAGAGCGAGAATCCCGCGTTACAGAACGCCGAAATCGAATGGAACACGGAGTAGTATACGGTGGTCATGGGGCTCGGGAAATCTCTTGCCCAGATCCTGGAAAACAGCAGCACCCCGGCTGTCTCGAATATCACGGTTATGAGCACGATGTTGCGGAGCAGGCGCGTGACCTCGCCGATGAAATTGGAATCGAGAATGTCCTTGAGCATTGCGCGCTCGCGCATTCCAATGCCGCGGCCTATGGCCGCCGCCGAGAAGGCCACGAGACTCATGATGCCGATGCCGCCCAGCTGAATGAGAAGAAGTATGATCATCTGGCCGAAGCGCGAGAAGAACGAACCCGTGTCCACCACGATAAGACCCGTGACACAGGTAGCTGAGGCGGCCGTGAACAGTGCGTCGACGAACGGCATGGATTGCCCGGTCGACGTGGCGCGGGGCAGCAGCAGCAGGAAAGTACCCGCGATGATCGCCGCTGCGAAACTCCCGAGCACCATCTGCGGAGGGGATATCCTGAATCTCGCAATGAACCTGTTGGCGTCAATCGTCTTGATGAAAAGCGCAATAGCCATGTAGACCTGAACCGTGACTATGTAGGCTTTGGTGAGCGAGACTATATTTAGCTTCGCAAGGAATGTCTCGACCGTATGCGTCCTCGAGAAAAAGCGGATGAGAATGATCTGGGCAAAGAAAAGCAGGATGAACATGAAGTCCACCCAGTGGGACCTCAGGTACTCCAGCTTCTCACGGCTGATGCCGAGCCTTACGAAGTTCTCGGCCACGAAAAAGATGATGATCCCGACATCGACATATATCAGGTAATCGAGATACCGCTGGGGCAGGTAGAAACCGTACTGGGCTATCAGCGAGGCCGCAGCCAGCACCGCGGCCACGATGAGCAGCCTGGTCAGAGTCCTTTCAATGGTATCTCTCACGCATCTCCCATTGACACCAAGGGGTTATTCGAAGATGAAAACGGCCCCGGCGAGTACTGTCGTCCAGATACCTCTTGTATCACCAATGGCGGACTGCGTGATATTGGTCGTTTTCACGATCTCGCCGGATATCTTCCATATCTCGCGCCTGTTGTCCCAGCTCTCCTCGGGATCAAACTCCACGCCGACAATGGTCGCGAGCATGGACGCGGCAAGGTCTTCGGCGTAGTCGCCTGCTTTCTTCTCCTTCTCCCCGAAGCTGTGGTACTCGGACAGGTACCCCGCCTGTTCCGTATCTCGCGGTATTGCCACCCCGACCGAGGCAGCCATCAGCCTGTGCGGCTCATTGGAGGCGTTCTCGCTGAGGACTATATGCGTGATCTGGCCGTGAGACAGAAGTTCGAGGCCCCGCGACCTCGGGATGAGCTTGCAGCCCGGCGGGAAAATGCTCGAGACCCGAACCAGGTTCAGCTTTGCGATTCCGGCGTTCCGGAGAGCCATCTCGAAACTCTTGAGTTTGTCCCGGTCACGCCCCACGCCCTTGGTGAGAAAAACCTTCTTGGGGACCATATCGCCCTCCCTTGGCTAACGCAGAATATTCCTCCAAGAAACCCGCTTTGTCAAGCCAATATTCGACAAGAGCATATTCCGCGTGATCGCGAGCATTGTCAATCTGGCAGTCCGGCCCCCGATACATGGTCCATCTGGCTGGAATAGGTCAAGATGTCAAACCCACATGCAACATCCGCAATTGAAGAGAGAAAATGTAACTTATTGAAAATAATGATATTACACGCTCCACACGCACCCGTGGCAGTCTGGCACACCGGTTGCTCTTAGATTGGGTGGCAGTTAAAGAGAATAGGGGCTGTAAAACTTGAAAGAGGAGGTGTATGAAATGAGACTAGTCAGGTGGACCCCTTTCAGAGACTTGATGAACATCCACGAGGAAACCGGAAAGATGCTCGATAACTTCTTCGAGCGCCGGGGAGACGGCGGTGAGGTGGAATGGGCTCCAGCGATGGACGTGTCGGAGCTCGACGGTGAGATCATGGTGAAGGCCGAAATCCCCGGCATGAACAAGGAAGATATCAAGGTCAGCGTCAAGGATGACATGCTGACGATCTCGGGTGAGAAGAAGCGCGAAGAGCGAGAGGAAGGCGAGAACTGGCACAGGGTGGAGAGGACCTACGGCTCGTTCAGGCGCGTGCTGACTTTGCCCTCGGTCGACAGCGACAAAGTCGAGGCGACCTACAAGGACGGCGTCCTTGAGGTAAGATTGCCCAAGCATGAGTCGGCAAAGCCGAAGGAGATTCCCATCAAGGTCTCCTAAAACAGCTGGGGAGGCGGCCGGGCAGACCGCCTCCCGCCCTCCGACCACGACAAAGGGCCGCTCGGCAGCGGGCGGCCCTCTCTGTCATTGAGGATGCACTCATTGAGGATGCACTCTTCAAGGATACCCTCTTTCTCAAGGATAGACTCGGTGTATCATCCTAGGGAAGGGCATGGCTTCCCTTATATGCTTGATCCCGCAGATCCACGCCACGGTGCGCTCAAGCCCCAGGCCGAAACCCGCGTGGGGAACGCTGCCGTACTTGCGCAGGTCTAGATACCACTCGAACGCCTCCCGGGGAAGACCGTGCTGGTCGATCCTCTTCTCCAACAGGGCAAGGTCGCTTATCCTCTCGCTGCCCCCGATTATCTCGCCGACTCCCTCGGGAGCGATGAGGTCGGTGCAGCGCACCGTCCTCTCATTGCCCGGCGTCGGCTCCATGTAAAAGGACTTGGCCTCCGCGGGGTAGTCGTGTATGAAAGTGGGCCTGTCGAAGGACTTCGAAAGAACGGTCTCCTCCTCCGCGCCCAGGTCGCTTCCCCAATCGACGTCGAAACCCATAGCCCGGAGGTTCTCAAGGGCCTCGTCGTAGCTCATCCTTCCGAATGGCGGCGCGATCCTCTCCAGCAGCGCAACATCCCTCTCCAGCACTTCGAGCTCGCGCCGGCGGTTCTCGAGCACCCGGCCTACCACATAAGCGACGAGCCCTTCCGAGATCTCGAACACGGTCTCGAGGTCGGCATAGGCCATCTCGGGTTCCAGCATCCAGAACTCGGTTAGATGCCTGCGCGTCTTCGACTTCTCCGCCCTGAATGTCGGGCCGAAGCAATAGACCCGCCCGAACGCCATGGCAGCGGCTTCGTTGTATAGCTGGCCGCTCTGCGACAGGTACGCGCTCCCGTCGAAGTACCTGGTCTCAAACAGCGTCGTCGTGCCCTCGCTCGCCGAAGGCGTGAAGATCGGCGCAGTCACCTCTATGAAACCCTGCCCGTCGAGGTAGTCCCGGCATGCCTTCATGACTTCCGCCCTGACCCGCAGCACCGAGTGCTGGCGTGAAGACCTCAGCCACAGGTGCCGCTTATTGAGGAGGAAGTCGACACCGTGCTCCTTGGGCGTTATGGGGTAGCTCTCCGCTACACTCACGATTTCGATGCGCGAGACGGTGAGCTCATAGCCCCCCGGCGCGCGCCCTTCCTCCCGCGCCACGCCGTGGACGATGACCGAGGACTCCTGGGTCAGCCTGTCGATTTCTCCGAAGGCCTGCTCCGAGTCGTGCCTTGTGACCACGCACTGGATGACGCCGGTGCCGTCGCGCACGATGAGAAACTTGATCTTGCCGCTGGAACGCAGATTATAGACCCAGCCCCTGACGGCGATTTCTTCTCCGACGTGTTTTCCAATGTCTTCTATATACACCCAGTTCACTTCTATTGACTCCTCAGAGGCTGCTGGCCAGTTTCTCTATGTCCTTCTCAGTGCCCACCACGACAAGTATGTCCCCCATCTGGATTTGATCTTCGGGTTCGGGCAGAACATTGTAGCGCTCGGGCTCGCTCGAAATGTCCGACTGGTCCGTCTTCCGCTTGATAACGACGATATTGCACTTGTATTTCTGCCGGAACTTCATCTCGCCGATTTTCTTGCCGACCAGCTCCTTGGGCACCACCACCTGGGCGATGCTGAGGCCCTCGAACAGGCTTGTGATGTCCACTATTCTCGAGCTCAACAGGCTCTGGGCGACCCGGACCCCGATGGCGTCCTCCGGGAAGATGACCTGGTCGGCCCCGATTCGCTCGAGTATGCTCTTCTGGACGTCGGTGCTCGCCCGCGCCACGACTTTCTTGACGCCGAGGTCCTTGAGTATGGACGTCGTCAGCACGTTGGCCTCGAAGTTCTGGCCGATCGCAACGACCGCCGCGTCGCATTTGTCCATGCCGTGGGCGACGAGCCCCTCCTTGTCCACGGAATTCATGCATACGGCGACGGATACGATGTCGCTCACCTCGTTGATTACGTTCGAGTCCGAATCGATGGCGATGACCTCCGCGCCGCTGTTCGCCAGGGTCGTGGCCACAGTGTACCCGAATCTCCCAAGACCTATGACACCAAAGCGTTTCGAAGGCATTGGAATTGCTCCTTCCGCTTACAGTCTTCCCAGGACCGCGTAGGCTATACCGGAGGCGTTGGAATTGATCCTCTTAAGGTCGTAAAGGACGTCAAGGAAGATGGTGCTCGTCTCCGCCACTTCCTCCCTGTCGCCCGTCAGCAACAGCAGGTGGTTCTTGTGAAGATCGCGCTCCATGTTGTTGAGCTCCGACTTGCGCTCGACAACGTCCTCCGCGAGCCTCCTGTTCTGAGAGGCAAAAGAATCGATCGCCATCTGGAACGTCGTCTGCACCTCCGAATGATAGACCTTTATGTTCTCCAGGGCGTCCTGCGAGAACCTCGGCGAGACCATCATCTTCTTGAGAGCCAGGTCCATAAGGCTCTTGGAGACTATGTCGCCGATGAGCTCCACGCGGTGAACGATGAAGAGCAGGCAGACCCCCCGTTCCGCCTCGTCATCCGACATCTCGCTCTGCGAGATCCGTGTGAGGTACGGGGTTATGGCCTCATCCAGCGCGTCCACCTTGTCGTCTTCCTCTATGAGTTTCTCGCGCAGGCCCTCGTCGTCGTTCGAGAAGACGTCGATCGAGCGCGAGTACATCCTGTACGCTATGTCGGCCATGCGCAGCGTCTCCCTGGTCGCCTGCCCAAGCGCGAGCGCCGGCGTCTCCAGGACCCCGGGGTCCAGATAAACCGGTTTGAAGACTTCGGCTTCCACTTCCTCGTCCTTTATGAGAAATCTGAAAAGGCGCGCCCAGGGCTTCACGAACGGCAGGAAGAGAAGCGCCGCGCCGACATTGAAGAGCGTGTGGGCGTTCGCTATCTGCCTCGTGAGGCTGCCAGCCGTACCCTGCACGAACCCCGTGAATCCCGAGAGGAAGGGATAGAGCAGAACCACGCCCAGTATCTTGAAGAAGGTATGTGCCCAGGCGATCCTCTTGCCCTCCGACGTGCTGCCCATGCTCGCCAGAAGTGCCGTCGCGCAGGTGCCTATGTTTGCGCCGAGCACCAGCGGAATGGCGCCATGCAGCGAGATCATATTCTGGAATGCGAAAGTCAGCACCAGGCCTATGGTCGCGGCGCTGCTCTGTACGATGGCCGTGAACGCCGCCGAGGCCATTATGGCGAGCGCCGGGCTGCGCTCGACCCCGAGGATGAACTGGGCGAACGCCGGATGGTTCTTGGCCGGCGCTACCGCCGCGGACATGACGCTCATACCGAAGAACAGCAGGCCGAATCCCATGATGATCTGGCCTATTCTCGAGTAGCGCTCGATCTTGGAAATGAACAGCACGAAACCCACGGCGACGATGAGCAGTGCGTAGTCGAATATCCTGAAGGCGATCAGCTGGACGGTCAGCGTGGTCCCGATGTCCGAGCCGAGTATGACTCCCATTGCCTGGCTCAGGGATATGAGCCCGGCATTGGCGAAGCTCACCATCATGGCCGTCGTCGCGCTGCTCGATTGAATGATGACGGTAACCACGATCCCGGTCAGCACCCCCAGGAACCTGTTGGCCGTCAGCCTGGCCACTATCTGCCTGAGTTTGCTGCCCGCCGCCTTCTGCAGTCCCCTTCCCGAGAACCTTATGCCGAAAAGGAATATGGCGAGACCGCCTATGAGCCCCACCAGGGTAAAGGCGACCCAGTTGTGCCTGTAGGCCATGATGGTGAACACTAGGAACCGGCCCTCATGAGACCGGGGGATGCAGACGACGTGAAACGTGCCCGGATCGGCGCCCCCCCTCACACTGGTCGAGGCGTAACCCGACGGGCCGGTCTCTACGAATCTGGAGTCCAGGCTGGGCACCGACCCCGTGTCCCTCTCATAGGCCCCCTCCGCCTCAACCACGACGAACTCGACCAGCACACCGGGCATCGGGGCCCCGGTCTCGTCCGTGACCCTTACCCTGAGGGGCCTCTGGAAATACTCAGACACGGTGCCGATCTGGTTATTCCCCGATATATCCTCATTGTCTATGCCAGCCGCGTACTCCAGTACCACCCCGGCGGCCGCGGGAAGCGGAGCCGCAGCCAGCCAGATAACGGCCAGAATCATCGGGAATACGGCTTTCAGGGTCCCTAAGTCCTTCATTTCTCAGCGCTCCAGACAGATTTGGTGCATTAAGTTAAATTTGTTTCGCGGCCAATGTCAACCCAAAACCGGGTTGGGCATCAGGCCTTGCATTTTAACGCAAAAATTACTGCAGTCCTGCTTAAGGTCCGGGCCCATTCTGCCGAAAATAAAGAGGATTCCGCTTCATGGCGGGATCGGTGCACCATCAGATCTGTACTCGGGGAAGAGGTACTGTGCTGAGAACACTTGTTATTTTCGCTATGGGTATCACCGTCCTTGCGGGAGCGGTGTCGGCCGCCCAGGTCGTTCCGCAGACATCCGGCGACGAAGACCCTCTGCTGATGTCGAACCTCTACGTATGGAAGGGCTACCGGTACCTGTCCGACAGCGAGTACACGCCGGCCGTGGAGAGCTTCACCGAGGCCGCGACCCTTTCGCCGACATCGCCCGAGCCCCACTTCGGTCTTGCCAGGGCCTATCGCCATAACTCCCTCATAGACGGGTTGCTCGAGTATATGACCGGGGTCAAGTTCCTGATAAGCGACTTCTACTACCAGTCGCTCTTCGCGGCGAACCTGACATTGATAGTCCTGGCCTCGGTCGCGATAAGCCTGTACATGGGAGTCTTCATAGTCATATTGAGGAATTGGAGCACCACATGGGTGTCGGCGGTGCTCACGCTCTCGCCCCGGCTGGGAACCAAGCATACAAAGCTCATTCTCGGGGCAACCATAGCCGCCCTTTTCATCATGCTGCCGGGAAAGAGCGCGCTGGGCGTCGCGACCTGGGTCGCCGTCATGGGGAGCGCCCTTACCTGGCGCTACGCCAGCCCGTCCGAACGCAGGGTGGTGATAGCGTTCGGCGTAATGCTCATCACTCTGGTCCCGGCGATCGAGTGGACCTCGAGAATCATATCGACCCACCACCCCAGGTCGCCCTTCAGAATGGCGGCGATAGCCGACAAGACCCTTGACGAGAGATTCGAGCGCACCCTGCAGGTCAACACCGCCAACAGGAAGTACGATCCCCTCAACGCTTTCATGCGCGGTCTCTACCATCTCAGGGTCAGGGACTACGCCGGCGCGATAGAGTTCTTCAACCTGGCCGACAAGCTCGAGCCGCATAACGCGGCCATACTCAACAATAAGGGAGTCGCCTTCCACGGACTGGGACGGTTCAACGAGGCGCGCGTCAGTTTCGAGGAGGCAATCAGGTACGCGCCTTCAGAAGCTGTCATTCACTACAACTACGCGCAGACCTTGAACCAGCTCCTGCACTTCGACGTGGCGGAGGAAGAGCTGGAGATGGCGTCCTCGCTTGATTTCAATCTGATCCGGTCGCTTGTCTCGGGAGTCGTCCCGCAGTCTCCGATCGCCGTAAACCTCCAGCCGGGCGCCCTGTGGAAGCTCGCTTCCACGGCGTCGGAGAGGCATTTCCAGACCGACTACCACCCCGTCGAGTCAGGTACGCTCGGGACGGTCATATTGCTCGTGCTGGTTGGCGGCGTCCTCGCCGTGTCCTACAGGTTCAAGATACCGGCCAGATGCGATATCTGCGGCGCGCACGTTACCGAAAGCATAGCCCGCCGGAAGCGCAAGGAGATTGCCTGCAGGAGCTGCGCCAGGATCATGCAGGACAACGTGGGCGACAGCGACGAGCTTGAGTCCAAGCTCGAGGAACACCTCTCGCGCATACACTGGAGAAGTACCGCGGTCCGGCTCATCGCCGGCCTGGCCGCGCCGGGTGCCTCATATCATCTCTGCGGCCAGAGACTCAAGGGCATCCTCTCGGGGATACTCGTTTACGGTCTGCTTATCCTCGCCGTCACCGGGGGATCCATAATAAACAGGCTGCCACGTTTCAGCACAGGTGGCGGCGCCACGATGGTCATACTCTTCATCTGCGTCTACGCCGTCTATGCATGGAGATCGACCATGCTGGTGCTGCGTCACGCCAGGCAGGAATAAGACATGGGAATGAAAGGCGAGCTCGGGACATTCAACATAGCTGAGATCCTCCAGTTCATCGGGTCTCAGGAAAAAACCGGAATGCTGCGCCTCTCGAGCAAGGGGCGTACGGCCACGCTCTGTTTCGACGGCGGCAAGATAATCTCCGCCAAGGACAGGCGGGAGGGTATGCGCGACCCGTTCGTTTCCTACCTTCTGGAAAACGAGATCCTCTCGCCCCAGGAAGTGCGGAAGATCCTCGAACTCAAGGAGAAGGACAACCGCGACCCGTCCGAGATCCTGCTCTCCGAAGGGCTCATGGACGAGGAGCGGCTCGCCGACCTCATCGAGAGGTATACTCAGGAAGTCGTTACCGACATCATTAAGTGGGAAGGCGGCAAGTATGAGTTCTCGGGCACCCTGGAGGACTTACCCAAGGAGTGCCTCTCCCGCGCCATGAGGCTGGAACCCATTCTCATGGAGGCTGTACGCAGAAAGGACGAGGTGGAGGAGATCAGCCGCTTCCTTCCCAGCTTCGACACCAAGCTCAAGGTGGCGGAACCGGATATCAGCCAGCTCCCGCTCGAAGAGGATGAAATCGCCGTGCTCAGGCTTGTCGACGGCAAGCGCTCCATAGAACAGACGCTTGAAGACAGCGAGCGCGAGGAACTCGAGACGCTCGATGTGCTGGAGAAGCTCTTCGCCCTCGGCATCGTCTCCATTGCCGAAGACGCCCCCGCCGGCCGCAGCGAGAGCGTGGTATGGAGAGCCGCCAAGTCGATTGCTATAGCCCTTTCGATCCTGGCCGTCGCGATGCTCGCCAGGCTGAGTCTGCTCGAGCCGGCCTCCGCGCCGGACACCTCGTACGGGAGATTAAACACCGCCGTCGCCGACTTCGTCGAGGAACGCGAAATGGAGAACCTGCACTTCGCCATCGAGGCGTACCGGCTGAACTATGACGTATACCCCAATCGCCTGGACGACCTGGTGACCCGGGACCTGGTTTCCAACGAGATGATCAGAGACCGCTTCGGAGTGGTCTACTCCTACAACCTCCTGCCCGACAAGGGGACTTACGTGCTTTCACGCTAGCCCCTTCGATCCTCGGATAGTCCAGACCCAGCCTGCGGGCGTAATAGGTTTTCGAAAGCCAGTAGGCCAGGGCGCCCAGAACGGCGAGCTGGGGAGCGGCAACGCACATCACTGCGAAGAACACGCGGCCCGCAAACTGGCCGGCCAGTACCGACATTCCCAACGAGGGCTCCGCCGCGGCGGCTATGAACGCGGGAAGCGAGGCCACTGCCCCCAGCACGCAAGGAGCCTCGCCGGTGGCCAGCCCGGCTCCCCCCGCAGCAACCAGCATGACCAGCCCCGCGCGTGCGACCCATTCTTTTCCCATCACCACGCAAGTGGTACGGTCGCCGGCGCTCCTGTCGCCGGCCTCATCGGGAATCGTCGTCAAGAGGAATACGGCGCACATGGCGAGCGCATAGGGCGCCGCCTTGAGAAGCATGGAGTCCTCGTATGGCAGGACCGAGAGCCAGCCGAACGCGAAGCCGAGCAGGCCGAAACCGAGACCGTTGGCAAGCATGTCCGCGAGGGGCCTTCCCTTCAGCCTCACGGGCGGCGCGGAGTAGGCGAATCCAAGCGCGAGCCCCGCTATGCCCAGTTCCCTTACAGGGCTTGCGGAGCCGAACGCCGCAACAAGGGCGGCCAGCGAAAGCGCCGCGCAGAGGGCGGCGGCCTCCCACCTGCGCAATAGCCCCGAACCTATGATGAAGTTCTTCTGATTCAGCCTGTCGCTCTCGACGTCAAAGACCTGGTTTATGACGAACGAGGACGCCACTATGAGCGTGAAGAGGGAGAAGTTGCGGGCCATGGCCGACATGGCGGCCGGCCAAAGCGCGACCGCCGCCGGGGCGAACCCCCGGCAGGCGCCTGCAAAGAAAAAGGCCGACGAGACGCAGAGAAGCAGCGGCCGGGTGAGGAAGATCAAATCGGCGGCGCGCACCGCCGGAGAGCCTCCAGGCGCTGCCCGTTCTCTCATCGCTTGATCAGCGTCGTCACGAGGGCGAGATCCGCAATTACCCTGTTCTTCAGGACCTCAAGGCAGCGGCCCGGGCGCAGGCCGAGCATCCTGGCGAGAGCTGCGTCACCGTCCATGGCGTGCACGCCCATCCTGCCCACCGCCATCACCGAAGTCTCTCCGTTGGGCGAGCTGGCGAACCCGCATTCATAGCCGGCCTCGGCCGCCTCTGCGATAACGCGCCGATTGTGCCGGCCGAATGGAAAGGCCACCGCTTTCACCTCCACCCCGAGCCCGTCTTCGAGTGCGTGCTTCGAGTCCCTGAGCTCGCTTCGAAGTCCTGCCGCGCCCATCCGCGTCAGGTCCCGATGCGACATGGTATGCGATCCTATCTCGAAACCCGAGCGGGCCAGTTCCGACAGGTGGGCCCATGAGAGATGCCTGAACCTTCTGAAGGAGAGCCGCACGTCCCAACGGTTGTCACGCCCGACGGCGCCCACGACCGGAAATACGGTGCCCGTGATGCCCCTTCTCGACATCTCGGGGAAGACATGTGTGTAAACCGATTCGTAACCGTCGTCGAAGGTGAGCGAAACTCCGTTCCCGTTCGCTCCGTCGAATACCAGGTCGGTGGCGTTGTGGAAGCGCTTTCCGGCGGCGGAGAGAAGGTCGAGGTGTTTTACGAAACGGCCGGGAGTCACCGAGGTAATTCCGAGTTCGAACTGGCTGCCGACCTTGTGATAGGTGAGAATATCCCGCCTGGCCATGCTACGCTCCTGTGTGCCCGAAGCCCCCCTCGCCCCTCGCCGTCTCCTCAAGGCACCCGGATTCCTCGATCACGGGGTCACAGACCGCGCAGAAGACCATCTGGGCGATTCGCTCGCCCCTCCGGATCTTCACGCTCTCTCTGCCGTGATTTATGAGAATGACCCCGACCTCGCCCCTGTAGTCCGAATCCACCGTCCCGGGGGAATTGAGCACTGTGACGCCCTTCTTGAGAGCGAGTCCCGAACGCGGTCTCACCTGGGCCTCGTACCCGCGCGGCAACTCCACCGATATGCCCGCCGGCACCAGGGCCGAGGCCCCCGGGGCCAGCGTGACATCGGCTTCCACGCAGGCATAGAGATCCACTCCAGAGGAGCCCCCGCTCTGCTTTGACGGAAGCGGCAGGTCCCTCATATGGGGAAGCCTTCTGACTTTGACCTTGAGTTTGCCCATAAGTCTGTTGAACGAGAGGATAGCGGCCTATCTCGATTTTGGCAGACGAATCCTGTACTCGGCTCCCCCGCTTCTCCGGTACAGGTACCTGATCGGCTCGAACTTCCTCATGTCTTCGAAGTCAGGGCAGCCTATTACGGGAATGAAATACGACTCCGCGGGCGTGCAGTTGTTCCTGCACATGGTGCAGGCCTTCTTGCAAGAGCAGCACTTGCAGTATTCGCAAGCGTCCTTGCCCGCGAAACCCTGCGGCACCGGGCCGCCGTCCGCGCCACGCCCGCCTTCAATTACTGTCAGGTTAACGGTGCTCATACGTCCCCGAGCCTACCTTACACCCGGCCCCGTGTCAAACTATTAGCGGGGACGACCATCGCATTCACGCAAAAACTGTTATCGCCCCGCCCGGTTTTCTGATAGAATACTGTGGTTTGCAAGACAGGAGGACTGAGAATTGAAAACCACCAATAAAAGACTCGGAAGACTCAGGCCCTATCCTTTCGCGGCGCTGAACCTGGCAAGGGACGCGGCGGTCAAGGCGGGCATGGACGTTATAGACATGGGCGTCGGCAACCCCGATATGCGGCCGCATCCCAGGATCATCGAGGAGCTCAAGGCGGCGCTGGACGACCCCGACCACCAGAACCACAGGTACCCGCCCTTTCACGGCATACCCGAGTTCCGAGAGGCCATAGCGCGCTATTACAAGACAAGATTCGGCGTGGATATAGACCCCGCGACCGAGGCGCTTCCGCTGATCGGCTCCAAGGAGGGCATCGCCAAGTTCTTCCTGTCGTATCTCGACCGGGACGAGGTTGCGCTCGTGACGTCGCCGTGCTATCCGGCCTACATCGGAGCTGTCGCGGTTTCTGACGGCACGCTCTATGAGGTCGAACTCAACCCGGCCAACGGCTTTCACCCCGATCTCGACGCCATCCCCGCGGAGACTGCGGCAAAAGCCGAAGTGCTGCTCATCAACTATCCCAACAACCCGACCGGCGCGATTGAGACGCGCGAGCTCTATGAGGAGATTCTGGAGTTCGCGGTGAAACATGACCTGCTGGTGGTCTCGGATATCGCGTACGCCGAGCTCAACCTGGAACCGGACTACCGCTCAATGAGCTTCCTGGAGCTGCCCGGCGCGAAGGAACGGGCCATAGAGTTCTACTCCTTCTCCAAGACCTACTCGATGCCCGGCTGGCGTCTGGGATTCGTGGTGGGGAACTCGACAGTCGTCGGAAACATGCTCAATATAAAGAGCAACATGGACTTCGGCGTATTCATGGCGATGCAGCGGGCGGGCGGGCGGCTGCTCGACGCGGGCGACGGCCTCATCAAGCCGACGCGCGAGGTCTACAGGAAGAGACGGGACAAGGTCATGGCCGGCCTCGGCTCGCTGGGCATGAAGGCCATGAAGCCCAGGGCGACCCTCTATGTATGGGCCTCCATTCCCGAACGCTATTCCTCTTCAATGGAATTCGCCGAACAGGTACTTGCCAGGACCGGGGTGGTAATGGCCCCGGGCAAGGGATTCGGAACCTACGGCGAGGGCTTCGTGAGAATATCGCTCATAGAGGAAGAGGCGCGCATCGAGGAAGCAATGGACCGGATCGCCAAAAGCGGTCTCGTCTAGCAGGCGCCGTCAGAAGTCCAGGTCGGCCTCGGTGAGCGTCTCGTCAGGCGAGGGTCCGACGGTAACCAGCGAGAAGGTCGAGGCTTCAAGAAGTCTCTCCGCTTCCTCCATGATGTCGTCCTCCGTCACGGCGAGCGTCATCTCTATGGACTTCTCAAGAGGGTAATAATCGCCGAGGTACAGCTCCAGGCGGGCTATGCGGCTCATACTCGCGGTCAGGCTCTCAAGACCGAGGATGAGGCTGCCCCGGAGCTGCCGTTTCGCGCCTTCCAACTCGTCTTTGTCGAGCCCGTTCTTCTTGAAACGCTTGAACTCGCCCGCCACGCTCGCCACGGCCCTGGACTTCATTTCGGGGTCCACGGCGAGAAAAGTCGTGAAGAGGCCGGTGTCCCGGTAGAACTCGCAGCTTGAGTGCACCGCGTAGGCAAGGCCCAGCTGTTCCCTGACAACCTGGAACAGCCTGGAGCTCATGCCGCCGCCGAGCATTGCCGACAGCAATATCGTGGCGTACCGCCGGTCTTCGAGGTATGAAGGCGCAAGCGTTCCGAGGCAGATGTAACACTGCGCCGAGTCCCTTTCCTCATGATATATGCGCGGTATCTCGCTTGCGTAGGTCTCCTTACTCGCGGGGGTCTCCACACCGGGCATTTTCAGCGCCTCCGAAACGTGCTCGACAAGCGCGTCATGGTCGACATTGCCCGCCGCCGCGACCACTGTGCTGCGCGGCGCGTAATAGGACTCGAAGAAGCCGCGCACGGCGGTGCTGTCGAAACCCGAAACGGACTCGCGATTCCCCAGTATGGGCCGGCCTATCGAATCGCCGTTCCATACCGACTTGGCCAGGAGCTCGTACACTATCTCGTCCGGAAGGTCCTCGAAGCTCTTGATCTCCTCTATTACAACCCTCTTTTCGGTCTCGATGTCGTTTTCAGCCAGCCTGGGGTCCGAGAGCATGTCGGCGATCACGTCAACCGAAACGTTGAGGTGCTCGGGCAGGCAACGCGAGAGGAACACGGTTGTCTCCCTCCCGGTCAATGCATCGAGGCTCCCGCCAAGCGACTCCATGGAGTAGGCGATGTCGAATGCCGTCCTCTTGTGAGTTCCCTTGAAGAGGACGTGCTCTATGAAATGAGACATCCCCGATACGGAATGGGGTTCGCACCTTGAACCGACGTCAACCCAGAATCCGATGGCCACCGACGTGGCTTCGGGCAGGACGCTGGTTACTATCCTCACGCCGTTGGGAAGGACATGCTTGCTGTAGACGGAGGTCATCTGTTTCCGTCGGACCGGCTGCCGCTGTGCCTCCGTCGGTCGTCCCTTCTGTGGTCGTCCCTGCGGCGTTCATCCCTTCTGCCGCCCGAGCTCCTGCCCCCGGAGCCGCGGCGGTCCGAACTGCGCCCGCCGGGACGGCGGCCGCCCGACCCGCCTCTGTCACTGCGGCGGGAATCCGCCTCGGGATCGTAGCCGTCGAGAAGCACCTTGCGGGAGAGGCGCATCTTCCCCTCGCGCTCGAAGCCGATCAGTTTCACCTGGATTTCGTCGCCCTCTTTCAGGACGTCATGGACGTTCTCCACACGGTGGAGATCGATCTCGGAGACGTGCAGCAGACCGTCCTTGCCGGGCAGAATCTCGACGAAGGCCCCGAAGTCCACTATCCTCTTCACAACGCCGTTGTAGACTTTGCCGACCTCGGGTTCCTGCACAAGGGACTCGACAATGGCCTTGGCTTTAAGGCCGGCTTCCCCGTCGGCCGAGAATATCCTGACCGAGCCGTCGTCCTCGATGTCTATGACGGCCCCGGTCTCCTCGATAATGCCGCGGATGATCTTGCCGCCCGGGCCGATAACGTCCCTTATCTTCTCCCTGTCGATCTGCATGGCGATGATCCTGGGCGCGTAGGTGGAGAGCTCCGCCCTGGGCGCCGGTATCGTCGCCTCCATCTTGTCGAGAATGTGCATCCTCGCCGGCGTGGATTGCGCGAGGATTTCGCGGATGATGTCGATGGTGAGGCCCGGGATCTTGAGGTCCATCTGGACGGCGGTGAGCCCATTCCTCGTTCCGGCTACCTTGAAGTCCATGTCTCCGTGATGGTCCTCAACGCCGAGAATATCGGTGAGTATCTTGTAACGGTCTTCTTCCACCACGATGCCCATTGCCACCCCCGATACGGGGGCCTTGATGGGGACGCCGGCGTCCATCAGCGCCAGGGTGCCCGCGCACACCGTGGCCATCGAAGACGAGCCGTTGGACTCCAGTATGTCGGATACCAGCCTGACAGTGTAGGGAAACACCTCGCCCTCGGGTATCACCGGCTGGATGGATCTCTCGGCCAGGGCCCCGTGGCCGATCTCTCTCCTGGCGGGTCCCCTGAACGGCCGTATCTCGCCGACGCTGAACGGCGGGAAGTTGTAGTGGAGCATATAGCTCTTGGTACTCTCGCCTTCCAGGTCGTCTATTCTCTGCTCATCCATGGCTGTGCCCAGCGTGGTCACCGTCAGCGACTGTGTCTGGCCGCGCGTGAATAGGGCCGACCCGTGAGTCCTGGGCAGCACGCCTATCTCGCAGGTGATGGGCCTTACATCTGCGAGGCTGCGCCCGTCCACGCGCCTGTCCTCATTGATAATGAGAGCGCGCAGGTGGTCATGCTCGATTTTGCTCAGGGCCTCGTCTATGTCGCTTTCCCACTCCTCGAGCTTCTCCTCAAAAGCGGCCCGGGCTTCTTCCTTTACCACCTTTATCTTGTCATGGCGCTCGGTCTTCTCGGGAAACTCGCAGGCCTCCCGTATTCTCGACCCATAGCGCGACTCGATTTCACTCAGCACCTCGGGATTTATCTCAGGCGGGGTGAATGCTATCTCCTCTTTCCCGCACTTCTCTGCGATCTTCTTAATCATGTCGGTCACTTTGGGCAGCTCCGCCGCAGCAACCTCTATGCACTTCAGGAAGTCCTCTTCGCTGACCTCCTTCATTCCGCCTTCGACCATCACGATCTCGTCGCCGGCGCCGACGACGACCATGTCGATATCGCCTTCGGCCTTCTGCTGGAAAGTGGGATTGACGATCCACTCTCCGTCTACCCTGCCTACTCTGACCGCGGCCAGGGGCTCGCCCACGGGCGCGCCGGCCAGAGCCAGGGATGCCGAGGCCCCCACCACGGCCAGTATGTCCGAGTCATTCTCCTGGTCGGACGAAAGCACCGTGGCGGCCACCTGGACATCATGGCGGAAACCTTTGGGGAAACGGGAACGGACGGGCCGGTCGATCAGCCTCGCGCTCAAGATCTCCTTCTCGCTTGGCCTTCCTTCCCGCTTGAAAAAGCCGCCGGGGATCTTCCCGGCCGCATAGGATTTCTCTCTGTACTCCACCAGAAGCGGCAAAAACGTGTAACCTTCCAGCGGCTCCTTGCTGATAACCGTCGTCACAAGTACCACCGTGTCGCCGTACCTGACGAGAACGGCGCCGCCTGCCTGCTTGGCCACCCTGCCCGACTCTATCGAGAGGGTATTGCCACCGATTTCAATCTTCTCTTCAACAACCATCAATCGACCTCTTAGTTTCTCTCTCTTCCATCCGCCACAATCATCTGCGCAGGCCTAGTTCTTTGACCACTTCGCGGTATTTCTCAATCCGTTTGGACTTGAGATAATCCAGGAGTCTCCTGCGCTGGCCGACAAGCTTCAAAAGGCCGCGTCTGGAGTGATAGTCTTTCTTGTGCACCTGGAAATGCCCGGTCAGTTGCTTGATCCTCTCGGTCAAGAGCGCGATTTGAACCTCCGGCGATCCGGAGTCCTTATCATGGACCTGGAACTTCTTTATGATTTCCTCTTTCTCGTCCTTACTCAAAGACAACCGTTTCACCCCCTCTCAGGCTCGTATAGTATATTAGTTAGACCTTACAAGGCCATAAATCAAGCACTAATTCCCATAATCACACGTATTTTCTCAACGTCCTCGGCGATCTGGGACTTGAGCGCGGCGTCGTTCTCGAAAGTCCTCTCGCCGCGCACCCTTTCGTTGAACTCTATTGTCAAAGGGCCACCATACTCCGGCACGTCAGGCGCGTCAATAATATAAACCTCTATGCTCCTTGCCTTCCCGCCGTAAGTGGGCCTGACGCCGATGTAAAGCGCGCCGGCCGCGCGCCTCTCCCCGTAGAGGGCCCTTACCGCGTAAACGCCGTCGGGGGGCACCATCTTCCTTGAATCGCCGAGTTCGAGATTCGCGGTCGGGAACTCGAGCGACTGCCCCCTGCCCTCGCCGCGGACAACCGTACCCGACAGGGAATAGGGCCTCCCCAGCATATCGGCGGCTACCGCGACTTCTCCCCGCGCGATGGCCGTCCGCACCCTGGTCGAGCTGACCGGGCGCTTCATGAACAAGAGCGGCGGCACGATATCGACCCCGAAATCCATCCTCTCCCCGGTCCGCTCCAGATAAGCCGCGTCGCCCTCCCGCGATTTGCCGAAGCGGAAGTCATACCCTATCACAAGCCTCCTCATGCCGAGCCTGCCAAGCAGGATTTCTTTGAGGAACCAGTCGGCGCTCTTCCCGGCGAGCTCGCTCGTGAACTCCATGATGACCAGGTCGTCCACACCGGCCCCTTCGATAAGAGCCGCTTTCTCGGACGGGTCAGTCAGGAGGCAGGGCCTCTCATCGGGGCGCAGGACAGACAGGGGATGGGGCTCGAAGGTTACGACGACACCCCTCCCGTCAATGCCGCGCGCCAGCATATCTAATTCCCTCAAGATCTTGACATGCCCCCTGTGTATGCCGTCGAAGGCGCCGATGGTGACCACCGACTTGGAGTCGTCATAAAGCGGCCTGTCGAGATCGCGTACTATATTCAGGGCGCTCACCTCACAGAATGCGTTCTATCTTGTAGTCGCCGGCGGGGCCGGGGCGCCGCGCGATGCCGATAATGCCGCCCGAGTCATCCGCCAGGGCCGCGTACTCCGAGACGCCGCCCGGAAGCACTTCGCTCACGTCGTCTTCACCGGGGCTCCTGCCCGCCCTGACGCCCGCGACGCTGTCCGGACGGATGCGGACCCTGGGCATATGCCTCAGGCTTTCACCGATGTTCATGAGAAAACGGCCGGGGTCAGGTGCTCCCAGGATGTCGGCGAGCGGCACGGCGTCGTCTTCGGTAAAAGAGCCGATCCTCGACCTCCTCAGGCAGAATACGGCGGCGCCGCAGCCGATCTGCCTGCCCATGTCCCTTGCCAGCGACCTCACGTAGGTCCCCGAAGAGCAGACTACCCTGAGGGTCACGAAGGGATTGTAATAGTCGAGCACCTTGAAGTCTCTTATTTTCACGACACGCGTCTTGACGGGCGTGCGTTCACCTCTTCTCGCCATCTTGTACAGGGGAACGCCCCTGTGCTTTATCGCGGAGACGGCGGGGGCGATCTGCTGGTAGCGCCCCCTGAACCTCGAGGCCGCGTGCAGAATATCGTCCAGCGAAACGGCGCTCGCGTCGTTCCTCCCGGTGACCTCGCCCCAGCGGTCCAGCGTCACGGTCTCCAGGCCGAGCTCGAGCGTGAAGACGTACTCCTTCTCCAGCTCCATGAGGAATCTCGAGATCTTCGTCGCCTTGCCGACTAAGAGGAGCAGCACGCCCGTGGCGTTTGGATCCAGCGTTCCGGCGTGCCCTACCCTGGCGCCGGGCACTTTCTGCCTGACGGCGTCGACCACGTCATGGGACGTCATGCCGTCGGGCTTGTCGACGATCATGACTCCATCCATATTATCGGGCTTCCCCCGGAGGGCCTGCTTCGGTGATATGGCGGGAGACCTCTTGGCGTATCCTCCGCTTGACTTCGCCGAGGTCTCCGTCTATGCGGAAGCCCGCGGCCGTCTGGTGGCCGCCTCCTCCGAACGCCTGGGCGATCTCGTTGACGTCGATGGTCTCCTTTGATCTCAAACTCACCCTGAAATGGCCCCTGTCCAGCTCGCGGAGCAGGACTCCGACGAGCACGCCTTTGATGAGCCTGGGGTAATTCGCGAAACCCTCGGTATCCACATGGTCGGCTCCCGAATCCTCCATCATGGCCCTTGTGACGTCCATGGTGGCTACCATGCCTCCGTCGGTGGTCTCGATGGTGGCGAGCGCCTCGCTGAGGAGCTTCATTCCGGCCACGTTCTTGTTCCAGAATATCTCGGAGGCCAGGCTATACGGCCGGGCCCCGAGGTCGAGGAGCTCGGCGCCTATGCGCAACGTCCTGGAGCTTGTGGTCGGGAAGCGGAAGCAGCCGGTGTCAGTCATTATGCCGCCCATGAGGGCCGAGGCCTCTCCTTCGGTCAGGGGGGCCGCTATCATATTAAGCAGTATGTAGACTATCTCGGCCGTGGCGCCCGCATCGGTGTCCACGAGATTGATGTCGCCGAAGAAGCCGTTGGACCTGTGATGATCCATATTGACTACCGTACCGCATTTGGCCACGACCCCGCTTACCGCGCCGATGCGGTCGAGCCCCGACGAGTCGACCACGATGGCCACATCGGCCGGCGGGCCGTCGGCGTTCTCGACGTCGGCGCTGCCCTCGAGGAATGTGAAGTTGCCGGGTACGCCATCTTCAGATATTACTCTAGGTTCTTTGCCTAATCGCTTCAAAACAGAGTAGATAGCCAACTGGCAACCAATGGCGTCTCCGTCGGGCGCGATGTGGGAAGTTATGATGAAAGTCCTGGAAGTCGCAATGAGATCAGCGATCTTCCGGTAGGTCTCGTCCATTCCCCGGGTCCTTAATCTCTCTTAAGATACTGTCTATGCGCCTGCCCCGTAGGGCCGCTTCGTCCATGTGGAAGCGGAGCTCGGGAACGTGTTTGACATGCAGCCTGCCGCCGAGCTCGTGCCTTATGAAGCTCGAAGCGCTCTCGAGGCAGGCCAGGCTCATGTCGGCTTCCTCGTCCGCGCCCATGACCGTTATATAAACCGTGGCGTACCTGAGATCGGGGCTCATCTTGACGCCCGTTATGGTGACGAAGCCGATCCTGGGGTCCTTTATCTTGCGCGAGATTATCTCGCTTATCTCCTGCTGTATCTGCCCGCCCAGCCTGTCGGTTCTCTTGCCCTGCACTCCCTTTCACCTCAGCTCGGTTTGGATATCTATGACATGCGCACTGCCGTCCGACCGGATAAGGTCGATGACTTTGGAGATCACCTGGTCGGCGAAGCGCCCGTCCTTGGACACGATGGCTATCCCAAGCGTGGCGCGCTGCCACAGGTCGAAATCGTCTATCTCGGCGATGGACACATTGAACTTATTTCGCACCCTGTCCTTGATCCTCCGAATAACCCAACGCTTGGATTTGAGCGACCCGCTCTCCGGGATGTGCAGGCTGATAGTACAGGTCCCCACAACCAAACCGAACCCCTAAGCCCGTTCCACTTCTTCGAGGAGATATGCTTCGACAAGGTCGCCCTCTTTAAAGTCGGCGAACCCTTCAAGCACCAGACCGCATTCGTAGCCCTGGAGTACTTCCTTCACGTCGTCCTTCACTCTCCTTAAGGAAGCGATCTTGCCGTCGAAGACGACCTCTTCGCCCCTCATCACCCGCACCAGGGCGTTGCGCGTTATGGACCCGCCGGTGACGAAGCACCCCGCGATGGAAGGCGTGCGCCGCACCATGAAGACCTGCCTCACCTCCACCGTACCGATCACCTTCTCCTCGATCTTGGGCGCGAGAAGCCCCTTCATGGCGGCCTGTATGTCCTTGGTGACTTCATATATGACGTCGTATGTTCTGACGTCCACGTTCTCCCTCTTGGCCAGATCTCTCGCCTTGGGAAGAACGCCTACGTGGAATCCGATTATGACGGCGTCGGATGCCGACGCCAGCAGGACGTCGGTCTCATTGATGGGGCCGACCGCCTTGTGGATTATCTTGATGCCCACTTCCTCCGCCCTGAGCCCGCTCAAAACGTCGCTCAGGGCCTCAACCGACCCGTCGACGTCTGCCTTGGCGATTATGCGCAGCTCCTTTACTTCCCCGGCGGAGATCCTGGAATAGAGGTCTTCGAGACTTATGTGCTTTATGGCCCGGTGTTCTCTCTCCCTCTGTAGTATCTGCCGCTTGGCCGCTATGTCCCTGGCCTCCTTCTCGTCGTGGGTCACCATGAAAGAGTCGCCCGCCTGGGGAACCCCCTGAGAGCCGAGCACCTCGAGAGGCATGCCAGGGAAACCCTCCGCTACGTTGCGGCCGCGGTCGTCGAAGAGAGCTCTTACTTTTCCGCTCCATATGCCGGCCGCAAAGGGATCGCCCACGACCAGCCGCCCTTTCTGTATGAGCACCGTAACCACTATGCCCCTGCCCTGCTCGACCCTGGACTCGATAACCACACCGCTGCCCCTGCCCTCCCTCGGGGCCGTAATTTCAAGCATCTCGGCCTGGAGTATTACCATCTCGAGCAGATGATCGACTCCCTCTCCGGTCTTTGCGGACACGGGGACGGTGATGGTCTTGCCCCCCCAGTCCTCGGGCGTCAGGCTATTGGCTCCGAGTTCCTGCTTCACCCTGTCGAGATTCGCGTCCGGAAGATCAATCTTATTGATGGCCACGATAATGGGGACTTCAGCGGCCTTGGCGTGGTCTATAGCCTCGATCGTCTGGGGCATCACGGACTCATTCGCCGCCACGACAAGTATGACGATATCGGTGGCCTGGGCGCCGCGCGCCCTCATGGCGGTGAAGGCCTCGTGGCCCGGCGTATCCAGGAACGTTATCTTCCCGGCCGGACTCTCGACTTCGTAAGCGCCGATGTGCTGGGTTATGCTGCCGGACTCGCCCCCGACTATGTTACTCCGCCTTATGTAGTCGAGAAGCGATGTCTTGCCGTGGTCGACGTGACCCATGATGGTCACTACGGGATGCCTGGGGAGCGCCTCTATCTGTTCCTCCGCCTCGGCCTCCTCCAGAAGCTGGGCGCCGTATTCCTTCTCGAACTCCACCTCGTAACCGAACTCGTCGGCGATGGTCTCAATGGCATCCGCGTCGAGCCGCTGATTCACGGTGGCCATCAGGCCCAGCTTCATGCAGCACCCGACCACCTTGGCCGAGCTCAACTGCATGACATTTGCCAGCTCGCCTACCGAGATGAACTCCGTCACGCTTATCAGCTTGCGGTCGACATCGGCGCTCTCGGTCTCTTCCCTCGACTTGCGCCTGCGCCTTCTCGGTTTCTTGGCTCCGTCCATCTCAGCCAGAGTCTTGCGCACGGTATCCTTAACCGACTTCTCATCGGATACCCGTCTCCTTACAACCGGGCGCTTCGGCGGCGGGGCCGGCTTCTTTGCCGGCTTGGCTTTGGGCTTCGCCTTGGCCGCCTCCCTCATCTTCTTCTTGCGGGCGGCCTCTTTCTTTACCGCCTCCTTCTCCTGCTTGAGCTTGTCCTTGAGAGCGTCAACGGTCTCGTCATCAATGGCGCTCATGTGGCTCTTGACCTTGATGCCCATGGTCTTGAGTATTCCCAGGAGCGCCTCGCTCGAAAGGTTGAGCTCCCTCGCTGCCTGGTAGACTCTTTTTCTTGCCACTCCTTTTACCTCCACTATTCGGATGCCGGAGAGCTCAACTATATGAACGAGCTCCCGGACTCAAGCAAATCGCGCCGGAGCCGTTTCACTTCTTCGCCGTCCGGCATTCGGCCCAGAAGCCGGGAGAGGCCGCGCCTCTCCAGCGCCTTGTCCAGGCAGCCGGCGTTGAAGCACAGGTAATGGCCGCGCCCGGGGCCGTTCCCGCCCGCAACTCCACCCGGACCCATGGTGAACCTGAAGAGGCGGCTTTTGGGGAACTTACCCCCGCAGCCCAGGCATGTCCTAAGGGCAACATGGCCTCTCTTCAAACGGCCCGTTCCTGAGAGTCGCCCTCCTCATCCGGGTCCGCCACCGGGGACTCCTCCCCGGCGTCTCCGGCCTCAACGTATTCGGTTTTGTCTTCTGATTTATCCTCACCGGTCTCCGCCTGATCCGAGGCTTCCGGCTCATCCTCTATTTCGCTTTCGTTGCCCTCATCGCTGCCGGCTCCGGCTCTCGCAGCCGCGTCCACAGCGGGCTCCTCTTCTTCATCGTCGGCCACGGCGGCCGGCTCCTCTTCTTCCTCCACCGCAGGTTCAACGGCCTCTTCCTCCGCCTCCACTTCCTCGTCGACCCTCTCTTCCGCAGCCTCTTCCGGAGCGGGCTCTTCCTCGCCTGTCTCAGGTGCAGCGGCCCGGGCCGCCTCCATGATCTTGGCGGCACCCTTCTCGCCGATGCCGCTTATGGACATCAGGTCCACCAGCGTGGCGGCGGCGAGCTGGTCGACCGTCTCATATCCGGCCTCCTCCAGCTTCACCCGTGTCTTCTCGCCTATGCTCTTGATGTCGGCAATCGGCACTTCAGGGCTCTCCTTGAATTCCAGTCTCTCAGCATATTGCGATTCGTTTATGAGGTCAATCTTCAAGTTGGTCAGCCTGGCCGCGAGCCTGGCGTTCTGACCTCCGCGCCCGATGGCGAGCGAGAGCTGGTCATCGGCCACGACAACGGTGACTTTATTCTCGTCGGCGTCCATCTCCGCCAGCCCCACCTGGGCGGGACTGAGTGCGCGCGTTACGAACTCGATGGGGTCATCGCTCCAGAGCACCACGTCTATGCGCTCTCCCCCCAGCTCCCTCACGACGGACTGCACGCGCGAGCCCTTCATGCCCACGCAAGCGCCGACGGCGTCGACCTTCTCGTCATTGGAATGCACTGCTATCTTGGACCTTGAGCCCGGATCCCGCGCCACGGCCTTGATCTCGACGACGCCCTCCTTTATCTCGGGAACCTCAACCTCGAAGAGCCGGCGCAGGAACTCGGGATTGTTCCTCGATAGCACCACGGGAGGTCCCTTGGAGGTCTTGGAAACGTCCACTATATATGCCTTGATCGAGTTGCCCTGCCTGAACTGCTCGCGCGGAATCTGCTCGCGCTGGGGCAGTATTGCCTCGGTGCGGCCGATGTTGACTATGATATTGCCCCGGTCTATCTGCTGGACGCCACCGGTGACGATCTCCCCTATGCGGTCCTCGAACTCGCCGAATATCCTGTCCCGCTCGGCCTCGCGGACCCTCTGAATGACGACCTGCTTGGCCGCCTGGATGGCGTTTCTTCCGAAGGCGACGAGGGGAATCTCGACCTTGAGTTCCGCGCCCACCTCTATGGCGGGCTCGCATTCGCGGGCCTCCTGGAGAGACACCTCAAGTTCTGCCTCCTCCACGGCCTCGACGACCGCACGGACCCGGAACACCGAGATCTTGCCGGCTTCCTGGTCCACATCCACGACGATGTTGCTCTCCTGGCCGTATTTCTTCCTCGCAGCGCTCACCAGGCCCGCAACCAGGGTCTCTATGATTAGCTGCTCGTCTACGTCCTTTTCCCTGGCTATCTGCTTCAGCGCCTGAATGATCTCGAAACCCATTGCCATCTCTAGGTCCCTCTCCTAAAGCCTAAGATTAGCTTTCGCTATGTGCTCAAAGACTACAGCAATATGCGTACCGTCCTCAAGCTCAAACCCCAGCGTTTCGTCCTCGAGCGCCCCTATTCTCCCGTCGATGGTCTTGAGGGCCCCGTCGGCGGTTCTTACCTTGATGCGCGCCTTGCGCCCGGAGAACCTCACGAAGTCCTCACGGCTTCTCAGGGGCCTCTCCGCGCCGGGGGACGAGACCTCCAGGAAATACCTCCCCTTGAAGAGGTCGCTCTCGTCCAGGACGCCGCTTATGGCCCGGCTGGCGGCGGCGCAATCGCCCACGTTCACGCCCCCGGGCTTGTATATGAAAACCCTTAAGGTCCGCCTGCCGTGCGAAACCACAAGCCTGGTCTCGACCAGGTCGTAGCCAATCGCCTCCAGAACAGGCAGAATCGCCGCGCTAACACTATCCTGTAAATCCGCACGGTTCATAGACTTACCCTGGCCGTACATACTCTAAGAGTGGGCGTGGCCCACTCATGTCAAACTTACAACAGGTTCTAATAGAATGCAAGCGAAATCCTAGAACTTAATGAGTACAGAGACGTTGACGCCTATTGTCCTGCGGGTCTCATTGAGCTTCTTGTTCGAGATCTGCTCGAAACGGGCATTGGCGGATCCCGTAATGCTCTTGGAGAAGGAGTAGGAGAGCTTGGGGATGAGGCTGAATCTGGATGTGTGGAGATCGGTTATGTTGGCTTCCGGCGTCCGGTTGAGCTTGGTCTCATATGTGACGTCCATCGACAGCGACAGATTGCTCTTGAACCTCAAGGTACGGCCCGCGAATGAGATTCCCTGCGGTGCGCTGAACGAGTGCTTCACCGATATATTGACCGATGTGGTCTTGGTCGTCTTGCGGCTGGCCGCCGCCAGGAAGGTGTTGGACTCCCCACTGGAGTGCCTGATGTTGAAAGTGGTCCTCACCCCGTTCTTCCAGGTGGCGTCCCAGCCCACGAGGGGAACGAAGTCGGTGGTGTGATCCTCCCTGGTGATACTGGACTCGTTCTCACCATCCAGATTGGTGGTGGTCTTGTAACCGAAGTTGAGGGACGAGTTGGTCAGCGCCCCCCCGAACAGGGCCGAGTAGAACGCCGAGGAGACGTTGGCCGAAACGTCCGGCCAGGTGCTCGTTTCCTTGTATGTCGTTCCGCCCGACCTCTCCTGCCGGGTCTTGTCATTCTTGTACTTGACACTGACGTTGAGGGCCTGGAAGGGCCGGAAGTCGGTTGAGACGTTGAGGCCGTCGCGGCGAGTTATCTCGTCGCGCCTCTGGGCAGTCGAACTCAACGAGTAGTTTAGTTCCTCTGGTACATAGACGGTGAACCCGAACTGGTAGGCCAGGTCAGGGCGTTCCGTGAGTTTGTAGTACCTGGACTTGCGGTCCAGGAGATAGCTCATGTTTATGTCGGGTAACCTGGATACGGTGCGCTTGAGCCACGAAACGCCCACAGTGTCTCCCGGCGCGGGCATTTTGAACATACCCTCGGGGGATACTATGAAGTCCACCGAAGCACGGCTGGATGATGAGACCCTTCGGACCCCGGGCGGGTCTCCCCCTTCCCTGACGGTGGGTCCCGAGTCCTCGGCGTAGTCGCCGTCATACGCGAACGTCGGGCGCAGCCACCTGCCCACCGTAGGCGTGATGCGGGTCAGATACCTCTGGGATCGCTGTATCTCCTGGCCCAGTCCGATGCTCTGCGGTATCGCGACATTCTTGTTGGTGTCGAGGTCGCGCGTCATCTTGAAACTGTAATCCGTATCAAGCGCCCTTCCCGTCAGGGGCTTCACTCCAATGTTGATGTCGCTCTTGATGACCCGGGTGTACTTGTCCGTGGTGACGACTCCCTTGCGCAGGTTGACCTTCTTGGTGTCGTTTACCGACCCGTAGACCCTGAGGTCCATCACGTCCGGCATGAAGGCCACCGCATAGCCCTTGAACAGAGTCAATGAATGTTTCCACCACGGCCTGAGCGAGTAGTTGAAATTACCGTTATACGTGATATTCGTGTCGGCGAACTCGGGCGTCCTGTCCCGCTTCCGGCTCATGCTGACGTTGACGTTCATCAGGTCCATGGTGAGCTTCATGAAGAGGTTCCTCGACTTGGCCGGCCTTGAGATATTCAGGCTATACGACTCGCTCTCCCGCGTGGTGCTCTCCGCCCTGCGCTGGTCCTCTTCCAGCGCAATGTCTGATTTGCTCTTGAGGGTAGGCACGGAGCGGGCTTTGGTGTACCTGGCGTTGAGGGGGAGCGAAATGCCGATGTCGGGGAGGAACCTGTCGACCTTGGTTGAGGCCGAAAGGGTTACATTGGTGTCGTCGCTTCCCTTGCGCTTGGCACCCCTCGTGGCGAACTCGGTGTCCGTGCGCTTGACGTCGGCCGAAAGCGTGAGCACGTCGGAGAACGACGCGCCCATCGAGACCCTGCTCGCGTAGCCCGGCTCGCGCCGGACGTCGGTAAGCCGAATGTCATCGAACCACACCTCCCCGTCCGCAGGGGCGCCGCCCAGGTTCATTACGCCGCCGGTGATCCGGGCGATCCTGGTGATCGAAGGCTCCCCGTAAACGGCCATCCACCCACCGCCCACGGCGACCTTGCGCACGGGCACTTTCTCCACGCCGTATATGGTCACGGAGTCCGCGTCTTCGAGCTTTAGATTGGTAATATCGTCGAAGGATATCTCCACCGTCTGCCAGCCCGGCTCGACCTTGACGGCGTATTCATAGAAGTTGACGCTGTCGGCCCCGAACCTTGTGTAGTGATATATGTCCTGGTCGGCCGAGGCCAGGTCGCCGTGGACGTAATAGGACAGCGTCTGGTAGGTCGTATAATCCTCCGGCGAGGCCATGGTTCTGTAGGCCGGGCCCATATTGCCCGGCTGGAGGTCGATGTACCTGAAGACCAGAGACTGCTCGCGCTTGCTGAAACCGTCGGGGTCCTTGCCCGGGTCGTAAGGCGGATTGTAATCGGGGTCGTCCGTGGTGTTCTTGGTCGCAAGGCCATAGAGCTCGCCGGCCGCCGGGGGCACCCATTCCATGGTCACGGCGTCCCTTAAGCCTTCCTCCAGCCAGCTCGTGCCCACGACCTGCAGATACGCCATCTGGAAGACATCCGCGGAATCGATGTTGGTGAGGAAGAAGCGGATATAGCGCGTGGATATCCAGTTGGGCGAACCACCCAGCGAGTCCGCGACCTCGAGGGGCACCCTGAAGTTGTACCAGTCATTGCTCTTCTTGGTGAAGTAGGGCGAGTCCTCCGAAAGGTCGAAGGAAAAGCGGAAGTGGGTGTTGGTCACATCGAGGTTGCCGTCACCGCTCAGGTCCTCCGTCTGGGGAATCCGGCTTGGATCCTCCTCATAGCCGTTGATATGGGCGTACCTCTCGGCGCCCGTCACATTGTCGTCAAAGAAGTAGTCGTCGTCGGGGTCGTCCCCGTCAGTGCCGGTGAACACGCCGTCGAGCCCCGTGTTTTCAGTATCAAGGAGTTCGCCGTCATTGTCCTTGTCCTCTGTGTGAAGCACGTCGGCCAGCCAGGGGCGGTAGAAGTCCTCGCTTACCGATCCCAGGTCGACGTTCATGGTCGCCGTTCCGTCGCCGGACTTCTGCCTGATCCAAACCTCCAGGAACTTGAGCCGGGAATAGTCGGCCCCGGCGCGGGAAATGAGCCTCATGAGGCCGCTCCACTGCTGGGCCGGGTCCGCCGAACCGCCCTCCGGGTACTTGAAGCCCTTGATGTCCATCTCGAGCACCGGGATAAAGGCCTCCCCGGGCCTCGACTCGGCGTCCGGGAATATGTCCTCCTGCGTAACCTCGCGGTCCTTGAGGTACCACCACATGCCCCTGTTGTCCGGCCAGTCGTAATTGGTGGGCGGGCTCGCAGGCACCCACGATTCCCTGGTCATGGAGTAGCTCCGGGTCTCGCTCACGCCTTCCATGTCATCGACATAGACGTCGTTCTTGGTATTGGGATTGGGGAAGCTCGCGGCGATCTCGCCCGATATGTCGAGCTTGGACGGCTCGTTGGCCCGCACGATGGGAAGCGCATTCATCATGGATGTCATCAAGTAGGGCCGCCAGCCGAACTGGGCATTGAGATCGCCCATGAGAAGGCTACTGGGCTCCTGGCCGAGGCGCGGCCGCTCTTCGGGTGACTTCCTGCTCTGATACAGCCAAACCGTGGCCACATGCGACCTGTCCGCCAGGGAGTAGACCCCCTGCAGGCCCCCCAGGAACTCCTGGGCGAAAGAGATAAGCGGAACGTATTCGTAGTCTATGGTGATCTTGGCGTTGGGATCGGCCGCCTCCTCCGTCTTGAACCTTATCTGGCCTATATCGTAGTAGATGTCGTAGTCGGTTCCCCTGACGAGGCGCCTTCCGTCGATCATCACCACCTCGCTGCCCTGGAGGATATTCATTCGGCCCAGGTTGAAGGTCGCCTGGGGAGTGGAGTAGCGGACTACCATGTAGTACTTCTGATGGCTCTTGATATCCTGGGAGAGCTCCCTGTAATGCGTGTTGTAGATGACGGGGTTCTGATCCTCCAGGTCCGCCGGCCTCGTCCCGGCAGGATAAGTCCCGGGGGCAAAAGGCTGGAGGTCCGGGAATTCGAGAAGACCGATGTCGCCGTATATCCTGCCCGGGTCGACGTAGTCGTCAGTGGCCCACCCGTTTGCCTCCGTGGCCGGATTGGCTTCTTCGTCATAGAGGTCGAGTCCCATGATCTTGCGATACTGGTACTGGCCCTGCAGGTTATCGCCCCCCGTTCCCGCCTCTATCCTGTAAATCTCCGCCTCCACGCCCTGCTCGGAAACGAAACTCGCCCGAAGCGAATAGACGTTCTTCCTCTCCAGCCTGATGGTCTGCTGCCAGTACTCGGTGTCCGCCTGGTAGTCGTTGTAGGGCAGGCGTATCATCTTGAGTATGAGCCTGTTCTCCTCGTCCAACCCTCCCACCTGCTCGGTAGTCTCGCCGTTGCTGTAGACATACGCAACGGCCAGCGTATGCTCTTCGCTCAGGGCGCGCGTCAGGTCGAGGCCCCCCGTGAGGTCGTTGAGGGCATAGTCGCGGTTTCTCTCGAGAAGGCTGAACTTGCCCGGATACGTAAAGCCCTTCTCGGCCCATTCCAGGCTGTCCAGCGGCGCGGCGTTCACAAAGGGGTATGCGTCAATGACGCCCTCTCCTTCGTTGTTGGTGCCGATGCCGTCGTCAAGGTAAACCTGCACGTCGACTATCGTGTAGCCTTGCTTGATGTCTTCCGGATTGATGATAAAGAAGAAGCGGTCCCTGAGGAAGTCGGTGTCGTAGAGAACCACGGAGTCCTTCTTGGCCGCGCCCTCGAAGCGCGACGAGGCCGTCTGGCCCTCCTGCTTGCTCATGATGGCGGTGAAGTCCACCGGCCCCATCTTGCCGACCATCTTGGCCCCGAAGAGGCCCTGATGCTGGCCGCTGTAGCTCACGAATTGCGAGCCGGGAATCGAAAGGTTGGTATTGCCCATCTCGACGCTCTGGACTATCTCATCGTCATAGCCCTCGTACCTCAGCTTGATCCTGTTCTCGAGCGGGGTCTGTACCTCGCTGTCATGGTGAACGCCGACATGTATCTTCTCGCCCACTGTGCCGTTGAGGTCTATCTTGAGGTGCTGCTTCATGTCGAGCTGGGGGAACTTGGACTTGGAGCCCCTCTCGGTGAGTTTTTCGTCCACTATATAGCTCGACTGGCCGCCGAAGGTTATCTGCTCGCTTCCCGAGACGCTGAGATTGGCGCCCTGGCCGATCACGCGGCCTATTGTGTCGGGGAACTTGATCGGGATATCAATCTCGCTGAAGTCAGAGAGACTGCGCTCCTCGGCCTCGTATGTTCTCCGAGAAGCGTGGTCGAGCCAGATTTCGTCTATTGCCGCGTCGAAGTCGTACTCGATATCGGGATCTTCCCGGAACTCAGGGGGCCTGAACCGAATATGCGTCTTGGGACGGTACGACTTGAGGGTGAGAGTGTACCCGTACCTGGCGCTGCGGTCCTCGCTCACGGCCCTAGGCGGGCCCATGATCTCCCCACCCGGCGGAAGCGCCTCAGCCGCGCCGGTGGAGGCAGCGGCAGGGGGCGGGGCTTCATCGGGGCCCGGCTCTCTGTCGCCTTCAGCGCCTGCACGCTCCCGCCCGGCCTCGCCGGGAGCCGGCGGGCCCTCGGGTACCTCGGGGCCGGTGTATGGAACGCCGGGAGAGACCGCCCTTTTCCCTTCCTCCCCGGCGCCCTCGGGCGCCTCCTCACCTCCGGGAGGCGTCACGTCGGCGTCGCCGGCGCGCTCTTCCTCGCGCTTCGCGCCGGGCGCGCTCCCGGAATCCGCTGGTTCGGCCTCCCCCGCGTCCTCGGCTTCCTCTTCCTCTCTCTCTTCGCGCCTGGCCTCCGCACCCAGGACGGGAGGGCCCATTATCTCGGCGTCGCCCACCGCCGTGCTGTCCCCGGGCTCCACTGCGGGCTCCGTCGCAGGCTTCTCCTGCGACCGGACCGCCAGGCCCGTCCCAATGAGAACCAGAACGATGCTTATGCCTATCAGGGCTTTCATGGTCGCAAACTTCCCCAGTAGATATACTCCCGCAATGAATTACGGCAAGTTCCATGCCAGGCGGACCCCGGCGGCCCACATCCGTAAATGCCTGTATATAATGGGCTTGCCCTCGGGGTCCATCTGGTGTAACTTGGCGTGGGGCCTGTTCATGTCCCTCTGGGGGACGCTTCTGTACAAAATGAGAACACTTAGCCGATACATTCTCGGACAGCAGATCGCGCCGTTTCTCTTCGGCATCTTCATCATCATGTTCATCCTGATCCTGGACTTCCTCTACAAGAACCTGGAGGTTCTGATAGGCAAGGGCGTCCCCATAATGGTATCCATCGAGCTGCTCGTCCTCAGCATGGGCTGGATGATCGTCATGGCCATCCCCATGGCAGTCCTCATAGCCACGCTCATATCATTCATGCGCATGTCATCGGACAATGAGGTCGTCGCGATGAAGACAGGTGGCATGAGCCTCCTCGCCATCGCCCGGCCCGTACTTGTCGCCGGCACAGTGCTCTCTTTCCTGATGATCCCTGTGCATAACTTCGTCGTCCCCGAGACCAATCACATGCTCGCCAATCTGCTCGTCTCCATCCACAGGAAAAAGCCGGCCCTGCAGCTCAGAGACGGCGTGTTCATGAACGACATAAAGGGATACAGCATACTCGTCGACAAGTCCAGAGGTCGTGACATAGAGGGCGTGACAATCTCCAAGCTCGAAGAGGGCAGGCCGGCCCAGACCATCAGGGCCGACCGCGGCGAGATATACTTCTCCGACGACGAAAACACGCTGGTGTTGAAGCTCTACGACGGCGAGATTCACGACGTGGACGAGAGAGACCCCAAGAGATATCTCCGTCTGAGCTTCACGGAACACACAATGTACATCCCCGAAGCGGGGACGCAGCTCATCCGGCTGGAGAGGGAGCACCGGGGCGAGAGAGAAATGAGCATCACCGACCTCAGGGCCGAGATGGAGAAGGTCGAGGGCAAGATCGGCCAGGAGGCCGCGAAGGCGGATAAGATAATCCGCGAGGCCGCCGAGGACCTCGAGGTATTCTACATCACCAGGACTTCGGAGACCGACAGCCGGGAGAGGACGGTATCGAAGGCGGCGACTTCGGTCATCTCATCCACCGAGGACAGGCTCTCCAGCGTCAGGCACCAGATAAACTCGAACAGGCGGCGACTCCGGTCGCTCTCGGTGGAGGTGCACAAGAAAGTGGCGCTTTCGTTCGCCTGCCTCGTATTCGTGTTCATAGGGATTTCCATCGGGGTGCGCGCCAGGGAGGCCAGCGCCGGCGCGGGTATGATGATCAGCATTCTGTTCTTCGCGGTCTATTACGCCTTTCTGAAAGTCGGCGAGAACCTGGCCGACCGGGGTCTCATGCCGCCGGTGCTGTCAATGTGGGCCGCCAATATAGTGCTCGGCGCCGTGGGCCTGTGGCTTTTCATCCGAGCCGGCAGGGAACTCCCGTTCATACCCTTGGGCCTCCGGCGCGGCAGGAAGGCGGAGCGCCGGTGAAGATACTCGACAGGTACTCCATTCGCGAGTTCACTAAGACCACACTCATCGCCCTCTTCGCCTTCATCACCATCTTCATAACTCTCGACGTAGTGGAATATGTCGATGACTTCATCGACAACGACGTCGCCGTCCCCACGGTGATTAAATTCTACGCTTTTCAGATACCTCACATCTTCATCCTCTCGGTCCCGGTGGCCATTCTGATATCGGCCCTGCTCACTGTTGGACAGATGGCCAGGCACAACGAGCTCACGGCCATGAAGGCGTCGGGTATAAGGCTGTCCCGGGCGGTGCTTCCCCTGATCGTGGTCGGGGTCATCGCCAGTTTCATCTCGCTTGCCGTGGGGGAGATAATAATGCCGCGCACCGACACGGAGGTGATGCGCATCAAGACAAGCGATATCAAGAAGACGGGGGGCAGTCAGCCCCGCATTCAAAGAAACATCTCCTATCGCGGCAAGAACGGCCTATTCTACTTCGCCCCCGAGTACGATACGCGCCGGCATGTCATGAAAGAAGTCGTCATCGAGAAATGGGACGAAAGCCTTGTATTCAGGATTAACGCCAGCAAGGCGACCTGGGTGGACTCGGTATGGGTGCTGACCGAAGCCTGGGTGAGGTGGTTCGACCGCGAAGGAGAGGTCGAGCGGGAGGATTACATCGAGGAGGACTCCTTCGGCGGGATCAGCGACTATCCGCGGGACATAAGCAAGGAACAGAAGGACCCGGAGGAGATGAGTTACTGGGAGCTCAAAACCCTTATCTCGCGCATAGAGGAGAGCGGCGCCGACGCCACCAGGTACCGTGTGGGGCTGCACATGAAGATAGCCTTTCCCTTCACCAATGTAATAGTGATCCTCCTGGGCGCGCCGCTCTCGGCGAGGCTCAGGCGGGGTGGCATAGCAGTGGGGGCTGGGCTGGGGCTGGGGCTGTGCTTCGTATACTACGGTTTCATACGCGTCGGCCAGGCCCTGGGAGACCACGGAGTGCTCGCCCCCATGCCGGCGGCCTGGATAGGCAACGTCCTCTTCGCCGTCGCCGGCATCATCCTTCTATTCCGGGCCGAAAGACACTAATAAAGCAGGGGTCAGGTCTTGAAATGCACAACACCCTCGGCGCGTTCGCGAAGGCGTTCCGCCGAGGCTTCGTGTTGTAAAGAAGCCAGCGGTGGAATGCCGATTAATCCGCAGGAGGTCGGCCAGTGTGGATTTCAAGACCTGACCCCTTAAACGCTTGAGGTCGGCCGATGTGCATTTCAAGACCTGACCCCTCAAATGCTAGGTGCCGAACTCCCATGAGGCCAGGTATTTCTCCTGCTCGGGCGTAAGCTTGTCTATGTCAACATCCATTGCCTCGAGCTTGAGGCGCGCCACCTCCAGGTCTATCTCCTCCGGAACGGGATAGACGCCGACCCCCAGGCCCTTGCCCGACTTGACGATATGCTCCACGCTCAATGCCTGGTTGGCGAAGCTCATGTCCATCACCGAGGCCGGATGGCCCTCGGCTGCCGCCAGGTTGATAAGCCTTCCCTCTCCCAGCAGGAACACTTTGCGCCCGTTGGGAAGCCCGTACTCGACGACTTCCCTGCGGACCTCCCTCTTGGATGTCTTCATCTCTTCCAGCCCCTCTATGTCGATCTCGACATTGAAGTGGCCTGAGTTGCAGACTATGGCGCCGTCCTTCATCATGTCGAAGTGCCTGCGCGCAACCACGTCCCGGTTACCGGTCAGGGTTATGAAGAGGTCTCCCATCTTCGCGGCCTCTTCCATGGGCATCACGTCGAAGCCGTCCATCTTGGCCTCAAGAGCCTTCAGGGGATTTATCTCCGTGACAATCACGCTGGCTCCCATACCCCTCGCCTTGCCCGCAAAGCCGCGCCCGCACCAGCCATAGCCGGCGACGACCACTTTGGACCCGGCAAGCAGCATATTGGTCGCGCGGAGTATGCCGTCGATGGAGCTCTGGCCGGTTCCGTAGCGATTGTCGAAGAAGTGCTTGGTCATCGCGTCGTTCACGGCTATGACCGGATACTTGAGGGCGCCGTCCGCCGCCATGCTCCTCAGGCGGATAACGCCGGTGGTGGTTTCCTCGGTGCCGCCCACAACGCCGTCCAGCTTGTCCTGCATCTCGGAGTGAAGCGTCGACACCAGGTCCGCCCCGTCATCCATTGTGATCATGGGCGAGAAATCAAGCGCGCCCCTTATGTGATCGTAATAGCCCTTGTTGTCAACGCCCCTGACGGCGAAACAGGATATGCCCTCGTCTGCGACCAGCGAAGCCGCCACGTCGTCCTGGGTGCTGAGGGGATTGGACGCGCAGAGCCGGAGCTCGGCCCCGCCGTCCCTCAGGGCCATCGCCAGGTTGGCCGTCTCCGTGGTCACGTGAAGGCAGGCGGCTATCCGCACGCCCTCCAGCGGCTTCTCGGCCGCGAATCTCTGCCTTATGGTCGCCAGAACGGGCATGGTCCTGCCCGCCCACTCGATTCTCAGCTTGCCCTCAGCGGCCAGCCCCTTATCTTTCACGTCGTATTCCATCAATTCCTCCTCATGCCGCCTTCTTGAGGTCTTCCACCCTGTCTGCGATCTCCCATGTGAAGCCGTCTTCCTCGCGACCGAAGTGACCGTAGGCCGCGGTTCTCCTGTAGACCGGTCGCCTGAGTTTCAGCGTTTCGATGATCGCCCTCGGGCGAAGATCGAAGCTCCGGGTAACCATCTCGGCTATGTCCTCGTCCGGGAGCTGGCCCGTATCAAATGTGTCCACCATGACTGAAACCGGCTCGGCGATTCCGATCGCATAGGCAATCTGTAACTCGCATCTATCAGCCAGCCCGGCCGCGACTATGTTCTTGGCCACGTACCTTGCCATGTAAGAGCCGCTCCTGTCGACCTTGGTCGGGTCCTTGCCGGAGAAGCACCCGCCGCCGTGGCTGCCGACGCCGCCGTAGGTGTCGACGATGATCTTGCGGCCGGTGAGCCCGCAGTCCCCCTGCGGGCCGCCGACGACGAAGCGCCCCGTTTCGTTGACGTAGAACCGCGTGTCCTGTCCCTTGAGCATTTCACCCGGTATGACCTGGCTTATGACCTTGTCGATCACGTCATCCCTGAGCTGTTTCTCGGTGATATCCGGGTGGTGCTGCGCCGCTACCACCACGGTTCTGACGCCGACCGGCCGGCCGTCGACGTATTCCACCGTCACCTGGGACTTGCCGTCCGGCCTCAGATAGGGGAGCACGCCATTCCTTCTGGCCGTGTCAAGGCCCCTCACTATCTTGTGGGCCAGCGTGATCGGGAGCGGCATGAATTCGGGCGTCTCCCTGGCGGCGTAGCCGAACATCATGCCCTGGTCGCCCGCTCCTTCTCTGTCCACCCCCATGGCGATGTCGGGCGACTGCTCGTCTATCGACGTCAGGACCGCGCATGTCTCATAGTCGAAACCGTAATCGGCGTTGGTGTAACCGATGTCCTTTATGAGGTTCCGTGCTATGCGCGGGATCTCGACGTAGCATTTGGTGGAAATCTCCCCGGCGATGAAAGCCAGCCCGGTCGTTACCAGCGTTTCGCACGCCACCCTGCCGTTCGGGTCCTGAGCCATTATCTCATCGAGTATCGAGTCGGAAATCTGGTCTGCCACCTTGTCCGGGTGTCCTTCTGTAACGGACTCGGATGTGAATAGATGTCTCTGCTTCTTCATTGCACCTCCCCTTGCACTTCCAGGAAAAACGAATTAGGAAAAATCAATCTCGGAGGAATCTCCCACGTTCAGCTTCTTAAAGAGCCCCCTCACCACCGCATTGTCGCCTATGAGCGACGAATCCAGCAGCGCGTCCTCCACGAGCGCGCCGCTTCCCAGTATTGAATTCCTGATTATGGACTTCCTGACCACAGTCCTGTCGGATATGGACACATAGGGCCCTATCACGGACGATTCGATCTCCACGTCATCCCCGATGTTCACCGGGTCTATTATGATGCTGCCGGGCACGCTTACCCTGGAGCCCGCCATCTCGAGAAGGTCCCGGTTCGTCTCGAGCAGGGTCTCGGGCTTGCCGCAGTCATACCAGCCTTCTATCTCAAATGCCTTCAGGTCAACGCCCCTCCTGATCATGAGATTCAGAGCGTCGGTGAGCTGGTACTCACCCCGGGTCTTGAGATCATCCGAGATGATGGTCTCGAGCGCGTCATAGAGCTTCGCCCCGTCCTGTATGCAGTAAATGCCGACGATGGCGAGATTCGACTGCGGCTCGGCGGGCTTCTCCACCAGGTTCACGATCCTGCCGCCGTCCACCTCCACCACGCCGAAGCGCTCCGGGTCCGGCACTTCCTTGACTCCCAGGTAGTTGCCGCCCGCCCCGACTATGCGCGCGAAGTCGCCCTTGAATATGGTGTCGCCCAGCATCACCAGCACAGGCTCCGCTCCGACAATGTCCTTCGTGAGGTAGATGGCATGGCCGAGCCCCAGCCTCTCCCCCTGCTCCACGAAAGACACCTTCAGATCGTAGTTCGCCTCCACGTAATCGACTATATGCCTGCCCCTGTAACCGACGATGAGCACCACTTCGCTTATGCCGAGATGTACGACGTCATCAAGTATGTGGCCGAGTATGGCTTTTCCCGCGACTTTCAGCAGCGGTTTGGGAACGGTGTGGGTGTGGGGCCTTAATCTCGTGCCCTCGCCCGCAACCGGTATGACAGCTTTCATAACCTGTCTAACTCCCCTTCAGACGGATCTTCAGCTTCTCGATTGTGCCGACCGGCGTGGGGTCGACTCCGCGGAGGATCGCAAGATAGAAACTTACATAATCGCCGAGTACAATCAAGGAGAACATCTGCGAAAGCAGGCCTCTTCCCTCCCCCTCGTAGTCACCCAGAAGGGCGTCCTTCTTCCCCGCGAGTTCGGCGAGGAAGCGGAAACGCTTGGACATCTGAGCGTTGTCATCGGACCACCTCAGGAGGATCACGCCCGGCTCCATGCTGTCGTCATCAACTTCCCAGCCCATAATCTCGTTATGGTTCATTTCCGGCAGGACGTTGGCGAAGGCCAGCTTCTTCGAGTTCTCCGCCAGCTGGCCCTTCCACCTTATTCCCACCGTATCAAGCCTGTTGGAGGTATAGATGAGAGGGACGCGGCCCGCGAGCTTCTCCGCCAGCAGGACGGCCTCATTGTCACGGCCGCCCGCCGAGTAGACGCCGATAAGGCGCTCCAGGACCTCTATACACTCCTCGTACTCGTCAGGGTCATGCTCAGAGAATCCGACGGCCGAGGCCAGCGCAAGGAGCGGGGCGAAAGAGTAACCCAGCGCCCCCCTGGGCGGAAGCCCCTGCGGAATCACGGCATGAGGCAACTTAAGGCCCCTGGCTCTTTCCAGCACCGCGCCGTCCGTGCTTATGCACACCATTCGGGCGCCCCTTGCCACTGCGTCCTCCAGGCATGACACCGCCTCCTCAGTGTTGCCCGAATAGGAGGAGACGACGACCAGTGTGTTTGAACCCACGAAGGCCGGCAGGCCGTAGTCGCGGCAAACGAATACCGGGCGCTTCCCCCTGCCGACAAGATACGCGCGCAGCACGTCCGCCCCGATGGCCGAGCCTCCCATGCCGGCGACCACTATCTCCCCGGGCGAGACATCCCCCAACCCTTCCCATGCCTTACGGCCGATCTCCAGGCCCTCCCTGAGCTGGGCGGGCAGGGAAGCTATCGTACCCAACATGTCCGACTTGTCGAGGCGACTTATTTCATTCTCGAGCATAATTGAACCTCTCAGGCGCCGACGGGAGCCGCGTTAGAGCAGGAGTTCGGGAAGGTCTCTCTCCATCTTCTCCAGGACCGCCTGCTCGACCTCCGAGGCCGTGCTCAGCGTCAGCGCATGCCGGGCGGTCTTCTCCGCTTCCGCGAAGTAGATGGAACGCACCTTCTCCTTGATCTCGGGAACCACGTAGGGACTGGTGCTCAGCTCGTCGATGCCCAGCCCGATCAGAACGTACGCGCAGACGACGTCGCTGGACATCTCGCCGCAGAGCCCGACCCAGATTCCCGATTCCCTGCCGACTTTTATCGTCTCGTCTATGAACCTCAGCACAGCCGGGTGAAGCGGCTGGTAGAGGTATGCGACCTTCTCATTGCCCCGGTCGGCCGCAAGCGCGTACTGGATAAGATCATTCGAGCCGATGCTGAAGAAGCTGACATGCCTGGCGAGATCGCGCGCGATCATCACCGCCGCGGGCGTTTCCACCATTATCCCGACCTCGCACTGGTTGTCGAATTCATGCCCCTCCCGCCTTAGCTCGGCCTTGGCCTCCTCAAGGACCTGGTTGGCGTCCACAAGCTCGTCCAGGCCGGATATCATGGGATACATGACCTTGACGTCGCCGAAAGGCGTGGCCCTGAGTATGGCCCTGAGCTGCGTCTTGAATATGTCCTTCCTCGCCAGGCAGAACCTTATTCCCCGCCAGCCCAGGTAGGGATTTATCTCCTTTGGGCTCTCGAAAGCCGACAGGAACTTGTCCCCGCCCAGGTCCATGGTGCGGATGATGACGGGCATCGGCGCCAGCCTCGACGCCACGTCCTTATAAATGAGGAACTGCTCGTCCTCGGTTGGAAGGCCCTCCCGCCCTATGTATATGAACTCCGTCCTGTAAAGACCTATACCTTCGGCGCCGTGCTCCAGTACCGACTCCACTTCGTCGTGCAGCTCAATGTTGGCGGACAGCGTCACCGTGTGCCCGTCTATGGTGGTCGCCGGAAGGTCCTTGTATCTCAGGAGCCCCCGCGTAAAGCGCTTATAGCGCTCGATCTCCTCGGCGTACCTGGCCATGGTCTCGGCGCCGGGAGATACGATAAGCCGGCCGCGGTTGCCGTCCAGGATGACGAAGTCGCCGTCGGTCGTCTTGGTGGTGACATCGTTGAGACCAACCACCGCCGGTATCTCCAGCGACCTGGCCATGATGGCGGTATGCGAGGTCCGCCCGCCGATGTCGGTTGCGAACCCCAGCACCTTCTCGCGGCGCATCTGCGCTGTGTCCGCGGGCGAGAGATCATGGGCGATCACGATCGCCTGCTCGTCTATCTTGGATAGGTCGCCCCGCGCCGGCCGCGCCCCCAGCAGATTGGACAGCACCCTACGCCTCACGTCCCGGATATCACCGGCCCTGTCCTTGATATAGGTGTCGCCCTTCTCCCACAGCAGCCTCTCGTGCTTGGAAAAGACGGCGTTGAAGGCGAATTCGGCGTTGTAGCCGCCGTCTATTTTCTCCATCACCTGGGCCAGCGAGCCCTTGTCTTCGAGGATCATCACGTGGGCATCGAAGATCTTGGAATAGGACTCGCCCATATCCCTGGCCACCTTGTCCCGGGTCTCCATGAGCTGCTCCCGGGCGCGGCTCATGGCCTCCTCGAGGCGCTTCTTCTCTTGAGCGGCCTCGCCGGTATCTAGATGCCTGAACGGGACATTTATGTCGCGGCGCGTCACCACCATAACCCGGCCCATTGCTATGCCGGGCGATGCTGCGATCCCGTTTACCACGACTTCCGGCTTATCCGTCAAAGCCCTCATGCCTCCTCATTGAACTTGGCGTTGAAGAGCGCCACCACAGCCCTCACCGCGTCCTCTTCATCCGCCCCGTCCGCTTTCACAGTGACTTCCGACCCCATGGAGGCCGCAAGCGTTATTATCCCCATGATGCTCTTGGCGTCGGCCTGCACCCCGTCCTTCAAGAGCCAGACATTGCATTTGAAGCCGGATGCGGCCTTAACCACCTCGGCCGCCGCGCTGAGATGAAGACCCTTTACATTTGACACTAGGACTTTTTGCTGAACCATGGTTATTCAAAGGTATTGCACCCGGCGGCGGTAGTCAAGCAGGGTGTTGAGGCCCCTTACTCCATGTCCCTGTATTCGAAGCCGCGCTTGCCGTCCCTCTTCATGCGGTCTATGAGGTTCTGGTTGAGGACCTGCGCCGCGTTGTAACCGTAGGCCTTGAGGATGTGGTTCAGGGCGACGACCTCGACTATTACCCCGATGTTCTTGCCGGCGACGAGCGGCACGGACAGGGCGGGTACCCGCACGCCCAGGATCTCGGTTTCGCGCTCTTCGAGACCGGTCCTGTCCGCGTGTACCCCTTGCTCCCAGTCGGTGAGCTCCACATTGACCTCTATGCGCTTCTGTCTCCTCAGGGCCCGTATGCCGAAAATGCTCCCAATATCTATGGGGCCCACGCCCCTCACCTCAACGAAGTTCTGCAGGGGTTCGGCGCTTCTCGCTATCAGAATGCCGGGCGGCATGGCTACCACCCGGATGAGGTCGTCGGCGACCAGCCTGTGTCCCCGCTCGACAAGGTCGAGCGCGCACTCGCTCTTGCCTATGCCGCTCCTCCCGGTCAGCAATATCCCCACGCCGTAGACGTCGACCATGGTGCCGTGCATCGCCGTTTCGGGGGCCAGCTTTCCCAGCAGGTAGGAGTAGAGGCACTGCACGGTCTCCGTGGCCGAGAGCGGGGTCGAGAGCAGCGGGGCGCGCCCCCGCGTGGCTCTCTCGACGAGCGGGTCCGGCAACCGGCGGCCGTCGGTTATCATCACGCACGGCACCTGCTCTCCCAGCAGCCTCTCGAGCGCCTGCAGCCTCTCGGCGTCGTCGAGGCGCTCCAGGTAGAGCACTTCCGTCTCACCGAATACCTGTATGCGCTCCGACGGGAATCCCTCACCGAAGCCCGCGAGCATAAGCCCCGGCCTGCCGATGTCGGGGCTCGAGATGGTTATGCCGAGGCTCACCGACTCGTTCACACGGGTAAGCTTGAGCCTGTCCTTGAGGTCGCCGTAAAGCCGCGACAGCAGCACCTGTTTCATTTCGTGGGCTCTTCGTACTCCTCGACCATTTCGTCGAGATCTTCGTCCCCGGAATCCTCCACTACCTGGACTTCGGGCTTCCGGCCTTTCCGTTTTCTCACTTTGTCCTTGTGCTTCCGCACCTGCCGTTCCATCTTGCCTGCCGCCGCGTCAAAAGCGGCGAAGAGGTCCTCGGCGCGGGCTTCGGCGAAGAGGTCGAAGCCGTTGCCGTGCAGCGTGATTTCGAAGTCATATATGAAGCGCTCGACTTTGAGTATTACATGGCACTCAATCAGCCTGTCGAAATACCGCGTGAGCTTGTTGAGTCTCTCTTCGACGTACTCCCTGACATTATCGGTTATCTCAAATGACTTCGAGGTGATTTCTATGCGCATCGCTGCCTCCTCAGATTCGCATCTATATAGGCCTCGCCTGCGAGGTAAGAACTCCTGACCCTCGGACCGGCCACGGCGACCAGCCCGAGTCCCTCCCCATGGCGTCTGAGCTCCTCAAACTCATCCGGGGCGTAGTACCTGTCCACGGGATGGTGTTTTCTGGAGGGCCGCATGTATTGCCCTATGGTCACTATATTGCATCCGGCGTCCCTCAGGTCCCCCAGCGTGCTTCTCACCTCCTCGACGGTCTCGCCAAGGCCCACCATGAGCCCCGACTTCACCATCACGTCCGGGAACCCGCTTGCCACCACATGCAGTATTTCCAGAGAACGACTATAGTCCGCCCCGTCCCGGATATAGGGAAAGAGCCTCTCAACCGTTTCGATATTGTGAGCGAATACCTCCGCTCCCGATGCGGCGACCGTCTCGACCGGTCCGCGCGCCCCCCTGAAGTCGGGAACAAGCGTCTCCACAACGGGCGCTCCGTCCAGCTCCTTTATCGCCCTGACGCAATCCGCGAAATGGGCTGCCCCGCCGTCCGCCAGGTCGTCTCTCGTCACCGAGGTCAGCACGACGTATTTCATCCCGAGCGCGGCGCAGGCCTCCTTGAGACGACGCGGCTCCGACGGGTTCAACTCGTCGGGGGGCTCGCTCGAGACGTTACAGAACCTGCAGCGCCTGGTGCAGTTCTTTCCGAGAAGAAGAAAACTCACCGAGCCCGCGCTGAAGCAATGCTCCTTGTTGGGGCATCTCGCCTCGAAGCAGATGGCGTGGAGCCCGGCGGCCGTCACGCTGCGGTGTATGGGCGCAAGCGCCGTCAGGTCCGGCAGTTTGGTCTTGAGCCAATCGGGAATACGCCCTGCCAATTCCCCTCCCAAATCTGCTATCAGTATTCCTTCCGCATCCTGGCTCTCAAGATGCCGAGCTGTTCGCGGTACTTGGCGACGGTGCGGCGGGCCACGCTGAAACCGTCCTCCTTGAGCCTGGCCGCGATGTCCTGGTCGCTGAGCGGTTTCTTTCTGTCTTCGGTCTCGACCATTTCCTGGATTCTCGCCTTGATTCTCTTCGAAGAGGCGTCCTCGCCGTTGTCGGTCTTGAGTCCGGGCGAGAAGAAGTACTTGAGTTCATAAACCCCGCGCGGCGTCTGGACGTATTTGCCGTTGGTGACTCTGCTGACGGTCGACTCGTGCATCTCCACGACGTTGGCGATCTGCTGAAGAGTGAGGGGCTTTATGTGCTCGACTCCCTTGTCGAAGAAACTCCTCTGGGCGTCGAGGATGGCCTCCATCACCCTTACCATGGTCCGCCTTCTCTGGTCTATTGTCTTTATTAGCCAGCGGGCCGAGTCCAGCTTCTTCTTGACGTAGTCTTCTTCTGTCTTGTTCTTCTTCCTGGCCCCCGAGAGGATGTCCCTGTAGGCGCGCGAAACGCGGAGGCGCGGTATATTCCTGTCATTGAGCTGCACAACATAGCCGTCTTCAACCTTGTCGACGATGAGATCCGGCACTATGTACCTGGGCTCTTCCGCCGAATACCTGGCGCCTGGCCGGGGATCCAGGCCTGCCACCACGTCCGCCGCCACCTGTATTTCCTTCACCGTCTTCTTGAGACTCCGCGCGATCTCGCGGTACCGCTTCTCCAGAAGGTCGTCCAGGTGTTCGCGCACCAGCCGGGCCGCCAGGCTATCCGAGAGCCCCTGCTGGTCGAGCTGTATGAGCAGCGACTCCCTGAGGTCCGAGGCGCCCACGCCGGGCGGGTCGAAGGTCTTGATCACGGCGAGCACGTCTTCGACCTGTTTGAGGTCGGCGCTCGTGAAACCCACTATCTCCTCGGGCGAGCATGTTAGGAATCCGTTGCTGTCCAGGCTGCCGATTATGAACTCGCCGACCTTCAGCTCCTCAGGTGAAGCCACGGACATCCTGAGCTGGCCGATCAGGTGATCTTCGAGGCTGGAGCGGACCACAGGCACGCGCTCGTAGAAGTCATCCGACTCCTCGCGCTCGCCGATCTCCTGTCCCCCCATCTCGAAACCGTCCCTGAGGTACCTGTCCCAGTCGATCTCGTCTTCCCCGGCCTTGAATTCGCCTTCGTCCTCGGCCGACCGGGCCTCGACCTCCTGCGCCTCGTCATCTTCGGGCTCTTCGACGTCCTCGAGCATAGGGTTGTGCAGCAGCTCATGCTTGAGCTTCTGCTGAAGTTCGAGCGCCGGCATCTGCAGAAGCTTGATCGCCTGCTGGAGCTTGGGCGTCATCACCAGCCTCTGCTGGAGCTCCGGCCTCATCTCATGTCTCATGTCCATCCGCTGCTACCCCCGGAACATGCCTAATGGAGCGAGAAACTCTCGCCCAGGTACACTTGCCTCGCAACGGCGTTGCTCGCGAGTTCGTCCGGCCTGCCCGCCACCAGTATCTTGCCGTCGGCCATAATGTACGACCTGTCGGTGATGGACAGAGTTTCTCTCACATTGTGGTCTGTTATAAGAAGGCCCAGGTCCCTGGTCCTCAGTTTGGTTATGATGGTCTGGATATCGCTCACGGCTATGGGATCTATGCCGGAGAACGGCTCATCAAGGAGCATGAAGCTCGGGTTGGTGACAAGGGCCCTGGCAATCTCCACCCTCCGCCGCTCCCCACCCGACAGCGTGTACGCCATGGAGCGCCGCAGGTGTGAAACGCCCAGCTCGCCGAGCAGGCTCTCCAGTCTCTCCTCCTTTTCCTCTCTATCTATATCGAGCGTTTCGAGGATGGCCTTTACATTGTCTTCAACGTTTAATTTGCGGAAAACCGATGGCTCCTGGCTCAGGTAGCCTATGCCCCTCCTGGCCCGCCGGTACATGGGAAGCTCGGTCACGTCCCTCTCGTCCAGCACAATCCGGCCGCCATCCGGCCTCACCAGCCCCATTATCATGTAAAACGTGGTTGTCTTGCCCGCCCCGTTCTGGCCGAGCAGCCCGACAATCTCACCTCTCTTGACATCGAGCGACACGCCGTCAACCACCTTGCGGCCCCTGTAGTATTTGACCAGATTCTCGGTCCTCAGCCCGCTAATCAACGGTCCCTCCCGGCTGCTCCTCGTCCTGGGCGCGAATGGTCGCCTTCATGTCCCTGAGGATCTCGAAAGACCCCAGGTCGGGCTCGCCCCTGAAACCGACGCCCGTAAGGACGTCGCCGCCCCTCACCACTCTGACCGAATCGTCGGACACTATCCGGCGCGTCTTGCTTATCCAGTTAAGCGTCTCGGTATGAAGCGTCACGCCGGAGTTGCTCGTCACGGTCACGTGTCCCCTGGCTTCCATGTCGTCGGTTCCCCGGTTTATGACCCCCCTGTCGGCGACCAGGGTTGACTTGATCTCCCCCTCTTCGTCATAGAAGCCGACTTCCATGCCCTCGGTCTCTATGAGCCCCCTGCTATCGTAAATGTAAGCTCTCCTGGCCGACATATTCCACTCCTTCTTGCCGGACGCCGTCTCGGTAAGGCGGAAGTCCGTTATGACCTGGTCCGGGAGCGGCTTGTCCCGCTCGACCGCCCTGGCGCCGGGCTCTTCCCGGCCGCAGCCGCAGGCTATTAGAAGAGCGGCCAGCAGCGCTAACGATAGAGGTCTGGTTGAACCGATTTCCATCTCTTATGCATCCATACCCACTGGTCGGGCTGTTTGCGTATGAAATCCTCCACGGCGTTCGAGCACTTCCTGACGTCCTCGGGAAGCGTTCCGGGTTTCCCCACTATACAAAGGGGTTCCCTTATCTCAACATGGTACTTGCCGTCGTCCGTCATAAGCATGGCGGCGGGAAGTATGGCCGCGCCGGTCTTGGCCGAGAGCCTCACGGGCCCCACGGCCGTCTTGGCCGGCACGCCCATGAACTCGACCTCGACGCTCTGAACCGAGGTATCCTGGTCGATCAGTACCCCGAGTACCTCTCCGCGCTTGAGCGAACGCATGGCGCCCATGGTCCCCTTTCTCCTCTCCAGCACTCTCATCCCCGAGCCCTCGCGTATGACGTTTATGATATCGTTAAGCTTGTTGTCCCTCAACGTGGTCGCCACCACGTTGATCGGATAACCCATTAGAGCGAAATAGGCTCCCATTAGTTCCCAGTTGCCGATATGGCCGGTCAGCGCTATGACCCCGTTGCCCCTCGCCAGGGCCCTCTCGAAATGGCTCTTGCCCGTCACCCTGACGATCTTCGATATGCTCTTCTCCGTCTGCACGGGGAGCCTCGCGACGTCGAAGGCGAATTTGCCCATGCTTGTGAAGGACGCGCGCGCTATCCGGTCAATCTCGGCGTCGGGCAGGTCGTTCTTGAAAACCAGCTTCAGATTGGTCCAAGCCACTCTTCTGGACCTGGGCAGGAGGTAATAAGCCAGCGCTCCCAGGCTTCCGAACAGCGCGATGCCCATGCCCCGGGGCATCACCTGAGCCACCAGCATGAGGAACTTTACGAAGACAAATGAAATGAAGCGCCGTATTCTCTTAAACATCATTAACTTACATGACCTGCCTCATGCAGTTCCCGCTCCGATGTTAGGCGAACGAGGCCTTCATGTCAAGCAAATCGTATGCCAGAATCAGGCGATGCCCGTTCTGAGGCAGTCGTGCATGTGGACAATGCCGGTCGGCCGGCCGTCGCTGTCGACTATCATCAGGCTGGTAATGAGGCGGCCGGCGTCGGCCTCCATGGTCTGGATGGCCTTCGCGACCAGCTCTCCGGCGCCTATTGTGCGCGGGTTCCTTGTCATCACGCTACCCACCTCAATGTCGCGGATATCCTTGACGTCGGGATTGCCCATAAGGATGCGCTTGATGTCACCGTCCGTGATGATGCCGACCAGCTTCCCGTCGTCGCCGGTGACGCCCGTCACTCCCAGCCGCTTCTCGATGATCTCGACAAGCGCCTCCCTCATGGTCGCGTTTTCCCCGACCAGCGGGACCTCCTCCCCGACGTGCATGATGTCGCCCACCGTAAGGAGCAGCCGCTTCCCCAGGGACCCGCCCGGATGGTGGAAGGCGAAGTGCTCCGCCCTGAGGCCGCGGCGCACGAAAATCGCGACGGCAAGAGCGTCGCCCATGGCCAGCGCGCAGGAAGTCGACGCAGTGGGAACCAGGTCGAAGGGGCAGGCTTCGGCGTCCACGCCGACGTCGAGCGCGACGGCGCTCTCGTGCGCCAGGTCGGACTCGAGGTCTCCGGTGAGGGCGATAATGGCTGTTCCCAGCCTCTTGAAAGTGGGAAGCAGGGCGGCGAGCTCCTCGCTCTTGCCGCTCTTGGATATGGCGACGACCACGTCGCCCGAGTTCACCATTCCCAGGTCGCCGTGCACGGCTTCCACCGGGTGCATGAAGAAGGCCGTAGTCCCCGTGCTGTTCATGGTGGCCGCGATCTTCTTCGCGATAATGCCGCTCTTGCCCACGCCGGTGACGATTATCTTGCCGCCGGCCTCCACGCATTCCACCATGGTCTCCACGGCGCGCCTGAAGTCATCGCCCAGCCTCTCCTCCAGCCGCGCGACGCCGTCGGCTTCTATTCTGATGACCGCCCTGGCCGTCTCAAGGACGTCCATGTCGGCCTCTACTCTCGAAGGGGCCTTTTGCCTCGATTTGTCTTTCACATTTCCCTCGCCCGTGCTTCTCCCTCACGGAAGCGGGCAGCCAGCCCGTCAAGCAATCCCGCCTCTTTCAGCACGTATTCGCAGGCCTCCCTCAACCCTCCGCGGCCGCCGCCCGCGCGGGTAACGTGTCTGGCCACCTGTTTGATTTCTGCGCGCGCGTTGGCCACCGCTATCGGGAGACCGACTCTTACCATGACGCAGAGATCAGACAGATCATCGCCCACATAAGCCGTCTCGTCAAGCCCCGCGCCGCGCCTCTCGAGTATATCCATAAGGCAGCCGATCTTGTCCGTAACTTTCTGGTGGACTTCCTCTATGCCCAGCTCCTCGGCGCGCCGCTTTACGGCTTCGCAGCCGCGAGCCGTGATAATACACGGGACTATTCCCGCCATCCTCAGAAGCGTGACTCCCATGCCGTCCTGGGCGTCGAAACGCTTGAGTTCCAGGGCGGGCTCGCCGTAGTAGATCCCGCCGTCGGTGAGCACGCCGTCCACGTCCATGCCGAAGAGCTTTATGGCCAAGCCTGCCTCCCTGTCTCTCACGGGGACCCTGGTCTCAAGATCTCACGACCCTGTCGATGTCCGCGATCTGGCGAAGCAGCCCGTCCATGTCTGCCAGCGGATACATGCTGACCGCGTCGCATTTGGCATCCGACGGACAGGGGTGGGTCTCCAGGAAGAGCCCGTCCACCCCGCATGCCGTACCCGCCCGCGCCAGATATGGTACATACTCGGGCTCGCCTCCCCTGGGGTCCGAGCTGGGATAGCCGTAAATGCGTATTGCATGCGTGACGTCGAAGATGACGGGGCAGCCGAGTGACCGCATAATGGGAAGCGATCGCATGTCGACCACCAGCCTCCTGTAGCCGAAGCAGCTGCCGCGCTCGGTGAGTATCACCTGTTCGTTACCGGTCTCCCTTATCTTCGAGACCACCCCGCTCATGTCTTCGGGAGCGACGAATTGTCCCTTCTTGACGTTGACGGGCTTGCCGGTTCTGCCGACCGCGAGGGCCAGCTCCGTCTGCTGGCTCAGATAGGCCGGGATCTGGATTATGTCCAGCACCTCGGCCGCCGCTTTGACCTGCACGCGGCAATGCACGTCCGAGAGAACGGGTACTCCCGTCTTCTCCCTGACCGCGGCCAGGATCTCAAGCCCGCGCTCGAGTCCCGGCCCGACATACGATGTCGCCTTCGAGCGGTTGTCCTTCTCGAATGACGACTTGAACACGTAGTTCAAGCCATGCTTCGAGCAGAGGTCCTTCATCTCACCGGCCACTTCGAAGCATACATCCTCGCTCTCTATAACGCAGGGCCCACCGATAATCGTGAGCGCGCCTCCGCCTATCTCGAAGTCTCCCACGCGCACTTTCTTCACCGTCACGAAGACACCTCCCCGCCCGCATAAGTCCTGGTCCTCATGCGATAGCCCTTGGCCGCCGCCACGAACTCCCTGAACAGGGGATGCACGTTGCGCGGGCGAGACCTGAGCTCGGGATGGAACTGGCAGCCCACGAACCACGGATGGTCGGCGATCTCCACTATCTCGACGAGGCTCGCGTCGGGCGAGGTGCCGCTCACGATCATACCGGCGTTTTCAATGGACTCGCGGAACATGTTGTTGAACTCGTAACGGTGCCGGTGCCTCTCCGAGACTTCCGGTCCGCCGTATGCCATGTGAGCCGCCGTCTCCGGTTTGAGTTTGCACTTATACGCCCCCAGCCGCATGCTGCCTCCCATGTTCGATACAGCGCGCTGCTCCGGCATGAGGTCTATCACCGGGTACGGCGTACTCGGGTCGAATTCGGACGAATTCGCCCCCTCGAAACCGCACACGTTGCGCGCGAACTCGATGACGGCGCACTGCATTCCCAGGCAGATCCCGAAGAACGGGACACGGTTCTCGCGCGCGTACCTCACGGCCTCGAACTTGCCGCTCGTGCCGCGTTCGCCGAACCCGCCGGGAACTAGTATGCCGTCGTATTTGCCCAGCAGGCTGTCCGCCGTTTCGCGCCTGACTCTGCTCGAGTCCACCCACTCGGTCTTGACCCTGACGTCGCTTGCGATCCCGCCGTGAACCAGGGACTCGTTTATGCTCTTATAGGCATCCTGCAGGTCCACGTACTTCCCCACCATGCCGATGCTGACGCTGCCCCCGGGGTGCTTTATTCTCTCGATCATACCTTCCCAGTCCTCGAGATCGGGCACCGTGCAGCTTAAGTTAAGACCGTTGACCACCAGTTCATCAAGCCTGTTGGCGTGAAGAGCCAGCGGTACCTCGTACACCGACTCCACGTCCCTTGCCTCTATCACCGCGTCATGGCTCACGTTGCAGAACAGGGCGATCTTGGTCCGCGCTTCATCTCCAATGGGCTTCTCGGTGCGGCAGAGCAGTATGTCGGGCTGGATGCCGATCTCGCGCAGGGCGCGCACGCTGTGCTGCGTCGGCTTGGTCTTGAGCTCCCCGGCCGCCCCGATGAAGGGAACAAGCGTGAGATGCACGAACATTGTATTATTCGCACCGAGCTCGAGGCGCATCTGCCTGATGGCCTCCAGGAACGGCAGGCTCTCTATGTCTCCCACGGTGCCGCCTATCTCGGTGATGCAGACGTCCACGCCCCTGCCCGCCCCGACCCTCACGATGCGCGACTTAATCTCGTCGGTCACATGCGGGATTACCTGCACGGTTTTTCCCAGATAATCGCCGCGCCTCTCGCGCTGGATTATGGCGTCATAGACCTGCCCCGCCGTGACGTTGTGGTCGCTCGTCAGGCTCTCGTCGAGAAAGCGCTCATAATGGCCCAGGTCGAGGTCGGTCTCGGCTCCGTCGTCGGTGACGAAGACCTCGCCGTGCTGGAAAGGGCTCATGGTACCCGGGTCCACGTTAAGGTAGGGGTCGAATTTCTGCAGAGAGACACTGAGCCCGCGTCTCTTGAGCAGCATGCCGAGAGAAGCCGCAGCAATGCCTTTGCCGAGTGATGACACAACACCGCCGGTGACGAAGATATACTTTGTCATTTCTCTGCCTTTCCAGTGTTCATCGCCTGCTCGATTCTCTCGATATCCAGAGGCACGTCCACGCAGGGGCTCGCGCCCCCGACGAAGCCGACCTTTATCTTGATGCCCAGGTGAAGCGCCCGGAGCTGCTCAAGCGACTCGAGGTCCTCCATCTCGCATTTGCCGGCATCGGCCATCGAGATGAGGGCTTCCCTCCTGTAGCCGTAGACTCCGACGTGCCGGAGATAGGTCGAGTCCTCCAGGTCCACGTCCACGCCCTTCTCCAGGTACTTGCGAGGAAAAGGGATTGCGTGCCTTGAGAAATAGACTGCGTAGCCATCCCGGTCTATCACGACCTTTACCACGTTCTGGTCCAGGAGATCGCCTCTCGTTTCGATCCGCGAGACCAGCGTACTCATCTGGTCTCCGTCCGCGATCAGACCGGCGCATATGTCTATGAAGGCGGGATCGATGAGCGGCTCGTCGCCCTGGATATTCACGTAACCGGGCGCCTGGATGTCGCGCGCTATCTCGGCGACCCTGTCGGTTCCGCTCGAATGCGCCTGGGAGGTCATTACGGCGCGGCCGCCGAAATTCTCGACGGCCTGTCTTATCCTGTCGTCGTCCGTTGCGACAATGACTTCAGAGAGGAGACGGGCGTGCCGGGCCCGTTCGTATACGTGCTGTACCATGGGCCTGCCGGCAATTAGAGCGAGGGGTTTTCCGGGGAAGCGCGTTGAACCGTACCGGGCCGGGATGACTCCTATTATCCCCTTATCATCCACCGATCTCGAATTCCTCTCTCCCCTTTAAATACAGGTCGTTGCCCTGAGCGTCGATCGCCACTATCGCCGGGAAGTCCTCGACTTCCATTCTTCTGACCGCCTCGGCCCCCAACTCGGGATACGCTATGACTTCGGCCTTCTTGATGGACTTGGACATCAGCGCGCCGGCGCCGCCGATGGCGGCCAGGTAAACGGCGACATGCTTCACCATCGACTCTTTAACCGCGTCTGACCGCCCGCCCTTGCCTATCATGCCCTTGAGCCCGTGCTCGATGAGCATCGGCGAATACGGGTCCATACGGTACGATGTCGTCGGGCCCGCCGATCCAACGGCGTAGCCCGGCTTGGCGGGCGCTGGCCCCACGAAATAAATCACCGCGCCCTTGAGGTCGAAAGGCAGTTCCTCGCCTTTCTCTATGAGTTCCACGAGCCGCTTATGCGCGGCGTCTCTGGCTGAATAGATGACTCCCGTTATGCTGACCTTCTCGCCGATCTTGAGGCCCTTTATGACATCGTCGGTGAGAGGGGTTGTGATTTTCTTTGCCTCCGACATCCTGTTCCTCCGGGTTATCTAAATGACGCGCTCGCCGTGCCGCGTCGCATGGCAGTTCAGGTTGACCGCAACCGGCAGTGTCGCTATATGGCACGGGCCCTGCACTATGTGAACGTCAAGCGCCGTTATTCTTCCCCCCAGCCCCTGCGGCCCGACGCCGGTCGAGTTTATGCGCTCGAGGAGCTCCTCCTCAACCTGGGCGTAAAACGGGTCGGGATTCCTCTGGCCGAGCGGAATGAGAAGAGCTTGCTTCGCGCGCAGGGCCACTTTCTCGAAGGGTCCCCCCAGGCCCACTCCGACTACGACCGGCGGACACGGATTGCCGCCCGCCTCGGATACCGCCTGGACCACGAAGTCCTTTACTCCTTCGATGCCCTCGGCGGGCTTCAGGGCCCTGAAGCGGCTCATGTTCTCGCTTCCGCCGCCCTTGGGGGCTATTACGATCTTCACCTTCTCGCCCGGCACGATTCTGATATGGATGAAAGCCGGCGTGTTGTCCCCGGTGTTGACCCTCTTTATGGAGTCGGCGAGAATGGACTTCCTGAGATAGCCCTCTTCATAGCCCCTCCTGACGCCGTCGTTGACCGCTTCCTCCAGGTCCCCCCCCACGAGGTGCACGTCCTGGCCGATCTCCAGGAACACCACCGTCATGCCGGTATCCTGGCATATCGGAATCATCTCCTCGCGCGAGATGCGCGCGTTCTCGAGCATCATGTCGAAGATCTCTTTGCCCGTGGGAGACGTCTCCATCGCGGCCATCTTCTTGAAGTACTCGATCTCGTGGTCACCCAGGACGCAGTTGGACTCTATCGCCATGTCCCGCAACGCGTCGCTGATGTCTTTGACATTCACCTCTCTCATACCAAGAAACCTCCTGAGACTCCCGGGGTGCTTCAGAGCTCGTGCTCGAGCACCTGTATCCTCCTCGAGCCCATGTCGTCTTTGGTGAGCTCTATTTCATAGGTGTCCGCCCTGTCGTGGTCGCCCGCAAGCGACAGGAAATCCTCGACCGGCGCTATGGGGAAGCCCAGCACTTCGGTCTTATAATGCATGGGGATCGTTATGGCCGGTTCCAGCGTCCTGATCACTTCCAGGGCCTCCTTCGGCCCTATTGTGAAGTAGCCGCCTACCGGGACCAGAAGCACGTCCACCCTGCCCACCGCGGCCGCGTCCTCCGCCGAGAGGGTATGTCCGAGGTCGCCGAGATGGCACACGCGCACGCCGTCCATCTCCACGGTGAAGATGATGTTGCGGCCCCGCTCCTTACCTCCCGACGTGTCGTGATACGTCTTGACGCCGGTAATGGAAAACCCCGCGACATCGTGCTTGCCTGGGGTCTTGACGACTTCGTAGCCATCGGGAAGTCCGTCTGTGCAGAAGTGGTCCTCGTGCTCGTGGCTCGCCGTGACGACGTCCACCTTCTCGGTGATGGGCTTGTACCCCACGGCCCCGTCATAGCTTCCGCTTTCGTATGGGTCCATGAGGACTTTGCTGCCGTCATCCGAGGTCAAAACGAACGCAGAATGGCCCAGATACTTGATCTTCAAAACTCGTCACCCCCTTGGCAGGATAATGCAGATTACTCAAACATAGAGGTGGGGATACGGGTTCGAGGCCTGTCAGCTGAAGCCGGATTCAAACCCGTTAGGCGTAGACACTAACCCTCTTCTTATGACGTCCCTGTCTCTCGAAGGTGACTTTACCGTCGATAAGCGCAAACAGCGTGTCGTCCCTGCCCAGGCCGACGTTCTCGCCGGGGATAAAACGCGTCCCGCGCTGCCTGACGATAATGCTGCCGGTGGTTACGCTCTGGCCCGCGTAAATCTTCACACCGAGCCTCTGCGCGTTGCTGTCGCGCCCGTTTCTTGAGCTTCCGACGCCTTTCTTATGAGCCATTATGTGCCGTCCTCCCTACGCGGCGATATCGGAGATCTTGACTTCCGTGTAGGGCTGCCTGTGACCCCTCTTCCTCCGGTAGAACTTGCGCCGCTTGTACTTATATACGATCACCTTGTCAGCTTTGCCGTGGGAGAGAACCTCCGCGGTCACCCTGGCGCCCTTCACCGTGGGCGTCCCTATCTTGACCTCGCCGTCCGTCCTCAGCGCGAACACGCGGTCGAATGTCACCGGCGACCCGACGTCCGCCTCGAGCAGAGGCACTCTCACAACTTCTTCGGGGCTCACTCTCAGCTGCTTGCCCCCTACGTCAATAATTGCATACATTTGCGCTGCTCCTATGCGTAATGATACCTGAAATATGTAACAAACGGGAACGCCGGTGTCAAGACCTTATTGGGGCGCTCCGGCGCAGGGTCTCGATCATGTCTTAATGAGGTGGGACAGGTCCTCTCCCGTCTTGGAGGACCGGACCAGGACTTCGTCTCTCTTGAGGTTGGGGTCGTCCTTCACGTCTATTTCCATCTTGAAGCGCCTCTCCAGTCGTATTATCCGGTGGGCGCTCTCTGAGAGCATATGGAAGGCCACTTCGGGGTTCAAGAAGACCTCGATCCGCTTCTCGCGGCAACGCGCCCTCAGGCGCCTCAAGTGCCTCTCCACCCTCCCCTCTATGGACTTGAGAGACAGCACCCGCCCCGATCCCCCGCAGGTCGGGCAGGTCTCGCCCAGAAGCTGCAGGAGCGACGGCCGCACGCGCTGCCTGGTCATCTCCACCAGCCCTATCTCGCTCACCCTCAGTGTCTTGGTCCTGGAGCGGTCGCGTTTGAGGCCGGCCCGGAGCTCGTCGATGACCTTCTTGCGGTTTTCCTCCATCTCCATGTCGATGAAGTCTATCACTATGATGCCGCCGAGATCGCGGAGCCGGAGCTGCCGCGGGACCTCCTTGGCGGCCTCGAGATTGGTCCTCAAGGCTGTGTCCTCCTGGCCCTTGCCGCCCCTGAACCTGCCGCTGTTGACGTCTATGGAGACCAGCGCCTCGGTGTGGTCGATTGTGATGAAACCGCCCTTCTTGAGCGGGACCGTCCTCGATAGCAGCCTCCCGGTCTCTCTCTCGATCTCGTAGGCGTCGAATATGGGCGTGTCCTCGCGGTACAAATGTACACGGTCCCTGAGGCCGGGAGCGTAGGAGCGCAGATACGACTGAATCTCCTTGTACTCCTTCTTGGAGTCTATGGCCACGCTGGTGACCTCGTCCGTAAACAGGTCCCTCACCAGCCGCGTGATGATCTCCATGTCCTTGTGGATGAGGCAGGGCGCCGGGTTCTTCTCGCCCTTCTTCTCCAGCCTGCGCCACAGTTTCTTCAGGAACTTGGCATCCGACGCGAACTGCTTCTTCTCCATGCCCTCGCCGGCCGTGCGCACTATGATGCCCATATCTTCCGACTTCAGGGGGCTCACGATTTCCTTGAGCCGGCGGCGCTCATCGCGGTCCTCTATCTTCCGCGACACGCCCACCAGTTCGGCGCCGGGCATGAGCACCAGGTACCTTCCCGGAAGCGATATCTGCGAGCTCACGCGGGGGCCTTTGTTGCCGATCGGCTCCTTGGTGATCTGGACCAGGATCTGGTCGCCTTTCTTGAGCAGCTGCTCTATGAGCACTTCCCTGTCGCGGGGGGCCGGGGTCGAATCGTATTCGCCGCCGCCCTCATACCTCTCGTCTATGTCTTCATAGTCCGACACGTCAACGCTCATGTCCGAGACATGGAGGAAGGCGCTCTTCTCGCATCCTATGTCGAGAAAAGCGGCCTGCATGCCCGGAAGCACAGCCGTGACTCTGGCCTTGTGTATGTCGCCGACCCCGATTCTCTCGCCGGATCTCGCCACCATGTACTCGACCAGCTGGCCGCCTTCCTTGATGCCGATGCGAGTCTCAATGGGCTCGACGTTTATGATTATCTCTCTGTTTATCATTCAATCCTCGCTCTGAACCCCGTAAGGGGCGAATAAAGTGTTCCGGCCCTGTCCACGTAAAGGGCCTTTCGGTTCACCTTGAGACGCAGCTCCCCGGTCGCAAGATGCTCGGACAGCACCTTGTCCGGACGTACGCCCTTACCTTTCAGTCTCACGGTGGCCGCAATCTCCAGTTTATTATTCTCAACATCGCCCGCCTTGAAGTCAATAAGATTACCGCTGGCCTCCATGGCGTCCCTGAGCACGTCGGCCTGCCCGGCAAGGAGCCCGGAGTCTTCGCTCCAAAGCCGTATCGCGTAAGCCGCGGCGTTGACGCTCGCCATCAGCGACGGCGCCGATTTCTCTATCAAGTTGCCCTCCAGGGCTTCGAGGCCTTCCGGCAGGCATTTATTGAGCCGGTCGAGCCAGCCTTCGCCCGGCGCCTCCGAGAGGAGCGCGTCGAAGTACTCAGCCTCCCCCGTCTCCCCGAGGGGCAGCGGCGGCCCGAAGGCTATTCGCGGATGCGGCGAGAAACCCTGTGAATAGGCCACACCTATATCGGCCCGCCTCATGCCCCGCTGCACCGCCCTGGTCACGTCAAGATGGGACGTGAGCCGCATGGGGTCACACTTGGCGAATCTCACCCTGAAACGCATGGACATGACGGGCGCAGCACTGGCGGAAACGTCCACCGCGCTATTTGCAACGCTGCCCGCCGAGCTCTTCCCCGCCAGCGGCGGCACGCCGGGCCTCGGACGGTCGCCGCATGCGCCGCAGTCCGTGCACTGGCCTTCGCGGCAATCGGGGGTGAGTTCGCCCGCGGCGGCCCTGTCGCGTTCACTCTCCAGAAAGGCCCGGCTCACTCCCGCGTCCACATGGTCCCAGGGCAGCTGCACGTCCCCGGGCCTCGCCCCGAGCTCGCCGGCGATATCGACCCCGCATTCGCCCAGGGCGCGTTTCCAGAGGTCGAAGTCAAACGAATCCGTCCAGCCGTCGAAACGCGCGCCCATGCGGTAGGCCGCCATTATGCAGCGCGACAGGCGGCTGTCTGCGCGCGCGAGCAGGCCTTCGAGCACCGAAACCCAGGGGTCGCGCCACTTGATCTTGATCCTGCCCTCGGGCAGGCGCTTCTTCATCAGCGAGAGCTTCGCAAGAACGCTCTCAGCCCCCTCCTGCTCTTCCCATTGAAACGGCGTGTGCGGCCGCGGCACGAAGGGGGACAGGGACACCGTCACCCGCTTGCGCCTGCCGTACCCGCGGCATATGGTCTCAACCCCTCGCACCATCTTGATTATGGCCTCGACGTCGGCCATGTCCTCCCCCGGCAGGCCCAGCATGAAATACAGCTTCATCGACTCCCAGTCGTTCCTGAATGCCGTTTCCACCGTCGAATAGAGTTCGCTTTCGTCGATGTTCTTGTTTATCGCGCGCCTCAGCCCGGAGCTCCCCGCCTCGGGCGCGAAGGTCAGGCCCGTCTTCTTGACGCCGCCTATTATCTCGGCTATCTCCTCGGTAAACGTACCCGGGCGCATAGAGGGAAGGGATATGCTGACGCGTCTCTTCCCGAGGGCGCCGGCCAGCCCGGCCACCAGGCTCTTGAGATCGCAGTAGTCCGAAGTGGAAAGCGAAACCAGCGAGACCTCTTCCCAACCGCTCGCCGCTATCCCCTCCTCGGCAAGCCGCACTATGGAGTCGACGCTGCGCTGCCTTACCGGCCGCCCAGTCATGCCGGCGGAGCAGAACCTGCAGCCCCTTGTGCAGCCTCGCATTATCTCTATGGAGAGCCTGTCATGCGTGATTGGTATGAGGGGCACAATCGGCTTAAGGGGAAAATGCTCGTCCTTGAGTTCCGGCTCAAAGCGCCGCCTTATGCTTGCCGCCGGCGGCGTCAGGCCGTGAACGGCGGGCACGTAGACGCCGTCTATCCCGGCGAGGCGCTCCACCGTTCGCGCGCGCGTAAGCCCCTCTCCCCTCGCCCTCAGCACCGCCGCGGCGATTTCGACGCATACCGTCTCGCCGTCCCCTATGGCGAAGGCGTCGACGAACGCAGACATGGGAGCCGGGTTGGACGCGCTGGGCCCGCCGGCGACCACCACCGGGTCCCCGTCCGCCCGCGCTCCCGACTCCAGGGCTACTCCTGCCAGGTCCAGCATCGCGAGCACGTTGGTATACTGGAGCTCGTGCTGCAGCGAGAAACCCAGCACATCGAAGTCGCGCGCGGCAAGCCCCGTACCCAGCCCGTAGAGAGGCATCCCTCGCGCCCCCATGAACTCGGCCATGTCGTTCCAGGGCGCGAAAGCCAGGTCGGCCATGAAGTCCTCATGGCCGTTGAGAACGTGGTAGAGGATGCGTATCCCTAGGTGGGACATGCCGATTTCATAGAGGTCCGGGAAGAGGATGAGGAACTTCAGCCGCCCGTCGGACTTTCGCGGGAAATTGATTTCGTTGTTGAAGTACCGTCCCGGTTTGCGGACGCGCTGGAGCATCTCCGAGATGGCCGCGTCACTGAACCTCGTGACCAAGGGTCATACCTCGCTTGAGCGGGAGATGAGAGCAGGGGCGGAGCCCGGCCGCTCACGCAACCTCTTCAAAACCTTTCTTGAGCGCCTTCCTGTTGAGATCAAGCAGAGGCATAGCCCGTTCCGAAAGCACTTTCTCGAGGCATCCGCTCAGGGACTCCAGGTTCACGACACCGGTCTTCTTTGCGACACCGCCGAGCATTACCATGTTGGCTGCCCGCGCATTGCCGAGGGCCTCGGCGATCTCGTTGGCCGGCACCCTGATTTCGGTGACGTCGTCTCTCCCGACTCTCCTGTCGATCAGCGAGGAGTTGACGAAGATGGTGCCGCCCGGCCTCACGCGGCTCTCAAACTTATTGAGCGACGCTATATTCATGGCAACAATACAATCGGGCTGATTGACTATGGGGGATGCGATCTCCCGGTCGGAAACGACCACCGAGCAGTTGGCCGTCCCTCCGCGCATCTCGGCTCCGTAGGAAGGGAAGAAAGTCGTGTGCTTGCCTTCCACCATGGCCGTATAGGTGAGCAGCGTGCCCATCAACACGACCCCCTGTCCCCCGAAACCAGCCATAATCGTCTTGGTCGTCATTTACGCCCCCTTATATTCACTCAACTCCTGATTTCAGTCCTCTGCGGTAACGTCTTTGAACACACCCAGAGGGTAATATGGGATCATGTTCTCCTCGAGCCAGTTCACGGCGTCCTTGGGCACCTGTCCCCAGCCGGTGGGGCACTGGGAAATGACCTCCACCAGCGAGAAACCCAGCTCCTTGTCCTGCACCTCGAAGGCCTTTCTCAGGGCCTTCTTGGCCTTGTTCATGTGGGCCGGCGTATCCACCGCGACCCGCTCGAGATAGGCTACTCCCTGCAGGTCCTTAAGCAGCTCGCAGACGCGAAGGGGATGACCCGCAACTTCGGTATCCCTGCCCAGCTGGCAGGTGGACGTTCTCATGCCGGCCAGAGTCGTCGGAGCCATCTGGCCCCCCGTCATACCGTAAATGGCGTTATTCACGAACACGATGGTGATCTTCTCGCCGCGGTTCGCGGAGTGAACCATCTCGGCCGCCCCGATGGACGCAAGATCGCCGTCCCCCTGATGGGTGAAAACGATGCAGTCGGGTTTGGAGCGCTTCATGCCCGTCGCCACCGCCGGAGCCCTGCCGTGGGCCGCCTGTATGAAGTCGAAGTCGAAGTAGTCGTCTGCGAATACCGAGCATCCCACCGACGCCACCCCCATGCACCTGTCCTTGAGCCCGAGCGCATCAATGGCCTCCGCCGTCAGCCTGTGCGCGAGCCCGTGCCCACAGCCCGGGCAGTACATATTGGCCTTCGTGCTCAGACTCTCGGGTCTTCCGAATACTTTTTTCACGTCATTTACCTCCAGCCTTGTTACGCTTCGGGATAGACCTCCAAGGGCCCGTTGCTTGTCTTCACCTTCTTCGCCGTCTCGATGATCTCCTCTTCTGTGGGCAGTCCGCCGCCCGTATGCGCCAGCAGGGAGACGTCCGCCTTGCCGCATGTCGCGAGAAGCGCGTCCTCGCGCATCTGGCCCAGACTCATCTCCACCACAAGCAGCTTTTTGCCCTTCCCGGCGTACTCATTAATGATCTTCTTGGGATAGGGCCAGAGCGAGATAAGCCGGATGAGCCCCAGTTTGATGTCTCCCGACTCCTTGGCCATGGCCACGGCCGACTTGGCGACCCTGGCGCTCGTGCCGTAAGCGACAATCACCACGTCGGCGTCGTCGACGTCGGTGAGCTCGTAGCGCTGCTCCTTCTCCTCTATCTCCTCGTACTTCTTATGGAGTTTCATGTTGTGTTTCTCAAGCGTGCCCGGCGCCAGCCTCACAGACGTGATGACGTGCTTTTCCCTTCCCGCCGAGTTTCCGAGGGCCCACTTGCTCTTCGTGCTTTCGTCGTACTTGACGGGGTCCCTCAGCACAAGCGGCTCCCTCATCTGGCCGAGAATCCCGTCCCCGAGGATCATCGCGGGGTTCTGGTACTTGTCGGCGAGCTCGAAGCCCAGCATGGTAAGGTCGAAAAGCTCCTGCACCGTGCTCGGGGCCAGCACGATTACGCGATAGTCCCCATGGCCCCCGCCACGGGTCGCCTGGAAGTAATCGGATTGCGCCGGGGCGATATTGCCGAGGCCCGGGCCTCCCCTGACGATGTTGGCATAGAAGCAGGGCAGCTCGGCGCCGCACATATAGGAAATCCCTTCCTGCTTGAGGCTTATGCCCGGGCCCGACGACGACGTCATCACCCGGGCCCCCGTTGCTGACGCGCCGTAGACCATGTTAATCGCGGCAACTTCGCTCTCGGCCTGGACGAATACGCGCCCGGCCTTGGGCATGTTGAGCGACATGTACTCCGTCAGCTCGTTTTGAGGCGTTATGGGATAGCCCGCATAGAACCGGCAGCCGGCCCTTATGGCGGCTTCTCCGATGGCCTCATTTCCCTTCATCAACACTCGTTCTTCGGGCATGTTTACCTCCCCGGATCTCATTTATTTGTAGACTTCGATTGCGACTTCGGGGCACATGATGGCGCACATGGCGCAGCCTGTGCAGCTCTCCGGCTCGAAACACTCAGGATAGTGATAACCTTTCTCATTGAAGTCCTCGGAGAACCTCAGTATCTCCTTGGGGCAGTTGATTATGCAGAGCTCGCAGCCTTTGCATCTCTCCACATCTACCTTGATTTCCGGCATTTTACCTCCCTTGCACAATCAGCCTTGAAATTACCAAACCGTCTTAATTTAGCAGAATAGCGGCAAGTAGTCAACCAACTCCGTGGGGACCGCAGGGGGCGGATAATCGCTTGAAAAACCTAGGAATAGAGGCCCTCTCTGCGAACATAGGCCTCCACCGGGCGGGGCACCAGGAAACGGATACTCCTGCCCCGGGCCACCCTCCTGCGAATATCCGTCGAGGAGATATCGAGGCCGGTGATCTCTATGAATCTGCACTTCCTCCTGATGCTTCTGGCGACCGCCCTGGCCATGTAGCGGCCCCTTGAGTATCCGGGTCTTGCGGCAACGGCGAACCGGCACTCGGCCAGTATTACTTCGGGATCCTTCCACCGGTGCACTTCCAGAAAGGCGTCCATTCCGAGCATCAACCAGATCTCCGGCCCGGCGCCCACTATGCCGCGCAGGTCGCGTATGGTGTCGGCCGTGTAGGACACTCCCCCCCTCCTGATCTCCATGTCGGAGACCTTGAAAGCCGGGTACCTGCGGGTCGCCGCCCGCAGCATGGCCAGCCTGTGGGCGGGGTCGGAGGGAACGTATCCGGGCTTATGAGGCTGCCTGTTGCAGGGAATGAACAACACCACATCGAGCCCCACCGCCTCCCTGAGTTGCTCCGCACAGACCAGGTGCCCGTAGTGAACCGGGTCGAAAGTGCCTCCGAAGACGCCGATGCGGCCGGCGGCCCTGAGGTCACTCTTCCTCGTCATTTTCGTCCCCGCTTGAGATCTGGTCGATCCTCATGCCGGCCCTTCCATAGGGCTCGGTGTCCGGGTAGTCGTCGAGGACCTTGTTGTAAAGCTCCAGCGCTTTCCCGGTATTCCCTTCCCTGTCATATGTCTGGGCCTTCCCGAGCAGCGACCAGGCCGCCCACTCGGTGTCGGAATACTCGTTTATGACCAGGTCGAAACAGATCCGGGCGGCGCGGAAATACTCCATATTGAGGTACAGCTTGCCGTTCAGGTACTCCTTCCGGGCAAGCTTCGCCCTGGCCTCCGCGAGAGCCGCCTCCGCCTCCTGCCGGACGTTGCTTTCCGGATATTCCCTGAGCATGAACTCGAGTTCACTGGCCGCCTTTTCCGTGTAAGTCTGGTCGCGCTCGGCGCGGGGCGACTGCCTCAGGTATGCTATGCCTATCATGTACATGGCGTCGTCTACCAGGTCGCCCTGAGGATATGAATCGATGTAGTCCTCGAACTCGTTGATGGCCAGGTCATAGTCCTCCAGCTCCACCCTGCACCTGGTGCGGTTGAACCTGGCGCGCTCGGCTATCTCCGGGGGCGGGAACTCGGCCAGCAGCTCCTCGTACTTGAGAATGGCCTTGCGGCAGTCGCCTCTTTCGGCCAGCCCGTCGGCCTGCGCCAGACGGTCGGTGGGTTCAACCTCCACCCTGGACCGGGACCCGGAGCAGCAGGCGAGACAGAGCGACAGCAGCGCCGATATGAGTACAATCCTTTGTATCATATATCGACCTTTGTGCACGTCAGGAGGCGGTCTTATTGGAATAGAAGAGATAAACCAGCACGCCGATAATGGCCAGCACAAGCCCTCCCTCGAGGTACTTGTCGCTGTTGCCCTTCTCGAGCTCGGGGGCGGCGAAAGCGTACTTGGAATCGCTGAGGACTTCGAGGGCACCCGCGGGCACAACGTCACGGGCCTCGGCCGAGGTGCTGACCGACTCCATGATCTTTCCCCTGACCATGTCGACGAGCTCGATGTGAAAAGAGGCCCTGGCCACTCTCTCAACCACCTTCGAGGTGATGAGATAGCGGCGCCACTGCCTGGCGTAGACCATGTCGAGCTGGACGATCTTGACGCTGAGTACGTAGGGCGTCCGCACGCCGCTTGCCGAATCGGGCTCTTCCGATGTCACGCTGATGTCCCAGCCGCGCTCTATCATGCGCTCGTTGAGTATCCTATTGACGAGCCAGGCCCCCGCGTGGCCGGCCTCCACCACGATCTGGATATCGCTTTCGGGAGCCGGCGGCGCGGAGACTCGCACCGAGTCAAAAGCGGCCGAGGCGGCGGCCTCAATCATCTCCAGGTTCGTAGGGTATTCCTCTTCCGAGAGGGCCGGGGCGGCCGACAGGGCAATCAGCGCAAGCAGGGCCCCCGCCGTTATGGCTCTGATCATGAAGCGGCTCCGTACACTAATCAGTTGACTTACGTATCGGGCATTCTGCTATACTCATGTATACTTCAATACACCCGACTCTATTTAAACTTCGGCACGTTGTCAAATTGATTTTACTCAAAGATACGGCCGCGGGTGCCGATTAGAACTATGAGATGTGCCACATCCAAAATCGAGGTGGGTAATTCAATGTCAGAAACGGCAAAGCTCGTCAACCAGATGTTTGTGAACCTGGTCAAACTGCGGCTCGACGACCGCATCGCCAAGCAGGCCGCCAGCGTCGTGGACGGCGTCGTCGAGAAAGTGCTTAAGGAGTCACCCGAGACAACGGACGAGACCCGCCGCAGAATACGCATAGCCCTGTGCGGCATGCTTGCACACGGCTGGGCCCTGGGTATGAATCCCTATAATAGCCCGGATATCACCGTGGACAGGAAGCCCCTCGAAGTCAGGGTGTCTAAAGACATACTCATACCAATGGAGTCGCTAAAGGCCCTGAGATGCGTCAAGACCGACAAGCTGGGCAGGGTGGAGAAGGCCTTCTTCGAGCCCAGCGCTGAGTCCAAGGTCAAGGAGAGAATCGACAAGATCCTGGACGAGATCGCGCGCAAACACTGGGCCAAGTAGAGCGGACAGGACGCGGCTCAGGAGGTTTCGGTGTCTGAGCCCACGGCCCTGTCCCCGGGCCCTGCGGACTTATCCCCGGGCTCTGCGGACTTATCCCCGGGCTCTGCGGACCTGTTTCCGGACCCGCCGGGGCCGCCGCTTTTCTTGTAATCCGTGATGTAGAAGCCCGAACCCTTGAAAATCAGGTTGAGGGATCTGGGCAGCAGCTTCCTCAGCTTGCCCCCGCATTTCCTGCATTTCTTAAGCGGCCTGTCGTTCATGCTCTGCTCTACGCAGAACTCATGGCCGCATTTCGTGCATTCATAGTCATAGGTCGGCAATTATCCAACACCTCCCGCGAATGAAGATAAGTCTCCCGGCCCAAAGATGCAAGTGGACTCAATGGAGTTGACACCAATCCGGCCTTTTGTTAATCTCGGGCCGGCAAGGAGAAAGGAGGCGAGTAATGTTAAGGATAACGCTTGCTTGCCTTTTGGCGGTTGCTTTCCTCGCTTCTTACGCCCACGCCACTGACCCCGTGTCGCCGCCCCCTGATGATAAGGACCCCATTCGCTCCCGCCAGGAGCAGCAGATGCACGATGAGGCCCAGACCCGGTCCGGCACCGCTCTGCCCTTCCCGAGGCAGTTCATCATGGGACAGGTCAGGGACTCCGGAGGTATCGGTATTGGCGGAACAACGGTCAAGCTCTTCGCGGACGGGGCGTTTGTGGAAGAGGACCGCAGCAATTCGTCGGGCGAGTTCGAGCTCAATTTGCCCCTCAATATCGAGACGGATGAGACGGTAGTGTTGTGGGTGGTGCCACCAACCGACCGGTATGCCATGCAATGCGTCGTCATCAAGAAGAGCGAGGTCGCCAGAAACAGCCGCCTGTTCGGCCCATGCGCCATAGAGGTCGAGATGAAGGAGCAGATGCGGGTGGAAGTCGCGCTGCTCACGCCGGATGAGCTGCTGCAGTCCGTCAGGGCGAGGGGCTGCTACTAGGCCTTCGGGCGGGAGGCCGTCAACTTCGCCCATCGGTTGATGGGGTCGCTCTAATCTATTGCTATATATAGGATTAGTGCATCTCCACTCTGGCCTGTCCGCGCTTTACAACTCCTCTTCCCTATCGGCCTGCGGCATGAGGAGGGCGATGAGGAGATATACGATAAGCCCGATTCCCCTCGACAGTATGATGAAAAGCGCCAGCACGAATCTCACGATATTGGGATCGACGTTGAAGTACTCACCCAGCCCACCGCACACGCCCAGGATCATGCGGTCTTCGGTCGAGCGCCGGAAGGGCGTTCTCTGGCCGGAGGTCTCCCGCCAGTACATGTAGATGAGGAATCCGCCTCCCCCTATCAGGCACAGCGGCCAGAGGACGCTGAAGGCGACTCCCCAGGGGTCCCAGATGCTGAAGGTCATTACGCCTACGAAGCGAAGCACGATCACGGCGCCGATACAGACCAGTATTATCCCGGATATGAGAAAGCCCGTCCCTCGCCTCGGTGCGGCCCGCACCTCCACCTGCCCCTCTCCCCGCGGGAAAAGATACATGCCCAGCAGATACGCCAGTACGCCTATGCCGCCGGCCAGCGCCAGCGCGGCCCAGGCTATGCGCACCCACAGCGGGTCGATGCCCGCATAGGCTGCCGCCCCGCCGCAGACGCCGTCGATGATGCGGCCTTCCCTTACTTTGAATATCTTCTTCGGACCGGCCAGTTTGCGCCTCCTTGTCTCGGTCAGTACGCCAAACATCTAGCACCGGCCCGGTGCCAAGTCAAGCTATTCCACCACGGGGGTTAAAAGGCCTGCTTCAGGCTCCGGCCGGCGCCGGAACGTCACGGCCTCTAGCCGTGGAGCGGTCTGCCCGCCGAGCCCTGGGCGGCTTCCCAGACGATCTCCGACATGGTCGGATGGGGATGTATTACCCGCGCCACCTCTTCCGCCGTGAGGCCCCCCGCCATAGCAGTGGAGACTTCCGAGAGAAGCTCGGAAGCGTGCGGCGCCAGGAGATGAAAACCTATTACCCTGCCCGTCTGCTTGTCGCAGGTCATCTTGGCCAGGCCGAAGGTCTCACCCAGCGTCAGCGCCCGGCCGACTCGCCCCAGCTGGACCTTGTACACGGACGCCTCGATGCCCGCTTCCGCGGCCTCCGCCTCCGTCATGCCCACGGCCGCGTACTCAGGGCTGGTGAAGACGCAGCGCGGAACCGCCGCGTAGTCGATTTCGGAATCAACGCCACATGCGTTCTCAGCTGCCACGACGCCCTGTGCGCTCGCAACATGCGCCAGCATGAACTTGCCCGTTACGTCGCCTATGGCGTAGATGCCGGTAATGCCGGTGCGCATGCGCTTATCCACCGCTATGCGCTTGCCGTCGAGGTCAACACCCGCCTGCTCCAGGCCCAGGCCCGCAGTGCTCGGCGCTCTGCCCACGGCCACCATTATTTTCTCGGCCTCAATGGACTTGCCGTCCTCGGTAAGCAATCTGAGCGGCCCTCTGCCCCTCTCAAGGCCGGTCACGCGCGTCTTCGAGGCCACCCCGATGCCTTTGCGCTTGAGCGCGGCCTCGAGCCTCCTCGCCAGCTCGGCGTCCTCCCCGGGAAGGAGCTGGGGCATCATCTCGACTATTGTGGTCTCGATACCCAGCGCGCTGTATATCTCGGCGAATTCGCAGCCTACCGCCCCGCCCCCCACTATGGCAATGCTGCCTGGCAGGTCGTCCAGCGCGAAGGCGTCATCGCTGGTGATTACGCGGTCGCCGTCGGTCTCGAGCCCGGGGAGCTCGATCCACTCGGATCCCGTCGCTATTATGACGGCCCCGCATTCAAGCGTTACGGTGCCTCCGGCGGTATCCACCCCCACCTTATCGGGTCCCAGCAGCGCCCCGCTACCCCTGATAAGCCTGACCCCGGCGTGAGACAGGAGGTCCTCGACCCCCTTTCGCATGGTCTCCACCACGCCCCTGGAGCGTGACGCGATCACGGAGGCGTCGAACCTCACGTCGCCGACGCTTACGCCGAACTCCCGCGACCCGGAAATAGCGCGCAAGAGGCCCGTGCTGGCCAGCAGGGCCTTTGTGGGTATGCAGCCCCTGTTGAGGCAGGTGCCGCCTACTACGTCTTTCTCTATCACGGCGACCGAGGCCCCGAGGCCCGCTGCCCTCAGGGCGGATACATAGCCGCCCGGCCCGGCGCCTATTACCGCTACATCAACGCGCTCGTCACTCAACGCCCTCAATCCCCTCCGCTTTGACCTTGTGCATGTCCAGCCCCAGTTCGGAGGCCGTCCCGCCCATGGCCAAACACAAGAGCTGGCTCAGGTAGAAAACAGGCAGACCATACTTCCTGCCCGTCTTGCGCTCGAGAAGCGTCTGGCCGACGTCGAACTGCTCGAAGCAGAACGGGCAGGCCAGCACTATCGCCTGGGCGCCGGCTTCCTTCATTGCGCTGAGCTTGCGCTCCAGTATGCCCGTTGAAGTCTCCTCGTCCAGCGATGGCCTTCCGCAGCACAGGTACTTGTCTTCATAGGTTATAGACTCGGCCCCCACGAGAGCCACAAGCTCGTCCAGGCATCTCGGCTTCTCGGGGTCGTCGAAATCGACCGCATCCGAGGGCCGCGTAAGATGGCAGCCGTAGTGACAGGCTATTCTGAGGCCGTCCAGCCTCCTCTTCACCCCGGCCGCTATCTCTTTCATGCGCTCCTCATCGAAGAGAATCTCGAGAAAGTGCGATACCGGCGGGAGGTTGAGGTCCAGCCCGAGTTTCCCGATGCGCGCCGCGGCGTCCGTGCGCGACCCGGGATCCTCCGAAAGAAGATGCCTGGCCTCCGAAAGAGATGAAGCGCAGCCCGGGCAGAGCGTCACGATGGGCTTCTCGCCGTCCAGAGACAGGTTGCGGGCCGCCAGGCTCAGCCAGTCGCTCCTCGATGAGGATCTGAACACCACGGGATCGGGGCAGCAGGTGAAGCGTGCATCATCCTCCAGCCCGATCCCCAATCTCTCCAGGACCCGCCTCACCGAAACCTCGATATGAGGCAGTTTGGTCCTTGCGAGGCAGCCGGGGAAAAAGCGGTAGGCGGATGCGCGGTTTTCACTCATGGCCCGTAATCAACCCCAGTTCTTTTGCGTCGCCGGGCTCCGCCGCGGGGAGGCCCATCTTCTCTCTCAATTCCAAGGCGCGCCGGGTGAGCGCGCCGGCCACTCCCTTCTCGATAACGCTCCGGCGTATGTTGGCCACGCCCTCGGGAGAGGTCCCCTCGCGGAAGCTCAGGTTTCTGAGGGCTATGATGACTTCGAGCGGCTTGACACCGGCGGGGCAGCGCTCATGGCAGGTATAGCAGGTGGTGCATTTCCAGATCGGCGAGTCCCGGCCCACCAGTTCCCGGCCTATTCCCAGGCATACCCTGAGAAAGATCTGCCTCGGGTTGAAATCATCCGAGAACCTGGCCGCCGGGCAATCACCCACGCAGATGCCGCAGGAATAACAGAGCCTGGCCAGCTCCCGCCCGCCGATTATGTCTATTTCCTCACTGGTTGCGCTTCCTACCGTATGCATTGCACTTCATATCTACCATAATCGGCAGCGCAGGACAACAGCGGATTTCGCCCGGGAAGGGTACAAGCAAGGGGTCAGGTCTGAAAATGCACATTGTGCATAAGGAAGGGGTCAGGTCTTGGTTGCACAATGGCCGGCCCTGCGGTTTGCTCGGCATTCCGCCGGTGGCTTCTTTACAACACGAAGCCTCGGCGGAACGCCTTCGCATTCGCGTCGAGGGTATTGTGCAACCAAGACCTGACCCCCAGGAGAGAAACTACCATCTCAATCTCATGGAGATCCTGTGGACTCCGCTGAAGACGCCGAACTCGGTATAAGCGTAGTCGACGGCCGTGGCGCCGAAGGACGTGTCCAGCTTGACGCCGGCGCCGCCTGATATGCCCATTTCCTCCGCGTTGGTGGTATAGCCCATCCTCACGAACACGGTGTTGTTCCAGCCGTATTCGCCGCCGAGGTGAACCCGCTCGGAGTAATCGGTAGGATGGGTGGCGTCCAGGGCCATGGTGAGCACGCTGTTCTGGCCGAATTCCCAATCGTAGGCAATGCCCAGCCGGAAGTTGAGGGGCAGGTCATTGCTCCCGAACATGCGCACTTCCTCTATATGCGATGTGCCTATGTAGTACTTGTCTGTATACGACCCGTCGTAAACGAGGTCCGGGCCGAAGTTGGTGGTCGCCATCGCCAGCCTGAGCGAGTTAAAGCCGGTGTGGTATACCGTGCCGAAGTCGAAGGCGACTCCCCTGGCGCTGTAGTCGTAGATCGACTGGTCGATGTATTTGAACGTTCCCCCGACATAGAGCATGTCGGTCCACTTCTTGGCGTATGTGAAACCGACGGCGATGTCCCGGGCCGTGAAGGTGCCGGAGGCCTCGGTGGAGGAGTGCTCGCTCACCAGCTGCATTTCGCCGTAATCGGCCGTAAGAACGCTGAACGCGAAAGTGCCGAGCTCTTTGTACTTGAAAGCATAGGCACCGCCTATGAGCCTGACGTCAGCCAGCCATTCGGCATCGCTCACGAAGACTTCATCCCCGTCCAGGCCCGCCAGCCCGGCCGGGTTGCTGAACACCGAGGGCGCCCCCCAGACGCTGGCAGCATAGGCCTCGCCCATGGCCACTCCCCTCGAATCTATGCCTATCTTAAGAAACAGGGCGCTGGAACTTCCCACCTTGTCAACGGCCGCTGACGCAGTGCCGGCGCCCGCGAGCAGGGCACATATAGCGGCCAGCGCGATCGTCTTCCTCATGGTCAGGTCCTCCTTAGGTTTTATCGGTCACCACGTATGACTGCGAATTTGCCTATTGCTTCACCGTACTCGTCGCTCACGACCCTGTAGATGTATATACCGCTCGCTATCGACATGTTGTTGTAGGTCAGCATGTCCCATCTCTCGCCGCCGGTCTCGCTACCCTCGGTGTCGGGCGTCTCATCACCCGGCATGTTGTGGTAGATGGTGCTTACGAGCTCGCCGGTAAGCGAATAGACGAATATGGAGCAGCGCTTGGGCAGGTTCTGGAACATGATGGTGCCCTCGAAGTCGCTCCTCTCCCAGTCGGCGCTCCCCCTGTAAGGATTGGGAGCCACGAGTATATTGTCGAGCGCGCGGGACTTCCTGTCCGCCATGCATTCTTGCATGCATCTCTCATAGCATTCGTCACAGCCCTGGCAGTGCTCCGTGCAGTCGTACTCGCAGTCGCCGCTCCAGTCTGTGGGAAGCGTGGTGGCGACCACCCCGGTGAGGGTCTTTACGTCCCAGGCGCCCTTGGTGGTCTCGTTCTCATTGCTGTCATAGGCGGTTACGCAGTAGAAGGCCGGGAATCCGATCTTTACCGTGTCAAGCGCGGCGTTTACGTAGGGCCTGCCGCTGTAGTCCCGGATCAGGTCCCAGGGACCCGTGTTGGAGACATAGCTCTTGTAGACCCTGTAGCCGGCGAAATCGGCGTCCTCTTCCGAGTCCGATTCCCACTCGAGGCTGACCAGCGTGCCCTCGAGAAGAGGCTCCTCGAGCACGGGGGCGCTGGGCGCCGGGTCGTCCACCTGGAGGCCGTTTGCGTAGAGGTGGCGCACCGCGTCCACGTGATCGACCAGCGTGCCCATATCAGACGCTCCGGCCCCGATCCTCCTCCAGTAATCGGCGTCGAAACCCTGCCCGAAGACAATGGCCATATAGAAGGTGGCCTCGTCCCCGGCCCGGGCCTCATAGGGGCCGACCGCGCTCAATATCCTGTAATCAAAAGGCGTGTCCGGCGGGTATTCCCTGATGGTCCCCGAGGAGATCCTGTCATAGGCGGCTGCGTGGCCGGTGGCGTCATTGTTCCAGTCCCACCAGGTGAACGTCTCCCAGGTCGTCGACGGCGTGGGCGTCTCGGTCACCGAACCGCCCGGGGGCGGCGCGGAAAGGAGGACCTGGCCCACGTGCTGCGCCGAGAGGAGGCCGCTCGACGGATCGTCTATGATCGCCGGGTCGCCGTCATCGTCGTACATGTAGGCGATATCTCTTGTCTCGTCATAGGCCGTCAGATCGTCGTAGTAATAATCCTTGAGGCTGTTGTTGCCTATATCGCAGTCGGTCATCCAGCCCCACCAGTAGTGGTTGAGGTCCTTGGAAAATTCCAGGTCGACTTTGATGACTATGAAGTCGTCGTAGCGAGGGTCCTCCCACATCATATAGCGGGTGGTCACCTTCACGCCGAGGTCGCGCGGCGAATAGCCCGTGTCGAACTCGCTCTCGACATCCAGGTTGCTCTGGCCGGGGCTGGCGAAGGCGAAACCGCTGCAGACCGAATCGTAGATGTAGAAGTCGAGCTGGTCGAACGTGGCAGCGGCCACCCACGGGTCTCCGGCCTCGTTCTCGTCGGCATAGCCGCCCATCCATATGCCCGACTGGAAGACCTGCTGGTCCTGGCTCGCGCCCGGGTAATAGCCCGAATAGAGAGCCAGCCCGATGCTGTAGACCCCGGGATACCAGAGGTCGCCTATGGTATAGCTGGAGGTCACGCCGACACAGCTGGTCGGGGACGCCGTTCCCCCCAGGATCGCCGGCGCTTGGCTCCCGAACTCCGCGATTACCGCCTCGTCGTAGGCCAGCGCCGAGTGGCCCGTCGCAAACAGCGCGAGCAGCACAACCGCAATCCTCATGCTCAATCTCATCTCATACCTCCGTGGCTAAAACACCAGACGAAATCCTGCGCGAATCTCCCTCGGTCCCCCGTAGACCTTCACGTTGTTATACGGGCCGGTCCACGTGCCGTAGAGCCGCAGATATCTCATGAGGTCCGTATTGTCGTCGTTGAAATTGACGAGGTTCTTCTTGTCAAAGAGGTTGTAGACCTCCAGGAACACCTGCTCCTTCTGGGTGAAGAGCTGGAAGTCTTTGGACAGCCTCATGTTGACCAGGGAGATGTCCGGGAATCTCGCAGTGTTCTGCTCTGGCTGCAGCGACCTCGTTGCCTCGGTCGGCGTGTAAGGAGATCCCGTTGCATACTTGACCAGGAAGTTGATTGCCCAGTTGTCTACCCTGCCGTAGCCGATGTCGAATACCAGGCTGTGCCTCCTGTCCCAATCAAGGTAATACTCTCTCGTGGCGGCTTGAGTGCCGTCGAAGAGCTGGTTGTAGCCTTCGACCACGTCCGAACTCCGTCCCTTGCCTATCATGAACGTATAGATGACGCGCCCCATCCACGACTCCTTGAAGCGCTTCCTCAGCGTGAACTCGAACCCCCTGACGTTGCCGTAGTCGGTGTTCATGTAAGTCGTGTACTGCGTTGCGTCGGCGGGGGTGTCGACGTCCCTGGAGTCGTTGATGGTAACCGTGGATACCAGGTTGTCGAGGTTCTTATAGAAACCGGTAATGTCTATGACCATGCCCTCGGCCACCACGCTCTCGATGCCGACCTCGTATGAGACGGTCTTCTCGGGCTGCAGGTCCGGGTTTCCAACGAGCGGCCAGTGGCCGCCCATGTCGTACTTGGTGTTGGTGTAGAGGTATCCGAACGGCGGCACCTGGAAGTAATGGCCGTAGGCGAAGTGAAGCACGGAGGACTCGCCCACCGGATGCGAAATACCGAGCCTGGGGCTTACCCTGGCCTTGGTAGCCGCGTCCGTAAGATTCCACAGCGGGGGCTCCGTCGCGTCCGGCCCGGCGCACTCGGGGCCGGGGACCTGGACGCTGGGATCCCACGGATATGTCTCGTCCGAGGGTATCTTCATGGCCGGGGCGAAAACGTCAAGCCGGAGGCCCGCGTTCACGATCAGGCCGCTGTACTCGATCTTGTCCTGAGCGTAGGCCACCGCATAGGTCGGTCTCACGAGATACTGGTTCTTGTATATGTTGCCCGGGGACGCGTACACCTCATGATGCCTCGTCTTGTACCTGGTGTACTCGCCGCCGAGCTTGAACTGGTGGCTGCTGTTGGCCTGCAATGTGTAGCTTCCCCGGATGCTGTTCACGGTCGACTCGGAGTCGTGGAAGAGATTGTTGTCGCCGCCTATGATGAAGTTGTCCTCATCGTATACGGTGTTGAGATCGATCCCGCCGCCGCCGTCTTCGACGGGTGTGGTGTTCCACTCCTGGGACTGATTCATGTCCCACCACCTGCCGGGCTGCGCGACATGGTAATTGGTCTCGAAGCGCGAGAATGAAATATCATAATACGAGCTGGTGCTGACCATATGGTTCATGCCCAGCACGGCCGCGAGGCTCCACCTGTCGTAACCCAGAAACGTCTCAGGAACGTACTGGCGCTGTGCGTTCCAGACGCTGAACTGAGTGTCATAGAACAGACCCTCGAAATAGAGCTTCACCCCGCCCGCCGGGAATCCCGTGAACTTCCAGATGGCCTGGGTGCGGTCGCGCCACTGATTATCGAGCACGTGCACGCGCGGATCCCAGTCATCCCACTTCGAAGATTCCACCGACATGAAGTACTTGAGGTCCTGCGTCCATGGGCTGGGCCCGCTCAGGCTCAGGGTGGCGGTCCTGTAGCCGGTGTCGTACTTGCCGGCGGCGTCGGCCGATTCCCAGAGGCCCTCGATGGGAAGATAGAAAGCTGTGCCGAATTCCCCGCGGAACTCCTGCCCGCCCTCCTTGGACACGACATTTACGATGGCGCTCTGGGCGTTGCCGTACTCGGGGTTGTAGCCGCCGGTCAGGATCATCATCTCCTGAATCGAGGCTTCGTCGTACCCCGCTGCGGCCTGCGAGAAAATGGGATCGAGAATCGACGCGCCGTTGATGGTATAGGCGACTTCGTTCTCCCGGCCTCCCCTTATGTGTATGCCCCTGCGGTCGGTCGTAGCGCCCGCCTGGAAGGAGACTATGTCGAAGGGCGTCTCGACCGGAAGCATCTCGATCTCATCATGTTCTATGATATTGAGCGAAGAAGTCTTGTCCTTCCGGATCAGCGGCCTCTCGGCGGTGACCACGATCTCCTCGACCACGTCGAGGACGGCGGGACTGAGTTCGAAGTCGATGCTGCTCGTAAAGTCCGCGTTGACCGCGGCATCCGCCTTCATGATGGTCTCGTATCCCATCATCGCCGCCTTGACGCTATACGTCCCCGGCGGGACATTGACGATGTGATAGCGGCCCTCGGGATTGGTGATCGCCCCCATCGTCGTACCGTCCAGGGTCACATTGACGGCGACGAGCGGTTCGCCCGTGTCACTGTCGACCACGATGCCTGCGACTTTACCGGCAGTGCCCGCCCACAGCGTCAGGGCGCCGCCGAAAAGCACGAACGCAAAAACAGCTAACGCCAGCCTTCTACGCATAGTGCACCCCTCCATGAATCCTTTTTTGTGGTTTTTGCCTTACTGACTAAGCCCTTGATAAATATCGGCCAGAAATCGGAGGGGCTTGAGAAAAACCGGAGGGTTATAAAGCGCTCTATTTTAACAAGTTAGGATATGGGACGAACCCCTATTCCCGGAGCGTCGGTGAGTCTGAGTACGCCGCCCTGCCCCCGTATGCCCTCGAAGGGGTCGTCGGCTATGAGAAGATTGCCGTCCAGGTCGCAGAAGTCGACAAGGGGCGCTATCTGCGCCGCGGCGCTTATGCCTACCGAGGTCTCAACCATACAGCCCAGCATGACCTTGAGGCCTGCGGCGCGGGCGGCGGCGATCATTGCCAGCGTTTCCCTGATCCCGCCTGATTTCATGAGCTTTAGGTTCACGGCATGGGCGAGACCCGCCCATCCGAACACGTCCGCGGAGGAGGCCACGCTCTCGTCCACCATGATCGTAGACCCGCTTTCCGCCATGAGCCGCCGGTAACCCTCCGTGTCCGTCCTGGGAAGCGGCTGCTCGTAGAACTCTATGGAGTAGGCTTCATCATAGCGCGCCATCTTCTCCAGGGCGGTTTCGACGTCCCAGCCCTCGTTGACGTCCGCTCTAAGCACGGCATCAGTCTCGCCCCTCAGGAGATCGAGCAGTTCCCCCTCCCGCCCGAATCCCAGTTTCACCTTGAGAATCGGGTAGGATCTCAGGCGGTCCAACTGGCCTCTTATGAGGTCGACGTCCTCCACCCCGACCGTATAGGAGGTCTCTGGCGGATCGATGCCCGCGAGCCCCAGCATCTTATGAAGAGGGAGGCCGGCGGTCTTGCCCGCGACATCGTAAAGCGCGGTCTCCACGGCGGCCCTGCCCGACGGGCTCTCCGGGAACCTGGCTTTGAGAAGCCTCGAGGCCGCCGACAGAGCGAACGGGTCCTCGCCCACTTCGGACCCCGAAAGCGCGGCTTCGGACTCCTCTATCGTACGCGCCGCCGCGTCTATGGAGTCGCCGTAGTAGGCCGATGGCGAGGCCTCCCCGTAGCCCGTGACTCCGCCGTGGTCGATCTCGGCGATCAGGACTTGCTTAACCGCCGTCGTTCCCCTCGTTATGGTGAAGGGTATTTCCAGGGTGAGTTTCTCAAGCCTGCATTTCACTCTCAATATGGCGCCTCCACGGCCCGGGCGATCCGCCCGCACCCCCACCTTATCACATCGGCGACGGGAAGCCCGGTCAGGTCTTCGAGGCGCGCGGCCTCCCGCTTTGCGGGTGCTTCCTCCATGTCAAAGGTGTTTATGGCCACGCCCACCACGCGGGACGGGTGCACGAGTCCCGCGACATCCTCATGGAGCTTTATGAGATCCGGAAGCGGCGGGATGCTGACGTCATAGCCGGGTATGGCGGTTCTGGTCGGCTGGTGACACAGTATCATGGCGTCCGGACAGCTGCCGTGCATAATTCCCAGGGCCACGGCGGAATAAGCCGGGTGTATGAGCGACCCCTGCCCCTCCACTATGGCGAGGCCGGCCCGCCCGAGGGCCTCCGTTGTCATGTTCTCGGTCACGGCCGACATGAAATCCCCCGGAACGCGGTCCACCGCTTCCCCCCAGCCTGCGAGCATTATGCCCGTCTGGCCCGTGGGCACGAACTCGGCGCGGGAGCCGCTCCGGTTCAGGAAACGGGCGAGCTCGAATGCAACCGTCATTTTGCCGATCCTGCAGTCGGAGCCCACAGTGAGCACCACCCTGCCCTTCTTGCGGCGCAGCGAACCCGAAGCGATGGTGTCGGGAACCCGCGGCACGCGCACGTCCCATATCCTCACCCCCGCCTCCGCGGCGGCACTCGAGATCTCATCATCTTCCCCCATCACGTGATGCAGGCCGTTGACGATGTCGAGGCCCCCGGCTATGGCCTTAAGGACCACCCCTCTCCACTCCGCGGGAAGCGCGCCTCCCCTCGGCGCGATCCCTATGAGCAGGGCGTCGGGCGAGCGGGCCAGCGCCTCCTCTATGGTGGCGACCACGGGGATTCCGCCCCCGAAGCCCAGCACATCCTCCACAGACGCCCCGGCCCGCGTGCTGTCGATGACACATGCTACGCGCTCCGGGACGTACCTTATGACGCATGCGGCAGTCTTCGAAGTGATGACGCCGAACTCGCCCTGGGCGAGAATAGCCAGGCGCCCGTACTTATCTATGCGATCGGCCTTGTCGCCCACGCGAATCTCTCCCTGAGGTCGGCCCTGCAATCCGGCGCGCCCGGATCAAGGCTCTCGATGCGGACATGTCCCGAGGCATGCAGCATGGAAAGGCCACCCAGATGTATGCCTACATGATCAATGCGGCCGGCGCCGGCGAAGAAGATCAGGTCCATGGGTCTCAGGCGCGACATGGACTTGAGCCTTCGGCCTTGAGCGGCCTGGTCGCCCGAGTCACGGGGCAACCCCAGGCCGATGAATTCGTACAGCGCCTGCACGAGACCCGAGCAGTCGAAGCCGAAAGTGCTCTTGCCGCCCCAGAGATATGGCGTACCTATGACTTCGGGGATCAGACCGTTGAGAAGGGCCAGGGCGCGTCTGGGGCCGCCGGGCCTGCGGGGCCCCACCCTGCCGCCCGTGAGGTTCTTAAGGTCCCCCGCCCTCAGCCTGCCCGGGAAGCCGTCGGGGCCCGTGATCACGGCCGTGGCGCCGCGCGCGCTTTCCACGGCCACGAGGCTCCCGATAGGGAGCATTATGTCGCCGAGCTTTCCGCGCCTGAGCCTGGCGAACCGGCGGACTACCGCGTGCGTCGGCCTGTAGGAAGGGGCTTCAACGACAGCCGAGGCCGGCGTCCAGCCTCTCATCCCGTCCGCTGTCTCGCAGCGGAGCCAGTCGCCCTTTCTCCGGACCGCGACGAGCCGTCTGCCCCAGACCTCCTGAGTGACGAGCTCGGACCGGGTACTCGGACCCGATCTGAGGCCAATAACGGGGCGGGCTGCAATGGCCATGTGTTATGGTCCCGGGTCTAGTAGTCTTCGGTGAGGCGGTAATCGCCGAAGCCCAGCTCGTCAACAAACACGAAGCGTCTGCCGAGGCTGTTGTAATACCAGACCTCGGTCGCGTCCCGGTCAGCATCGTAAGGATATGATTCGATCTGGTCGGGCTCGCCGTAGATGATATAGATTCGCCCGCGGTCGGTCTTCCAGCCCGCGGTCTGGGGCGCGCCAAAACGGACATTCGCGGTGTCGAATCTCCGGACATGCTCGTCATAGAATTCGTTCTCTTCAGTGTCGGGAGTGGGGTCTTTTTCCTTCCAGAACTCGTCCCAGAGCACCTTGCGCTCCTCGGGGCCGGCCTTGCGGAGCCTGTCGAGGAAGCTCCCGCTGGCGATATAGTGGAGCAGGTCCACCGCGCTCTCGACGTCCTTGCCCCAGTAGAAGAACTGGCTTCTTACCTCGAAAACCTTGGCCCTGGCTACCCTGAAGTCCCCGCCATCGCCCTCATCACGCGGAATGCCCACGATCAGATTGAAGACGCCGTTGGAGATCGCCTCGGCGGGAATATCGATCTCGACGGGGGCCGTGCCCGCCTCGGTGACGGTGACGGTGTCCTGGTAAGCCGTCTCCTCCTGTGACTTCATGACCCTGTAGACGACATCGAGCGGCACCTGTTCTTCCTCGGCGTAGACTTCGAAATAAACCGGGATGGACGTCAATTCACCCCTGTATGAGCGTATGACGTTCGGATAGACGCGCGATCGCCCGCGCGTTCCCTGTTCCTCGAAGCGCAGGTCGCTCAGCGAAGGGAGGTCATCGAGTCCGGGGATCAGGAACTTGACCTCGACCTTGCTTCTCATGTTGGTGTCGCGGTCGCAGAGGGAAACGGTGAGACTGAAGTCCCCCGCCGGCGCCGGGAAAGACATCACGCCCGTTCGCACCGAGTCGCTTGAAGTAGTCTCCTCGTACTTATCAGCCCTCAGTCTGAGACGCTGGGTGTCGCCGGCAACCTGAGAGCTGCCGCTTTCGAAGAGGATGACGGAGAAGTCCGCGCTTGCGCTGTAATCGCCCTTGTTCGATCTCACGAACTGGAGCGCGCGGTTGGTGACCCTGAAGTAAACCTCCACCCAGTACCTGTCGCCCCGTTTGAAATAGGCGGCGTCAGTGCAGAAGAAGGGAATTCCGCTCGAGCATGAGGGCAGGGTTAGCTCATCGGCGGCGGTGAGCCCGGCCGCGGCAATCAAGATCGCCACGAATAGATATGAGGACCTGATTGAACTCATAGTAACCGGCGCAGATGCTGCGGCGCTCGGCGCCCGGGCCCTTCTTCAATTACCGCAGGCCGACGGCCCTGGCGAGTAGCGCCAGTGAAATCACGTAATCATACCGGGCCTCGACGTAGGAGGTCCGGGCCTCGCTGAGAGACACCTGTGAATCTATCTGCTCGAGCATCGTGGCGGCGCCTAGCCTGTATCGCTCCACGGCGAGTTTGAACTCCTCTTCGGACAGCTCCACGGTTTCGGCGCTCACCTTCATCCTCTGTCTTGCTTCTTCGACATTATAATAGGCTTCCTTGACCTCGAGTGCAACATCCCTCTTGACCTGCGCCAGGTCTTCTTTGGCAGTATTGAGCTGGGCCCTGTACTGCTTGCCCCTGCCCCAGCGGCTTAGACCGGTGAAGATGTCAAAGGACATGCTGAGTCCCCAGGTCAGCTCCGACTCCTCCCAGGCCTCGGAGAGCTTGAGCCGGTCCTCGCCCGACCAGGAGTAGTTGGCGGAGAAATTGAAACGAGGCAGCCAGTTTCCGCGGTTCTGCCATACGCCGTAATTCCGCGACTTCACGACCTCCTCGGCCCCTCTCACTTCGGGCCGCACCCTCATGGCCGTATCGAGAATCTCATCGAGATTGTATTCGCGCTCCTCTATGCCCAGGTCTTCGTCCAGGACTATACTGCACTCCCCGTCAATGGCCAGGAAGTGGCATAGCCCCGTCTCCGCAAGCCGGAGATCATTCTCGGCCGAAATCAGATCGAGCTTGTTCCGGCTCACCTCGACGCCGGCGCGGAGCACGTCCGAAATCACCGCCGAGCCCACCTCCACCAGGGCCTCCGCTCTCTCGAGCTGCTTCTGGCTCAGTTCATAGGCCTCCTGGCGCACCTCGAGGAGCTTCTGCGCCTTGAGCACGTCAAGGAACCGCTGCCTGGCAGTGAGGGCGATGTCGGCTTCCACCGAGAACATGGACTGCACCGCGGCTCTCTTGTCGGCCTCCGCTCCCAGCCATCCTGCAATGTTGGAGCCACCGTGAAAAATGGGCTGGCTGAAGTAAAGGGCTGTGTTGAACGACCCCGGGGGTACCAGCCTGTCGCCCACCACGCCCGCGAAAGGCGATCTTCGATAGTTGACGCTGTAGGATACCTGAGGCAAGAGGTTCGAGAGCGCGCTAAGTCCGGCGCCCTCGGCCCGTTCCACGTTGTAATTCGCCTGCAGGACGGCCACATTGACCTCGAGGGCCCGCTCCACGCAATCGTCTATGCTGAGCTCCATAACCCTGTCAGCGCAGTGGCCTGGATTGAAGCCCCCCGTCAGAACCGCCGTCGCCGCAGCTGCGGCCAGCACCATCTTGAAGCACCTTCTACTCATCATGTCCTCCTTTCATACCGTCAGAGCATAGCAAGACTGCCAAATGTAATCAATCATCTAGCGGCACAAACGGCGTGGCCGCCGGACGGACTGCGCCACTCCGCTGGCGTCAAGGGGAAACAGGATATCTCACAGGGGGCTTTCCGGCAGCCCGAAAGGTGCCGAAACTCGCCCGCTTGCGCCGTCCTCTCCAGGTAAGGCAGGACAGCGTCACTGCGTGAGAGTAAACCTGAACGGGATGCTGATCGTCGCCTTTACAGGCACGTCGCGCTGCTTTGCCGGACTGAATCTGAACCTGTACGCGGCCGCTATAGCGGCGTTGTTGAGGATCTCGGCTTCACTCTGCCCGACCCAGGCGCTTATGACGCGGCCGCTCTCGTCAATCGTGACCATGACTACGACGAGCCCTTCCACCTCGGCGCTTCTCGCCAGGTCCGGGTACTCGGGTTCGGCTGCCTGCAGGACCTGCGGGTAAGTGTCGAAGGCGAAGAACATCTCCGGCTCCGGCGGGGGCGGAGGCGGCGCGGGCGGAAGATTCTCGGCGTCGAGGAACGTGGGCGCGATAGTTTCCTCCTCGCTCACGTCATCGCTCGCCTCGATCTCCACCGCGACCTCGGGTCGGACAATTTCCTCTGGCGGAGGAGGAATCTCGATCTCCGGCGGCACTTCGACCACCTCGATCCTCTCCTCGCGCAGTTTGTAGACGCCCGGAACGTATTCGGGCCAGAAGGCAAAGGCAACAGCATGAATCAGAATCGCGCCAAGGAAGCCGATCTCCAGGTACTTCTTGTACTTCTTCTTGAACTCAGCGTGAGCTGTCACCTGAACGCTCCTATCTGAATCTCATCTTCTCTTTCTTGGAGGCAAACGACACCCTGACGGCGCTTGCCCGCTTGAGCGACTCCATGATGTCCGCCATCACGGCATAGGGCGCCATCTCGTCGGTGTAGAAAGCGACGATTATGCCAGGATTGGCCCTCACGCGCTGGGCTATAATGCCCTCCACGGCATTGGGCGCAACTATCATGTCGTTGATGGAAATCCTGCCGGTGCGGTCCACCCAGATATGCGCGACGTTCTCCCTGGGGATGTCCTGGGCCGCCTCTGCTTTGGGAAGCGATATGGGAAGGCCCTCCTCCAGCTTCAGAACCGTCGTCACCATGAAGAATACGAGCAGCAGGAAGGCGATATCGGCCATCGAGGAGGTCGGGATAGTGGCGGTTACCTTCTGCTTCTTCTCGAAATGTGCCATTTCTCTCTCCCCTGCTCCTATTTCTCCAGAGTCTTGAGCGAGACCCTCTGGGCCTGCGCCAGCTTGAGCTCGTCCAGCATGTCGATCATCAGGCCGTATGTCGCATTGGGGTCGGTCTCCACTACAACGATGAGCTTGTCGTTCTCCATCATGGCCTGCTCGACGCGCCCGCGCACGTCGTGCAGGTTCACGACTTCGTCATCGATGGTGACCGTGCCATCGGCGTAGCCGGACACTCTCATGATGTTCTTCCGCGAGATCTTCTTCGCCACGGCCTCCTTGCTCGGGAGGTCCAGAATGAGTCCCTCCTCTATGGCGAACACGGTGGAGACCATGAAGAAGATAAGGAGCAAGAACGCAATGTCCGACAGAGATGAATTGGGTATCTCGGTCGAGACTTTGGATCTCTTCTTGAACTTCAACTCTATTCACCTACCTTGGGCGGCTGCATCTTGCCGAGAATGACAAGCGTATCCACCAGGTCAGCACTTGATTCTTCCATCTCGATAATGAACCGGTCGATCTGGGACACGAAGTAGTTATGGAAGGTCTGCATCGGGATGGCGATGATGAGACCCGTCGCAGTGGTGATAAGAGCCTCCGAGATACCGGAGGCCACGAGCTTGGCGTTTACCTGCTCGGCTTCGGCGATGGCGTTGAACGCCCTGATCATACCCGACACCGTCCCGAGGAAGCCCAGGAGCGGCGCCACCGTGGCGACGGTCGAGAGCCAGATGAGGCCCCTCTCCAGGAACGAGGTCTCCACGGTCCCGGCGGCGACGATGGACCTCTCTACCGCCTCGGTACCCATGTCGGCCCGCTTGAGACCGGCGTGAAGAATGCTGGCGATCGGGCCTCTCGTCCTCTCGCACTCCTGTGCGGCGGCTTCGACACCCTTTGAGTGGAGCGCGTCGAGCACTTTCTTCATGAGCCGGCGCGTATCGGTGCGTGCGCGCGTCAACGTTATGAGCCTTTCAATGATAACGGCCACGCCGATGATGGACGTGACCAGCAGAGCGTACATGAAGTTCCCGCCCTTGAAGAAGAGTGTCACGAGCCCGCTCTCTCTGAGCCGGGTCATCATGCCGCCTTCGGGCATTTCGGCCTCTTCAACCGGAGTCTCCACCGAAGCCAGAAGGTCAGCCAGAGAACTGTCGACCTGAGCTTCCATAGCGGCTCCTTCAGCACCTTCTGCGCCCTCCTCGGCGGTCGCCCCGGCTGCCTCCGCAGATCCCTCCTGAGCAAGGCAGAAACCTGCGACTGAAATTACGAGCATACTGATGACGATTAGGGACACCCAGATCCTGACGTGAGTCATTGACGAATCTCCTTGATTGGCTGTTGACCCAGAACGCACTACCCTTGTAGGGATGGCATTCAACGATTACCTAAAAGAAGCAAAATCAACTCTCAAAACCTTAATACCGGGTATTTTTGTTGTCAACCCTTTTTTAGTGCTCGTGTTTCTCGGTGCTGTAGATCAGGCGGTAGTTGCCATTCCCGGTCTCATCGGCGAATATGAAGCGCACTCTCGCCTGGGTGGAGGAGCGCTTGGCAAGCCGCCTTACCGGATTGCCTGGACCTTCATAAGTCCATATCTCGTAGGCTTTTCCATGCACGGTCTCCCCCCCGCGCTGGTCGAGATGTTCGTCGGTTTCTCCGGTAGTCCTGGTGTAACCCCCCGTCCCCTGCCCCCCCGACTCCAGAAACTCGCGCGAGTACGGATCTGTCAGCACCGGTTCAGTCCCGCCGCCTATATCGCGCGTGCCCTGTACGAACTCATAGTCCGAGAAGTGGCTCTGTATATCATCGGGAGGCCCGTACTTTATGTAAAGCCTGCCCATGTCCGAAAGGGCGCCGCGCACCTCGGTCGAGTAGTGAAGATCGGCGTAGTGCACTCGCCTGTAATGCTCCTCCAGGGCCTCGTTTCCAAGCGTACCCGGGCTGGGGTCCAGCTCGGTCCAGAATTCGGTGAGGTACTGCTCGCGGGCCCCCGTGGAGAGAGCCCTGAATTCCTCCATCTCGTCTTCCTTCATTATATACAGCATGTCCTCCTCGACCTCATGCCCGTACTTGCCCCAGGAGAGCACCGTCCATGCGATATCGAACTTGGCCTGGGTCAGAGCGAGCCTGGCCCCGTCCGAATCCAGGGCCTCCACCCTGAGTAGATAGGTGCCGGCCGACAGCGAGCTTATGTCGAAGAGGGCCGCGTTGCCCACGCTCCAGCCCTCAATCGCCACCGTTCTCTGGTCTCTGAATATGGTGTCGCCCGTCGTGTTGATAATGGAGTACGCCGTCACCAGGCTGTCGCCCGCGCCCTCCTCGGTGAAATCATAGATCTCATAGAAAAGCGAGAGCTCGTTGACCAGCAGGCCATACAGCCGGCTCGGATTGGGGACCACCTCGTAGCCGGATTTCTCGAAGAGCCCGCTGGAGCGCCTGGATATGCTCCTCGCGAACTCGATGTCGCTCATGGCCACGGCTCCCCTATCGAAGTCCCTGGAGACGACATTCATCTCGGCCACGCCCGTGTTCTTCTTCTTCAGAAGGTAGGAGACTATGGCCTTCTTGAGGGCGTTCTGATCCTCTATGGTGACTTTCACGGTGTATTGACCGGGGCTCACTTCGAAGCTCGACTCGAATACCTGGATTATGGTCCGGTCGGCTGTCTCGTTTTCGGTGTCGGCGAAGACCTCCACTTCCTTCTCGGTCCGCGCCACCTGGGCGCCGTCCATGTCATATACGACGACTTCATAGATGAGATCGCCCTTAAACCTTGTCTGCCTGTCTATGAACTCGATCTGGTCATTGGATACGACGCAGTACACTTCCTCCGTATTCCTGCCATCCGAGCCATAGAAGGTCACCACGTCCGCGTGGAAGATTATGTCCCCCTCGCTCGGCCGCGGGACCTCCTGGTCCGCGACGGCCTGCCGGGGTCCGACTGCCGCAAGGGCTGCGGCGGCAAATAGAATCAGGGGCAGCCTTGAGCCGGCCGCCCCTGCTTTAGATTTTAGATTGCACATATTTAGAAATTCGCCCACAGGGATATCTTATGCGAGGTTCCCAGGAGCCCGAAATCCGAGAAACCGTAATCTACGCCCCATATGGAGGGCTTGTTGGTCAGTCCGATCCTCACGAACGGGAACTTCACGCCGAAGCCGCCTGTGAGACCTTCTTCATCCCTGTTGAACCTGTAACCGCCTCTGACCGCGACCTCGAAGTTGGGTCCGTATTTCTGATACACATACTCCCCGCCGAGGTTAATGCGCTCGGCTCCGTCCGGCGGATGGTTGAACTCGAAGGCGCCCAGGAACCTGTGGTCCGGGACGTCCAAGAGGGGCATGGACGCGCCCACCTTGAAGGTGATGGGCATGGGGCTCTCCTTGCCGTCATCGCGGAACTTGTAGCCGGCCCCCATGTTCTGGAAGCACATGCCCAGCTTGATGCCCTTGAACCCGGTGTCGTAGAGCGTCCCCAGGTCCACCGCGAAAGTCTCGCCGCTGTAATCCGCAAGTCCTTCGTGGATCCACTTTAGAGTGACTCCGAAGGAAAACCTGTCGGTAAACATATTGGCGTACGTCAGAGCGAAGGCCATGCTGCCCGCATCGAAGGAGTAGCCCGTACCGTCCGGCCTGTACTCCGTGGTCTCGGGCATCGGGTCCATCTGAAGGACCGTGGCGCTGACGCCCAGGACTCCCGGCAGGAACTTGTATGAGAAGACATAAGTGGCGAACTCATGGCTTATCTCCGCCGGCCAGCTGCCGTGGCTGAGATTGAACTCGCTCCCTTCGATGAGAGCTATGCCCGCGGGATTCCAGTAGATGGCTGTCGCGTCATCCGAAACCGCCACGAAGGCCTCGCCCATGGCAATAGCGCGGGCCCCCACTCCGATCTTAAGGAACTGGGCTCCGACCGTCCCGACCTTCTCGAAGATCTCCGCGGACCAGCTAGTCGCGCCAATGACCAATATCAGCGTCACCGCGACAGTCAGCGTTCTCTTCAAAGTACTCCTCCTTCCTTCCTCTCTCCTATCTGACCACGACGAACTTGTTGATTTCCGTACCCAGAGGTGATTCCGTATGGACTATATATATTCCGCTAACGATTTCCTGGTTGTTCCTCGATACGAGGTTCCATCCCGGCGGCTCGCCGCTGGGGTCGGTGGGGTCCTCGAAGTACCTCTCCCATACGAGGTCGCCCGAGAGGCTGTATATCCTCACTGTGGCCTGCCGCGGCAGGTTGAGGAAGCGGACCCTCCTGCCGGACGGGTCCCTTTCATACTCTACCATGTCTCCTATCGCGTGGCCCGTCTGCCTGGCCTCTTCGCTCATGCCCGGATAGGGATTGGGCACTATGCGGACCTTGCCCGTAACTCTCGCCGGCGTCCCTCTGGGATAGACCAGCTGCATCGACTGCGAGTAACTCCCGTAACGGGGCACGGGCGTCAGCTCTCCCGTGGCGGGATTCCTGATGACCTCCGCGCTGCCGTCGTCGTACGCCGTGACGGCATACCAGTACGGAATACCGTTATGGACGTCCGAGTCCACGTAGCGGTACTTGCCTATGCCGTTCAGGCCGGTATCTACGAGCGGCAGGTCCTTCTTGTTGATGTCCATTAAGAGCTGCCACTGGTCGGCCGACGGCACCTCGCTCTCATGCCTCCAGCCCTTGGCTTTCCAGATGCGGTAGCCGTCGAAGTCGTACACGCGCTGCAGCGGGTCCGGCACCGTCTCGGAGTAATCGTCCCACTCGATGAAGATCTTGCCGTCCCCCGCGATGAGTCTCTGCTTGGGCGGAGGGGGCGGGCTCGAGCCCAGCCAGTTGACGAAGACCTGCTGGCCTCCGGGACCCGCCATTGGCCCGCCGTTATAGACTTTCTGGGCGTTGGTCGCGTTCGCTATGAGGTCGCTGAAGGGGTCGCCGCATACGAAGGCGACCTGGAAAACCAGCGTGCTTCCGGCAGGGATCTCGGCGAAACGGCCCGCGGATACGAGGAACCTGTAGTCCGCCGCCTTGGTCGTCGGGGGATCTATGGTCTTCTCGGTGTCCGACACGCCCCTCATATAGCGGTACCTCTCCTTGTCGTTCTCAGGGTCCTGCTCGCCGCTCGACCAGCGTTTGAACATATGAATGCCGACCTCGGACGGCGCCAGGTTGCCCTGCGGGTCGGTAGTATGCCCGAGGAACATTACCCCGATATATCCGGGCACATCGCCGTCTTCACCCCCGGGGTAGTCGTACATATAGCCCATGGTGATGTGATAGTCCACCGCTACCTCGCCCCCCTCCGGGCTTATTTCACGGCGGATGACGGTGGTGTCGATATAGGCGGCCATGTCGTCCACGTAGGACTGCGGGACCTGGCGCACCGGGCCCACGTCGCCGTCCACCATGAAGGCGATATAGGCGTTATGGATGGAGCGGTCGCCGTCATTGGTGACCTTGTATTCGATACCTATGAAGTCCTCTATAGCGGGACTGGTCCACGCGTAGCTCTCCTGCCTGACCTTAAGGTAGAGAGGCACATGGAAGTCCTCTGTCCTGGTCCTGTTAAAAGAGGTCGCCGAGTCGTAAAAGACGGCCGTATACATCTGCTGGGAAATGGCGGCGAAGTCCTCGTCCACAAGGCCGTCGCCGTCATTATCATAGCCGTCGAGCGGGTCCTCGTCATAGAGGTTGTCGGCGTCATCGTCCTGCAGCCTGTTTCCGCTGGGCTGGCCTTCGAAAGTCTCGTAGACGATGTCCCTGGGGTCGGGCTTGGGATAGAACTCGAGCTGGTAGACAGCTGCGGTGACCAGCGTATCCTCTCTTCCGCCTTCGCGCACGACGCCCCCTACCCAGAGTCCCGCGGCGAACAGGTACTCGATGCTGCTGCCGGCGGGCCACTCGCAAGAAGGCGAGGTCGGGTCGGCATTGTAATCCCCGAGCATGCCGAGGTTGGAGGTATGCAGGAGGAGCTGGTTCACATTGTGGTATATGCCCCTGAACCTGACGAGCCCCTGCTGGCCCTCGAGCCCGGGATCGTCATATACCGCCTCCTCATAATAGGCCAGCGCGCCCGCGGCCATGAGCGCAGCGAATAGTGCGGCGATCACCGGGATGCTCAAGACCGGCATCCGGCTCGCCCTCTTCTTGTTGTCCATTGACCTGCCCTCCGTTGCGATTACCAGTCGAATGACACGCCGACCTTGAAACTGCGCGGCGGTGAGTAGACACGCGGGTCATAGATGGGCACGTATATGACTTCCTGTATGCCCAGAAGCTCGCCCTCGTCATACGCGCCGCCCAGTTCTCCCTCTGTCGTATAGTACGCCGTGTAGTTTCCTGAACCGCCCGGCCAGCTGCCCGGGTTCATGTTGGCTATGTTCTGAGTGTCCAGGATGTTCCTGCCTTCGAGGAACAGCGAGATCTCCTGCCCCGCGATCCTGAACCTCTTGTCGGCTCTCACGTTGATCGTGCTCCTGGCCGGGAGCCTCTCCGAGTTGATGAGCTCCGCCCGGACCTCCCTCTCCCTGGGGTAAATGGGCGTATACGGACGGCCGGTAGAGTAGTTCCAGTCCAGGTTGGCGCCCCAGAGGCCCGGCTCGCTGAGATAGAAGTTGGCGCTGAAGACGTGGTTCCTGTCCCAGTCCAGAGGCAGCTCGGTGATGGGAGCGCGGTCGAGGCCGCCGCCCACAACATTGGCGCCCTGGAGCTCGTTGGAGCTCGACCCTGTCGCCTGGGAGAACGTATAGGTGAAACCTCCGGAGAAGCGGTGGCTGAACCTCTTGGTCAGCTTGAACTCGATGCCCCTTACGGACCCGTAGTCCATATTGACGTAGACCACGGGTTCGGCCGTCGGCCCGTAGATCTGCTGGAACTCCGAATCCTCCACCAGGTCGCCGGCCCTGGTTCCCACCAGGCCGAATATGTCCTTGTAGAACATGGCTATGTCGCCGACCAGCGTATTGCTGAACTGGTGCTGAATGCCGATCTCATAGGAGATGGTCGTCTCGGCGTCCATGAGCGGGTTCCCGAAGGGCAGGAGGCCCGTCTCCGTCTGGCCGAGGAACTGGAACAGCACCTCGAGCCTCGGTATCTGGTAGAACCTTCCGTAGTTGAAGTACAGCGCGTCCCTCTCCGATATGGGATAGGAGACGCCCAGCCTCGGGCTGATCTGCCACTCGGTCCTGTCCAGGAAGCTGTCGGGCTCCCTCACCTCCAGCGTCTGGAAGAGGAAATCGTTATAGGCGTCGACGGCGTCCTTGCCAGGGTCGAAGAGGTCGAGCCTCAACCCGGCCCTCACGTTCATACCCTCGAACTTGATCCTGTCCTGCAGGAATGCCGAGAGGCCCCAACAATTGAACTTGTAGATATCGGTGAACACGCCCAGGGGATTGTCGTAGGACGGGTAAGTGATATCCATCATCTCGAGCCTGTAGTAGTTGAACTCGCCACCGAACTTGACCTGATGCGTGACGCCTTTCTGTATGGTCATGTCCGCCTTGGCGGTGGACATACGCGTTTCATAGCGCTGGTAGTAAGGGAGGTCGCCCGTCACCATGAAGTACCTGTTCTCCGGGTCCAGCCGTTCGTTCTGCGACGGCGTGACGTACTGGTAGGGCTCCTTGTCCAGCACCTGCTGCCTGCTGAGAGTCTTGTAGGTCCCGATCCTCGCCGTGTAGAACGAAGTCGGGCTCAGCGTGTGGTTCCACACGAACTTGAACTGGTTGTGACTGGTGTTGACGTCCGGCGTATGGGCCGGGGCGATGTACAGCGTGTAAGTCGAATCCAGCGGCTCAAACCACCAGTGCTCCAGGGTCTCCGACCAGTAGCCCACCCTGCTCATGGAATGATTGTACCTGTCGAACTTGCCGCCCGAAGACAGCATCTCGAAAGACAGCTTCTTGGTGGGCGAGAACAGGTAGGTTATCTTGCCCTGGCCCGAGTAGTTGTTCTGCTGCCTCTCCCTGAACTTGATGCCCAGGATCTCTTTCTGCTGCCTCGGCTCGAGAGTCTTGAGATAGGTGTCGGTGAAGTTGAGCTCGCCCGACAGGTAGAATCTCGCATTGGTGCCTTTGATCGGCCCGCCGAAGCCCACCATCAAGTCGTCGTCATTGAAGTAAGTCTTATCGGGGGAACCGTAATCATCCGTCATGTATTTGACCACGCCGGAGTACTTGGTGCCGCCCTCCCTGGTCTTGAGGTTTACGATGCCGGACTGGACATTGCCGAACTCGGCGTCGAATCCGCCCGAGAGAACCTCAAACTCAGAGAGCGAGGCGAAACTGACGTTCATCACTCCCGCGCCTACGAAGGGGTCGCTGACCTGCATGCCGTCAACGAAGTACTTGACCTCTCCGGACCTGCCTCCCCGGATATGGATCTGCCCCTGCTCCAAGACGACGCCCGCCTGGACGGCTATGGCCTCCTCGACCGTATTGATGGCCCTGGTCTGAATGTCCTTGGTGTCCACGTTCCTCGTGGTCTGGGTCTGATTGACGTCGACCATCCTCTTTTCGGCCGTGACCTTGATCTCCTCGACCTCCATGACTACGGTGACCCCGAGGTCGAAGTTGATTTCGGTCGTGAGGCCGGCGTTGACGACCACGTTCTCGCGGGTCTGCGGGGCATAGCCCATCATCATGACCTTGAGGGTGTAGGTGCCCGCAGGCACGGCTTCCATCGTGTATACGCCGCTGGGCTTGGTGAACGAGCCCATTCCGGTGCCTACAATAACCACGTTGGCGAATGCCAGGGGCGCTCCGCTCTGGGCGTCCTTCACCACACCCGAAATGCGGCCCGGATCCTGCGCGGAGGCGACTGAGGCAATTGCAAGGAAAAGCACTAAGGCAGGTAGTAGTACCCTTCGCAAGGGACACATTTTAACATCCCCCTTCTGTGAGACTCAAAGGCACGGCACTATTGTGTGTATATCCCTTCTCTAGCGTACTATACAAAGAGCGCGGAAACAGTGTCAAGTGATTTTGTCCCCGTAAGTTACGGGGTATTCACCCCTTTTGAGGGACTGCATCACCGGACCCGCGGCTTCCATATATATATCGGCAGCCTTGTTCTCGTCGATCAGGCCGAGTCCGCGCGAAAAAGAAGTCCGCAAAGATTGCGAGATTTCGCCGATGTTGACGGCCGCGCCGGCTATGTCTTCAAGGCATATGGTGGCCTCGGCGACCTCCCGGGCCATCTTCGCGCGGTCGATTCCCATCAAGTATTTTTCTATACCGAGGTAGCCCCTTCCGACCGGTATGCTGCCGTGCTGGAGCAGGCTGCACCGGCCAACGCGCTGCGCGCTGCCCACCACTTTGCGGCCCCGGTAGGTGATCTCGTACCTGCTGGTCGACGCGAAGCAGGGCCTGGCTCCCTCCATCCCGCCCCGCATCCGGCCGCGGTCTATGGAGAGGTCCGCCGAGATGGGCCTCAGACCTTCGACTATGCACTCGGACAGGCGCCTGTACGCCTCGGTCACGCCTGCGCTCCCCGGGGCAGCGCATGCGGGCAGGGCCGAAAGCGGCAGCACCACCGCGTACGTGAGGTCGTCTCTGTGCAACACCGCGCGCCCCCCGGTGGGCCGGCGCACGACGTCGATTCCGTCCTCGCGGGCGGCGCCTTCATCGACGATCCGCCCGGGTTCGTGATAACCAAGGGACAACGCCGGGGGCCTCCAGGCGTAGAATCGAAGAAAGGCCTCATCCGAACCGGACTCGCAGAGTGAGAATAGATGATAGTCGAGCGCCATGTTGAAGGTCGCTTCCCTCGCCGTGAAGTCGATCACGTTGATGACCCGCTGCGCTCTCACTGGATAATGCCCAGCCAATCGGAGAGCAGGAAGTGAAGCCTGCCGATTAAGAGCGAGACCCTGCTCATAACCGTGTACCCGAATGAGGCTCCGAATGAGATCATAAGGAAGAAGATGCCGATCCTGGAAGCCACGCCGAGGCTTCCCTTATGCTCCCTCGAGAAGAAGAAGTAGATGAGCGTCGTTATGAGACCGATTATGGTGAGCGGGTTCTGCAGGATCCCGAGGAAGGCGAAGACATACTCGTTGGCCGTCCTCGCCAGGCTCATGGACGCGACGGCGTCGGCCGAATACAGCGGGATCATGCTCGCCCTGACCTGGGCGATGAGATCGCCCTGAAGCGCCCCGATCACCGCGAAACCGGCGTAGGAGCCCACCATGGCTGCTATAGCCCAGCGGCTAAGCCAGCTCGCCCGGGGAGAGAAACGCGTGAAGAGCATCAGGCCCAGAGCGAAAGGAACGATGAGTATATAGCTCTGGCCGGAGACCAGCGGGTTCCAGAGATTGGGGATGAAAACGTTCCAGTATTCGAGGCAAACCACATAACCCGCCGACACGCCTATGAAGATATGCTCGGCCAGCTTGTAAACCGGGTTGTCCTTGTAGAGAAACGAGAAAATGGCCAGGGTCAGCAGGGCCGCCACCCAGGTTCCGAAGACCTGGCCATTGAGCCCGCCCGCGGCCGCCCCCATGAGGCCCATGGCCAGCACCACGCACGCGACTATGATGGTTAGAGGTTTCAACTCCTCTTCCTTCTGTCTATGAAATAAAACACGTTCGCCAGTATGATGAACACTATGACTGCGACATGCACGCTCGACTGCGCGGCCATCCCGGCGAGGCCCAGCCCGGGTTTCTCGATGAGCTGCTCGTACTCGCCGGCGCCCTTCATCCCCGCGAGCAGGCCCACGAGCTGTCCCGACTGTATGTAAGGATACATCTCCGGCCCGCTGACGGCCGTCACCCCGCCCCCGATGGGAACCGGGAACCTCGTCGCGACCTGCTGAACCCATTCTTTAATGCCCGGATACCCGGCCGAGACGTTCACTATGAGCCTGACGTCGGTGAGGTTCTCTATGCCCTCAAGCATGGGTATGTCGCCGTAAGGCGTGCCGAAATAGTCCTCCGGGAACGTCGCCCGCAGGTCCTCGGCGACCGAGACCATGACGGCCTCTCTTCCCTCCTTGAAGCCGAGGTTGACGTAGTCCTCGCCGTAAGTCTTGCCGTAGCGCGGCGCGATGTCCTCGAATACCCGCTGCGAAAGAGGCGGCCCGGGCGCCCACAGGGAGGCGGCGATTATCTTGACGTCCTTCGAGAAAAGGTGCTCGACGAAGGCGATGTTCATGGGATATAGCTCGGGAAGCGAACCCGGGTCGTAGTCGGCCGCAAGGTAAACGTATGAACCCGGCGGCAGCGCTTCCACCGCGTCGTAGAGGCCCTTGACCGGCGGGCTCACCGAGAGCCTCACCTGCGCGCCGATGATGAGCGGCACCATGGCGCAGGCAAGCACGATGACATAGAGTACGCGGCGGTCCACCTGGGACAGTCTGTGGACGATCCCGCCTTTATCTACGGTCTTATCTCCGCTCGCGCTCACTTGTCACTCCCGAGATAGGATCTTTCGAGCCCCAGTATCATCTTGAGTCCGGTCGAGATGGCCCCCAGCGCGGCGCCGATCATGATGCCGCGCTTGGCGGCCATGTTGGGAACCTCCATTATCCACTCGGTGAAAGCGGGCAGACCGTTCCACAGGCCCTCGCCGACGGGCACGCGCCCCAGCATCACGATGACCGCGGTAACAAGGAGCAGCGTCGCCTCCACGCTTCTGGCGCGGAACGCCCGGTAGGCGGCCGAGGCGATGAAGAAGGCCAGAAGGGAAAACATGGTCGCCTGCATGGGCACCATGACGTTGATGTAGCCCCAGTCGAAGGGGCTCCCGGCCTGGATGCCCCCTGACAGGCCGATACCCAGCATGACGCCCAGCGACGCCAGCAGGACGATCTTGTAGTGCCAATCCCTGCCCCGGGTCCTCACCGTACCTGCGCTGATGCGCGCGATGTTGGCCACGCCGAGAACGTAGGCGAAGGCGGTGATGATGATGGCCCAGTTTCTCATGACGGCGGCGGGCTCGGCGAAGATGGGGTGCGGGCTGAAGAGGGACACTATCATGAGCATCCCCGCTATGAAGGCTATGGCCACCGGCACTTCCGTCTTCATGCCGCTACCTCGGACTGAACCACTCGGCGAACGCATCCCAGCCCGCCGTCTGGGCAATGACGCCCGCCAGAACCACTGCGATGATGAATATCTTGGCGATGTCGCTGGCCTTCAGCGTGCCTACGAGCATGGGCTCGTTGGAAAGGTAGGCGCTCGCCGCGTAGAGCTCCTCTCCTATGAGCGCATAGTCGCAGGCGGCCACGAAGAACGGGAGCTGGTGTATGTTGGCGGTCCCCGCCACCTGGATGGCGCCCGTGGAGAAGCCGGTCTCCGCGAGCACCAGCGACTCGGCGAAGAAAGACCCCAGGTAGAGATTGGCCGCCGTCTTCTCCCTGAGCATGATGCCGGACACGCCGGCGGTGAAAGCGAACTGGACGTCCGAAAGGTACCTCACCGTATCGGGCTTATAGAGCTCGGGGCGGCCCGCGTTTAAATATCCCTGCTGCACGGCCTCCTCGGCGACCGGCACGACGAAGGGGCGGCACACGGGCACGATCATTGGCGTCTCGTATGTGGCCGCGATGCGCGCGACGTCGTTCAATATGACCATGCTGGCTATGGTCTGGATATTGTTCATATCGTCGATTCCGGGGACGTAGAGCACGGGCCTGCCCATCTCGGTGGCCCTGCCTATGGCCTCTTCTATGGCCTTCAGGCCGGCGATGCGCCGGACATAGAACGTCCAGCCCCGCGCGGCCAGGCGGATGCAGATGATGACCGCGAGAAAATACAGCGCAAATATCATGAACTGATTCAGCCGTTCGGAATTAAACCACGAGGCATGCGGCGCCCCGGAGCCGGCCCCGACGGCGCCTCGCGAGCCGGCCGTCCCCACAGCGCTCACGCGGTACATGTAGGTTCTGCCGCGCTCCAGGCCCGAGTCGACATACTCGCCGGCCCCGCCGCCCAGGGTGGCGACTTGCTTCCATTCCGTCTCCCCGTCGGCCAGGCGCTCGATGAGCACGGCGGCCGTATCGGCAAGTTCTCCCGCCCAGGAGACCCGTAGAGCGTCACCGCCGTCATTGGGAACGTCGTAAACCGAGACCGCCGCTTCCGCGCCGCCGGCGAGAGAGGCGAGGGCAAGGGCGGCGATTAAGAGACCGGATGATATAGAGGGGAGCGCATGGGCTGGGGTTCTCTCACGAAGGAATCGAATGCGCACTCGGGACTCCGGGAGTTTCTAGTCTTCTATAAGCTCGACATTCGCTCGGGGGATTATCGACCGCGAACCGTCGCCGAACTCGACCTCGAGGACCCTGACGCGGGCCTCCGATTTCAAGACCTGCAGTTCGGGGGGCAGAGCCGTCACCTTGCCGATGGCCCCGAAATAGGGCTCGCGTATGACTCTCACCGGAGTTCCAATTGTGAGCCCGCTGGAGGATTCAGTCACGTCCTCGATCGTCCCGGCCCTATCCTCCATGGGAATCACGATTTCCGGCCTGATTACGCCGGCCCGGATCTGCGTTGCCCCGCTCATGGATGTCTTCACGCCGTTCTTGGACTTGAGCAGGTCGAAGGTCTTGTCGGCCATGGTCATCTGGCCGAAACCCTCGGTCACCACCAGCGTCAGGCCGATGTCCTCGGAGCCCGTAATGGCGACTCCCAGGTCATAGCCCAGGAGGTTGCGGAGGTCGGCGTCGCCGATGCCGCCGGCCACTATGCCCTTTACTCCCATCTCTCTGGCCCTGTCAAAGACGTCTATGGTGATGAGCGAGCCGCCGAGGAGAATCTTGTCCTTCATGTCCGGGGTTATCTGCTCGGGTCTCAATACCTCGTCGGGCCTGCCGGCCACGACATGCAGGGGGCCATGCACTTCCCCGCCCACGCCGAAAATGCCCTGGACGAATGCCGCATCGGTTTCGACGAGTACGCCCTCGCCCTCGAACACTTCGACGACCTTGCCGTCGACGAAGGCGTTGACCTCCACCGGAATCGCCTTCTCACGGATGATCACCTGGCCCGTAATGGCGGAGACCGATTCAATTGTCCCTCCCACGGGCATCCTGCAGTGCGACTTGAAGAGCCCGAAGAAAGTCCTCGTCTCGGCTATGATCTTGCCCTTGTCGGCCCAGCCGCCCACCTCGACGGTCATGTGCCTTTCTATGTCTTCAGGAAGCACGCTGAGCTTGTTGGCGACGTTCATGGTCTGCACGTTGCCGGGCAGCTCCGTCCGCGCGATCACGTCTTCGGCCCTGACGACGTCCCCCACGGAGACGAGAACGTCACCCTTGAGGGGCAGCCGTCTCTCCTTCCTGAAAATCGTCTTGCTCGAGACCTTTAGTCCGGGCGTATAAGCGTGTGCCAATTCTCAATCCTCCGGCTTTTTCTTAAGTGTTGGGATATACGTCGAGCGCCTTGTTCCACTCCGTCAGCTTGCGCACCCGCTCTTCCCTGTCCTCGGGGAGCAACAGCGGCCTGCCGCGGCAATCGATGATGACGCCCACCACGCCTCCGTTTATCTCGGTATGCACCTCTTTACCGTTGCCGTGCCCGACGTCGAAACGCCGGGAGGGACATATCGTGATCTTCGCCTTATCGCCTGCCGGAACCGGGATGACGGCCATGTCGCCGAAGTTGACGGCCTTCTCTTCAACCGACCCATCGGCCCTCTTGACCTTGACGTCGACGCAATGCGAGCCGTCCTTGCCGCTGCCACGGGGCGCGACGCAGGTCCCCAGCCTGATGAGGCAGTCCTTGTGAAACACCTCCATGGCGGCCTTGGGATGCACCTGGGCCAGCACGCCCAGCTGCGGCATCATGAATATGGAGTCCACCGCGAGCTGCGTGATCCCCTCGGGCCTGAAGCCGTCTATTATCATGAACGCGGCCTGCACTCTGCGCGGCGCATGCGACAGCACGCCGCCGCTGCCCACGAGTATGTCCAGGGCCATCATGTCGACCAGGGTGCCGCCGCTCTCGGTCTGCTCGAAAGTGTCCGAGATGGTGCGCTCCTGCTGTACGCCCTTGAGCCCCACGGCGAGGAGCTTGTGCTGCTCGAAGGCGAGCCTGAGGGCCTCCCTGGCCATGGCCTGCTCGATCATGAGGTCCTCGAGAGTCTGGGGAATGGTGGTCGGTCTGATCATCTTGTTCTTGACCCGGTTCCTGAGGTCGGCCGTGTCGACGTCGAACGGCACCCATCTTAGGATATTGGGCACCGTGGCCTCGGCGAGCACGTTGGAGATGGAATAGCTCATGCCGAGGTTGGCGCTTACGGTCCGGTTGAAGACCTCACCGAACACCGAGAAGACGTCCGTCGTCGCGCCCCCGATATCGACGCCGACGACGTCGATGCCCTCTTCCCTGGCGATGAGCTGCATGATCGATCCCACGGCCGCGGGGGTCGGCATGACCGGCACCGGTGTCCACTCAAGTAGCTTCCCGTAGCCGGGCGCCTGCTTCATCACGTGCTCGAGGAACTGGTCCTGTATCTTGAGGCGCGCGGGCTGCAGGTTCTCGCGCTCGAGAACCGGCCTCAGGTTTTCGGTTATCTCCAGGCTGGTCTTATCCTCCAGCCTCTCTTTCACTATTTCCCTCGCGTCCACGTTGCCCGCGAAAATGACCGGCAGCTCATAGCCGATTCCCAGCCTGGGGCGGGGGTCGGCCGCGGCGATCAGCTCGGCGAGCTCGGCCACATGCGTGGTCGTCCCGCCGTCAATGCCTCCCGAGAGCAGAATCATGTCGGGCCTGAGGGCCCGCACGCGCTGTATCCTCTCATGCGGCTGGCGCTTGTCATTGGAGGCGATGACGTCCATCACGATGGCCCCGGCGCCGAGTGCGGCGCGCTGGGCGCTCTCCGCCGTCATCTCCTTGACCACGCCGGCTACCATCATCTGGAGGCCGCCGCCGGCCGACGAAGTAGACAGATAGAGGTCCACCCCGTCCTTGCCTTCCTTGGGCGAGAGTATGCGCTCGTTTTTAAGAAAAATCCTGCCGGTGAGGTCCTCGACCTCCGCGACCGCGTTCAGGACGCCTCTCGTGACGTCCTCGAAGGGCGCCTCCACCGTGGTCGGGGCCTCCCCACGCACGACCAGCCTGTACTCCTCGCCGACCCTCTCGATCAGAATCGCCTTGGTTGTCGTGCTGCCGCAGTCGGTAGCGATTATGCTCTGGATTTTCTCGGGATCTTTGCTCACCTATGCACCTCGTCCGAATGCCTATTCGCTTTTCTTTTTCTTCTTTTCGCGCTTTTCCTCTTTCTCACGCTGCTTGGCTTCTTCCTCCAGATCCTCGATCTTGCGCAGAAGCCGCTCCCAGTTGTCCCTGTTCTCCATGAGGAAAGCGAATCTCTGGTATTGCTTGAAGTTGAAAAGTGTCTGGATAAAGGGTTCTAAAAAGACTAACAGTTGACCGCCCAGGAATGCAAGAGGTTTGCTCGATTCCAGAAGGAAAATGGCCGGCACGGTAAGCCTCATGTTCACCATTTTCCGTGCAACCTTCTCGACGAGCTCGTCATCCTCTTCGGTGAAACGGTCGTCGAACGGATGCTCAGCCTCCGCTCCCGGAGCCGGCTCTTCCATCGAGTTTCTTCGCGACAAAGGCCACCACTTCATCTTTTTCGCTCCCGTAAAGCAGCCTTGTGGACCGGAAGGGTTCCAGCCTCGTCTTCTTCTCGAAAGGCGATAGAGTGATTCCCTTCCCGTCCGGATAGTACCTCTTGAAGTGAGACCACTTCTTCAAGGTCTTTCCCACAGAGGACTTTATCATAACTTCGTTCTCATCGAGCCTGTACGTCGTCCTGGTGAAATAGGAGAAAAGCGACGCCACCAGGATAGCCACGGACAGGAGAACGAGGAAAGGGTCCCTGAAGGCCATGTAAACCACAACCCCGGCCGCGGCGATTACCGCCACAACGATGGCGGAACGCCGCGCGTTTTCCTTGAATGGGAAGACGCTCCACTCCAGGACCTCTCGGCCCCGGCCCTCCTCCTCACTGGGCGACATCCAGGCTCCTCGCCGCCCCCGCCTCGTCGACCCTGCGCACCGGCGTATTATGGGGCGCGCCCTTGACGAGCTCGGGGTCGCTCTCGATTTCTTCACTTATCTTTATCAAAGCCTCGGCGAAGCTGTCGAGGGTCGCCCTCGACTCGGTCTCCGTCGGCTCTATCATAAGCGCTTCTTCCACGATGAGCGGGAAGTAGACTGTGGGCGGGTGGAAACCGTAGTCCATGAGCCGCTTGGCGATGTCATTGGTGCGAACGCCCCGTGCCAGGAACTTTTTCCCCGACGCCACGAATTCATGCTTGCATTTCTCACCGTAGGGCACATCCAGGCGGTCCTTGACCCTGGCCAGGAGATAGTTGGCGTTTATGAGCGAGTCCTCCGCCACGCGCCTTATTCCGTCGGGGCCCATCATTATTATATAGCAGTACGCCCTCACCATCACGGCGAAGTTGCCGTAGAAAGTGTGGATCCTCCCTATCGACTTGCCGTGCTCCCAGGATCGGCGGTAGGCCCCGTCTTGCTTGCATATGTAGGGCACAGGGAGGAACGGAATCAGGTGCCGCTTGACCGCCACCGGGCCCGAGCCCGGCCCACCGCCCCCGTGGGGCGTCGAGAAGGTCTTGTGAAGGTTGAGATGCACGATATCCACGCCGAAGTCCCCCGGCCTGGAAATCCCCAGAAGCGCGTTCATGTTGGCGCCGTCCATGTATACCAGCCCGCCCGACTCATGCACGAGGTCGGTGACCTCGCGGATATGGGTCTCGAAGAGGCCCAGCGTATTGGGATTGGTTATCATTATCGCGGCGACATCGTCGCCCAAGAATTCCTTGAGAGCGCCAGGCTCGATGCGCCCGTCCGGGCCGGACGGCACCTCCACCGACTCGTAACCCGCAACCGCGACGCTCGCCGGATTCGTGCCATGCGCGGAATCGGGAATCAGCACCTTCTTTCTCTGCTTCCCCTGCGCCGCGTGATAAGCGCGCACCATCAGCATTCCCGTGAGCTCTCCATGCGCGCCGGCCGCCGGCGCCACCGTGATGTCGTCCATGCCGGTGATCTCACAGAGGGCTCTGCCGACCTCGTACATCACGGCAAGCGCGCCCTGCGCGGCGGAGTCGGGCACCATTGGATGCAGGCCCGAGAAGCCGGGCAGCGCCGAAACATGGCCGCCCACCTTGGGATTGTACTTCATGGTGCAGGAACCCAGCGGGTAGAAGTCCCTGTCTACATGGTGGTTCAACACCGACAGGTTGACGAAATGCCTCGCAATCTCCGGCTCGGATACCTCGGGGAGGCCGACCGGCCCCTCCCTGATCAGGCCGCTTGCGAAAACAGAGGCGGGATCGACCTTCTCCACATCGGGGCGGGGCAGCGTGAAGGCCCGCTTGCCTCTCTCGCTCTTATCAAGCATGGTGGTTCCGATATTCATGCCTTCGCCCCTCCCCCGCCGGCGCCGGCGATGAGCGAAACCAGAATGTCGATCTCGGCTCTGGTTCTCTTCTCGGTGAAAGCCACAAGCAGGCAGTTCTTAAGATCGGGGTAGAAGCGTCCGAGCGGGACGCCGGCGAGTATCCCGTGCTCCAGGGCGTCTTCGACAAACGTCTCCGCGTCGACGCCCAGGTCCACCGCGAACTCCTTGAAGAACGGCCCCGCGAAGCGCGGCATTATTCCAAGCGCCTTGAGCTCGCGCGCGGCGTAGGCCGCCAGCGAGAGGCAGGTCTCGCCCAGTTCCCTGAGCCCCTGCTCTCCCAGCCACGAGAGATAAACCGTAGCCGAGAGCGCGTTGAGCGCCTGGTTGGTACAGATGTTGGAGGTCGCACGCTCCCGTCTTATATGCTGTTCACGCGTCTGCAGAGTGAGGCAGAAGCAGGGGTTGCCGTCGGCGTCGACCGTCTTTCCCACGATCCTGCCCGGCAATTTTCTCATATGTTTCCTGGTGGTCGCAATGAAGCCCAGGTTGGGACCGCCGTAATTCATGGGATTCCCGAGCGACTGGCCCTCCCCCACGGCTATGTCGGCGCCGAAGGCCGACGGCGGGGCGAGAATCCCCAGCGAAGTCGGGTCGACCGATACGATGAAGAGCACGTTCTTATCTTTGACCGCGGCGCCTATGGCTTCGAGATCTTCTGCCAGCCCGAAAAAGTTGGGGCTCTCCACTATGACGCAGCCGGTGTCCTCGTCAACAAGCGAAGCAATATCCTCGGGCCGCGTGACTCCCTCTTCGCGGCCCGTCATTACGACCTCAGCGGTTCCGCCTTCGAGATAGGTGTTTATCACGCCAAGCCTCATAGGGTTCATGCAGCCGCTGGCGACCACCTTGCTCTTGCGTGACATGCCGAGCGCCATCAGGACGGCTTCGGCCATGGCCGTGGCCCCGTCGTACAGAGATGCGTTGGAGATCTCCATCCCGGTGAGGCGCGCCATCATCGACTGGAACTCATATATGCTCTGCAGCGTGCCCTGGCTTATCTCCGCCTGGTAGGGCGTATATGCCGTGTAGAACTCCGGCCGCGATGCGATCTCGCTCACTATGCTCGGGACATAGTGGTCGTATGATCCGGCCCCCATGAAGCAGGCGTAAGCTTCCGCCGAGGCGTTGAGCCCCGCCAGCCGTCCCAGCAATTTCCTGGCCTCGTATTCCGAGAGCGCCGGCTTGAGGTCGAGGCCGCCTTTGATGCGGAGGACCTCCGGGATGTCTTCGAGCAGGTCCTCGAACCTGTATGCGCCTATGGCCTCCAGCATGGCCTTCCTGTCGGCCGCAGTGTTCGGGAAATAGCAGGCTCCGCTCATCAGGCGATGATCCCCTTGTAGTCGGCTGCCTTGAGAAGAGCGTCCACCTCCCCGGCGTCGCTCATCTTTATCTTGATAAGCCAGCCGTCGCCATAGGGCGACTCCTTGATCTTTTCGGGCGCCGCGGCGATATCGTCGTTGACTTCGGTCACTTCACCCGATACGGGGCTAATGATATCGCTCACCGCCTTGACGGCTTCCACCGTTCCGAAAGGCTTGCTGGCCGCGACCTCGTCGCCGACCTGCGGCAATTCGACATAGACTATATCGCCGAGCTGGCTCTGAGCGTAGTCGGTGATGCCGACGACCGCTGTGTCGCCTTCCACTCTCAACCACTCATGGTCCTTGGTGTAGTGGAGTTCTTCCGGGACCTGCATCGATTGCTCCTTTCCGATCCGTTTCTACTTGTGCGAGGCCTCCTTGTAGAAGGGGCCCTTCACGTACTCAGCTTCTACCTTCTCTCCCCTTACGTCTATGCTGAAATCCGAGGTCTTCTTTGCGTGGGGCCGGGCGACATAGGCCAGCGCGATCCCGCACTCGAGCGAGGGCGAGAATCCGCCGCTGGTTACGGCGCCGACCTCCTCATCGCCCGCACGGACTTTGAAACCGGGCCTGGGGAATCGCCTCGTCTGCGTCATAAGACCCACGAGGCGTCTCTTCAGGCCCTCTTCCCTCTGCCTCGCCAGCACATCGCGGCCCGTGAAATCGCCCTTGTCCATCTTCACTATCCAGCCGAGCCCTGCTTCGAGCGGCGTCGTGGTCTCGTCCATGTCGCTACCGTGAAGCCGGAACGCCATCTCGAGCCTCAGCGTGTCCCGCGCGCCCAGCCCGCATGGAACCGGTCCCGCGTCGCTCGCGAGCACGGCGTCCCATATCTCGCCCGTCCGGGCGGCGTCCGCGTATATCTCGAAACCGTCCTCGCCGGTGTAACCCGTCCTCGATAAGAGGCACGGCACGCCGGCGACGGAGGAATTCATGGAGTTATAGTATCCGAGGCCGGAGATGTCGTCCGCGGCGAGCGGCGCCACTATGCCCTCGGCTTGCGGGCCCTGAACGGCGATCTGACCGATGGCATCGGAGATGTTCTTAAGCTCCACGCCCTCATGCAGCCTGCCGCTCAGCCATTCGAAATCCCTCGCCGTATTCGCGGCGTTGACGACCAGGAGATAGTCGGAGTCCCTGCGGTAGAGGACGAGGTCGTCGATGACTCCGCCCTCGTCGTTGAGCATCGCGCTGTATTGAACCTGGAAGGGCTCGAGCGCGGCGACGTCGTTCGTGGTGACCGCGTTGAGGTACTCGAGGGCCCTGTCGCCCGATACAGTGAACTCGCCCATATGCGAAACGTCGAACACGCCGGCACTCCGCCTCACCGCCCTGTGCTCTTCCACTATGCCGCCGTACTGCACGGGCATGAGGAAACCCGCGAACTCGACCATCTTGCCGCCGAGCTTCACATGCCTGTCATAAAGAGGTGTCTTCCTGGGTTCCAACTGGGTTCCTCCCGATGAACTACGGAATACTAACCCGCCGCCCTCCGTTTATCAAGTCGATAGGTCTTGCTTTCGTCATCGAAAATCTGCCTGAGCACCGCGCCCGTATACGACCCCTCCTGCCGCGCGACCTCCTCGGGCGTCCCCCTGGCGACCACCCTGCCTCCGCCGTCCCCTCCCTCCGGCCCGAGGTCCACGATGCGGTCGGCGAACTTGATGCAGTCGGGATTGTGCTCGATGACGACCACCGTGTTGCCCATCTCCACGAGCCTGTTGAGCACATTCAGGAGCTGAAGCGTATCCTCGAAGTGAAGGCCCGTGGTCGGCTCGTCCAGTATGTAAAGCGTCTTGCCGGTGCTAGTCTTGGATAGCTCCTTTGAGAGCTTGACGCGCTGGGCCTCCCCGCCCGAGAGTGTGGTGGCGCGCTGGCCCAGCTCTATGTAGCCGAGGCCCACTGCATAAAGCGTGTCCAGCTTCTTCTCTATGGCCGGGATGTTCTCGAAGAACTCCCTCGCCTCGGCGACTGTCATCGAAAGCACGTCGGCGATGTTCTTGCCCCTGTAACGGATCTCCAGTGTCTCGCGCTCGTAGCGCTTTCCCTTGCAGACGTCGCATCTAACGTAGACGTCCGGCAAAAAATGCATTTCGATCTTGATGACGCCGTCGCCGCGGCAGGCTTCGCACCTGCCGCCCTTGACATTGAAGCTGAACCTGCCCGGCTGGTAGCCCCTCATCCTGGCCTCGGGCACCTGGCTGAACACCTCCCTTATGGGGGTGAAGGCCCCGGTATATGTCGCCGGGTTGGAGCGGGGCGTGCGTCCTATCGGCGACTGGTCGATATCGATGACTTTGTCTATGTGCTCTATTCCGTCTATGGCGTCATGCTCTCCCGGCACCTGCTTGGCCGAGTAGAAGTGCCGGGCCAGCGCCCGGTAGAGGATCTCGTTTACGAGCGTGCTCTTTCCCGAGCCCGAGACCCCCGTGATGCATGTGAAGGTGCCCAGCTCGATGTCGACATCTATGTTGTCCAGGTTGTGCTGGCGCGCGCCCCTGATAACGATGCGCTCGCCGCTTCCCGCCCGGCGGGTCCCGGGAGTGGGTATGCTCCTCGCGCCCTTCAGGTACTGCCCCGTGAGCGAATTGGAGGTCTTCATTATCCTCCCGGGATTCCCCACGGCGACCACGCGGCCGCCGTCCTTTCCGGCTCCGGGGCCGAGGTCGATGACATAGTCGGCGGCCATTATGGTCTCCCTGTCGTGCTCGACGACGACCACCGTGTTTCCCATGTCCCGAAGGCGCCTCAGGGTGTCGAGAAGCCGCCTGTTGTCCCGCATGTGAAGGCCGATGCTGGGCTCGTCGAGCACGTAAAGCACGCCGACCAGGCTCGAGCCTATCTGCGTCGCCAGCCTGATGCGCTGGGACTCGCCGCCCGCCAGTGTCGACGCCTGCCGGTCCAGCGTGAGATAGGAAAGTCCCACGTCCCCCATGAACCTGAGGCGGTCCTGTATTTCCTTCAATATGGGAGTCGCGATTTTCTTCATACGCCCCGTGAAAGAGAGGCCCCCGAAGAACTCGATCCCCGCCCGGACAGAGAGCGCCGTGGCCTCGGCGATGGACCTGCCGCCGACTTTGACGGCGAGGCTCTCGGGCCTGAGCCTGGCCCCATGGCATTCGGGACACGGCTTCATGGACATGTACCTGCCGATCCAGCCCCTCATGTCGTCCGACGAGGTCTCGACGAAACGGCGCTCGAGATTGGGAATCACGCCCTCGAACGCTGAGACATACTCATAGTTGCGCCTCGTCGCCGAGTGCTTTAGGCTGAACTCTATTTCATGGTCGCCCGTGCCGTAGAGAAGCACCTTCTGCTGCGCCTTCTTAAGGTTCTTGAAGGGCCTGTCCATGTCGATGCAGTAGCGCTCCGCCACCGTCTCTATCATCGACCAGGTCAGGCTGTCGCGCTTCTTGCCCCAGGGCGTAACCGCCCCTTCTCTCAAGGAGACCGAGTCGTCGGGAACGATCAGCGACGGGTCGATCTCGAGCCTCGTGCCCATGCCGTCACATGTCCTGCAGGCGCCGTAGGGGCTGTTGAACGAGAACATTCTGGGCGAGATCTCGGGGAAGCTGATGCCGCAGTCAATGCATGCGAAGAGCCTGCTCATGACGATTTCTCTGTTGCGCCCCACCCTTGCGTTGACAACGCCCTCTCCGACTTTGAGCGCCGTCTCGATGGAATCGGTGAGCCGCCATCTGAGGTCCGGGGCCATCTTGAGCCGGTCGACCACGACCTCGATGGTGTGCTTCTTATGCCGCTCCAGGTCTATCCTGCGGTCCAGGTCCACTATCCTGCCGTCGACGCGGGCCCTTACGAAGCCCTGCTTGCGCGCCTTCTCGATAAGCGCCCGATGATGCCCCTTCCTCCCCCTTACAAGAGGAGCCATGATGTAAACCGTCGTGCCGTCCTCAAGTTCGAGCAGCCTGTCCACCATCGCCTCCGGCGTCTGTCGAGATATCTCTTTGCCGCATCCGGGGCAGTGCGGGACGCCCGCGCGCGCGTATAAGAGGCGCATGTAATCGTAGACTTCGGTGATGGTGCCCACCGTGGACCGCGGGTTGGTGCCCGCGGTGCGCTGCTCGATGCTAATGGCCGGCGACAGCCCCTCTATGTAGTCTACGTCGGGTTTCTCCATCTGCCCGAGAAACTGCCGTGCATAAGTTGAAAGCGACTCGACATACCTGCGCTGGCCCTCGGCGTAAATGGTGTCGAAAGCCAGGGAGGATTTGCCGGAGCCGCTGAGGCCGGTGATCACCGTTATTTTGTCGCGGGGTATTCTCACGTCGATCGACTTCAGATTGTGTTCGCGGGCGCCCTTAACGACTATATGATTTCCCGACATCAACGCTCCCCGACAATCTCCGTGAGTTTCTCATATGAGGCCGCCCCCCAGGTGGATTCAAGGCCGAAGGTGCTGACGTTCCGTTCATAGATTAACTTGGCCGCAGCTCTTAAGCCAGCGCTTTGGCACTCCATCCCGGCCCGGTACAGAGCCGTCCCGGCCCAGGCCTCCTCACCCGGATAGAGGTGCCCGGTTCTCAGAAACTCCAGCGCCGCCTCCCCGTGAAGGCCGGCCTCCGCCAGGCATTCACCCAGCCAGAAATTGGCCTCGGCGCGTGTCTCCGGACCGGCGGCATACTCAAGGAGCGTCTTGTAGATGTCCCTGGCCTCCAGGGGGAGACCGTTCTTCTCGAGGCAGTAGGCGCTGCGCATGAGGGCCCGCTCGAACCTCTCCGAGAAAGGAAAGCCGGCCGCCAGTTCGTAGAAAGCTCCGCTGGCCCCGGCAAGGTCGCCGCTTTCTTCCAGGGCCAGGCCCAGGTTGAAGAGAGCGTCCTGCCTGAGCGTCACATTCCCCTGGTCCGCCGCCATACGGAAGTGCGCGGCCGACGAGTCATATGCCTCCGTGATGTAATAGGTCGTTCCCAGTTTGAAATAGACGTCGGGGCGCAGCCTCGATTCAGGGAAGTACTCCTTCATTATGAGGAAATTCTGTTTCGCCTCTTCACCGGCTTTCTCGAGCAGGAAGGAGATACCCTTGCGGTACACGGCATCGGCCAGGAGTTCGCTTCTCACGCCCCGCTCGAACAGGCTGTCGGCTATGGCGTCGGCCTTGCCCACGTACATATCTCTGTAAAGCATGTTGGCGCGTATGGCGTCTATGTCGTCGGCGGCCCGGCGGGCGAGCGGAAAGCGCTGCTTGAATCTCTCGCCGGCAGGCAGGCAGATCTCGTCCGTGCCGGAGGCGCAGTCGAGCTCGGCCCTGAGTTTCATCCTGGCGTAGGAGTCCAGAGCGTCCTTGCAGTTGGGCGACAGGTGATCCAACATGGCGCGGAAGAGGCCGGCATGATCGCCCGTGACCGGGTCATAGGCCGACAGCAACACCTGGCAGTGGACGCCGTCGAGGTGTGCCCGGGGAATGGTCTCCAGGAATCGCAGGGCCAGGCCGTCATAACCCGCGAGAGCGAGGTCGTACGCCGCAAGCAGGGGAATGTACTCACCATATGTCTCATGCATGCCCAGATAATGGTAGCGATCGAAGTACAGGGTGAAAACATCCCGCGGGAGGCGGGCTTCGCCCGCGCTCAATATGCCGGTCAGCATCCTCGCCGCAACGGATGTCTCGTCTGCGGTGTATATGCCCAGGACGCTGCTTGAAGTCTCGAGAGCTTCCTCGGACCTGCCCAGCGCCTGGTAGCAGCGGGCTTTTCTCAGGCTTACCGATGGCGAGGCGCCGGCCTTGTCATAATTCTCGAGTGCCTTTTCGAGATCGCCCCGTCCCACGTAGCAGTCGCCCATCCCCATTCTTGAGAGCTTCTTGACGGTCGAGTCCCTGGCCCTCCTCCGGCACGCATCGAATCTCTCAAGGGCCTCCGGGTAGTCGCCTTTTCTGAGCCTTATGCATGCATCGAGAAACACCGCCTGCTCGATGGCCTCCGGCGCCGGCGTAAGCTCGAAGAGGCGTCCGAGCACGTCCAGGCAGAGGTCGTAAGCGGGGGCGTCCCCGCGCTCATAGAGCCGGTAAAGCACTCTCGCGAGATCGAGCAGTTCCGCATCGTCCAGATCCTCCCTTGCCGCGAGAGCCCTTGCCGCTTCAGTCGATCGAAACAGGTCCAGGGTGAGCCAGCCGGTCGACGACTTGAGAAGGCCTATGAGGTCCCCCGGGTCCACGGCAGCGGATGCTGCGAGCGCGGCCGCGGAGTTCAGGGCTTTGTCCCTCGAGGCCCCGTTTCCGTTCTTGATGTAGTCGTTGGAGAACGCCCTCGCGGCCATGAGGCGTATGCGGTCGCGTTCCTCGGCGTCTCCGGTTTCACCGGCGGCCCTCTGGTAGTACCCGGCGGCTCTGGCGTAATCTCTCAGTCTCTCGTCAAAGACGAGCGCCACCTCAAGGCTGGTCTTCTCGCCCTCGGCCACCTCCTGAACGGCGAGGCTGATATCCTCCTCGACGGGAGGCTTCAGGCCCAGCGAATAGGCGCGTTCCTCGGATGCGAACACGGCCTCGGACGGAACCGGAGAGGCCTGGATGCGCGTGTATAAATCGATGGCCTTCGCCGTGTCGCCCGCGCGCTCGAGCAGGCCGCCGAGCTCCAGCAGGGCCCGGTCATCGAAACCAACGGCAAGGGGGCGCGCGTAATCTTCAACAACGGGCCATACATCCTCTGACCGCACGCCGCCGGCCCGCAGGTTGAGCCAGTAGATAATCTCATTCGGATACGCGATCTTGTCCCAGTAAGGTCCGGCCCGCACGAGGTCGATCTGCGTCTGAGTGGGCATAGCCAGGTCTTCGCTGCCGGACGCCAGCCGCGCCATGGCCATAATGAAAGGACCTCTCAGTACCGGCTCGGTCCCCGCCGCGATCGCCACGAGTGAGTCGTAGGCCGCCTGCTCGCTCTCCAGCGACATGGCCCTCGCGTACCTGAGCTTATCCGACCCGCCTCTTGCGAGCAGATCATCACAGTACTTCCCCACTTCCGCCCCCCTCTCCAGGCCGTCGAGTACCATGTTTTCGAAAAGCGGATCCGGAGAGAAGGTGGTGTCCGCGGCTACCGAGGCCAGGAGTTCTTTCCACAGCCCGGGGGCGCCCCATGCCGTCACTTCAAGCAGGCCCAGACGCTCGTCAAGCGGAAGCTCTATCTCCCTCTCCGCCGCCTCGCGATACACCGCCGTGGCCCTCTCCACGTCGCCTCTTCTCAGGTGACAGCGAATGAGCCCGGCTGTGCCGCGGGCAAAAGCGGCGTTGTGAAGGACTTCGAATCCGTCCAGGGCCTCATCTATATCCCCGGTCTCTTCATTGCAGAGCGCGAGATAAAAAGTTATGCCGGCCCTCAGGCCCTCCCCCTCGTCGCGAATGGCCTCGAGGTGGAGGCGCGCCTCCTCGAACCGCCCGAGGTCGAAAAGACATCGCGCCCTGAGATACTGCGCTTCAATGAGGGCGGGTTTGACGGGGAAGCTCGAGGTCAGCGAGTCGAGCGCGGCCAGCGCCCTCTCATAGTCGCGGCCCCGAAGCAGCCCCTCGGCCCTGATGAGCATGACAAGCGCGTCAAGATGGCTGCCGTCAACCTCAATGCTGTCGGCGAATGCTGACGCGAGGCCTATCCGCCCTTCGTCAAGCAGCATGCCCGCGTAATCCCTCAGCGCCTGCAGGCTCCCCTCTTCGAGAGCCAGTCTCCTCAGCTCTAGGAGGTATATGGGTCTTAACTCCGGCCGAGCGAGGTATTCCAGCAGGGGCTCGCGGCCCTCACCCTTCCCGGCTCCCGCGGCGCCCGGTACTGCGGCGCCCAGTGCCGCGACTGAGATGCACAGCAGCGCAAAGGCCGTTTTCAATCTCATTCTCCTACCTTGCAATTGATGGTGCAGTGGGCGCGCATATGATAACCGCCATTGGCGGCCGAATCAATACCTTAAATGCGGGCGTCGCGCGGCGAGGCGCGCGTTCTGTCACTGGAGGATGAGGAGCACAATGCCTGCCGGTATGAGATAGTAGGCGAACATATAAAAGCGGTTCTTGACCACCGAGCTGAACAGAAGCGAAATTGCGACATACCCTGACAGGAAAGCCGCGACGAATGCGGCCGCAAGCAGCGGCCCGCTGCCACCGAGCCTCCCTCCGAGAAACTCGTATAGCATCGCGCCGAGGATGACCGGAATCGAGAGCAGAAGCGCAAAGTCGAAGGCCCGCTTCCGTTCGACCCCGAACGCCAGTCCGGTACCCACAGTAAGGCCGGAGCGCGAGATCCCGGGCAATATCGCCAGGGCCTGGGCCACGCCCACCGCCAGCGCCCGCGGCAGGTTGAAGGTCTTCTGGCCGCCGCCGAAGCGACCGGTGAGGTAGACGAACGCGCCCGTCACGATGAGCATTCTCGCCGCGCCCGACACGTCGCTGAACAGGCCCTCGACATGGGAGCGTAACAACAGACCCGCCACCACCGCCGGCCCGGTCGCCACCACGAGCATGACCAGCAACCCTATATCGCCCCGGGCGGTATCATCCAGGCCGCGGTAGCCGACCGTCAGCGTCTTGTATGCGGCCCTCACGATCCCGCCGATTCGCCGCCGCATGAATATGATCGCGGCCAGCGCCGTCGCTGCATGCGTGATCACTTCCATCGTGATGCCGGAGTCCTGGACGCCGAGGTAGTGTTTGGCGATCACAAGATGGCCGCTCGAGCTGACGGGAAGGAACTCCGTGAGACCCTGGACCATTCCGTAAACGCATGCCTTCAGAAACGCGATCATGTTCTCACCTTACATTTCATCACTGGATTCCGCCAAGGAGAAAAGCGAGCATGCCCACCGGCATGACGGCCTTGAGTATCTTCGCCACCCGCCCGTGGGCGCGCGCGTTGGCACGGTCGTCCGCCGTGGATGAGACAATCATATAGATGCACAGCGCGAGCAGGGGCTCGATAACGAGCACCGGCAGCATGTAATAGACTCCGTAGACGCCCGCTGCCCAGGGCAACACGCTGAGAGCCATCACGGCGGCGAGGGACGCTGTGCAGAGGACAGCGCTTGCCCTCTGTCCGAGGCCGGCCGGCAGAGTCCGAATGCCCGCGGCGACGTCTCCCCTTATATCCGCGGTCCCCTTAACGACCTCGCGTGCAAAGTGAAACAGGAATGCCAGGCCGAAGGGCAGGAGGCCCGCGGCGGAGCGCCCACCTATCGCGGCGCCCATCATGAAACCGGACGACGCGACGGCGCTCACAATAAGGTGGCCGGCCAGTCCGGCCGACTTGAGGCGGGAGCAATAGAGCCATACCAGAACCGTCCATGCGATCGCGAACCCCAGGGCCGCCGCGCCCGCCGAGGCAGAGAGAACGATGCCGGCAACCCACAGCAGTGCGGCCAGCGACATCGCGTATCGTCTCCCGATGCGCCCTGAAGGCAGCGGCCTCCACCCCTTGTTAACCCGGTCGGTCTCGATATCGTACAGGTCGTTCAGCGCGTAGCCGCCCGCCGCGACCAGAAACGCCGCTGCCGCGCCGAGCAGGGCCCGGGGCGCCAGGCTCGAGCGGGCGAGGAACGCCCCGACCAGCACGGACGCCGCGGCGATGAGGCAATTATGCAATCTCAGGAGTACGACGGTTTGGATGAGCCTGCCCCGGGTGCTCACCCGCGCAGACTCTCGGCTTTTTTGTAGGCGGCCCTCGCCTTTTCGCTCACGCCCTTGTGGTCATAGGCTATTCCCAGCTGGTAATAGCTCTTCCAGTCGAGGGGCTGGATGGCGATGGCGCGCTCGAAGGAGGCGATGGCATCTTCCACCTGCGACTGGCCGAGGTAGGCGACGCCGAGATGGAAGTAAGCCTTGGAGTTATCGGGGTCTATGTCAAGGCATTTGGTAAGGCACTTGACCGCCCTGTCGTGAAGGCCCTTGCGGGAATAAGTCACGCCGAGATGGAAAAGCCCCTTTGCGGACTTGGGGTCGATCTCCAGCGCCTTCTTGAACTCTTCAATGGCGTCGTCGATCTTGCCCCTGTTGGTCAGGGCTACGCCCAGATTGTAGTGCTCTTCGGCGCCGTTGCCGCCGAGCTCGATCGCGAACTGGAACTCTCGCACGGCTTCATCATACATGCCCTCATCGCCGTATACGGCGCCGAGGTTGCAGTGCCACTGGGCATTGATGGGGTCTTTCTCGATGGCTTTCTTGAGCTCGTGTATTGCGTTGTCCTTCTTGCCCTTCTTGTCGTATATGAGGGCCATCTCGCTGTGAGCCTTGGCGCATGACTGGTCGTATTTGAGGCATTTCTTGAAGGCCGTCAGGGCCTCGTCGTTCTTGCCGTTTCTTACGTAGGTCTTGCCGAGCCTGAAATAGGCCTCCGCGCAGCCCGGCTCCACCTCCGTGGCCCTGTTATGCTCCTTTATGGCCTCGCTGTACATGCCGCTGAGATCGAGCGCCCGGGCGAGGTTGTAATGTGCCTCGGCCGTAGGCTGGATAATCGAGGCCCTCCTGAAAACCTCAGCCGCCGATATATAGGACTCGAGGTCGATCAGTATTTCGCCCTGCTTTATCATCACGGCGTATTCGTCGGGATTCTCCGCCAGATAGCGCTCGACGAAGGATATGGCCTGGTCGTACTTCTCCTCCGCGCGCAGCGCCTCCACGAGAGCAAGAAGCGAGGGGGTGTCGCCGGGCTTCTTCTTGTATTTGTCTCTCAGACCCTTCACGTCTCTGGCGAACATACGTCAAACCTACCACAACCCCGCGCCTAGACAAGCTATTTCATGGGGTCAGGTCATGGGGTCAGGTCTTGAAATGCACAACACCCCCCGGTCAGGTCATGGGGTCAGGTCTTGAAATGCACAACACCCCCCGCCGCGGCTGCGAAGGCGTTCCCTCGAGGTTTCGTGTTGTAAAGAAGCCACCGGTGGAACGCCGGGCAACCCGCGGGAGGCTCGCCTATGTGCATTTCAAGACCTGACCCCTAAAAATTACCCCCCAAAAAAGTTGGGCACCCTTCCGGGTGCCCGCGGGAAAGCCGGAACCTCTGCCGGACAGGCCCGCCGTGAACGCACCTGCCCGGCTACTCATTCACTGATCAAGGCTCCTCTTCATCGACGAGGATTTCCACGTCGACAGCGAAGTTCACAATCACGTGCGCAGGTTTCCCGTTACCCTTCACCCTGACGGGTATCTTGAGCTGCGCCTCGCCGCAACCACCTTCGCCCTGGCACTCTATGGTCCCCCCCGCATATTGACCTATGGGCTGCAATGGTTCCTGGAGAGCAGTCGATACCTCGACAGGGCTGATTTGCGGCGGACAGGGGCTGGAGGCCTCGCTGAGAGCAGGGGAGAATTCATCACCCGGGGAGGGGACGTTTGGGGATGTGCCTTCGGTCAGGGAGGAATCCGTCAACACCTGACTCTCAGCATCCCGGGCTGGATCCGGCCCGTCAATAAGGCCTAACTCAACCGCCTGCCCGCCACTACTGCTTTTGCTGTTTCTACTGCCGGGACTGTCTTCTCCGAGCTGGGCGCGCAGCTGGTCCATGACCAGCTTTGTCGCGGCAGAAAGCGTCTCAAAGACACCGTTGCCGTCGGTCGCGACGCCCTCGAAGCTCGGAACGCCATCCGGATTGAGCTCCTCTTCCAGTTTCTCCACGGGAAGAGCAGACTCCAGATCGCGCTTGTTATATTGAATAACCCAGGGAATATCCTCCAGGGTCTTGCCGTACTCCTTGAGGTTTTCCCTGAGATTATTGAGACTCTCCCTGTTCGCAGGGAGCTCATCGGACTGGGAGTCCGCGACGAAAACGATGGCGTCCGCGCCCTTCAAAACCAGTTTCCTGGTCGCGTTGTAATAGACCTGGCCCGGCACAGTGTAGAGCAGGAATCTCACATCGAACCCGGCTATCTCCCCTCCCTCTATGGGAAGAAAGTCGAAGAATAGAGTCCGGTCCGACTTGGTCTTCATCGAGACCATCTTCCCGCGGAGGTGCGCCGCCATCTTGTTATAGATATGTTCGAGATTCGTGGTCTTTCCACTCAGGCCGGGGCCGTAATAGACGACCTTGGCGTTGATTTCCTTTCCTGAGTAGTTGAATAGAACCACTTCGCTAACCCCCTCCGTCAGCACTCAATTCATTTCGTCCGCCTCACATTTGAGCAACATGCGTGCCAGCGAAGGGTCGTGGTGGTGCAGTATGCTATGCGCTAAGGACTTGCACTGCCCGGCATTGGCGGGGCGTGCAATGAGCAATGCAACGAAGCATGCGCATCGTGTTGCAGTAGGCAATGGATTTAAGCAAATTGCAATTGCAGAACTAGCCCTTTGCCTTCACCCAGACGCCGCTGCGCTCTTCGAGGCGCGCGGCCCATTGGGAGTGATTCCGGGGCTCTTCATAATGTGAGAGGAAAGCGGTTTTTATATCCGGGTAGTCGCCTTCGGGGAAATAGCGTACCACCTTGCGGAACATCCTGTCGCTGTCCGAATACACCCAGAGACTGAGCCTCATGACTCTCTCATAGTCGGCGTCCGAGTAGGAGACATGGGGGTCGCCGTCTATATCAAACCACAGCGAAACCTGCTCTTCCAGGATCTCGAATCCGTGGCGCGTTACCATCAGGTGTTTCCATAGATCATATACATCGAGAGGAACATATCTCGTGGATTCAACCGGCGGGCCGCTGCCGTTCTTGCTTACTCTGCAACGCACCACTTTCTCTTTGGCCACTGCTCACCCCCGGGAGAGAGTATGTTTTAGCAAAAGCCCTTGTCAAGTGGGAAATACCTGCCGATGCTGGCCGTCTCTTGCATCCGTTGGCTTCCCACCCCTGGGCCGGGCCTCCGTCATATTGGACGCGCCGGGGCGCACTTCTCCTGCACAGCGTCTGCCGAGAAGGGTGGAAATCGGTGTGGCACTTATGTAATATCTCCGAGGAGGGCAGACGTCAGGCGCGCAAGCAAGGTTGGGAATGGACACATCAAGGCCGCAAGAGCCGCAAGAGATGACCGCTGACCCGGCAGGTGATGCGAACAAGCCCCTGGGGGATTCATACAAGGCCCTGTTCACGGGTCAGCTATCCTCTATATTCGGAGACCGCATAAACAGCATAGCCCTCATTGAGATCATCGCGGTAAGGACGTCGAGATTCGCGGATACGGCCTCCATTTTCGAGATATCCAATCTCACCCTGGCAATGACCCTTCCGTCACTTCTCTTCGCACCCTTCGCCGGGCCCCTCGTCGACCGCTGGAGCAGAAAGAAGGTGCTGGTCGCGGTCAATATACTCCGTGGCCTGGCGGTGCTTTCCATCCTCTTCCTGAGGGCGGACGTCCCGCTCGGAACCTATTACGGGATCGTCACGTTTCTCTATATGATGAACATCCTCTATGTCTCCGCAAGGTGCACGGTGGTGGCGGAAATCGTCCCCCGATCCAGACTACTCAGGGCCAACTCCCTGCTTACCGCCGGGACGACGGCCGCGGCTATAGCGGGCTTCGCCATCGGCGGGGTTATCTCGACCAAGCTGGGCTGGCGAACCGCCATACTGATCAACGCCCTGGCCTACCTCGGCTCGGCCGGGGCCATGGCGGCCATAAAGATCAGAGTCCGCACCCGCGAGGAGCGCGAGGAGCAGCACCTTCCCTACTTCAAGTCGATCGGCGCCGGCGCCGGAGAGATAGTGCGCTCCGCCAAGGTGAGGCTCAGCGTGCTCACGCCCCCACTGGTCATCATAGCGGGAACGATAGCTTTCGTAATCGGCGTTCCCAACATAGAGGGCCTGAGCGAGGACGCGACCATGCACATAGGTTTCCTGACGGGCCTCGCCGGGATAGGGATGGCGGCGGGCAGTTACATGACAATGAGAGCGCTGTCCCAGATCAACCGCATTACGATATCGGGCGTGGGCACCGTCGCCGTTTGCGTCGTGCTCTCGGCGTTCGGGTTCACGACCCATTTTGCGGTACTCGGAGCGGCCGCCCTGCTGGCGGGACTGGCGGCCGGGCCCGTTTACGTGAGCAGCGAAACAACCATACAGGAAGAATCAACCCAGAAGCGACGTGCCACCATATTCGCCTTCCGGGACATGCTCATGAAGGGCGTGGCTGCCGGCACCGCCCCCATTGCGGGGCTGCTGGCGGTCAAAATGGGAACCATGCATGCCATACTGCTCATGCTCTCGGTGACGCTGGCCCTCAGCGTCATGGTGACCCAGGGGACCAGGCGCAGCTGGGCGTCGCAGACAGAAAGCGGTAAGCACAATAAGCGCTTGAAGTAGTCCGCAGGCGGGCATGCCCGTGCGGCACGGGCAATGGGTGACGGCACAAGGGGCCGGCTGTGCATTTCAAGACCTGACCCCTCGGTTTTACAAGGGGCCGGCTGTGCATTTCAAGACCTGACCCCTCGGTCTTATTCCTCTTCGTCTTCTTCTTCGGGCTTCTCGACGACGATGGACTCGGTCGTGAGGATCAGAGCCGCGACGCTTACCGCGTTCTGAAGCGCCGTGCGCGTGACCTTTGCCGGGTCTATGATGCCGGCCTTAACGAGATCTTCGTACTCATTCCTGGCGGCGTTGAATCCCACGGCGCCCTTCTCGGATTTTACTCTCTCGACAACGACCGAACCCTCGAAGCCGGCGTTCTCGGCGATTCTGCGCGTGGGTTCTTCGACCGCGCGAAGTATAATCGCGGCCCCCACCTTCTCATCATCGCTGAGCTTCAGCTGCTTCAGCGCGGCCTCCGCCCGAAGCAGGGCAACACCGCCGCCCGGGACGACGCCCTCTTCGACGGCGGAGCGGGTGGCGGCCAGCGCGTCGTCCACCCTGGCCTTGCGCTCTTTCATCTCGGTCTCGGTAGCGGCGCCGACTCTGATTACGGCCACACCGCCAACCAGCTTGGCGAGCCTCTCCTGGAGTTTCTCCTTGTCGTAGTCTGAAGTCGAAGTCTCTATCTGCTTACGGATCTGGCCGATCCTCTGCTTGATATCGGCCGCCTTGCCCTTGCCTCCAACGATGGTGGTGTTGTCCTTGTCGATTTCGACCTTGCGGGCCGTGCCGAGGTCCCCGATCACCACGTTTTCCAGCTTGAAGCCCGTCTCTTCGGAGATAACGCGTCCGCCCGTCAGTATGCCGATGTCCTCGAGCATGGCCTTTCTCCTGTCACCGAATCCCGGCGCCTTCACCGCGCAGCACTGTATGGTGCCCCGCAGTTTGTTGAGAACCAGGGTGGCGAGGGCTTCGCCCTCTATGTCCTCGGCGATGATGAGTATGGGTTTGCCGGCCTGGGCCGTCTTCTCGAGGATCTGAACCAGGTCCTTCATGACGCTTATCTTCTTGTCATGTATAAGCACGAAACAGTCTTCCAGCACGCACTTCAGGGTGTCGGCATCGGTGACGAAATACGGCGAGAGATACCCCCTGTCGAACTGCATTCCCTCGACCACCTCGAGCGACGTCTCCATCGCCTTGGCTTCTTCCACGGTGATAACGCCTTCCTTGCCCACCTTGTCCATGGCCTCGGCCACGAGGGCGCCTACCTCCGAATCGTTATTCGCCGACACTGTCGCGACCTGCGCGACCTCTTCCTTGGTCTTAATGGGCTTTGACTGCTTCTTGATGGACTCGACGACAACGTCGACCGCCCTCTCCATGCCGCGCTTGAGCGCGATCGGGTTGGCCCCGGCAGTGACATTCCTCAGGCCGTGAGTCACGATGGCCTGGGCCAGTATGGTCGCGGTCGTGGTGCCGTCACCGGCGACGTCCTGGGTTTTCGTGGCCACTTCCTTGACCATCGAAACACCCAGGTTCTCCGTCGGGTCCTTGACCTCAATCTCCTTGGCAATGGTCACCCCGTCATTGGTGACGACGGGCGAGCCGAATTTCTTGTCGAGAACTACATTCCTTCCCTTGGGGCCAAGCGTGACCTTGACAGCGTCTGCAATCCGGTCCACGCCCCTCTTGAGGGCGGCCCTTGCATTGCCACTGAATTCCACCTGCTTAGCCATCTCAGACCTCCTTTGACTGCATACATGGTGGGAAATCGAGCATGAGTACTTGCTGTTGATGCCAAATTACATTGAGTTTCGCCCAATCGCAAGCTATAATTGAAACACCTCCCGGGGCCGCAGGTTTCATTATTCAACAGCCGGCCTGAGGTCGGGCTCGACGGCGTAGGCGATTCCCTTCAGGGTGAGCTGCGGCGCGAATTCCGCCCCGAACGAGAGGTCTTGCCGGACGAGGTCACAGTAGCCGCCGGTGAAGACGACTCGGCACTCCGATCCGATTTCCTCCCTCATCTTGCGAATAATAACCTCGATCTGGCCGACGGCTCCGTATACTATCCCTGAGCGCATGGCCTCTATCGTGTTGCGGCCGACGACCCTCTGGGGCCTCTCGACCTCCACCTCCGGCAACATCCTGGCGCGCTCCCAGAGCTCCCTGGCGCCTGATACTATGCCCGGGGCTATTACGCCTCCCATGTATTCGCCGGCCTCGCTCACGAAGTCGAAGGTGGTCGCAGTCCCCATGTCGACCACGATCACGGGCCCGCCGTATTCGAAGTAGGCGCCCGCCGCATTGGCTATGCGGTCCCCGCCGACTTCCATGGGGTTCTCAGTCGCTATCGAGACGCCACTGTCAAGTCGCCAGTCCACGCGGCTTACGGCGACCCCTATGTCGGCCTCGACGGCCTCGGCGATGGGTGCGGTCTCCGATGGAACCACCGACGAGATGCCGGCCTTTTTAATCGAGGCCCTGTCTATGCCCGCCCTGGTCATGAGCGAAGATATGAGCAGCGAGTACTCGTCACGCGTTCTCTCCTCGGTCGTGACGCGCCAGGCCAGCTCGACTTCCGTACCCTGCAACAGGCCCAGCATGGTGGTCGTATTGCCGACATCGAAAGCCATTATCATGTCGCCTCTCCCCTCTAAATAAGAGTCGCGTCCCCCGCGACCGCTTTCTCGTTAAGGCCGCTGTCTTTTCTCAATACAAGGGCGCCCGTTTCATCGATGTCAACGGCCACGCCTTCGGTCACTCCCTTGCCGCTCTCGACCCTGGTCATTTTCCCGATAAGACTGGAGAGAGGCAGTATCTCCCGCCTTATGTCGCCGAAGCCTTTCCGGCACAGGCGGTCGTACTTGTCCTCGACCTCGCCCAGCACCCGCGATATGACTGCCACCCGGTCCACCTCCGCCCCGCTTTCCATGGCTATAGAGGTCGCTATCGGCCGCAGCTCCTCCGGGAAGTCGGCCGCTTCATGCAGGACGTTGATGCCCGCGCCTACGATCACGAATTCAACGCTCCCTCCCCGGAACTCGGCCTCAGTGAGTATACCGCATATCTTCTTGCGGCCGACCAGAACGTCGTTGGGCCATTTGATCCTGGCGTCGACGCCGTATACGTCCCGCAGCACGCCGGCCACGGCCAGGGCGACAGCGAGAGACACCGTCGCGGACTCGTACGCGGCTATCTTCGGGCGTAGGATTATGGAAAACCAGAGCCCGAGCCCCGGGGGCGAGTGCCATTCGCGGCCGAGCCTTCCCTTTCCCCTGGTCTGTTCCTCGGCGATTACAAGCGTCCCCTCGGGTGAACCGCTCCTTGCCAGCGAGAAGGCAACGTCATTCGTGGAGGTGACCCGGCCGAAGGTGAATATCTCGCGCCCAATTATCGAAGTCGAAAGCGCGGTCTCGAGCTCGCAATCGTCGAGAACAGCCGGGACGTCCACGAGCCTGAGACCGTGCCCGGGCACCTCGTCTATCCTGTAACCGCGTGCGCGGAGGTCTTCGATTGCGCCGTCGAGGTCATGAGCCGACACGCCCAGGTCCGCGGCTATCTGTTCTCTGGTAACATACATGCCCCCGGACTTGAGCATGAGCACCAGCGAGGTCTCGAGGTCGCTCAAGCCCGCCCCCCGGCATCGAGGCTCTCAAAATCCAGACCGATGTCAAGAGCGGGCGCCGAATGGGTGATGCCGCCTACCGAGATGAAGTCGGGCCCGCACACGGCTATCTTCCTGACGTTTCCCAGGTTCACGCCGCCGGAGACCTCCACGTAGGGCTTGTATGGAAGCGATCTTACGTATGAGATCGCCCGTCTCAGCCTCGGTATGGGGTAGTTGTCGAGCATCACTATGTCGACTTCGAGGTCTTCGAGCAGGCGAAGGTCCATTCCGTACGCCATCTCCACCTCGATGAGAACGCCCTTATTCCTCCGCGCCCCGTTTACCGCCTGGCGCAGGCCACCCGCAGCCTTGATATGATTGTCCTTGATCATGACAAGATCGGAAAGCGTGGGCCTGTGGTTGAACCCGCCCCCCTTGAGGACGGCGTACTTCTCGAGAAGCCTGAGCCCCGGCGTGGTCTTGCGCGTGTCGATTATGCGGGTACCGGTCCCCCTCACCTCTTTCACGAACCGGGCCGTTTCGGTGGCGACCCCCGAGAGATGCTGCAGGTAGTTGAGCGCAACGCGCTCGCAGGTGAGTATGCTCCTTGCCTTTCCCCTGACTTCGGCGACCGCGCCGCCTTTGCGCGGGCTGTCACCGTCCTTCGCCAGCAGCTTCACCACGGTTGACGAATCATGGGCTTTAAACACGGCTCTGAAAACGCGCAGTCCCGCGATAACGCCCTTGCCCTTCACCCTGGCGACAGCTCGCGTCCTTGCCCCCGCCGGAACGGCCGAGCGGGTTGTGACGTCACCGAGGTTCATGTCTTCCTTCAGCGCGGCCTTGACCGCCTTTTTCAGGTATCCATCAGGCAGTTCCGCGCGAAACGGGAATCTCATCTTCTTCTCCTGCTCTTCTTTCCCCTGGCCTTCTTCCTCCGGCCCCCGGCCTTCGGCCGTCGCTCCCCCTCCATGGCGGCAAGGGCGAGCACGTCTTCTATCCTGTCGCGCAGCGACGCCGCCTTCTCGAACTCGAGGTTCTCCGCCGCCTTCATCATATCGCGCTCCAGGGCCGCGACCATCTCTTCGTAGGATACTCCCCCGGGGCCGCCTTCGACAAGCTCCACCGGCTCCCGGCGCGAGTCCGCAACCGAAGTGGCCTTGAGGATCTCCTCGGCCGACTTGACAATCGTCTCAGGCACTATACCGTGTCTCTCGTTGTATTCAACCTGGAGCTGCCTGCGCCTCGATGTCTCTCTCATGGCCCTGTCCATGGAGCCGGTGATTTTGTCGGCGTACAGTATGACCTTGCCGGAGACATTTCGCGCGGCGCGTCCGGCGACCTGCACAAGAGATGTCTCCGAGCGCAGGAAGCCCTCCTTATCCGCATCCAGCACGGCCACGAGCGAAACCTCGGGAAGGTCGAGCCCCTCCCTTAAGAGATTGATCCCGACGATGACGTCGAACTCTTTGAGCCTCAGGCCGCGCAGTATCTCCATTCTCTCTATAGCGTCTATGTCGGAGTGCAAATACCTTGCGCCTATGTTCATCGAGAGAAGATACTCGGTGAGGTCCTCGGCCATGCGCTTGGTCAGAGTCGTTACCAGCGCCCTCTCGCCGCGTGCGATGACCTCTCTTATCTCGCTGACCAGATCGTCTATCTGGCCCCTGACCGGCCGGACCAGGATCTCCGGGTCAACCAGCCCGGTGGGCCGGATGATCTGCTCCACCACGACCCCCTTGCACGTCTCGAGTTCGTAGGGCCCGGGCGTCGCCGACACGAAGATCGCCCGCGGCACTTTGGCTACGAACTCCTCGAACTTCAGGGGGCGGTTGTCCAGCGCGGATGGAAGCCGGAAGCCGTACTCGACCAGCGTCTGCTTGCGCGAACGGTCTCCGCGGTACATGGCGCGGAGCTGCGGAATCGTCACATGCGACTCGTCGATCACGACGAGGAAATCCTCGGGGAAGTAATCGATCATAGTGCAGGGCGGCTCGCCCGGGGCCCTGCCGGAGAGGTGCCGCGAGTAATTCTCGATGCCGGGGCAGTATCCGACTTCACGCAACATCTCGATATCATAGCGCGTCCTCATTTTGAGCCTGTGGGCCTCCAGGTCCTTGCCCAGATCGGAAAGCTCCCTGAGGCGCTCTTCCAGTTCCTTTTCAATGGCCGCGAGCGCCGGTTCTATGCGCTCGTATGGCAGGACGAAGTGCTTGGCGGGATAGATGTTTAAGTCGTCCCGCTCGCGAATGAGATTCCCGGAGACGGGATCGACTATGGATATGCGCGTTATCTCGTCTCCGAACATCTCAATGCGGACCGTGTTCTCCTCCGAAGACGGCTTGATCTCTATGGTATCGCCGCGCACCCGGAAGGTGCCCCGCGCGAAATCCACGTCGTTCCTTATGTACTGTATGTCCACGAGCCGCCTCAGCAACTCGTCGCGCGGCACCCGCCGGCCCTTCGAGACCGTGACAAGCATGCCGCGGAAATCATCGGGCGAGCCGATGCCGTAAATGCAGGAGACGCTGGCCACGGCGATGGTGTCCCTGCGCTCGAGCACCGAAGCCGTCGCCCTCAGGCGGAGTTTGTCGATGTCTTCGTTGATGGACGCGTCCTTCTCGATATAGGTGTCGGTCGTGGGGATGTATGCTTCAGGCTGGTAGTAGTCGTAGTAGGAGATGAAGAACTCCACCGCGTTCTCCGGCATGAAAGCCGTGAGCTCGCCGTAGAGCTGCGCCGCGAGCGTCTTGTTATGAGATATCACGATTGTCGGAAGGCCGACACGCTCCACGACATTTGCTATGGTGAAGGTCTTGCCCGAGCCGGTCACTCCCAGCAGGGTCTGCCACCGCCGCCCATCTTCTATTCCCCTCACGAGCTCGTCGATGGAGCGCGGCTGGTCGCCTTTCGGCTCGAATTTGGAAACGAGTTTGAAGTCCATGATAGCGTCAGTCGCCGGACGGGACAGGTATCTCGAAATCCGAGACATCCTCGCTCGAGGAACCTGGCAGGCGCACCCTCTCGCCGTTCTGAACGAAGGTCCACGCGCCCCGGTCGGTGAGGGCTTCGATCACAAAAGGGGTCTCCGAGTAGAAGCTATCCACCTCTCCGCCTTTGAAATAGCCGTCGTGAAACCTGCGTCCGGCCGACGAGATTCTTATGTATGCCCCGCGTCTCGCCGATACGACCAGCTTGTGGGGCCGCGGCTCGGCTGCCGTCTCCGGCACGGCCTCCTCCGTGGACGGCTCTTCGGCGGCCGGCGCCTCGACCGGAGCTGCCGCCGCCTCAGCCGTCTCAGCCACCTCATCCCGGCCCGCCTCCCGGTCTCCCGGGGCCTGAGAGGTCTGCTCCCCGCCCTCCCGCGTCTCCTCCGGAACATCATCTGATACCAGGGGGACCCTTGCTTCCTCAGGCGAAGCCTCCGCACCCGCCCCGGCACGGGCCTCGCCGGGCCTATCATTGGCTCCGGTCCGCGCCGACCCGGAGTCCCGGTGGCCTGCGCTTCCCTCCGGAACCGCCTGCTCCTCGGCCTCCGGCACCGCAACCGGAGCATCCTGCGCCCTGCCGCTCGAATCGTCAGATCCCGCGCCGGACTCGCCACCTGCAGCGGGCTCCCCCGCCTGATCGCCCGCATCACTCGCTTCAGCAGCCGCCTCCACGCGGGCCGTATCCCGGGCGGACGCGGCGGCGGCCGGCATGGTTCCGGACTGCTCGGCGGGCCCGCCCCCCGGGTCCCGGCTGCGGTCCCACAGGAAGCGGTCAACCAGAAGCAGGATTACGGCCGCGAGCACGATGGGAACGGCTATGTATATGGCCTTTCGCGGAATCCTGCGGCGGCGCTTGGGCTTCATCCTGATGTTCCGGATCGCCTCGAAAGCCCTCTCTTCCTCGCTCTTCTGCTCACGCACTATCTCGCGCGGGTCGAGCTCGAGGATAACGGCGTAGGCCCTGAGGAAGGCGCTCAAATAGGCCTTGGCCGGGAAGACACTCGTTCTTCCCTCTTCGATTGCACTTATGATCTCGGGCCGGTACCTGATGGACTCGCTCACGTCCTCAAGCGTCAGGCCGAGCTCCTCTCTCCTCCGGCGGAGCCTCTCCCCGATTCTCTCCATCGGCGGTCTCTCCTAATATCTTCTTCGCACAGTATAGGTCAGAACCGTCTCCCCGTCGACCCCAACCGGAAGCACGAACTCGACAAGGTCGGCCTTCTGCTTCTCATACTCGTGAGAAGACTCGCGGATGCTCCAATCGCCGTAGATGTGCTCGGAGACGACGACTTCTATGGCTTCGTCCTTGTGATTCCGGACCCTGATCTCATAGGACTCCACGACCACCCTGTCGCTCACGCGGTCGTAATTGGTCCTCTTCCGTTCCGCCACTATGTCGAACGCGTCCCCCACATACACCTTCACGTCTTCATCCTTGGGCGTATGGTCGATACTGTCCTCGCCTATGAACTCGAGGCTGCCGTCATCGTCGGCCTTGAAGACCCTGACCTTCCCCCCCGGGAGCGGCACACCCAGGTTGTTGTCCCGTGAGTTCTCAAACTCCATGACGACTCTCACGCTGGTTCCCTTCTGGGCGTCGAAGTTATATATCTTCTCGGTCTCTATGTCGGTCTCGGGCAGGAACTGGATCTGCTTGACTTCCCTGTCCCGTATCGTGGTCGGCCGGGGCACCGTGTACATGTGGTACTCGAAGAAGGCCTTCTCTTCTATGGGCTGCGGGGCCGCCGCGTAGCGCATTTCCATAGCCGCCTCCGGCGCCTCTATGCCCTTTTTCGGCACCCGGTGCACGTCGCCCGCTATCAGCTTGAGGCGGGCCTCCTCATAAGTCGCCCCCGACCTGTTGTCTACCGATACCCAGGAGGATATCTCCATGGTGTCATCGTCCTCACCCAGCACAGCCACGTACTCGGCGTGCCAGTTCATGCCCTCGGTCATGTACGCGACTTCAGCAGTCGCCGTCGTGTTCCTCGAAGCATAGACCTGGTAGACGAGCGTCGGCTTGACGATGAGGTCCTTGCGGCCCGGCGGCAGGCTCACATCGGTGACCTGCTCCCGGGAGACAATCACAACGCCGCCGCGGTCGACCTCCACCACCATGCTCGAGTTGTCGAAGCCTAGCAGCTTGCCTTCGAACTCCTTGCCGCCTTCGGTGACCAGCATGACGCTGTCATCGAGGTACTTCTCCAGGAGTTTGCCCGGGCTCAGGAGGTCGTACTGGAAGTTCTGCTCCACGACGGTGATCTCCCCCTGGCCGTCGAGATTGATGCGCACCGATGTCGGGTCGATGCGCGCCGCGATGTCGACCATGGAGATTTCATTGTAACCGCTTTTGAGTTCGAAAACGCGCGCGTCCTTGATAACGCCCAGATTGGTGTTGTATACGGTAACGGCGAGATCCTCGGCCTGAACGGGAAGAACCCAGACGAGCAGGATGGAGAGCGCGAGAACCCCGGGGAACGACTTAGTCATAGCCGGTCACCCCCTAGTCGGCGATCATTGAAAGGCTTTTCTCTATCTTGGCCCGCGCCTCGTTGAGCTTGGCGACCTTGTCCTCTTCCTTCTCAATCACGTGGTCAGGGGCTTTCTCCCTGAATTCCGCGTTCCCGAGCTTGGCCTCGGACTTCTCCAGGATCTTCCCGATCCTCGCAAGCTCCTTCTTGAGCCGGGCCCTCTCAACATCTATGTCTATGACATCGCCCAGCGGCACAGCGATCTCGGTCTGGCCGACCACGCTCGTTGCGACCGGACGCTCCCCGTCCGGGGGGCTGCCTTCGACGATGTCACTCACTCTGGCCATCTTGCTTATATATGAACCCAGTGCGAGAACGCGCTCCATCTCATCACGGTCCGGGAACTTGAGGTAGACCTTGACCTCGTCCGACGGGTGAACACCCATCTCTCCGCGGATGTTGCGCACGGCCTCTATTATGCCGAACACTTCCTTCATGACGGCCTCGGCGGCGGCGTCCGGAGGCAGTTCGGAATCGAGGTCGGCGCCTCCGTCTATGAGGCTCTCTGCCGAAAGGCCCAGGCCCGAGTTGATCTCCTCGGTGATAAACGGCATGAAAGGATGAAGCAGCGCAAGCGAGCGCCTGAGCACCGCCCGTGCCACTCCGATCGCCGCCCCCTTCCTGGTCGCGTCCTCCGAGTAAAACCTCTCTTTGGCTATCTCGAGATACCAGTCGCAGAACTGGTGCCAGACGAACTCGTATACGGCCTTTGCGGCCTCATTGAGCTCGAAGTTCTCCACGCGCTGCCTGACCTCGGCGGTCATCCTGCCCGCGGCGCTCAATATCCACCGGTCGGCGGCCTCGAGGTCCGCCGCGTCCGGGACCGCGGCCCCGGCCCCCCCGGCTGCATCGCCGCCCGCCGCCTGGATCAGGCGCGCCGCGTTCCAAACCTTGTTGGCGAAGTTGCGGCCGGTCTCCACCAGCCTCTCCGCGAACAGCACGTCCGAGCCCTTGGGCGTCAGGGACACGGTGGTGAAGCGAAGCGCGTCCGAGCCGAATTTGTCCACCAGCTCCGAAGGGTCGGGAGAGTTTCCCAGCGACTTGGACATCTTCCTGCCGCGCTCGTCGCGTATGAGCCCGTGGAAATACACATGCTCGAAGGGGATCTCTTCCCTGAAGTAAAGGCCCGCCATTATCATGCGCGCCACCCAGAAGAAAATGATATCCGGGCCGGTCACCAGCACCGTGGTCGGGTAGAACCGCCTGAGGTCGTCGGTTTCATCCGGCCATCCCAGCGTCGAGATTGGCCAGAGCCAGGAGGAGAACCAGGTGTCCAGAACGTCCTCTTCCTGCCGGACTTCCCCGCCGCACTTGTCACAGGCCGTTGGGTCCTCCATCTCACAGACAACGTTGCCGCAGCCGTCGCAGTACCACACGGGGATGCGATGTCCCCACCAGAGCTGGCGGGAGATGCACCAGTCCCTGATGCCCTCCATCCAGTGGTAATACACCTTCGTCCAGCGATCGGGATGGAACCTGATGCGCCCGTCCCGAACCGCCTCCAGCGCCGGCGCCGCCAGCGGTTTCATCTTCACGAAATACTGGGTCGACAGATAGGGCTCAACCGCGACGCCGCATCGGTAGCACTGCCCCAGCGAGAGGTCATAGTCCTCGACCTTCTCCAGCAGCCCCTCTTTCTCCAGGCGCTCCACGAGAAGCCCGCGGCATTCGAACCTGTCGGTGCCCTTGTATTCGCCGGCGTTTTCGTTCATAACGCCGGTCTCGTCCATTACCACCACGCGCTCGAGGCCGTGCCGCCCGCCCATCGCGAAATCGTCGGCGTCATGCGCGGGCGTGACCTTCACGGCCCCGGTGCCGAACCCGGGGTCCACGAAATCGTCCCTGATGAGCGGGATCTTCCTTCCTATGACCGGAAGCACCAGCGTCTTGTCCCATGCCCACTTGTAGCGCTCGTCCGCCGGGTTTACCGCAACGGCCGTGTCGCCGAGCATGGTCTCCGGCCGCGTGGTCGCTACCGTTATATGCCCGCCGCCCTCGACGGGGTAGCGCATATACCAGAGTTTGCCCTTGAGTTCCTCACGCTCCACTTCCTCATCCGCAAGCGACGTGCGGCAGCGCGGGCACCAGTTGATCACGTACTCGCCGCGGTAAATGAGTCCCTGTTTGTAGAGAGTGACGAAGGCGGTCCTGACTGCGCGGGCAAGACCTTCATCCAGCGTGAACCTCTCCCTCGACCAGTCGCAGGCCGCCCCGAGGTGCCGGAGCTGCTCGGAAATCTTGTCCGACATCAGCTCCTTCCATTCCCACACCCGGGCCGTAAACTTCTCACGGCCGAGGTCCTGCCTGGTCTTGTTCTCCTTCTTGAGGACCTTCTCGACCGCCACCTGCGTGGCTATGCCCGCGTGGTCCTTGCCCGGGAGCCACAGGCAGTCGGTATTCTGGATCATGTTATAGCGTACGAGGACGTCCTGGAGGGTCATGTTGAGCACATGCCCCATGGTGAGGGGACCCGTGATATTGGGGGGAGGCATTACTATGACAAACGGCTTTCCCCGGCCGGGCTTCGGCGTGAAAAGGCCCCTTTCGAGCCAGGTTGAATACCACTTCTCCTCGGCCTTCGCCGGATCGTAACGAGTTTCCATGCACTTACTCCAATGCGCCCGCGCTTTCTAGCGAAGTTAACACGACCCCCGGCCCCAGTCAATCCCCTTGCCCCATATACCGCAGCATGTCCAGGAAGGCCTCGATCCTCATCTTGGTCCTCAGATCGAGTTTGCCCGGCCTGTTACCCTCAAGCGTCAGGACAGGCAGGTCGAGCCGCTTCCGGACGATTATGTCCTCGATCTGCCTGAAGCAGAAGGACTGGACGTAATGGATGACGCCGTCAACTCCACGACGGTCGATCTCGGCCACTATGTCCGCAAGGCGGTGCTTGATGTGATACGGGTAGGTGTAGGCGAGGTAGCGGTCCACTATGTCGTCGCAATCGAACGGGAGGCTGAACTGCCGCTGCAGCTCATTGAAGACGACGCGCCCGCCACCGGCCTCGATGAATTCATAGATACCGCTCATTATGGGCGGTATGCCTATATAGGCCAGGCGCAGGCCACGGTCAAGCGGCTCCCTCCCGGCGGCGCGCGACAGGAACTCATCCACCTCGGCCTCGAACGCATCGGGGTCCCCGTTCATGTCGCTGCAGCAGACCTGGAAATAGTGATTCTCGAAGCCGGTCACCGTCCCTTCGCTCCAGGTCATCCGGTCGATCTCGGCGACTTTGCGCCTGATCGCCGACAGCCTCCCGCCGGCGGCCGCGATATCCCCGGCCCGGGCGCCCAGGGCGCCGGCGAGCTTGTTTATCTCATGCGCCAGCGTCTCGCGGTCCCGGTCGTAGGGATAGAGGAATGGGATTGTCTCGACTCCCTCGGTCTCGAGAGTCTCCATGAGGGCATGCGTGTTGCTGCAGTCCCCCTGTGTTACCGCGATTACGGTCCTCACCTTCTCGAGATGCACCGCCGAGTATATGCCCTTTATCCAGGCGCAGCTTGCCTCGGGGAATCCCATGCGCTCGGCCCTCTCGACGAGCGACTCACTCCGGATATGGTTGATGAAGACGTTGTTGAGGTCGATCACCTGGCGGCGGGCGGCGTAAACCACCTCTATTGGTATGGTTGAGGTGATGCCTACCGCGCCGTCCGCGGGGCTCTCCCGGTGCATGTCGGACTTATTCTCCATATTATCTCATCTTGAGGATCTTGTGCATCTGAAGCGACACCCTCACATCCGGCAGCCACCCCAGGCCCGCCTTGAGAAGGCGCATTACGCGCTCCCCGCTTACTAGCGGCCCCGACTCGTCGAACTCGGGCTGCAGATAGACACGCGCCCGCGGATTCGTCCGGGCGATCAGAGAGAAGGCGTCCAGCACCTCATCATCGGGGCACTCGGGGATCACCACTATCTTGACCGAAACGTCACGGGCCGCGCCCCCGCGGGCAAGCGCCGCCAGGAACGCCTCGTGCTCGGCTTCGAGGCTCCTGCCTTCCTGGGTTGACGGCAGTTTGACGTCGGCCGTGATTGTGTCGAACAGGCGCGCCACGCGCCCCACCTCATCCGGAAGCGTTCCGTTGGTCTCGAGGTGAAGGCCGAATCCCATGTCCCGGAGCAGTTCGGCTGTTTCGGCCACGAATTCCGCCTGGAGAAGAGGTTCGCCGCCCGTAATCCGCACGTCCCGGTAATCTGGAAAACTCGCCGCCACGATCCCGGCGAGCTTTTCGGCGCCCACGGGGTTCGCCAGCCGGCTCTCGCGCCTTCCGGCTATCAGCGTGGCCGAGTCGGACCTCTCGCGCGCGTATCCCGTGTCGCAGTAGGAGCAGGCAAGGTTGCAGCCCGACAGGCGCAGGAACACCGCAGGCATCCCGACACGGCCGCCTTCGCCCTCAAACGAGGCGAATATCTCGCTCATGTATCCGCTCATGTCTAGTCCACCGGCCGGACTTTCCCGGCCGCGGCCTCCACCGACTCGAGTTCCCGCGTGAACTGCGACATCAACTCCATAGCGACGGCCCCGGGTTCGAGACCGAGGTCCTCAAGGCACGCGGCCTCGACCGGCACTCCATCCGTCCTGACATTGAGTCCGAGATGAATGAGCCCGGATACCGGCGACACCGTGGCCACCGAGACCGACAGCTTGCCGTCTCCCACGAAGAGGTCGTCGCCGCTCCTCTTGACCACGGGCCCGCCCGCCGCCGAGTTCACGACGTCCCTGGCCAGCGCGCACAGCAGTCGCTGCAGGGCGGTGATATGGGAGAGGTTGACGCCGAATATCTCCACAATGAAATGCAGCATGTCGTCGCCCCAGACGGTCTCGCCCGCGCGGAAATCCTCAAGGTCGACCAGGCGCTCGCCGCTGACGCGGCACGCGCCCCTGAAGGCGACCATCGAGTCGCCGCTCAGGCCGAAGGCGTCACGGATGAAGTGCGAACGGAGCTCGGCCCCGCTGTAGTCCATACGCTCGTCGGCAAGTGTGTATTCCATAATACGGGCCCCTGTCCCCCCGGCTCAGGCCGCGAACCGCCCCAAGTATCTGTCCAGCACGCCGTTGGCATCGAAGGAGGCCTTCAGGCGCATGCAGGACTGGCAGACGCCGCACATCCGGCCTTCATGCGGAGCTTCATAGCAGGAGTAGACCACCTCGAGAGGCGCGCCGTTCTCGATTCCCAGGGCTACTGTCTCTTTCTTATTGAGCTCAAGCGTGTAGCTCTTCACTCTCACTCCGCTCAGAGTGGAGATTTCCAGCGCGGCGTTCATGCGCCTTACGAACTCGGCAGAGTTATCCGGATAGAGCCCGGCCTCCTCGAGATTGAAACCTGCGACAACCTCGCCGGCCCCCAGGGATTCGGCGAAAGCCGCGCCTACAGCCACCAGCAAGGCGTTCCTGTTGGGGACCCATGTTTCCTCGAGCATTGATCGCCTGCCGGCCCGTATGTCCGCATGAGAAACGGGCTTGAGCTTCCCGTCGCCGGCTATGGGATTGTTGACGAGTCGGCGGAAGAAGCCGAGATCCACTATCTCGTGCATTACGCCGTATCGCCGGGCGCATTCGGACGCCGCCCGGGCTTCGCCCTCGAAGGCCACCTGGCCGTAGTTGCAGGTCAGGGCCTTCAGGATCTCGCCCTCATCGAGCGCGCACTTGAAGTTCACGATTGAGTCGAGTCCACCGGAAAGTAGGACTACTGCCTTCAAGGCTCACTCCTCAGAGAAGACAGCGCAGTTCAGGGGATTCTCCCAGACCTCGACCCTGCTCAAGGAAACGCCGTCCCCGTTCACTCTCGCTGCGAGCTTCCTGTAAATCCACTCGGCGATAACTTCAGCGGTCGGGTTGTTTTGCTTGAAATGGGGAATGTCGTTGAGGACGGCATGGTCAAGCGGCTCTATGACCTCTTCCAGCAGGCTCTTGATTCTGCGGAAGTCGTAGGTCAGGCCCCCCTCACCGCGCGCGGCGCTCCTCAGCGCCGCCCTTACGGTCCAGTTGTGGCCGTGCATATTTGCGCAGTCGCCGGGATAGCCCTCTATGAAGTGAGCCGATGAGAATGTGACTTCAGTGGAGATCTCGTAGGGCATGTACTATTTCTTCCCCTCATTGGGCGGCATACTGGAGAACACCGCCCGGTTCTTGCCGCCCCTCTCGGCCTTGGCAAGCGCCTTGTCGGCCTTCTCGATCAGCTCCTCTTTGGTGACGCCGTCGTCGGGGCAGATCGCGCCGCCTATGCTGATGGTCATCCTGACATCGGCCAGCGCAGGATAGGCGGCCGAGAAGTCGTATTCCTCCACTACCCTGCGAAGCCTCTCGGCCGTGACCGCCGCGTGCTCGCCGATCGTGTCGGGCAGTATGATGCCGAATTCGTCCCCGCCGTACCGGGCCACCACATCTATTTGCCTGACCTTGCCCTCGAGCAGATTAGCGAGCGTTGAGAGGACGATGTCCCCAACGGGATGGCCGAAATCCGTGTTCACCTGTTTGAAGCCGTCCACGTCGACCATGAGGAAGCCCACGGGCTCGTTTGTGCGCCGGTAACGCTCCAGCTCGCGCGCGAGCTGGTCTTCGAGAAAGCCCCGGTTGTAAACATGCGTGAGAGGGTCACGGAATATAAGCGACTCCAGATGCTCGGCGTTTCTTATCATGCTGCCGGCCAGCATCGCCAGCAACGCAAGGAACCCCTGATCGTCCGAATTGAAATGGCTCTCATTCCGGCTCCAGACCTCCAGCACGCCGTATGTCTTCCCCTGGCAGGCGAGCGGCAGAACCACCACCGACGCGAAACCGTCCTTTCCCGAGAAACGCCTCAGGTCTCCCTTCTGCCTGAGGTCGGAAACATGGACGCACATGCCGTCATCAACCACCCACCTGTCGGTCACCGAGGGCGCGAATCTCTCGGGAGGTTCCGGCGAGCCCGAGGCGACCGATTCGATTACCCCGGACAGGTCCCCGTCGGTAACGTATATGGCCGCGAAGTCGGCCGTCACCATCTCTCTTATGGTGTCGAGCATGCTCTTGAGCACGCTGCCGAGTTCGTCTTCCGATCTGCAGGTCGCGACGGCGGTGAAGAGAGACTCGATCTTCCCGGCGTCTTCCCGCCGCACGAATCCTCTCGGCAGGAAGGGAAGTACCTCGGTCCTGGCGGTAGGCGGCTCTCTCAGGGAGTAGACGTTGCCGTCTTCGCAATCGGAGAATCTGACGAAGCGCAGTCCGTCCTTTTCGACGCGGCCGAGCCATTTCAGCCCGCCCGAACTGCAGAGACCCTGCATTATGGAGAGCGCCCTTTCCCATGCCACCAGCGGGTCCGGCTCCGACAGCGTGCGGATGGCCTCGCGCCTCAGCTCGGTATCGGTTATCTTGGGGCCGAGCACTTCGGCGAGAAGCCTTCTCAGGCCAATCCTCTCGGTTCTCATTCTGCTCCCGTTCATGTGGTTCACTCGCCCCGTCCGCCCGTCCGACGGGCTTCTACTGGATATATCCGACAGCCCTCAGCTGGTTCTCGATCTTCTCCCAGTCCTGGGATCCCAGGCCCGTAGGTTTCTTATACCCCGATTCCTCGGATTTAACAAGTATAACCCTGTCCTTGTAGTTATCCTTGAAAGCTCCGCGCGGCACCGTCCCGTCCATCTCCTCCGGCACCGGCACGCCCAGATAGGTGAGTATGGTGGGCGTTATGTCGATAATCCGGGCGTCCACCCGCTTCCCGGCGGCGACGCTGTTGCCGTACATGAATAGGGTGCCTTTGCGCCTGTGGAAGCCCGAGAAGGCCCTGTCGGGGCTCGGCCCGCGGTCGAAGAGCCTGAGGTCGGGCGTGACCTGCAGCGAGAAAAACAAATAGCCCGGTTTTTCGAGACATAGCACGTCCGGTCCCTTGCCCACGTACGGTCCCTCATATATGTCTTCCTTGACGTAGATGGAGTCGATGATCTTGACGCCGCGCTCAGGGTCCTCCAGGTCCTCGAGGCCCTCGATGAGGCGGTTACGGATGCTGTTGAACTTCTCCTCGGCGTTCCGTCCCGAAACGTCGATCTTGAACTTGCTTCCGAAGAAGTCGGCGCAGAGGACGTCTTCGGTGTTCCCCAGCGTGCGCTGCAGGAAGTTGCGCGTGTTTATGATGTAATAGAGGGGGCCGAAGCCGTGGTCGGACATGACCATCAGGAGGTCATCGCCCTCGAGCCTCTTCATGAATTCGCCCAGGAAAGTGTCGGCGCGCTTGTAGGCCCACTCCACCCGGTCGCCGTAGGCCTCTCGCATCGCCGGGTCATAGAGCGGGTGTTCCTCATCCATGTATTTCCACATGTAGTGCTGCGTCCTGTCGGTGAAGGTGAAGACAATCCAGAAAAGATCCCAGTCTTCCTCTTGCATCAGCGTGAGCCCGACATCGAGCCTGCGAGCCGAGATGTCTTCCATGCTCCTCAAGAACTTCTCTTCATCTCCCTTGGCGCAGGTAACCCTGAAGGCGTCGTACTTGTAAGAGCCCAGGTACTTCTCGAGCTCAGGCGGCCAGAAGTGCGCTATCTGGTCCTCCGAAGTGTGCGGGAACCCGGCTATCATCACTCCGTCCAGCGTGTCGGCCGGCGAGGAGAGGGGAATGTTGACTATACATGCCCGCCTCCCGTACTCGGTCATGATGTCCCAGACGGTGCTGAATCCCCGGTCGCGTGATGTATTGAAAACGGCGGGGCGCTTGGCGCCCTCCTGGAGCTCCTTGAGAAACCCGTAGATGCCGTGCTTGCCGGGATTGACTCCCGTGACCGCCGACGTCCAGGCGGAGGCCGATGACGGAGGCAGGACGGTCAGGCAATCGCCATAGGCCCCGTCGCGCATGATGCGGGCCATGTTAGGGAGCTTGCCCTCATTCACATATTTGTCCACCATGATCGGCGAGAGGCCGTCGAAACCCACGACCACGACCCGGCCCACGGCCTCGCGGGGCCGCTTCACGACGGCTTGCTGCTCCTTCTCCCCGCAAGCGAGTGAGAATGTCAGAGCGGCCGTAATTCCCAGAAGAATAATACGCCTGAGCATATACCTCTCCTTAGCGTTCTTTACCTTCAAACAGATTATAACAAACGCGCCCGGTCGGGGCAACATCCGTAACCTCATACATTTAGATGCAGAACCCGCTTCGAAGCCGCCGCTTCGCGGCCCGGTATTCCCGGCAATCCGCCTCCCCACGCTGCTGCCGCCGCCAAAAGCGGGAATGAGTTAAGGTCTTGCGCCATAATAAGGTTATCCGATTGCCTCACTTTTAGCTTGACGGATTTGGCGTATCCTGTTACAAGAGACCAAAACTGGCAAGATTTAGCATGTGAACAAAAACCGTGGAAGGAGGTGACTTGTCAGCGGAGAGCGGTGCTTGCAGTCATCATAGGTATTCAGAAAGGAGGAGTACGATGAGAGTACCCCTTTTGATCGGGCTCTGTGTAGTAATGGCGGCTTCGGCCGCATTTGCGGGCGGTACCCCCAACACCGGCATGGGGGCCAAGCAGCTGGTATTCGAGTTCAACGGTCTGAGCACCCTGGGGCTCCAGCCCTATGGCGGCGGTTTCGGTTTCAGGTACTTCTATGCCGATGATACCGCCATCAGAGGCAGCCTGAACTTCGCCTACATGAAGGACGAAATGGGTGACGACTACGAAGAAACGCAGACCAAGATCGGCGCCACGGTGGTCTGGGAGAAGTACATGGCAGCCATAGCCAGCGTGGCTCCCTATATGGGCATCGGCGTCGGGTATTATTACACCAAGTGGGAAGAACCCTACACCGGCACATTTGCCGAGATGATGGAAGAAATCACCGCCAACAACCTGATGGTAGCTCTGGTGGCCGGATTCCAGTGGTACTTCACCGAGGCGATAAGCCTGGGCGGTGAGTACAGGCTCTCCTACGATTACATCTCCGGTGAGACAAAGGTCGATGGCGAGAAGGTCGGAGACATCAGCTCCAGCAGCTTCGGCTTCAATGCCGCCAGCGTCTTCTTCTCAGTGCATTACTAGAATTACGGTTATTATGGATTTCAGGCGGGGCCTGGTTCCGGGCCCCGCTTCTTCTTTCATGTCGGTTTCAGTACAGGCGGTGCGACGACGGCCGCTTCTACTGATACGGAGTGCCGCAGCGGAGTTCGGCTTCACGGCGGTGAGAGTGTTCCTCTCGGTGCGCATACCGAGGTAGGCCGCCGGCGACATCGAATGAGCACGGGCCGGCCGATGCATGCCCCCTCGCTCCGCTCGCGCCTCCCGATATTGCTTGACTACTCGCCTCCGAGTTGCTACAAGATACGGAGTGTTGGTCAGCCGGTGATTTGCTCCATGGAAGGAGGACGGGAATGAGATATGCGCTCCTCACGCTTTTCTGCTTCGCGCTGGTGACTTCGGCCGCCCGGGCCGGCGGCACACCGGATACAGACGACGAATCGCTTCAGATGCTGTTCGAGTTCAACGGCCTCAGCGGCATGGACCTCGACGTCTACGCCGGCGGTCTCGGAATGCGGTACTTCATCGACGATGAAGGCCTGGCCTGCCGTTTCAGCCTGAATTCCGGTTACCGAACCGACGAAGAGGACAGCGACAAACACACCGTCTCTCTTATAGGCGGCAGCATCCTTATTGAGAAGTTCTTCGAATCCGTCTCCAGCGTGGCACCCTACGTGGGCATCGGTTTCGCCGGATTTTACCACAGCGAGAAGTGGCCCACCGAGGAAGGGGAGCGCAAGACGAACAAGACCTTCCTGGAAATACCGGGAGTGGCCGGCTTCCAGTGGTGGTTCACCGATGCGCTTGCGGTGGGCGGCGAATACAGGCTGGCGCTGAGATACATAAGTACCAAGGACTACCTGCGCGACCAGAGCATCAGTGACGGCGAGGAAATGAACGTCGGCTTCTATGCGGCCAGCGTGTTTCTCACCGTCGCCATAAAGTGATTTAGCCGGGTAGGCGGGGTAGGACGCGGGGGTCAGGTCTTGAAATGCACAAGTGCATTTTCAGACCTGACCCCTTCTTTATGGGCCCGGAACGGGCCGGATATTGGGGAGTTTAATCTTACAGGGGCGAAAGCCCCGCCTTTTTGGTATTGTGCCACCTTGTCGGGCTTGTGTATAATGCAGCGCGAAACAGGAGGTTTCTTCAGAGCCATGAATATGGTGAGGGGTATTTCCGTCTTTATCATAACGGCCTGCCTGCTGGCCGCGGCCGTCGCCGCCGGCGGCGCCTGCACCTTCGAGATGACCGACAGGCAGAGGGTGACCCATGCGCCGGGCAATTCCCATACCACGAGGTCGAACGCCACGTGCATATGCACCGACGAGAACAACGTGACCCATCTGATATACGAGGACAAGCGGAGCGGCGAGTTCGAGATCTATTACGCCTTCGTGAGGAACGACACGCTGTCCAGGGAGATCCGAATCACGCGGACACGCGGCGAGTCCAGTTTTCCGGCGATAGAATGCGGAGGCGGATCCGCATACCTGCTGTGGCAGGAAACCAGCGGCAAGGACCCGGAAATAGAGTACGCCCGCGTCGTAAACGGCGAGATAGTGGCACGGGCCACGCTTACGGATAATGAGACCGAGTCTTCCTGCCCGGTTGCAGCCTATGACGGCGACGGCACGCTTCATGTCGCATGGCATGACGGCCCCTACCATCAGACGGGCATATTCTACGGCCGCGTCCTTGGCGATACCCTGGCGCATGTCGAGGAAATCCCGGTCGAGACCTCCGGCGCGTTCAGGCCCGACATCGCATGCGACGGAAACGGCAAAGTGCTTCTCACCTGGCAGGAAGGCTTCGACATCAAGGCCAGACTCTATGACGGCGAGACCTGGCAGGAAACGCAGACCATATCCCTGGGCACCCAGAAGGCCTGGAGGATGTCATGCGCCTATATCGAGCCCGGACGGTGGGGAGCCGCCTGGTTCGACCGCACGGAGGACGGCCGACATCCGGTATACGCCGCCTTCTTCGATGAAAAGCAGTGGTACGGCAAAATACAGGTGAACGGCGAGAATATAGGCTATTACCCCAATGTCTGCGCCGGGCCCGACGGCATGTTCCTCGTCGCCTGGGAGGGCCTGAGTATGGAGACAAACAACTACTCGCTCAAACTCCGGTGCCATGACGGCCGAGACTGGCATCCCGTGCAGGATCTCATGGTGGGGCGGTCCATGACGCGTTACCCCTCACTTTCTCTCGACCGGGATGGCAACTTCCAGACCATCTGGTTTTCGGACGGCCGGGGAACCTATGAAATATATTACGGCGTTCTAAGGAGAAAGTGACGATGTCGAAAAAGGCGTACCTGATTCCGCTCGTGGTCCTGGCGATAGGCGTGCTGGTCCGGGTGCTGTTCACGCTGCAGATGCGCGACATGCCCTTTTACTATCATCCGGTGCTGGATTCGGGGTTCTTCCACCAATGGGCGAAATTCAAGGTCGACGCCACGTGGGTCGACGGAGCGCTTCCATTCAGGGAACCGGGCTACGCTTTCTTCCTGGCAGTTCTCTACCGCCTCTTCGGTGAGAGCTTCACGGCTGTGAGGATCGCGCAGGCGGTGCTGGGCGGCGTGACGGCCCTCCTGGTCTATCAGATCGGCGCCGCGCTCTTCAATCGCGCGGCAGGGGCGGTGGCAGGCATCTTGTTCTCCCTCATGAGCCTGGCCATATTCTTTACGGGCGAGCTCAATGAAACCACGCTGGTCGTTTTCCTGGTGGTCCTGAGCTCGTACATGCTGCTCAGGGCGGGCGAGGGAAGCACGCTGATTCTCCTCACGTTGTCGGGGCTGGTCCTGGGGCTCGCCTTCATTGCGAAATTCACAGTGATAGCCGCTCTGATCGCGTGGGTCCTGTACCTGCTATTCGAGCCCAGGCTGCGCCTCCGCGCGGGCGCGCTTCTCCTGGTCCTGGGCTTTCTCATCGTGCCCATCTGCTATACCGCATTCCTCCTCAAGGCGGAGGACACGGCCGTTATCCCGACGAGGGCGGGCTGGCAGGCTTTCCTCGGCTCGAGCGCGACGGGCGGCGCCTCCAAGCAGCCCTATTATGTGATTACCCTCGGCGCCCAGGGCGGCGCTTCGCGCGCATACGCCGAGGCGGACCTCACCGACGGCGAACGCGACGCGGTACGCTTCGCCCGCATCGACGGCGGCGAGGCACTCGGCAGGAAGGCCTCGGGCCGCTACTGGCAGAACCGGACATTCGACGAGTTTTTCGCCTCCCCGTCGGCATACCTCAAACACTACGCCCACAAGCTCGGCATACTATGGGGACCTTCACTCCCGTCCGCCAACGTTGACTCCAGGTTCCTGGCGCGTTACTCACTGTTGCTCCGCAACCCTATTTTCCCGTTTGCCGGCCTCGCGGCGCTGGGCATAGTGGGGCTGCTGGTCTTCACGAGGCGCCGGTCGTCATATATCCTCATATTCGTGCTGCTCTATTCGCTGACGGCGGCCGACCTCCTGGTGAGCGACGGGGACAAGATGATTCTCCTGCCCTTCCTTGCGGTGTTCTGCGGTCAGGTGCTGGCCGAGGTTGTAAACGGCTTCCGGCGGATGAGACTGGCCAGGAGCATTGGCCTTATCGCAGCCGTCGCGGTGGTGGCCGTTTTTGTCTCCAGGTTCCCGGCGGTTGCCGTGAACGAAGCCAGGCACTATATGATACTGGGCGACATCTACTCCAACGAATCCCTCTTCGACCGGGCCGAGGAATCTTATAATCAGGCCATCGAGGCCGACCCGGACTTCAGCGACGCCCGGCTATCCCTGGCGAAGCTCTTCGCCACGACGGGCAAGACCGACAGGGCGCTGGAGACGTTGACCCAGGCGACACAGGGTGACCCGGAGAATCCCAGACTCAGAATAGAAAAGGCATCGCTTTTGACTTACGTCGGGCGGCCCGGCGAAGGGCTGGACGAGCTGGCCGCCGTGGAGAGGGCCTATCCCTATGAGCCGAGGCTTCACCAGTTCAGGGGAATCGCGCTTATGGAGCTCAACGAGGCGGACGCCGCCATCCGGGAGCTGGAGATGGAGATCGAGTATGTTGGCGGGGACTTCGTCACATATTCGGCGCTGGGGCGGGCCCTGTTCGATCTGGAGAGGTATGAGGAGGCAGCGAAGGCGCTGGAGACGGCCCTTCAGTCAAACCCGTACAGCGCTGCCACCGTCATGCAGCTGGCTGACTGTTATACCAGACTCGGCAGGCATGAGGAGGCGGCGATGGTCCTGGCCAGAGTGGTGACGGTCGACCCGGGCAATGTGCGCCTCCGGTTCAAGCTTGGTAACGCCCTCTACAGGGCGGGCCGGTACAGCGAAGCGCTCAAGAACTTCAAAGAGATAAGCAAATTCGATCCGCGCAACACAGATATCCTTCTCAACATGGGCGTGGTCTACGCCGAAATGGACAGCCTTGACCGGGCCATAGAAGTGTGGGAGAGAGTTCTCACGCTTCAGCCCGGAAACGAAACAGCCATCGACAACCTGAGGAAGGCGAGGGAGTAGATTGGAACAGGCCTTCGCCATGATACTGGCCGGGGGAAGGAGCAGGCACCTTCCCGTTCTCACCGCTTACCGGTCCATCGCCGCCCTGCCGTACGGCGGCAGGTACAGGGTGATAGACTTCTGTCTTTCCAATTGCATGAACTCGGGCATACGCGATGTGGGGGTTCTTGCCCAGTACAACCCGGCCTCCCTCATATCCCATATCGGCAACGGCGCCCCCTGGGACCTGAGCGGACGCAGGCACCGCGCGTTCATATTGCAGCCTTTCCGCGCGAGGAAAGAATCCAACTGGTACCGGGGTACGGCGGACGCCCTGTGGCAGAACCTCAGGTTCATCAAGACAACCTCAGCCGACCACGTGCTTGTGCTTTCCGGGGACCATATATACAAGATGGACTACGGGCCGCTCCTGGACTTTCACGCGGCCTCCGGCGCCGACGCCACATTGGTCGCGAAGCCCACCCGGGGCGTGTTACCGAGGCGTTTCGGCGGGCTCGTCCTGGACGGGCGCGGCTCGGTCAAAGAGCTCGTCGAGAAGCCCGAGACGGGGGAATTCGATCATTTCTCGCTGGGGATTTACGCCTTCAGGCGGGAGGTGCTCATCGAGCGGCTGGGGATCTGCAGGGAAAAGAAGTACGACATAGTCTTTGACGTCCTCATGCCCCTTATCAGCGAGGGCCGGGTAATGGCCTATCAATTCGACGACTTCTGGGCGGACGTCGGATGGCTTGAGGAGTACTACAAGTCCTCCATGGAGCTCATAGACAGGCCCGGAGAACTCCACCCGGGCAATCCGGCCTGGCCCATCTGCACCAGGGATCCCGTGCGGAGGCCGTCCTACGTCGGGAAGGCGGCGTCGGTCAAGTCCTCGCTGGTGGCGGGCGGGTGCAGCATCGAGGGCTCGGTGAGGTCTTCCCTCCTCTTCCCGGGCGTGAGGGTCGACAGCGGCGCTACCGTAGAGAACTCGATCGTGTTCTCGGACACGCACGTAGGCGAAGGGGCGACGCTCAGGTCGGCTATAATAGACAAGGAAGTCGCAGTCGGGCGCGGGACCTTCATCGGGTACGGTAGCCCGACATGCTCCAACTCGCAGTACCCGGACAGCGCCAGTTTCGGCGTGAGCGTCGTCGGTAAGCGCACTAGCATACCCGACGGCGTGCGGATAGGCAGGAATTGCCTGATAGCGTCGGACCTTACGGAGAGAGAGATACCTCGCCGGGACATAGTCTGCGGCGAGATCATAACCGGAGACAGCAAGTGGGAAAGAATCTTGTCATAATCCTGGCCGGGGGTTCCGGTGAGCGCCTGCTTCTGCTCTCGGAGCACAGGGCCAAGCCCGCAGTGCCCTTCTGCGGGCCGTACAGGATAATAGATTTCGCCCTGTCCAACTGTGCCAATTCGGGCCTTCACGATATCTATGTACTCAGCCAGTACAGGCCGCACTCGCTGGCGCGGCATATCGACTCGGGGCGGTCCTGGAATCTCGACCGGGACGAGGGCGGCATAGTCATTCTGCAGCCCTACGTCGGCACCGAGTCGAGATGGTACAGCGGCAATGCGGACGCCGTCTTCCAGAACCTACACTTCATCGAAGAGAGGTCGGCCGAGAACGTTCTGATACTGGGCGGCGACCACGTCTATACAATGGACTACAGGCCGATGCTCGAGTTCCACAGGGAGAGCAAAGCGGATCTCACCATAGGCGTCAAGCAGGTCAGGCGCGATGACCTTCATAAGTTCGGGACATGCGTCGTCAACCGCGAAGGCAGGATAGAGAGTTTCATGGAGAAAGTACCGAATGCGCCGACCAATCTGGCGTCCATGGGCATATACGTCTTCAAGAGCGAACTCCTGTCGGCCTGTCTACCGGCGGATTACCTGAATCCGGCCTCCTCGCATGATTTCGGACGGGACATTATCCCGGCGCTGATCGGCGACCGCAAGGTGTTCGCTTACGAGTTCGAGGGCTACTGGGAAGACGTGGGAACCATAAACACATACTATGAAGTGAGCATGAAGATGCTGGACCCGTCACCACCGGTGGACCTTGACAGCGAAGAATGGCCCATCAAGACAAACTACATCGACCTTCCCCCTGCGAGAATGACTGGCTCATGCGCCGTAAGCGAGGCCATGGTCGGCGACGGGGCGATTGTGGGCGGCACGGTCGAACATTCGCACATAGGGCCGGAGGTGACTGTTGAGGAAGGCGCTGTCGTCAGAGACTCCATAGTGCTCCCCGGCTGTACCATAGGACGGGGCGCCAAGGTCAACCTGGCCATAATCGATAAGCACTGCACGGTAGGTGAAGGCGCCGTAATAGGATACGGCGTCGACTTCACGCCCAATGAGGCACGGCCCGCCGTCATGAAGAGCGGTATCACGCTGGTCGGCCGCGGCACAGACGTGCCGCCGTCGGCCGTCATAGGAAGGAATTGCCTCATCGGAAGCCGCAGACCGGAGGACCTGGTGCGTGTGCCCAGCGGGAAGGCCGTGCTCTAAGTCTTGCGCCTGACCGGCACTTTTATCTTCTGGCCCGGGTAGATCTTGTCCCTCGGCCCGAGCCCGTTCTCCTTGAGCACATCCTTCGAGGAGGCCCCGTACCTCTTGGCTATTCCCGTTATGGTATCGCCGGTCCGGACCGAATGGACTATGATCTCGTCTCTTACGCCCCCCCCTTCGGGTATCTTGATCTTCTCGCCGGGATAGATGCGATCGCGGGGGCTCATGCAATTGGCCGCCAGCACCGAAGAGGTCGACACGCCGTATTCGCGGGCTATGTCGTATATGGTGTCTCCCGCCCTGACCGTGTGCTCGAGGACATAGCCGGGCACTCCCGATATCTTGAGGCGCTGGCCCGGATATATTCTATCGTCGGGGCTCATGGAATTGGCTGCCAGCACCGAAGAGGTCGACACGCCGTATTCGCGGGCTATGTCGTATATGGTGTCTCCCGCCCTGACCGTGTGCTCGACGACCTGGCCGGGGGCTCCCGAAACCCTGAGTTGCTGGCCCGGATAGATGCGGTCGTCCTCGCTCATTGAGTTGGCCGCGAGCACCTCGGAGGTCTGGACGCCGTATTTCGCGGCTATCCCCGAAACGGTGTCGCCACTTTTGACCGTATGAACGGATGCTCTCGGGGCGCCGTTCCCGGGGATCTTGATCTTCTGGCCGGGGTAAATCATATCGCGCGAGGTAAGGCCGTTCGCATGGAGAACCCCCTCGCAGGATGCTCCATACCTGTGAGCTATGGCCGATATCGTCTCGCCCCGGCTCACGACGTGCACAAAGGTCTCCCCCTCGGCCACCTGGGGCGGCGGCTTGACCGTCTCGTCCAGCGAGACTATTAGCTTCTGGCCCGGGTATATGAGATCGCGCGATCTCAGTTCATTCCATACCGCTATATCATTCACTTTGAGGCCGTACCGATGGGCCACGCTGGTCAGCGTCTCGCCTCTTCTCACGACATGCACGCCGGGATTCTGGGGCAGCACGACGCCATCGCCGTAGGGTATGGTAAGAACATCCCCGGCCCGGATGCGGTGGTAGTTCTTTATGCCGTTGGCCTGGGCTATCGTGGACACCGAGGTCCCGTACTTGCGCGCGATTACCGAGAGGCTCTCTCCGCGCCGCACCGTGTGCTTCATATAAGGGCTTGCATACGACTTGGCCACCCTGTCCTGCTCCGGAATTTCCGCCAGGTTTGCCTGGCAGATCTCCAGCGTCCCGCGCGGTATCCTGACGCCGTAATGCTCGCTGCCGTCCGGCGCGCATTCTCTTATGAGATGGGGATTCATTTGACTGACTGTCTTATCCTCCACTCCCGCGCACTCGGCTATGACCGCGAGGGACGTCTTGGGGGCCACTCTTATTTCCTCAAACTCGACCGGGTCGTCGTATTCGAAGTCGAACCCGTAGCCTCCCGGGCTGTTCATGATTATGCACGCGGCCATGAACTTGGGAACGTGGTCACGCGTTTCGCGAGGCAGCCGGAGCTCCCAGAAGCTGTCGGAACGCGCCCTCTTCATGGCGCGCTCGACCCCGCGCGGTCCGGTGTTGTAGGCGGCAATGACGAGCTCCCAGTCGCCGAAATTGGTGTAAAGGTCCCGGAGGTACCTCGAGGCGGCCCGCGTCGATCTGACCGGGTCGCGGCGCTCATCGGCCCACCAGTCAACTCGCATGCCGTAGAGGCGCGCCGTGCTCCTTATGAACTGCCACATCCCGACCGCATGCGCTTTGGAGTAGGCATTCGGATTGAAGCCGCTCTCTATGAGAGCCAGGTTCACGATCTCAAGCGGCATCCCTTCTTCCTTGAGTATCTTGAGCGTTAGTAGGCGGTACTGGCCGGACCGCCTCACCCAGTTCTCGAACGTCTTACGGCCACGGCCGCAGAAGTAGTCGATCCACTTGCGGACCTGGGCGTTGTCGACGGCCTCCACCGACGGAAGCGGCGGCTTCTTGGGCTCTATGGCCGCCAGTTCGAGCTCACTCGGCGGTATCTCCTCTCCCGCGCTGGGGATGCGCTCGAGGAAGTACCTGCACTTGTACAGCAGTATTCTCCTCTCGGCCAGGGCGGCCTCATCCGCCGCCCATTGGATGTCCAGACTGAGGTAACCGATGACACGGTTGAGATAATGTGCCGCCGAATCGTAATCCTCGGCTACGAAGTACTCCACGGCCCTGCTGTACAGCGAGTCCGCGCGGACCAGGGCCTCGGCGGCTTTGTTCTCTGAGGCGGGCTCTTCGGAGAGGGGTCGCGTCCTGTACTTCGCGCTGCACCCGATGAGAGCGAGCAGGATTATCGCAGACAATACCAGCCACACGCGCCGCTTATACATCTAACTCCCTTCCACGGGGAAGCCGCTCAGTTGGGAGAAACCTAATATGGATATCGCATTTTGACAACATAATTCTACCTGTACATGGTCTTTATGTTGCCCCAGGTGCTGGCCTCCGCCGCGCACGGCCCGCCGCATCCCAGGTAGACTCTCCAGGCCGCCTCGACGTAACCGTACAGCCCGCAGCCTGCGCTGGTGTCGCGCCCATCGCAGAACCACTGGGGCGGGCAGTACTCGAAGTTCACTCCATAGTAGCCCGAGTATATGGTGCCGTAGTGACTTGAGTACGGCCTGGGATAGAGGGCCGTCAGGCAGGAGTAGTCGTGCAGCTCGCAGCCGCCCAGCACGGCCGTGCTTATGTTGTCGAAACCCCACTGGGGATAGTCGCAATGCGTCCCTATCATCGTCGCGGTGACCAGAATCCTCGGGTAGCTGATGCTGGGGTCGAATTCAATCGCGCAGTGGGGCAGACACTGGTTGGGCTCAACCTCAACGTAGTTCCACGCGTAGCCCGTCTCGTAGGGGCCGCTCGACCAGAAAGCCTCGCCGATGGGGCAGCCCTCTTCATCCGCACAGTATACATCAAACTCAACCGTAAACATCCCCGGGTAAATAGTCCCATAGCCGGCGAAGTCCAGAATGCGTATGGTCTCCAGCCTGAAACACATATACGGGTCGCAGGCGCTGCCGGTAAACATGGAGACGTCTCCCACCTGGAACATGGTTCCTATCACTTCGCCCTGGGACCATCCGTGGAATCCCCAGAACCAGGAGTAGGTCGGGCAGGGAATATAGTAAAAGTAATTCATATAGCAGTCGTGTATCGGCTCGCTACCGAAATCATCTCTCATGGTGTATGCCTTCTTCTCGAAGGCGAAGGTTGATGCCGCGAGCATAATAAGGAGTACCGGCACAAGGCAGGCTTTCATATCGAACCCCCGGTTGCGAGTCCGACGCTCATCAAAGGCCGCACGACCTGATTGCCTAGTGATTATCAGTTAAGGACCCGGGTGTCAAGCAAACTTCTTCGCGGGGCGCGCCCCCGACCCGGCAGGAGATGGATTGGCGTCAAAAAAAGAGGGTGCCCGGAGGCACCCTCTCTTTAAACGAAGCTACTACTACCTGTACATCGACTTGATGTTACCCCAGGTGCTAGGCTCGGTAGCAGTCGGGCCGTAGCAGTTGAGGTAAATGCGCCAGGCAGCCTCGACGAAACCGAACACGTCGCAGGCAGCGCTCGTGTCGCGGCCGTCACAGAACCACAGCGGCGGGCAGTACTGGAAGTTAATCCCGTAGTAGCCGGAGTGGATCGTGGCATAGTGGCTGTTGTAAGGCCTCGGATACAGAGCCGCGAGGCAGCTGTATTCGTGGAACTCACAACCGACTTCAACACCGGTGCTGATGTTGTCGAAGCCCCACTGAGGATAGGAGTTGTCCGTACCTACCTGGGTCGATGTGACCAGAACCCTCGGATGGCTCAGAGGGGTATCCATGGTGGCGCAATCATCCAGACAGATCGCGGGATCTACAGGAATGTAGTTCCACGCAAAGCCTGTCTCCCACGGGCCGCTCGACCAGAGAGCTGGGCCGACCGGGCAGCAGTCATAGTCCGCGCAGTAAATGTCGAAGACGACCGTGAACAGGCCCGGATAGACCGTACCGTAACCGGCGAAGTCCAGGACACGGATCTGCTCGATCTCGAAGCAGAGCTCGGGATCGCAGGCAACGCCCGTGAACATGGAAAGGTCACCAACCGTGAAGCAGGTGCCCAGCATGTCACCGTAGGTCCAGGAGTAGAAGCCCCAGAACCACGAACTGGTCGGGCACGGAATGTAGTAGTAGTAGTTCATGTAGCAATCGTACAGCGGCTCAGTGCCGAAATCGTCGCGCATCGTGAATGCCTTTCTCTCGACGGCAAACGCGCTGGTCGCGAGCACAAGCACGAGCACTATCGCCATAAACAGCTTCATTTTTTTACCTCCGTAAATTGAAAGCACTGATTAACCCAAATGGAGTTGACGAAAACACCCTCTGGCAAGGGCTCAGACATTTTCGTTCGTTCCCGCAGCTCACCTCCTTCTTATGCGAGCCTTCGCCCGCTGAAGCTAGACCAATTGGTGCTTCCTTCGACGGTCCACAGTTTATCACAATTTCTGAGATGGTGTCAAGAAAAAATGTTCATAAAAGAGGCAAGCGGTGTAGCCATGATGACGTCGGGGGTCTATATGCTTATAATTCAGTGGATTTGGCGCTTAAGGGGGCATGGGCGAGACGAATCCGGCGGGGGATGTCAGCATGCGCGGCGATCGGCAGCTCCTGCAAAATCACGCAAATCGATTCACATAATCTGCAGACGTCATGGGGGAAAAAAAGAGGGTGCCCGGAGGCACCCTCTCTTAAAAAGCAGACAACTACTACCTGTACATCGACTTGATGTTACCCCAGGTGCTAGGCTCTGTAGCAGTCGGGCCAGCGCACACGAGGTAAATACGCCAGGCAGCCTCGACGAAACCGAACACGTCGCAGGCAGCGCTCGTGTCACGGCCGTCGCAGAACCACTGCGGCGGGCAGTACTGGAAGTTAATCCCGTAGTAGCCGGAGTGGATCGTGGCATAGTGGCTGTTGTACGGTCTCGGATACAGAGCATCGAGACAGCTGTACTCGTGGAACTCACAACCGACTTCAACACCGGTGCTGATGTTGTCGAAGCCCCACTGAGGATAGCTGTTGTCCGTACCGATGTGCGTCGCAGTGACGAGGACCCTCGGGGAGCCGAGGACCGGCTGCGTCTCGACAGCACAGTCGTCCAGGCAGACCGGAGGATCTACAACGATGTAGTTCCACGCGAAGCCGGTCTCGAACGGGCCACTGCTGTAGAGGGCGGCGCCCACGGGGCAGCCGTCCGCGTCCGAGCAGTAGACGTCGAACTGGACGGTGAAGAGGCCAGGATAGACAGTGCCGTAGCCGGCAAAGTCCAGAATACGAATCTGCTCGAGCTCGAAGCAGTTGAGCGGATCGCAGGCAACGCCCGTGAACATGGAAACGTCGCCGACCTCGAAGAACGTCCCGACCATGTCACCGTAGGTCCAGCTGTAAAAGCCCCAGAACCACGAACTGGTGGGACACGGAATGTAGTAGTAGTAGTTGAGATAGCAGTCGTAAAGCGGCTCGGTGCCGAAATCGTCTCTCATCGTGTAAGCCTTTCTCTCGGCGGCAAACACGGATGTGGCGAGAACGAGCACGAGCGCGATCGCCATAAACAGCTTCATCTTTTCCCTCCCTTTCGTAAGAAGGAATAACAACTCTTGAGACCCGGAGGTCTCAAACACATTTACCAATCCCTTGGATACCCGTTGCTCACCTCCTTCTGAGCGAACCTCCGCTCGCTGAAGCTAGACCAACTGCTAAACTCCCTTCGACAAATGCAATTATAACATAGTCCGCTCAACGGTGTCAAGCAATTTTGGTGGTATCCTGGAATTGTACTGCGTCGCCCTGGAACTGCCATTCCAGCAACTTCAGTCATGCTATCGACCACCGGAAGGCCACGCTTTAGCCCCATTCGGCCCCTCTTGACAAATCAGCCGGCGGGACGCATAATTGGGGCCCATGAGCCGAAAAAAGGGACTACGAGAAGGAACAGGGCCTAAAGGGCGGGTTAAAGTGTTCGCGGCGCTTGCGATCCTGGCGGTCGCTCTGATCGTCCGTTTCCTTTATCTGCCTCATATTCAAGCACTTCCAACCTTCGACCACCCCGTCATGGACGCCGAATACCACGACGATTGGGCACGTGAGGTCGCCGCGGGCCGCTTTTCCGACGGCCAGCCCTTCTTCCGGGCCCCCCTGTATCCATTTCTCCTGGGTGGACTGTACAGACTGACGGGGGGTTCATATCTGGCTCCGAGGCTGCTTCAATTCATTCTGGGAGCACTGACGGCCCTCCTGACCTATGCCCTTGCGTGGAGATTGGTGGGACGCCTCGCCGGCGTCGCGTCGGGCCTCATGGCGGCCCTATATCCGGTGCTCCTGTATTTCGAGGGGGAATTGCTGACCGAGACCCTGTTCATCTTTCTCATAATGCTGTCGCTGTATCTCCTCGTTTTGGCGCGTGATAAACAGAAAAGCTGTCTATGGCTTCTCGCGGGTCTCTGCCTGGGCGGCGCGCTCATAACGAGGCCGACTGTGGCCATCTTCATACCATTTGCCGTTCTGGGAGCCCTCCTCTTCGGAAAGAGGAAGGTCGTGCACGCTCTGCTAGTGATCGTGGGCGTGCTTGTCATGCTCGCGCCTGTCACCGCGCATAACGTTGCGGTCTCGGGCGAGTTCATACCGCTGGTGTGGCAGGGCGGCCTCAATCTCTATCTGGGAAACAATCCCGCCGCCGACGGCTGGAGCGCCACTTCGCCGGCGCTGAGGAAGGACTGGTGGGGAGGGTACTACGATCAGATCGCAATCCCACGTCAGGAGCTGGAGAGAGAGCCGCTCTATACCGAGGTATCGGACTACTGGACCGGGAAAGCCCTCGAATACATAAAAGGGCATCCGGGACCCTGGGCGAAGCTGATGCTGAAGAAGGCCGCCCTGTTCTGGGGCTCCTTTGAGTTTCCCAACAACCTCGACTTTAACTTCATGAAACTGCACTCCCGGGTGCTCCGGAATCCGCTTCTGACCTTCGCCACAGTCGCCCCCCTCGCTCTTCTCGGTCTGGTGGTGATGGCGCCCAGGGCGAAACGTCTCTATTTTCTCTACACGTTCTTCCTCGCCTTCTTCGCTGGTACGGTGGCCTTCTTCGTTTGCTCGAGGTACAGGATTCCCACCCTGCCCGTAATGATGATCTTCGCCGGAGGGGCGGTGGCGTATGTCGTGGACTCTGTCAAGGAGCGTCGAGTAGCGAAGGCGGTCTTTGCGGTCGCGGCGCTTGTACTCGGGAGCGTTCTCGTGAGCCTTAATCTCGCGGGCATGCGCCCGCCGGGCCTGGCACAGTCCTATACCGTGCTGGCCAATGTCTACCGGGAAGAGGGCAGGCCGGAAGAAGCCGCAGTCTACTTCGAGAAGTCAATAGAGGATAATCCGCTCTGGGGAGATGGCTATGAAGGCCTCGGCCTTCTCGCCCTGGAACAGGGCGACACCGATGAGGCGGAGAGGCAGCTCCTCAAGGCAATAGAGGCGGAACCGGCGAGGGCGACATCGTATCGCTCGCTTGCAATGCTGTACATCTCAAGGGGGGACCTGGCGAAGGCCAGGACGGCTGTCGAGTCGGCGATACGGTACGCGCCCTATCTCGAGGACAGCCACAATATCCTGGGTACCATCGAGAGGCAGGAGGGTAATACCCAGAAAGCAATTGAGCTTTTCGAGAGGGAAATCGAAATCAGCCCGGGCAACTGGAGAGCCTACGCCAACCTCGGGAGCGTTTACGACGAAGGCGGGGATCTGAATGCAGCCATCATGGCCTATGATAAGGCCGTCGAGCTCAATCCCGGCGAGCCGGACATTGTGTTCGCCCTGGCCACTGTCTATTCGAGGAACGGGCAGCCGGACCGGGCACAGGCCATGCTGGACCGGCTCGAGGGAGCACGGCCGGAGAATCCCACGCTAATGTATAACAAGGCGGTGCTTCTCCAGAATGAGGGCAAGAACGAGGAGGCCGGGCTCATATACGAGTCCATACTCGCCTCGGACCCCTCGCATGAAGGGGCGCTGGTCAACCTGGGGGTCGTCTACGCCCGGCAGGGCAGAAACCGGGAAGCCCTTGAGATGTGGGAACGAGCCCTGGAAGTCAACCCGGGCAACCGCAACGCAAGGAGGAACATCGACCTCCTGAGGGAGAGAATGCGAAGCGGCGACTAGCCTTACTCTTCCTCAGCCGCCTCCGATCTCTCGGCCATGTTCTCCCTCCAACCCGGTTCCGGCAGCCATACCTCTGCCAGAACGTCCTCATTCAGGAAGAAGCCTATCTCCTCTTTTCTATTCTCGACGACTTCGGCGAGCATGTCGTTGGCCGACTGATTCCTTATGAACATCTCAATATACGGTATTGCCTCCTCAAGAGTCAGGTATTCGCCCCCGGCGATTTCGCGCAGCTTCAGGAACTCAGTGCCCGACTTGGTCTCGAATGGCCCGCTGACCTCTCCGGGCTTCAGACCGGCGATCACGGAATCATAGACGGCGACTATGCCCATATTCACCGGGCCCATGTCACCGCCCTTTGACCCCGTATAAGAGTCATGAGAGTACTTCTCGGCGACCTCAGCAAAGTCCGCGCCCGCGTTCAGCTCTGCCATTACGCGGTTTACCTCGATCTGGTTCTCCACCAGAATCCGGCTGGCCCAATAGGTAACTGGGGTTTTCAGATCCTCGTGTCTCTCCGCGTAGTACTGCTCTATGTCCGCGTCCGTAACGTCGATCTGACTTCTGAAGTAATCCTCCATCTGCGGCACCAGGTAGTCCTGCCGTGCCTTTTCGGCCACCCATTTGACCTCGTAAAGGTTGTCAAGCCGCATATCATACCCAGCCATTACGTAGATCTCAGGAACGGCGACCTCCCAGGCCGCCTTCATCAGGGCATAGGCGTCCCCCGGGTAAAAACGGGCATCGGGCGGCGAGTTGAAATAGAGCGCAAAAAGGTCGGCCACCGTGACCCGGCCTCCGGTATATGTGGCTACGGGCTTCTCGAGGAGCTCTTCCGGCGCCCGCTGTCCCTCGAACGCCATTGCGAACGCCTCCATTGCGGCCTCAATGCCGTCGGAGTCCGGCTCGAAATCATACCTGTCGACCAGCTCCCTCTGGTTCGCGCGCTTGGCTCTCTCCTCCTTGATCCACCTGTCGAATTTCTTGGCGCGGAGGTAGAGGACCTCGTTCTGGACGCCGAGCTCATGGGCATCGGCCAGATAGAAGATATGGTAGCCGTCGGGCAGGCTCACGATGGTGCTGAACTGGCCCACTTCCAGAGGAAAGACGTGCTTGGTAAGCGAGCGGTCGATATCACGCCAGACCTTATTGCCTATGTCATTGAAGATAACGCCCTCTTCGCCCGCATAGGACTTCTCAAGGTCCTCGTAGGTCGCGCCGGACATCATATCCTGCATGGCCTCCTCAGCCAGGCCCATCGATCTGAAAGTGATATCCATGATGTGCAGGCTACGGTCCAGTTTCTCTCTCCACTTCAACGAGCTGATTCTCGGGACCCTTACTGCATTCTCGATCTTCCACATGTTATAAGACTCACCCACCGCCGTCCTCTCTGCATCGATCCTGGCCTGTTCGGCTTCTTCCCCCATGTCCAGAATGCCCGCTTCCTCGGCGAGAATGTATCTTGCACAGATGTTCTCCACCAGTTTCAAGCGCGCATCATATGAGTCGTCGAACCGGTAGGATGGACCGAGCTGGGTAACCTCGAAGCGGAGATCATCAACCGTGAGCTCGAAGTCGCCGCACTTGACCACCACGTCCTTGTCCGAACAGCCGCAAAGAGCGCAGACCGCAGCAACAAGAAGAACAAGTGAGAGCCTGACCATGACTTTCCCTCCTCAGCGCGTTCTAATATTGGAATTCACAACCGGCTTACGGGTGCATAGCACCCTTGGGGTGTAACTACCACAGGCCTGGATTTGTTTCAAGACCTATCTCGTCAGCACGACCTTTTCGATGAGCCTGGCCCGTCCCGCGGCGAGCCGCAGGAAGTAAATGCCGCTCGGAGCCCTGCTGCCGTCGGCATAGGTGCCGTCCCAGGCAGCGCTCTTCTCCCCCGGCCCGGCCGGTCCGGATACCAGGGTCGTCACCTCCCTGCCCATCACGTCGAAGACTTTGAGAGAGACGGGGACGCTCGAGCCGTAAGTGCCGGGCACGCTGTACCTGAGCCTGACTTCCGACACGAACGGATTGGGATAGGTCGACACGAAGACGTCATCCACCCTGACCTCTCGTTCGACGCCGGCGTCGGCGTCTATTGTCAGGGTGTCAGCGGCGAACGTGGTGTCCATTAAGCCGCAATTGTTGCTGGCGCACGCCTCGATTATGTGGGTTCCCTGCGAGAGCGGACCGCATGTGAAAGTGAACGCTTCCCTGTCAAGGTCCCAGGCGCCGTCTGCGGGAGTCGCCTCACACCATGGCCCACAGTCCACGCGGTACTGCACTTTCTCGATTAAAGCGAGTGTTATATCGTGACCCTTGCCGTTCGGGTTGTTGTTGGGAAGTCTCTCCACCCAGCACGTACCTGCGTAAGCCGGGCATGAAGTAGAACAGGGATCAGGAGTATAGGCGTACAAAATCGTCTCGCATGTCGTATCGAGGATATCGGGAATGCTGTCATTGTCTGTATCCGTCCAGCCGATTTGCCCCTTGGTGCTCGGGCAGACGGTCGCAACGCCCAGCGACTTGCTTCTCATTATGCAGAAGATCTTGTTGGTGGCGCAGCCCCCGCAGCCACCCGGATAGCAGGAGTTCTGGTTTTCCTCGTTGAGATAGCCCGAGCGGGCCGTGCAACCCGAGCCGGCCTCATAGTACTCATCCAGCGCATAGTAGCAATGGCACAGCTCATGGGCCATCACGGCGTCCATGCTTCCGATTCCCCAGCCGTCATTGCCGTAGGTCATTATGAACCTCGGTCCCCCGAGGGAAGCATACGCGAACCTGCCGTCCGGGAACATATTGTCGCCGTCATTGCTGCTGTCGGCTATGAAGCAGAGCGATGCCCAGTCGGTGCCGAGGGCGTCTCTGATTGCATTGGCCATGTCATAAGTGCCGCCGTAGCCGAGATAGGTGATGCACTCGTCTCTCCACAGACTCTCCTGGCTTGAGTTGCGCGTGATCGGCTCATAGCCCGTCGGCACGTCATAGAAGAACTGGGTATAGAAAGTCAGGTCTCTCCACTGGGACTTGTTCACCCACCAGTTGAGACCCGCGATTATCTCGCTGGTCACCTCGTCCTTCTCGGTCTGCGTCCAGTCCTCGGTGCTGGGGTCGATCGAACCGTCACTCTCCGCCAGCACGATCGCCAGCGACGCTGTGCCGAGCATGAACTCGCTCACGTCAAAGATCTTGGCCCCCGGTGGGTTGAAGAATACGCCGGGACCGCTGTTCTCCAGAGGCACGATATCATTGATCAGCGGCAGGGCCTCCGGCGACGGCTCTGCATCCAGCCCCATGGTATGAGCCTGGCCCATGAAGACGTTGTTCCAGGCCGTCGCTATATGTCTCGAATGCCCGTCAAAGTCATCGGGCTCGATTATGCCTCTGTGTATTGCCGATGCCGGGCTGTGGGCGTACACCCGGCTTTCGATCTCCTCCGGAATGTCGGCGATTATGATGTCGGGGAAGACGACGATGCTCACGCGGCCCCCGAAAGACTTGATGCAGTCGACAGTGGCCTGCGTATCCTCATAGAGGCCGCTTCCGACCCGGACCAGCGCCTCCGAAGCAGTCACAGCAGCGGCGAATATCAACGTGAGAACACAAACAAGCGCAATAAGAACCGATATTCTTAACATGAATGGCCCTCCTTATCAACCGTACTTCCACCCTTCCTATTGGATTTTAACATAATAAGACGCCTAAGTCAAAACCGTGCAAGGCGCTTGCGGTGTTCCGGGCATTCAGTGACCCCATGAGACCACTGGAGACGGGGCAATCACCGGAGCCATGAGGCCGGGCCCGTTCACCTCTTATCGCGCCCCCCGGCGGCCCCGGGCCTCACCAGGGATTTCAGGAGCGATATGCCTCCTGCAATGCGCCCGGGGGTCATGCGATAGAGGAGCATCAGCATGCAGAGGAAAATCAGGGACGCGACAAGCTGGTAGAGGAAACCCGCGACCCCCGGGGCACGCCCCGCGTACCACCGGACCCCCGCCAGAAGCGCTGCGCCCGCGGCAACCGAGCCGAGCGCCGGAGCCACCCTGAACGGTATGCGGTACGCCCGTCCGGCCAAGACGAGCAGAGTCATCGCCATGACGAGATTGGTAACAAGCGTGGCAAGCGCGGCGCCTCCCTTTCCAAGCGGAGGAATCAGAAGCAGGTTGAGAACAACGTTGAGCACGGCGCAACAGCCGACGACGCCCGCGAGCACCCTTGTCCTGCCGGCGACGTACAGCCCCGACGCATAGAGTATCGACAGGCCGTAGAAGACCAGCGAGCCCGACAGGAGCGGGATCACGCCATACGAGCCCAAGTAGGTCTCACTCCCCACTACTGCCAGTATGTGATAGGAGAACGCCGATATGATAAAGGCCATGGCGATGAGGAAGAAGGAGAAGTACCCGTGCACCCTGGCGAACAGGTCGGGCGCGCCCTCCTTGGCGTGGTTGGAGAAAAGAAACTGCGGCCAGGCGAGGTTCAGGGACGTGACCGGGAGCACCAGCACCAGACAGATCTCATGAGCGTACTGGTATAGCCCCACTTCTGAGAGCGCCACGCCCGCAGGCAGCAGCCTCCTGATCAGATATATATCCGAGTAGGCCAGCACCCACATCGCCAGGTTCATCGGTACGAGGGGAAGCCCGAAGTCAAGCACCTGTCTGGCGACCCGGCGGGACAGTTTCAGCGAGAACTGAGCCGCGCGCTGCGAGTAGATCACGGCGCCGATTGCCAGAGGCGGAATCCCGAGACCTGCTACCAGCCCGACCGCTCCCTTCCTGAACGCGACTATTAGAAGGACCGTAAGCGCCAGTGAAAGCGCTCCCTTGAGTACCGTGTATATGACATACCTGAACGACCTCGCGATGGCCCTTTCATAAGACAGCCCTATCTGCAGCATGCCGTTACCCAGGCCCCCGGCGAGACCGACCAGGACCAGAGTGCCGTAGGAGGCGTCACCCAGCAGCAGGTTGGACAGCCTGTCGGGGACGAGCGCGAGAACCGCGACGGCCGGGAGCGCGACAAGCAGCGAAGTCGCAAGCACTGTAGACACGACCCTCTTCCTGTCCTCTGCCTCACGGGCTTCGTTTACGAACTTGATGAGGCTGGAGCTCAGGCCCAGATCGAATGCGATGGCGAGCAGGGTGATGAGAATGAGGACGACCGAAGCCCGCCCGTATTCTTCCGTGCTGAGATAGCGCGCGACTACGGGGACCAGCGCAATCCTGGTTATGCCTCCGGCGATGGTCGCAACGCCGTATGCTCCCGTGTGCCTTGCAAGGTCGCGGATACGTCCCGGCATGTTCAGCTCTTGTCTCTCAGTAGGTTGCCCTCATCGTCCACCCAGCCGAGCTCGCGATACATGGCGTAAATGCTCCTGGTGACCGTGGCGGCGTCATGATACTTCAGGGCGAAGGCCCGCCCCTGCTTTCCCTTCTCGCGTCTCAGGTCCCTGTTCAGGATGACCTCTTCGAGCCTCGCCGCGAGGGTGTCGGGATTGACTACGACGAAGGGATGGTCGGGAAGAAACGCAGCGAAGTCGGGCGTGAAACTCGTAAGCGTGGGTATGCCCATGGACAACGTCTCGAGCGAATTTACGCCATAGCCCGTCCCGCCCCTGTCCCCAACCTGATCGATGGCTATGTCGCAAGTAGCCTTTATCTCGATGGCCTCCGCATGGGGCCGGCCCTCTATAAGAACCATCTCGACATTGTGTTTGCGCTCCATCTCCTTCACCACTTCTATTATCCTCTCGGTGCCCTTAAGGCTCCTGTTCCTCGGAGCGTGGCAGATCCTCAGGCGGTCGTTCTCCTTCTCGCGCGTCGCGAACCTCTCCACCTCGAATGGAAGGAAACTGAATCTCAAACCCGGGTGCAGCGCGAGGTGGTCGAACTCGGTGGTTATGTTGAGGTCGCTCAAACGGTCGATCTCGGGGATAATGCCGCGGTCGCGGATATCCGTGCCCAGGTAATAGCATACTATCTTCTTGCCCATGGCCTTCAGCCTCTTGATGAGCCGCGAGTCCCTGAAGAAGCCCGCGCCGCTCTCCAGATGGTAGATATCGAAGTTCAGAAGGTCGTGCTTCCTGACCGCGCTGTATATCCTGGGCGCCCAGAGGGCGTCGCGCAGGGTGAAGAGCGTGCTCTCGAAGCGGCTTCGCGGACGCCATACCCTCCCCTCCTCGGTGTCAACGCTCTTGCTCGCCTGCGAGTGAAGCGAGTTCATTAGGCGCTTGAGCAACATGTCGAAAGCGCTGCCGCGCACCAGGGGAAGGTTAAGGCATATGTCCTCCTCGAACTCGCTAGCGCAGCGCGAAAGCGTTACGAGCCTCGAGTAATTCCCGAACTTGTTGTGGTATTTGACGAAGGTGGAGGCGGTACCGACCCAGTTCTGGTCGCAAAGGTGAAGGATCCTGAGCAACTTACCGCTCCTCTCCGACAAGTCTCAGTATGTTGCCTCCCAGTATGAGGGCCCGGTCCCCATCGTCCACCTTGAGAGCGTCTATGACGCCCATGTACATGCGGGGATGGCCAAGCGGGAAGTCGCTGCCGAATATCACCCTGTCTGCGCCCAGCGCGTCGACGGCCTTCTGCACGGCCCAGTACTCGCGCACGCCCTCCGTTCCGAGAAAGACATTATCGAGCCCGTCCCGCACAATGCCCTCGATAGTCCCCATCTCGAGCTCGGGGGTGTCGCCTCCCATATGCGAGAGTATGAATGCCGCGGCCGGGCGTGCGCGGGCGGCCTGAAGCGCCAGCTTGTAGCTGGACATCTCCTGCCACCTGCCGCAATGCACCATCACAGGAAGGCCCTCTGCCTCAGCGTAGTCGAGAATCGGCTCCGCCGCGGGGTCCGTGATCCTTATCCTGTCCACCGAGGGGTGCAGCTTTATTCCGTCTATGCTCTCTCGCCTTGACTTCAGGTAATCGAGGTCTCCGGGCACGGCCGGATTCACCCACGGGAAGAACCAGTAACGCTTATGCGCCCGCGCGATGAAGCCCATGACCTCGTCATTCCGCTTCAGGTCGGTAGAGGTGAGGACGCCGCCCTCAATGCCGCAGTCTTCGAGACAGGCGTCAATCTCTTCATAGGGCACGCCGCGGCCGAGGAAGTTTCCGGGGCTCCAGAAGCCAGCGTGGATGTGCCCGTCGATTATCATGCCGTCTCCCCTGAAAGGTCGAGCCTGTAATGCTCTCTCACATAAGTTATGGACCCGAATTTGGACTTGAACTGCACAAGTCCCCAGTTAATGTCCGTGCCCCTGGACACCGTGCCCAGATCGAAGAAGGCGACGTTCCTTTGCTTTAGCCACTGTACCGCCCGGTAAAGCGTGCCTTCCGCTACCGGCAGAGGCCTCCGGTCGGGATCGTCGCAGATATAGAAGGCGAGCCCCGCGCGCTCGCTGCAAAGCATGACGAGGGAGCCCCCGACCACTTCACCGCCCGCTCTCGCCTCGAAGACAACCACCCTGTCGGGAAAGGCCCTCACCAGGTGCCTGATCTCCTCGAGGCTGTGCGTGGGCTCCATGCCCTTCGCGGCCAGGTTCTTGGTAAGGACTCCATAGAACCCCTCGATATCGCCAATGCCGGCGGGCTCGACCTCAAGCCCGCTCCTCTCGGCCCTGCGGAGGTTGCGCGCCAGAACGTCATGGGGCGCGCCGCCGTCGAAGACTTCCAGCGGCACTACGGATGTCGCATCCCTCGAATGCAGCCTGTACCCGGACGCGGTCATCAGGTAGCGCAGGTTTTCGTCGCCGCGGGAGTAATAGCACGACGGGGGCAACACCATCTCGACGGCTTCGTAGCCCGACTGCGCCAGGCTGGCGTGCATGGCCTCCGCTATGTCCATCATGCCCCTGAGGTCCGGCTTGGCGAATACGAAGCCGCCGAACGAAGCGCCCAGCGGGGACCTGAAAAGCGACCGCCCTCCCACCCTGACCCTGCCCCCTGGAAGAACTGCGGTGAGGCCCTTCTCGTCGCGCGCGGCAATATGGCCGAACTCAAACCTGTCCTTAGGGTGATACGAGAGGAACTTCAGCGTGTGGAAAATGGTGCCGTAAGGGCTGGACAAGACGAGGCTATCCCATTCGTCGACTGCTCCCCCGGCGGGTATTATCTCCGTAGGCCTCTCCCCCTATTGAGCGGTCTGAAGGGACTCCTTAAGGCACCTTGCCACTTCGCTCACTTCGTCTTCCCTCAACGAAGGATATATCGGCAGACAGAGCGACTGCCTGAAAGCACGGTAGGAGTTTGATATGCTTCCCGCCTCGTAACCGTAGGCGTTCATATAGAACGGCTGCGAGTGCACCGAATACGTCCCAATGGTCGTTTCGACCCCAAGCTCCCTCATGGCCAGTATGACGCCGTCCCGGTCCACATCATCATCGAGCAGGACGACATAGGACTGGTAGGTGTGGCGGCTTCCCCCGGGCTCCACCGGCGGCCTCACCCCGGGAAGCTCGCCAAGGAGACCGGCATAGAGCCCCGCGATATGGCGCCGCTTCTCCACCAGAACGTCGAGGGCTCCCATCTGGGGTATCCCCAGACTGGCCTCCAGCTCGTTCATGCGCATATTGTAGCCGGGCCGGCTGAACTCCGCCCTCCCGTGGGCCACCGACATTCCGTGATTGCGCAGCATCCTCAGGTTGTCAGCGAGTTCGTCATCGTCTGTAAGAACCATGCCGCCCTCGCCCGTCGTGATGACCTTCCTGGGGTGGAAGCTCAGCATGGAGACCGCCCCGAAGGACCCGCATTTCCGCCCCCCTATGTCCGCGCCCAGAGCGCAGGCCGAGTCTTCGGCCATCGCGATTCCGCGCTCCGCGCAGATTCCGGAGATGGCCTCCAGGTCGGCAGGCAGGCCGAACAGGTCGACCGGCATCACGGCCCTGGTGTCGGGGCTTATCTTCTTCTGAATCGAATCCGTGCTTATGTTGAAAGTCTCAAGGTCTATGTCCGCAAATACCGGCCTGGCGCCGCAGGCGACTACGGCATTGGCGCATGCGGGGAAGGTGAAGTCCGGGACGATTACCTCATCGCCTATGCCTATTCCCAGGCCCTCCAGCGCGCACTGGATCGCCGAAGTGCCGGAGCTCACGGCCACGGCATGCGTCCTGCCTACGTATTCGGCCACCATATTCTCGAATTCGCCGACCCGCCTGCCCTGCACGAGATATCCGTCCTTGAGAACTTCTTCGATGGACTCGAGGGCACCCTTGATCTCAGGTCTTGCTAGCCTGATCATCACCTGTCTCCCTGTACCACTCGATGGTGCGTTCCAGCCCCTCTTCCAGGTCGACCTTGGGCCAGTAGCCCAGCATGTTCATGGCCTTCTTGATGCTCGGGATGCGCAGCTCGACGTCGACATAGTCGCGCTGGCTGTAAACGAGCCTGGACTCCGAATTGCAGAGGCGCTTGACGAGATGGGCGAGATTGGCCACGGTGACCGTGGCGCGGGGGTTCCCTATATTGAAGACATGCCCGATGGCCTCGTCTTTCTCAAGGCAGAGCATGACGCCGTCGACCATGTCGTCGACATAGCACCACGCCCTTATCTGCGTTCCCTCTCCGTGTATCTCGAGGTCGTTGCCCTTGAGGGCCTCGACGACGAAGGTATGTATGGCCCCTATCCCCACCTGCTGCGGCCCGTACACGTTGAACGGGCGAACCGTCACCGCTGGCAGGCCGTATTCCTTGTGATAGGCATGGGTCAGGTGCTCGGCCGCTAGCTTGGACACCGCGTAGGTCCACCGGGACTCGCCGACCACTCCCAGCGTGGTCGAGTCGTGCTCCTCTCCCATATAGACGTGGCTTCCGAATACTTCGCTTGTCGAGAAATCTATGAAGCGCTCCACCCCGGCGGCGACGGCCGCCTCGAGGGCGTTGAAGGTGCCGAGGAGATTCACCTTCATGGTGAGCGTGGGCATGTTCATGACCGTATCGACGCCGGCTATGGCGGCGAGATGGACCAGGACGTCGCACCCCCGCGCGGCCTCCATCACCTCATCCCTGTTCAGAACGTCGCCCTTTATGACGCTTACGTTGTCGCTCTCTGCGAGATCGGTGTAGGCCAGGGCGTTCCGGTGCAGGTTGTCGAATATGACTATCTCGTTCTTATGGAACAGCCGGAGCGCGATCTGCGAGCCGATAAAGCCCGCGCCGCCGGTCAGGAGTATCTTCTTGTTCTCAAGTGCCATTGCGCCTCACCTTATGACTACGATTCTGCCGATGAACTCGCTGCCGTCCTCGGCATATGAATGAAAGACATAAACACCGGGAACGACTCTCTTTCCCTTCTCATTCCTCACGTCCCAGGCGTCCTCGCAGCCGATCTCGGCGACGAGCGCCCCTTCAAGCGTGTAGATCCTCACCTTCGATCCGGGTTTGCAGCCGTCGAAACGAACCGGCTCGTCATAGTCCTGCTTGAATTCGTTGTAAGGGCTCGGATAGGCCTGCACCCAGGAAGAGGGCATCCCCACCCTGCTGAGCGGACCCGGAACGAAGTTGTACACCCCCCCTCCGGCCGTGCCTATCCACAGGCTACCATCGGCAGCCACTTCGACCGCCTTTATGGCGCGGTCCGGAAGCAGGCTGTTGCTTCCGTCGTATTCGAATCTCCTGCCCACGAAATCGCTCCATATGGAGCCCTCGCCCTGGAGCTCGTAAAGCCCCTGGTCGGCTGCTACCCACTTGGTCCCGTTCGCGTCAACAACGATATCCCATACGACTCCGATGGTGGACCTGACCGTATGCCACTGCCCGTCGTAGGAACCCAGCCCGGAGGAGGTTCCGCACCATAAGACGCCGTAAGGGTCCACGGTAAGCGCATACACATGGCCCTGCGGCCAGCCGTAGGCGGGCCCCCACGCGGTGCATGTGTCGTCGTTTTTGGACGACCAGCTGAGACCCGGGCAGAACCGGACGATTTCCGGCGGCGACCCCTCCGGCTCCGAGTTATAAGAGCCGGTCAGGTAACAGCCGTCGCCCCCGGCGCCCAGCGTGAGAAGGTAAGGGCTGTCCCCGCACGCCGGTTCGTCGAAAACCCCGTAATGGACCACGGAGGAGCCGAAATTGTAAAGGACTCCGAAACTGGTCTCGGTAGTGTACTGGGTAAACAGCACCTCTCCGCCGTCCGCGACATGGATGGAGCTTATGACGCGCGAATCCAGCATGTCGGCATATGAGGTGAAGCCGGTATCCGCCATATCATACTTGAGCAGATCCCCGCTGCCGGCCTGCCAGAATCCCAGATATATAGATCCGTCAAAAGGACTCGCGTCGATGGCATACGAGATAATAGAGGGCAGAGTATCGGCGCCAAAGTGGGTCCACTCGGCGCCGTCGTAAACGTAGACGCCCTTGTTGGCCGCGCGCGGGGCGCCGCCGAACCGGAAGCCGGTCGTGCACCAGACCCGGCCCTTGCCGTCAATGGCGATGTCTTGAATGTAGTTTTCGTAAGGCCCCTCAACCGTCAACATCTCCCAGGAACCGTCAACGAGCCTGGCCGCACCGTGGCTTGTCCCTAGGTACTCGGTCCCGCTGGTGTCTATGGCTATCGCTGTCCCGTCCCACAGGTCATCGCTGATGCCGGCACGGTTGTAGAACCACGACCGCGTACTGGCGTCGTAACGCGCGGGCCCCCCTTGCGTGACGGCCCACACGGTCGTGTCGAGCGCGGCGATGCCGCGCATGACATCGAAGCGTATCCGGGTCTTGGGGACCCGCTCCAGCAACTGGCCGTCGTAGGTGAATATGGAATCATCAGATATGACCCAGAACAGGGAGTCGCCGTCATAGTCGATATCTACTATGCGGTGCTCGGGCAGAACCGTGCTCCAAAGGCCGGCGCTGAAATCGTATTGCTGAAGACCGCACTGGGAACCCACGAGCACGAGCGATCCGTTGCATGACACTGCGATTGCGGAATCACAGCCCGAACGCCCCCAGTCTACGCCGTTGAAGAATCTCTCGAACACGCCGCCCTCGAACAGGCTCACCCCTCCTGCCGTCCCGACGGCGACGGTATTGCCGCAGGAGGAGATGTCCAGGACGTCATCGCTCAGCAGTCCGAGCGTCTGGGTGCCTATGAAGCGCCAGGTGGAGTCCTGCTCCACGATGCAGACTCCGTAGTCCTCGGTTCCCATCCAGACCCGGCCTGAGGAATCCACCATCACTGCAGTCACGTCAATGCTCTTGAGTCCGCCTTCGGAACGCACAACCTTGATGTACTCTCCGGTGCCCGTATCGTAAAGTACGGCGCCCCCCGACGACCCCCACCACAGGTACTCGCCCATCGGATACAATGAGCTCACCCGATTCGAGTTCACATGAACTTCCCACTGCGCCCGGGCTGCGCCCGCCACAGCCAGCACAATAAACAGCGCCCCAAAGAATCTCATTCCGAACCTTCCTTATCCACCACCGCATTCTCTCCCGAACCAAAGAGCCTGGTTATTCTCCCCAGGCTGCTGAGCCCTATTTCCATGTCGAAGGACAGCGACCAATTCTCGAGATAGTACATATCAAGCCGGTCTCGCCGTGACGGTGAACTCCCGCCGTCACCGGTGAGCCAGAGGCCGGTTATACCCGGCTTCACTCTCTCTCCACCGACGGCCCTGCTGGGCCCGACCAGGCTGTTGCGTCCTCTTATAACATAAGCGAGTTTCCGCACCGTATCAACAAACGACCCCAAGTTCCTGTAGGCAATCGCCTGGAAAAGAAAGACCAGGGGCGCGATCAGAACAACCAGCCCGAGCCCTATGACGGCGAACAGCCAGTCCAGGAGACGCTTCGTCACCAGCCGCGCCCCCGAGAGGCTGGAGGGCGGGAACACCACGAAGGGCTCATTCCCGATCTCCTCTATCGAGGAACCGTGTATCAGCATGTCGGTTATCTCGGACGCCACCATGACCTCCACCCCGAAACGCCTGGCCCTGAGAATGACTTCTCCCATCTCCTCCCTTGAGAGCCTGCTGTCGGATATGAACACACCGCTGAGGCGCTGGTCCACCACCGTCTCGCCGATGTCCGCCGTCTCGCCGATCACCGGGACCATGCCGGCCTCAACCGTATGGCCCGTAGGCACTATGAAGCCGACGAAGTCGTACTCGCCCGGCGCGCTCAGGAGCAGGTTCTCTTTGAGATCGACCGTCCCGGGAAGGCCGCCCACGAAGGCTATGCGCCTGCGGTCGAAGAAGCTCCGCCTTATGGCGCGGTGCACGGCCCTGAGGAGCGAGCGTCCCATCGTCACCAGGACTGCCGATATGGGCCAGAAGATAACCACGACCAGGCGCGAGTAGGCTATGGTCCGCGTAAGATAAGTCGCCGCCATTATGATCAGTGAGCTCAGCAGTATCGAGCGGGTAACGCGAATGAGGTCATGGGCGAAACTGACGCGCCGCGGCTTGCTGTAGAGGCCGGAGTATACGAACGAGAATATGCAGAGCAGGTTCACGAAGATCATGAATCCCGCATAGGTCGCCACCGGGTAGATGGGCTTTTCGAACGTGGCGCGGAGTAAGTACCTTATATAGAAGGCCCCGAGAAAAGACGCGTTTATCATTACAAGGTCCATCACCAGCGTGACTATGAGCCACATGAGCCAGCGCTCGCGCTTCAGGGCGTAGGCCCCTGAGCCCCACTTGTCGTAATAGCGGAAAGTGCTCAAGAGATGCGCCATGAACTTGCGGTCGGGAAGCAGCCTCGCGCTCTCCCTCCGGTGATGGTGTTTCATCTCCGCGTCGGCGACATAGTATACCCTGTAACCGTGCTTACGCATGCGCGAGCACCAGTCCACGTCCTCAAGGTAGAGGAAGAAGCGCTCGTCCATGCCGCCGACCCGCTCGAAGGCCTCCTTCCTCACAATCATCGACGCGCCTATCACCCAGTCTACGGGCCGGTTGGTCTTGTGGTCCCAGTCGGCCATGAGATGATCCCTGACGGCCTTCGCGTTGGGGAAGAGCTTGCCCAGAAACGTGCGCCTCAAGAGCACAACGGGCAGCGTATAGAACGTGCGGCAGGACGGCTGCAGGGTGCCGTCCGGGTAGACGAGACGCGCCCCGGCTATGCCGGCGTCCCCGTGGCTGTCCATGAACGTCACCATGTTCTCCACGGAGCCCGCCCTCACTTCTATGTCCGGATTGAGAACCAGCACGTACGGTGTGTCCGAGGCTTCTATGCCCTGGTTCACGGCCCTGGCATAGCCCAGATTGGCCGAGTTCTTGATGAGCCGGACCTCTGGAAACTCGGTTTCCACCGAACTCACCGTGCCGTCCCCGGAGGCGTTGTCCACCACGGTAACCCGGGGGAGAAGGCCGGGGTAATGGTCCGAAATGGAGGCAAGGCAGGCGCGGAGGAAGTCCTTCGTATTGTATGAGACTATGACTATGGAGACCTTGTTCTGCATATTTTCCCGGAGCCCGGACCTAGAGGCGCCCCATAAGGCCCTTGAATCTCAGTACCCACACCTTGTAAATCGCCTCCCATATGATGCGCTTCGACATCTTGGACGTGCCGGAGTGCCGGTCCACGAAGACGATGGGCACCTCTTTTATCCTGAATCCCCTCCTCCATGCCCTGAAGTTCATCTCTATCTGGAAGCAGTAGCCGTCGGAAATTACTTCGTCGAGTTCGATGGCCTCCAGCACCTCACGGCGGAAGCACTTGAAGCCGCCGGTCGCGTCATGCACCGGCATCGCCGTAATCACGCGCGTGTATACATTTGCCATGTAGCTCAGGATAAGCCGCTCCATCGGCCAGTTGATTACGTTTACGCCCTTTATGTACCTCGACCCGATAACCAGGTCGTGGCTTCTGACCGCCTCGAGCATGTCGGGTATGTACCTGGGGTCATGCGAGAGGTCGGCGTCCATCTGCATTACGAGAGTCGCACCGGACTTGAGGGCGTATTTGAACCCGGCGATATAGGCGGTGCCCAGTCCCTGCTTGCCCTCGCGCTTAATGAGATGGAGCCTGGGATTGCCGGCTGCCGCCCTCTTGACGAGTTCGGCAGTCCCGTCGGGCGAGTTGTCGTCGACGACGACCACCTCGATATCCGGCCCGGCCCCAAGCACCCTCTCGAGGACGATTTCTATGTTCTGTTTCTCGTTGTATGTGGGTATGACAACGATGGTCCTACTCATCCCCGTCCCTTTTGCGTTTCATACGGAATCCTGCATAGAGACTTGCCGCAATGAAGACGCAGGCTCCGAGAAAGAATATCTTACCGAGTCTGTACCATGGCGAGCAATACTTCATTTCAATCATGTGCTCGCCCGGCTCCACATATACGGCCCTCATCGATATGTTACACCTTAAGAGGGGCACCTCGGTTCCGCCCATATAGGCCCTCCAGTATGGAAGGTAGTTCTCGCCGAAAAAGAGATACCCGGGGGCCGCGGCTTTCACAAGGACTTCCACCTTGTTGGGCTCGTGAGACGCAATCCGCACCTCCTCCCCGTCCGGCGGCGCCTCGGCGGACAGCCCCTCCCCCTGATGGAGAATCATGGTGCGGCCGGGATCGAACTGGGGGTCTTTGAGCATCTCCAGGGCCGCAGAGTCCGATTCGGCGACGACGGCCTCGTGGACGAGGAACGCCCGGGGCAGAACCTCCGTATTCCTGTAAAGACCTATGTCCCCGGCCTCCACCTCGCTTACGAAGGCGGGGATTGAGTACCTGCCCCGCAGCACGAGATACTTGACGTTGAGCATGTTCATTATGTTGGGATACTGCATGTTCTCGCCGCCCTTGCCGGTGAGGAACTCGTACCGGGCGATCCTGTTGTCGTAGAAACCGTTCGCCGTTTCCAGGCCGAAAATCGGCAGATAGTTGCGGTCGTAAAACTGGGACCCGATCCTCGGAAGCACCCTGAAGCGCGTGCCGTCGGCCGCCATGCGCTCGACCATCGGGTCGGGCCGCCGCCATTCCTCCATGCCGATGGTGCTTATGAAGGCCGTGGAATGCGGGAGGCTCGTGACGAGGACTCCCAGCCCGACAAGCGTCACGGCGAGCCATCCTCCGTACTTCCTGACCACGGGCGTCGCGAGGACGTAAAGGGCCATGCCGGCGAACACCAGCAGCGTCACGGCGCCCCAGTCCCAGGTCCTGGCCACGTTCTTGAAGGTTATGAGTTTCTCGCCGGCGAGATCACCATAGAAGGTGCTCGTCCAGAAGTTGAAGAAGGACTCCCGGAACAGCGTCATCAGTATGCCGCCGAGGGCCGCCAGAGCGAAGAGCGCGGTGGCGATATTCTTCCGCCTCCCCTCGGCACCTTCGCCGGTCAGGAAGGCCTCTATGAAATGCGCGGCCAGAACGGCCGCGGAACATGAGAACATGAACATGATCACGCTCACGGCCCGCAGGAACTTGGCCCCCGGAATGCCATAGAACACGAGCTTGAATACCGGGGTGTGTGCGCCAAGCGCGTAAAGCGGACAGAAGAAGAAGAGAAACAACCATGGCCAGAGCCTGCGTCTCCGGTAGAGAAGCAATATGCCGCCGATGGCGAGCAGAAGCACCAGCGGGCCGGGGGACTCGCAGTTGAGCTTGAATGGGTTTCTGCCCCAGTAGGTGTCTACGTCCGGGGCGTCGTAGCCGACAAAGGCCGGATACAATAGGGAGATTGTCTCCTCCGGGTGAAGCGACCAGCTCGACGCGTATTCGTAAGTCACGCCGCCGGTTCGCGGCGAGAAATTGGTCGTGTAGAAATACGTCGGCAGGAACTGGATGCTCGCCAGGGCCATGGCGACAACAACCGACATCGCAAGCAGGGCGACCCCTCTGGGCAGATTGCCCGCGCGCCACAGGCGGGGCACGTTGAAGAGGAAGTATGCCAGGAGCCCCCAGCTCGCGAAATAGGCCATCTGCGGATGCGAGGTAAGGAAGAGAAGCCCGACGGACCCTCCGAATAGAACCGCGTATATGAACTCTGCCCTTCCGAGGAAGCGCTCCAGCAGAGCCACGGTCAGTGGAAAGAGCGCGGTAACGAATATCTTGGCGTCATGGCCCGCATAGGTCAGGGACACCAAGTAGGGCGCGGTCATGTAGGCGATACCCGCGATAAGGGCGGACTTGCGGTTCAGCCCCAGCGTACGGATTAGGAAGTACATCGCGAGCCCGGCCAGCCAGATATGGAGGACGATCTTGGCTCCGAGCGCCCTGTGAAGCGGCATGATGAAGTAGAACAGCGTCGTGGGATAGAATAGATCTCCGTGCATGGCGTCCACGACCGGGATGCCGCCGATTATATAGCGGTCCCACAGGGGCAGTGTCCCATGGCTCTTCCAGTAGTCGGCGACGACCTGCCTCATCATGTATCCCATGGGTATCATGTCCGTGCCGTACAGCATGTCGTCCGAGAACACAAACTCGGCGAACATCCCCACCGCGATCGCGGCCAGGGTTAAGAGGAGTAAGGCCGTCCACCTCCGGTCCAGTCCCGCTCCGGCGCGGCCCTCTCGCCCCTTCCCGGGCTTCTGCGCCGGTTGGGTATGCCTTCCCTTCTGCTTGCGCTTCTTCATTCTCCACTCCTCGCGAATGCAAGTATTCCGATTGTCGCGAATTCGGCTATCGTCACCCACACCCTTGCCACGAGCGGTATGAGCGACGGGTACGGCTTCACAAACAGCGGCCCGAGCAGCATGCTGGACACTCCCTCGCGGACACCCAATCCCGCGGGAGTTACCACACTGAGAAGCCCCGCCGACCAGGAAACGGCGTTTATGCCCGAGAGCTGGCGTATGAGCGAGAACGTCCCGGCCGGGGCGGCAAGCGGGCTCGCCGGCCCGAGTTTGACAGAGGTAGCTATGAGAAAGAACCCGAGGCCGTAAACGCACCAGCATCCGGCATAGCAGGCAAGCAGCAGCAGCGCGTTACCGTAGGTCAACCGGAAGCCCGAAAGGTCGCGTCCCAGCTTGCGCAATATGGCCTTTATGAGCCTCGGATGTATGCCGATGAAAACCGCCGGCAGCAGAAGCAGCGCCAGCCAGTAGGGATAACGAAGTCCGCCGGCTCCGGCCACCGCGCCGATCGCGAATATGATAAGGGAGCTGCCCAGCACCAGCAGTATCTCAATCCCGAGCGCCACTGACGCCGTCGCCGGGGGCACACCCTCGCGCTCGCAAAGGTATATTCTCCCCAGCGCGAACCACACCTTACCTGGAATGTACCTTCCGGCCTGGGAGAGAAACCAGATCCTCATGCTCTTTAAGAAACCCACCCGGTAACCGAAACGCCCGAGCAGGTATTGCCACAGCCCGGCATAGGCCGGGAAGACGATCGCGAAGACCCCGAAGGCCAGGGCGACGCGCCAGCCGTCGACGCTCACCTCGTAGCGGCCGATGTCCTGAAGCCCGCCCACCAGGTTCCTTATTATGAAGAAGAGGATGACCGCGGCCACCGGCAGGCCTATGATCTTCTCCCACTTAGAGCGCAAGAGGCTTCCCTTCCTGATCGATTCGCTCCATCACTATGTCGGTTATCTTCCCGGCCGTGTGCCCGTCGCCGTAAGGGTTCTCCTCGATAACCATCTTGCGGTACTCCTTCTCCGAGTCCAAGAGCGCCGAGGCGGCGGCGACAATGTCCTCCCTTGCCGTGCCCACAACCCTGACGGCCCCGGCCTCGACCCCCTCGGGCCGCTCGGTGACCTCGCGCATCAGCAGCACCGGCTTGCCCAGCGACGGGGCCTCTTCCTGTATGCCGCCCGAGTCGGTGATTATGAAATGGCATGACTTCAGGAGTTTTACGAACTGCATATAGTCCAGCGGCTCGACGAGCAGTACTCTGTCGGCCCCCTTCAGATTCCGGTCGACCGACTCCCTCACATTGGGATTGGGATGCACCGGGAACACGACCAGCACGTCTTCATGGGCTGCCGCGATCTCGCGCAGGGCCTTCATCATATCGTCGAAGGGTTTTCCCCAGCTCTCCCGGCGGTGGGCCGTGATCGCGATTACCCGCCTGTTTTCGAAGTCGATGTCTCGAAGGGCGCGGTCGGTGAATTCGTAGTCCTTTCCGGCCACGTAGAGCAGCGCGTCGATGACCGGATTACCCACGACGAAGACGTCGCCCTCCGGAATCCCCTCCTCAAGCAGCAGATCGCGCGCCACCGCGGTCGGGGCGAAGTGAAGGTCGGATACCACCGTGGTGAGCCTGCGATTCACTTCCTCGGGGAAGGGGCTGTACTTGTTGAAGGTGCGGAGGCCTGCTTCGACATGCCCCACCGGTATCTTGAGATAATAGGCGCAGAGACCGCCCATGAAGGTGCTCGTCGTGTCCCCCTGAACGAGCACTATGTCCGGCCGCTCGGCCGCGAACACCTCCTCGAGCCTGCGCGCGAGCCTGGCCGTTACCTCGAACAGCGACTGGTTGGGTTTCATGATGTCGAGATCGTAATCCGGCTCGAGCGAGAACACCTCCAGCACGTCGTCGCACATCTGCCTGTGCTGCGCCGTGAGAACGAGCACCGGCTCGATGCCGTCGCGGCGCTTCATCTCCAGCGCGATAGGCGCCATTTTTATGGCCTCCGGCCTGGTTCCCACTATGATCGCCGCCTTAAGCACGCTGCCTCTCCCCGATGACCTTCATGTAAACCTCCATATGGACGTCCGCCATGCTCTGAATGCTCCAATTGGCCACCACTCTCTCCCTTGCCGCCCGGCCCAGCTTCAGCCGATCCGCATCGCGGGCCGCCTTCAATATAGCCTCGGCGGCCGCCTCGGGCGATCCGGACTCGAAAAGAAGGCCCACGCTTTCGTCTATTATTTCCGGGAGCCCGCCGACGCGCGAGGCGGCAACCGTCCTCTCGCAGGACATGGCCTCCAGTGCCGCTATCGAAGTCGCCTCAACCAGCGACGGTATTACGATGAGATCGGCGGAGGAGTATACATTGGGCATTTTGACGTTCTCCACCGAACCCATGAACTCGATCCTGTCCCTTACCCCGAGGCCTCTGGCAAGACTCTCGAGCTCCTGCCTCAGCGGGCCGTCGCCCGCGAGATACGCCCTGACCGGCATCTCCCGGGCGACCAGTGGAAGCGCCCGCACCAGGTATTCCACGCCGTTCTTGGTGACCAGGCGCCTGGGACATACTATCACGAAGACCCCTTCGGGCCTCTCGAGGCAGGGCTCGGAGGGCCGGAAGGTATCGGTGTCTATGCCGTTTACTATCGGCAGGGTATACGCACCCGGCAGCATATCCCGGACAACCCCGTCTATCTCCTCGCTGGTCGAGAGCAGCGCGCCAGCCTTCATGAGCAGCAGCCTCATCACGTGCCGCATCAGAGGGTTGCGCGCCAGCCTCAGGAAATGCGACGAGTGAACGGTGACGACAAGCGGGGAGCCCCGGAAGACCGCAGCGACGTCGCCGCCAAGCGCCGAGGCGAAAGTGTGGCAGTGGACTATGTCGCAGCCGCCGGCCAGGCGGACGATGTCAGGGGCCGAAGATAAGCTTCCCAGGGACCAGCCGATGAAGTGCTTGCCGAAGGAGGCCAGCCTGGTGACCTCTATGCCGTCCATGTTCTCCCGCCGGGGAGACGCGGGCTCGGTATGAGTCGTGACGACATGGACGCCGTGGCCCCTACGGACCAGCTCACGCGCCAGATAGTAGACGTGGCTTTCGATCCCGCCCACTCTCGGGGGGAAGTAAATACTGGGCATGAGGATTCTAAGCCTGTCGCTCACTTGCCGGCCCCTTGCTTGTCCACGTTGAGTTTTACCACCATGTTAAGCGGCTCGCCGGTAGCGTAAACGGTCTTAACGGAATCTATCATATCGAGAAGCACCGGTAAAACATATAACTCGGTCGTGCCCGTCGGCCCCCCGAAGTAGTCGATGATGATGTAGTCGGCTCTCCATTCGTCGAAGTAGTCCATCATCTCCTGGTGGTCCCGGGTGAAAGGGTAGGAAATCGTCTTGCGGTCCGAGAACAGGTTGAAGAAGAACGGCTTCCTGCAGACGAAGAGATCATCCGGGGCGGTATTATGGGAGCACCATATGGCGCATTGGATGTAGTTGGCCCAGAGCTGCGTATAGCCCCTCGGGCGCACCGCGTAAAGCGGCAGCGCATAGGCGTTGGTCAGAAGTACGGCTATGCATATCCCCGCGGCCGCCTTATGCGGGAGCCGGAACAGGGTAGAGAGCCGGTATATCCCCGCGACCGCGTATATCGCCACTAGCGGGGCGATAGGTATCATGAAGCGTTCGCTCATCCAGATGTCCGGCCAGATGAGATAGGCGAAAATATAAAGCAGGAGGTAGATGTTTATGAGCCCGGCCTTGCGCCGTAGGCTGTAACCGCCCAAGGCCGCCAGGAGCACCACCGCCAGGGAGATCAGGTCGCGTGCGATGGACACCTCCGTACCCGCCACCAGCACGTGATAGGACGGCAGGACGGTAAACCCGATGAGCTCGCCCGAGTACCCCAGCAGGTTCTCCTTCATGCGCACCAGGAGATCGACCAGGCCGATGTTGCCCTCATGAGGATGGTAGGGGTCTATCTTCAGGAGCACGCTCATGTACCGGCTGCCCTCCCCCGCGACCGCGTAGTTCCTGAGCGTCCAGGCAAGCGACGCCGCGACGAGGGCCGAGAGCACTATAACCGCGTATTTCTTTCTCGAGGTCGTGAAGTAGTATATCGCCACCGCGAGAACCAGGGTCCCCCCCACCGTCCTGAGATAATAGGCCCATATGCAGGCGACTACGACCAGTATGAGGTTGCGCCGCCCTTTCGGACCGTACATGACAAGACAGAGCACAATCAGGCCGGCCAGGGCGTAGGGCATCTCCGAGAGAACCGTATGGGAGTATCTGAGGAATGTCGTGGAAGAGGCGACCATGAGCGCCGCCACAATAGCCAGCGTATCACCCGAGAGGCGCCTTCCCAGGATGAAGGTGAACGCGACCGCGCCCATATACATGATCACGAGCAGCACCTTCAGGGACACAAAGCCGCCCCCGAACGCGCCGCTCCATATCGCGAGCATAAGCGGGAACCCGGGAGGGTACTTGGTTGCCGGGCGCACCTGCGGGTGGTTGATGTAGGAGAAGCCCTGTCCCGCCATAACGGCTCTCGAGATGATCACAAACTCGGCATTGTCACCGATCGTAGAGGGGTATTTGTCGAAGCCCAGAGAGGCGAAAGTCCCGGCCACGACGCAGAGAAGCACGACGGTCAGGATCAGCCGTAGGTGCGCGGGTTTCTTCCGTGCGGCGCCCTTAGGAGGTTCCGGCATTTCCCACCTCCCCCGTGTCTCCGTGGGAAAGCCTTGCCTTTACGCTGTATTCCTTGCGGCCCTCATGACCCATGCGGGCGATGAGCTCGGCCAGAAGACCTGTGGAGACAAGCTGGAAGCCGAGCAGCATGAGCAGGACACCGAGCATCAGGAGAGGGGTGCGGCCGCGTATGTTTCCGAAGCTTATCTTGAGGTACAGGAGGTAGCAGTTTATGACGAATCCCGCCAGCGTGAAACTCAGGCCTATGGAGCCGAAGAAGTGAAGCGGGCTACCGGTGTAACCCGTAATGAGTATCACGGTCAGGAGATCCAGCGACCCCTGTATGAAGCGCCCGATGCCGTACTTGGTCTTGCCATGCACCCTCGGGTGATGGGTTACGGCCTGCTCGCCGACCTTGAAACCCGCCTTGTGGGCGAAGACGGGCAGGAATCGATGGAGCTGGCCGTACACCTTTATATGGTCGGTGACCTCGCGCCGGTAAACCTTCAGGCCGCAGTTGATATCGTGCAGCTTGAGACCGGTCGCAGCGGCCACCATGCGGTTGAAGACCTTCGACGGAATGGTCTTGCCGATGGGATCGTTCCGCTTCTTCTTCCAGCCCGAAACCAGGTCATAGCCCTCCTCGAGCCTGGCGACGAGACCCGGGATTTCCCCGGGGTCGTCCTGGAGGTCGGCGTCCATGGTCACGATTATGTCGCCCGACGCCTCGTCAAAACCGACGCAGAGGGCGGCGCTCTTTCCATAGCGCCGCCGGAAGCTGATCGCCTTCACCCGGCCGTCGGCCTCGACGAACCCCCGGACAATATCAAGCGAAGCGTCATCGCTTCCGTCGTCGACGTATACGATCTCGTAGGGCCTTCCCATGCCGTCCAGCACGCTCGTCAGTTTGCTCTGGAGCTCCGGAAGCGAACCCTCTTCATTATATACGGGTACGACTATCGAGATCTCAGCCATGTCTTCTTCCTCTCTCCGCCGGCAGTTCGCCGCAAGAGCCGGCCGGGCCTCAATCATGTCAGTGCCCCGCACTTCCCTCGGTAAGGAGGGCCTCGAGTATGTCCTTGTAGACATGATAGGACAAAGCGCCCTCAGGGGCAATTTCAATTCCCCTGTGGAGCATATCCCGCGCCGCCTCTATCTCGCCCGACACCGAAATGCATATGGCCAGGCCGAACATGGCCTCGTATGAATCGGGGTGCTCCCCCAGGAAAGACTCGAACAACGGCTTCGCGCTCGCGATATCCCCCTTGCTCAGGAGACTCATGGCCCTCTCGAATTCGCTCGGGGCGTAAGAATCCGGGTAGCCCGGCCACGCCTCGTATCTTATGACCGTGGCCTCACGGCCGCACAATCCGTAACGGTCCACCGGCGCGTAGCCGGCCCTGAAGTCGGGATAGTTCGCCTCAAGGTACTCATACAACGTCGGGAATCGTATGAGGAAATGCGTTATGGGATATTGCTCGAAGTGTTTCCGGTCGTCCCGGCGTATGATTTCGCCGTAGGACGGCAGCGTTCTGAAATCCGTCTCCAGTGACAGCGTCGTCGCGCAGTCGCCCACAATGAAGGCGCCGGGGGACGTGACCCTCTCCAGGCTCTCGGCCATGTTGACTATGGAGTACGTCCGGCTGGCGCAGTAGCCGGCGAACTTGACCAGGTTGAGCACTACAAGCGCCGCTATCGCCATTACGGCCAGATTCTTGCGCGCCCCGCGCCGGAATCTTAGGGAGGCCCGGCGCAGATTGCGTCCGGCGAGCAGCAGTATCCCCGCCGCCACCCCGCCCGTAAGCAGAAGCTGCTTTGCTATGGAGAGGTCGTACCGGGCGAGAGACTGCTGTGCTGCAGTCAGCGTTCCGCCGAGATTCGGCTGCAGTATCTTGAAGATGACGTCGTGCTGCACGTGAATCAGAACCCAGACTAAATATATGAAGAAGACCGGAACAAACCACCTGGGCTTGTTTTGATGCAGAAGCGGGTCGCCGTTTATGAGCCTCACAACCAGTGAAGTCACCAGGAATCCCATGCTGGGAATCAGCGGTATGAAGTACCTCAAGGGACGGTAACTCAAGAAACTGAGAGCCGTGACGAACACCAGGAACCACAAGGCCGACAGCATCTCCCAATCCCTGAGCGACCGGTTGCCCCTCGCGAATCCGGATATTACCGGCATCAGGCCCAGCGCGGCCAGTATCGCCATCACCGGCACCCGGCGGAAGAACATGTCGATGCCGCTCCCTACGTGGAAGAACTGCCTTATCCTGGTTCCGACGACCGCTGCGGCCGACGCGCCCGTGTATTCGGCGGTTTGAGTGTTGAGTATATTCGACCTGAAGTACTTCGAGACCGCCGCGGGGTCCACCGAATAGACGCCCGCCAACCAGACTGCGAACGCCACCCCGAGCCCGAGCAGGAACAGAGCCCCGAGCCGGTAAGGTTTCAGGTCGGCATCGTCTCTGGTTCTTGCCGCGAAGAAAAGGTAGACGAGGACAACGGCCGCGAAATGGAGGGCGTGAAGCTTCACCATAAACGCGGCTGCCCCCACCAGTACGCCCGCCGCGACGAACCCGGGTGCTTTGCGCCTCAACAGGGCTACAAAGGCCGCCACGAGGAGGAATATCTGGAGCGATTCAAGCAGGGGCGTCCTGGAATAGATGACATATGCATACGGCACGGCGAATACCGCGAGGGCTACGAGAGCAGCGACCTTCCCGGCCGACTTCCGCATGAAATACCAGACAAGAGCCAGCGTGCCGAGCGCCGGGAGGACCCCGGTCAGGTTCGCCTGGGCCAGGCCTATTCCTCCCACGCGGTATATGATGTAGGCCAGGACATTCGATATCGGATAGAACAGCAGCACCGGCGAGACTCTGTCGGCCATCCACTCGCCGTACATAATTCTGTTGCGCGCACCGTCAATGGCGCGGGCGCCGTCGGTGAACAGCGCCTGGCTCCACGATAGGTCGAGAGGCGGGTCCGCAGCGAGATAAATGGCCCTGACAAGGACAGCGACAAGAGCGATCAGAACGAGCGCGATTTCCAGATGCCTCGCGTCTTCCTCAATAAGCGGCCTGGGCCTTCTCTCCGCCTCTTCGCCGGGGCTGACCCCTCCACCCGGCTTTTTCCCGTCCGGCCCGTGGTCGTCCCTGGGATGTTTCTTGTGATGCTTATGACGTTTGCGTTTCAATCTCCCTCCGCTTTTCCCGAAAGCAGGGCCACCTGTTGCGCGAGCTCTTTAACCTCTTCGGTCAGCCCCGAAATCCGCGTGGTCATCCACAGCGATATGAACGTGAGAAATATGAGTCCGCTGAAGAACAGGGTCGAGACCGGGAACTTGGCCCCGATGAGTTCGGTGATCCAGATCAGCGGTCTAACCCATATTCCGAGGACGAAAATCGCGAGGCCCGCGAGGATCCAGACCACCGAGTCGGTTTCCCTGAGCTTCCGGTTTCTCACGAGGAAAACGACATAGGCGACGAAGAGCACACTTACGATCAACGAGAGTATCCTTACCTGCAGGTTCATTCTGCGTCCTCCTCCCTGTGAGGGCCCGGGATTCTGAGCAGTGTCACAAGTATCGCAAGAGGCATTTTTACTGCGTACCTGAGCGAAGAGTTCAGGCCCGATATCATCGAACGGCCCGCGACACGCTGGTGCATCTCAACGGGCACCTCGCCCACCTTGAAGCCGTGCCGCGAAATCCAGATTATGGTGTCCGCGTCGGGGTGATCCACAGGGTAATTCGTGGTGGCGAAAAGCGAGAAGACCCCCCTCCTGAGGGCCTGGAAGCCCGAGCTCGTATCGGTTATGTGCTGCCCTGTAATGATTGAAGTTATGGCGCTGAACACCTTCATGCCCGCGTACCTTACGGGCGGGATGTCGTAGTGAACTTCACCCCTGAATCGCGAGCCAATCACGAAATCGAATTCCCTCGTGGCTTCCACGAGGTCGGCGATATATCGGGGGTCGTGCTGTCCGTCCGCATCGAGCAGAACAACAACGTCGTAATCCCTTCCGTAGGCGTATTTGAATCCGGCGTGCACCGCACCCCCGTAACCCAGCGGAATGGGAGCCCTCAGCACCCTGGCGCCCGCGCCTCTGGCGATCTCACCCGTCGCGTCCTCCGAGGCGTCGTCTATGACGACTATGTCGTAGCCCGGATAGAGCCGCGACGTCTCTTCAAGAACCGGGCCGATGCATGCCTCCTCGTTCCTCGCCGGCATCACTATCACCACCTTGGGCGAAAAACCTTCTCGAGCCACTCGCGGTCACTCCCTCTCCCGGCCGGGTTTCCGGTATAAGAGCCTCGAAATGAGAGCCAGGGCGATTATCGAAAGCGCTATTACGAGCCTCAGCGAAATAAGATAAGGCACTATCTGTTCCTTTCCAACCCCAATCTCGTATAGCAGGCCCGACCATGACCAGTCCGCTATTCCCAGCCCTCCGGGTGTCAGGGCGAACAGCGCGGCGAACTGGGCGCTGGGCACGAAGGCGGCGATGTCTTCGAAGCTCAGCGCGATGCCTATCGCGACCGCCATGGAATAGTACCTCAGGGCCATGAACATGAGCTTGGCGCCGCTTATCAGAAAGAGACCGGGCGCGATATGGGCAAGGTCGGCCGAATCCATCCAGTCCACGTTCGACTCGCCTCCCACCCTCTTCCCCACCCATGGAATCCTGCAGACCAGCCTGAAAAGAAGATTGAAGAAGCCCTGCAGCGCCCGCATGCTCTGGCGGCCCAGGAGAAGGAAACACAGGAAGCCCGCAGCGAAAGCGGCCGCATACAGCATCATGCAGAGCCGCGCGGATATGCCCCCGGCGATAAAGAGCACCGACGGCGCCAGGAAAATGGTGGTTACCATGATGTCGAAAGCCCTATCAAGATAGACCGAGTAAGAGGCCTTCTTGACCGGGACCGAGTGGTCCATCTTGAGCGACATCGTCCTGACACCCAGATCACTCACGTCCATCGGGATTACGAGACCGATCGCCCTGCCGATCATGAAGTAATGAAGAAGCGAGCCGAAATGCGCCGCCCCCGTCTCGCCCATCGCCTTCAGCGAAAACCACCATTTCAGCGCCGCGCAGACGGCGACGCCCAGGGTTCCCGCCGCGCAGACGGCCACCCAGTAGAGGTCGAGTTCGAGGATGCGGTGGAGGTCATGCCTTCCCCAGTATATCAGGGCTGCCATCAGCACGGCGGCGATCGCCCACAGCACCCGCCTGCCTGCGAAATCTCTCATCAGGAGATATATCCCAGGCCTTTAAGCCTGTCCCTTATACTCTCGTCCTCGGTGGCGTCCCTGTCGCGGTCGCCTTCGTCATAGAGGTCTCTCATCCTGGCGAACTCGGGCGGCCTGGACTTAAGGGCGCTCTCTTCGAGAACGTCTTTCCTTAAGCGGCCGTCGATGCCTTCGGGCACGGGCAGACCCATAAGATAGAGCATCAACGGAGCGAGGTCGAGTACGGTCAAGCCGGTGACCTCAAATCCCTTTCTTACCGCCGGGCCGCTTGCCACGAATATGCCTTCCATCCGGTGCTGGGCAGAGATGGCGTCCGAGACTTCTTCGATAAGCCTGCTTGATGAGAATTCGAAGTCGCCGAACACCCCCACCGTGGGAACATACGGCAGGAAGTACAGGTCGGGAGCTTCGCCGAGGAACTTCCCGCTGTAAATGTCTTCTCGCTTTATCACTTCGCTGATGAGGGGCCTGTCGGTTCTAGGGTCCTTGAAGGAGCGCAGCAGCGCGGCAAGCTCATCACGCGTCTTCTCATAATCATCGGGCTCGACTGATCCCCTGGGCTCCCTGCCCTTGAGGTTGACGAAGAGCCCCCCGTAAACCCCGCCGCTCAACGCATAGGCTCTTGTGTTCTCCCAGTCGACATCGGAGAAGGAAAAGAAGAACTTCCTCAGGAGATCATACCCGCCCGAGGTCCACCGGAGGCCCATCTTCACCCTGCCGAGGCGCAGCCTGGAGACAAGGCGATAGACGTTCATGGGTGTGAGGCCGGCCCTGAACAGCCTGTACTTGAGCCTCGAGGCCAGCCCGTCCTTGACCTTCATGGCCCCCTGCTGGATCAGGTAGTTATTGGCGTGAATGAAGCGGTACAGCGGGCCGGCGCCGTGGTCGGAGACCAGCATCACCGAGTCGTTCTCGTCCAGCCCGTCCACGACCTCCCCGATTATGGAATCCAGCCGGCGGTAAATGCCCGTGACCTCGTCGGCGAAGCGGCCGGCCTCCCCGGGATCGTGACGGGGATGCTTCTCGTCCATGACGTGCCAGAGCGCATGCTGGAGGAAATCCGTCTCGCTGAAGACCTCCATGGCGAATTTCCAATCGGCGCGGCCGAGAAGTTCCCTGAGCACGACGCGCTTATTCTCCAGCACTTCCCGCAGTTCCGCGAGGAAGTCGCCGGCCCTGCCGGCCGAGTAGACCTTGCGCGGGACTATGCTGTAGGACGGGGCCAGCGACTCGATCTCGCCGGCCAGCTCAGTGGGGTAAGTGTACCGCTTGCTCCCCAGGGGCGTCAGCAGCCCCGTTACAAGGTAGCCGTTAACCTGTCGCGGCGGATAGGTCATCGGCACATTGACGACGACAACCCTGCCGCCGAACCTGCCGACGATGTCCCATACGGTCGGGGCCCTCAGCGACGCCCCGTTCAGGAAAGCCAGGTTGTAGGACTCCTCGGCCCTGACGATGATATCGAAAATGCCGTGATTGCTCGGGTCCAGCCCCGTCACTATGCTCGACCAGGCGGGTCCCGTCCCGGGCGGGATAACCGTGCGCATCCTTCCCCAGGCTCCCCCGTCCATCAGCTTCTTGATGGCTGGAAGCTCGCCCTTCTCGGCCAGCGGGAGCAGGACATCGAATGTGGCGCCGTCCAGTCCCAGCACCACAAGCCGATTTCCTTCGGCGCTCACTGGGTGCCCTCATTGAGTTCCTGTTCCATCTGCCTGAGCAGTCTGGCGGCAGCCTGATCCTTCGGGTGCAGGGAGAGCCACTTACTTACCACACCCATGGCTTCCTCCGGCCTGCCGCGTTCCTGGTAGAAAGACGTGAGCAGCGAATAACCGTCCGCGAAATCGGGGAAGGCGTTGATCAGTCTTATCAGGATCTCCTCCGACTTGTTGTCGAGGCCCTGCTTGCGGTAAACGCGGAAGAGCTGTATGTAGACGTTCTGAGATCCCGGGTCCTTTGCTATATAGGTGTTTGCGAGGCTCTCCGCCTTGGCGATATCGCCGGCGAAGCCGTAGGTGACAATGGCCAGGTCCCTGTAGCCGGCGTAATCGGGGGAGATCATGCCAGCCATCTCGAGCTCTCTCAGCGCATGGTCATACTCGGCGTTCTCGAGGTAATGAATGCAGAGTCTGAGATGGGCGGCGGCGTAGTTCGTGATGAGCCGCTGCGTGTTTACGTCTTTGTACACCTTGTCGTTGTAAACATAGGTCGGCAGCGTGTCCATGGGCTCGATGTCGCCGCGGATCTCCGTGTTGGCAAGGTCCGGAGGGGGTACGATCCCGTCGGCGTCGGCGGGTATCAGAAGACCGCGATAGGAATAGAGGTTGTAGAGGTTGTGCAGCGTCCGCTCCACGTCCATAAGCCTGCTCCCCTGGTCGGTGACCATGCGGAAGGCGAGGCCCTCGAGGAGCAGATTCCTCTCATATCCCATGTAGTCGGCCACAGTAACTGCGAAGTAAACGGGCTTCCTCTGGTTATTGGCCTCTATGATCTCTCTGGAGGCGATGTCTTTGACGAGCACGATCTTCCCGGTCTCCGCGTCCCTGTAAGGCTGGAGGCTCCCTATGGTCTGATCCGAGAAGCGCATGGGAACCTTGGGCTCGAGATGTTTGAGCTGCCAGATGTACCACGGCGTATTGAGAAGACTCAGGTTCAGAACGCGGACGTCCTTCCTGTAGCCTTTCACCTCCTGCATGAACCAGAGGGGAAAAGTGTCATTGTCGCCGTTCGTGAAAATCATGCCCTCCCGGTCCACGGTCGAAAGCAGGTTGTAGGCGTAGTCGTAGGCGTTGTAATCTCCGCTCCTGTCGTGGGAATCGAAGTTCACCGCTATGGTCGAGATGACCAGGGCCACCAGCACCCCCATGCCCACATAAGTCAACCGGTCCGACTCCAGCCACGCGCGGATCTTGTCTATCAGGAAGGCGTAAGCCACGCCTATCCAGATACAGAAGAAGAAGAAACCGTGGGAGTAGAAGTAGTCCCTCTCCCTCACCTCATGGTCCGTGAAGTTCATATAGACGATAAGGCCGAGACTCATTATCAAAAACAGCGTGCCGACGAGCACAAAAGTCCTTCTGTGCTTCAGGAAGTGGACGAACGCGCCCAGCCCGCCCAGCGCTACCAGCAGGGCGCCCCACGTCATGCCCCCGAAAGTCCATTGCTCTTTGAAATAGCGCCAGAACATCCCGAACTGGAAGGACCAGGGCGCCTGCCTGAGGAAGGGATTCATGGGTTTGTACTGCTTCCTAAGCAGGCAGTTCTTGAACGCGATCCAGCGTTCGGGATTGGCCTCATCGATGGCGGGATTGAGCGACGAACGAATCGGCAGAAAGAGGTGGTTGCTCAGCCCCAGCAGCCCCACGAAGACAACCAGCGTGATGAACTTGACGTCCAGGAAGATGCGGTGGTCTATGAGAAGGGCGAACAGTATGAAGGCCGGCAGCACGAGCACGGTGCCGAGATGAAGACCCACGCTGAGCGCCAGCAGGTAACAGATGAGCAACAGGTAGTTTCTGCTCCCCGGTTGGCGGTAGGTCTCGCTCCACTTGAACATGAGCCACACCGTGAATGCCATTATGAAGGCCGCAGGCGAATACACCTCCGCTTCTATGGAGTTTGTCCAGTAGCTCCCCGCGAATCCGGCGGCGATGGCGGCGCAGGCGGCCGAGACATATATAGTCGCCTTCTCCAGCACCGTCTCGGGCTTTCCCCTCCAGAGCACCAGTATCTTGACGGTGATGAGATAGAGCAGCATACATGCCAGGGCCCCCGTAAGGGCCGACATGAAGTTGACCATCAGGGCGGATTCCACGCCGGGGAACATGGCGAAGAGGCGGCCCAGTATTACATAGAAAGGGGTACCGGGAGGATGCGGAACGCCGAGTATGTGAGAAGTGGCTATGAACTCCCCGCTGTCCCAGAAGGACACCGTAGGGGAAATGGTGATGAGATAGACTATCAGTATGAGAAGGAACACGGCCGCAGCCATATAAGCGTTCAGCCTGTCCGATTTAATCACCATTTGCATCAGCCAGCCTCCCGTCTGTCAGATCCCGGTCGACGCGATAGGGCGCAAAGCCCCGTCTCAGGTATATCACACCTCCGATGAGGCTTACAAGCACTCCCACTATTCCCGCGAGCAGCTCCATCGAGAAGGCCTGCTCCCGGGTAAGCCCCTTAACGACCCCGCAGAAGAGAACGACGCCCAGCCCCTCTCTTATGCCGAGTCCCCCTATGGATATGGGCAGTGCAATGAAAATAGCAATTACGGGGATGAAAAGAAAGAAGTAGATTGGCGGGATTTCCAGCCCCAGCGCAAGGGACACCTCGTAATGGACGAGCACCCTCAGAACCTGGACGACCATGGCTATTCCGAGCGCGCCCATGAGGGCTCCCATGTTGTTCCTGTACTGGTAAAACGACTCGTATATGCTCCTTGCGCGCTCGCGTGTCCCCCCTATGAACAGGGGCCTCAGGAGCCTGGCCATATTGCGCGCGAGACCGCGGTTCATGAGAACCAGAAAGGCGAATACCAGCAGCATGACGAAAGCCAGCACCATCAGTATGCTCGTCGTGCCGAAACCGTTCTCAGGGCCCAGCGTCCCCCTGGACGAGGCGATATAGACCCCCGCGGGCATGGCGAGCAGGCCTAGCCCGACGAGGCCGAGCATCCTGTCGGTGACCGTGGCGGCTATGGTCTCGTCGGACTTGCCCGAATCCTTGTAGACGTCATAGACCCTCACGACGTCACCGCCGATATTGGACGGCAGGATTACATTGAAGAAAGCCCCGACATAATAGAATGATACGGCTTTGCCCAGCGATAGTCGTATGTCCTGCACCGCCAGCAGCTTTCTCCACTGAACGCTGCCCAGGACAAGCGAGGCGGCAAAGGTGATGAGCGCGAGCCCGAAGTAGTCGGCCCGCACAGAGCCCAGTGTTTCGGCGGTCCGGGCCAGATCCATCCTGACCAGAAGCACCGCGATAAGGGCAAGGCTCACGCATATGCGGAAGTACCTCTTCCGCACCACTCTGCTCAGGCTCTGAAGCAGCCCTTTCACGTCCAGTATGAGCCTCCGTCAAATGGCGCCCGGCGTCGAAGCCCTTCGCCGGCTATTGCCCGATGAGCTCCTCGATTTCGCCTACTATGGCCCTGGCGGATTCTTCCCAGTCGAATCTCTGCGACCATTCCACGGCCTTCTCGCTCATGCTGCGGCGAAGCACATCGTCCTCAAGCACCTCCAGCATCTTCCCGGCCAGCGCTTCGATATCGCCGTGAGGCACCAGGAAGCCCGTTTCACCATCTACCACGGCGTCCCGAAGTCCGGGGACATTGCTCGCCACCACCGGCGTGCCGCAGGCGTTCGACTCGATCACGGTGACGCCCCATCCTTCCTTGCTGGATGGATTCGCAACCACATGCACCTTCTGAAGCATGTCCACCTTTTCCTTCTCGCCCACGTGGCCGATGAAGTCCGTCCGCCCGGCGATGCCTATCGAGGCCGCGGTCTCGACGAGTGCGTCGAGGTGGTCCCCCGAGCCCGCCACCACCAGCTTCGCTTCCGGGAGCTTCTCGAACACGATGGCGCATGCTTCCAGCAGATGTTCGATGCACTTGTATTTCTTGATGCGCCCGACATAGCCGATCGTGGGCTCGCCTGACTTGGCCCCGAAGTCGGGCCTGTAGACTTCATGGTCCACCGCGTTGTGGACTATGCCTATATTCTTCGCGTCAAGCCCCCTCTTCACGAATTCATCCCTCGTACTCTGAGACACGACAACGAATCTGGTGTTCCGGTAAAAGACCGGTATGAGCCACTCGCTCAAATAGACATAGGTCGCAAGAGGGAAAAAGGTCTCGAGGAATATGGTCTCCGCGAACAGATGATGCGCCAGGGCCAGCACCGGCTTTCTGACGTAGACCGGCGTGTAGAACGGTATTTTGTTTATGTCGTCCACCACCACGTCGAAGTCGCGTTCTTTCATCAAGGCGCCCAGTGCCCCCGGGACATGGAAATTGAAGCCGAATTTGCCGCCGCGGCGGACAACCCTGATCCCGTCGACGGTTTCCTCCGGAACCGAACCGTCGAAGCCCGACGCGAGCAGCGTGACCCGATGGCCCATGCCGGCTATGCGCTTGAAGATTTCGTGAAGGTGGACCTCCGCCCCGCCGGCCTCGGGGTTCCTGATGTCTCTCCAGTTGACGACAAGGATATTGAGCATTCCTACTCGCCCCATGAAAGGCGGTTCGCCAGCACAGGCGGGAGACCTGCGTCCAGTATGCGCTTCTTGGCGGCGTCGATGTCGTACTCGACTCTCTCTATGTGGAGGTCCCCACTCTCGAGATTGCAGAGGCAGAGACATGCCCGCGGGTCGTGGTCCCGAGGCTGCCCCACGCTTCCCACGTTAACGATGTACCTCCGGCCGCGCTCGATCCTCATGGCGTCGGTCCTGGTGACGATTGTCTCGGAGTCCTTGAGCTCGAAGATCACGGGCTGGTGGGAATGCCCTATGAAGCACAGCGTCTCTTCAAAATGCTCGAACTCGGCGAGCGCGTGGTTCGGGGAAAGTATGTAGTGCCAGCTCTCCGGCTCGAACGGCGTGGCGTGCACGGCCCTCATATCGGCGCCCTCCACGTGGCTCAGGGGCAGGTTTTTGAGAAAATCCCTGTTCGCCGCCGTGAGCGCCTCGGAAGTCCAGTCAATGGCCTCCCGGGCGATGGGGTTAAAGAGCCGTGTATCGGTCAGATTGACCGCACCGAAATCGTGATTCCCCGCGATCATGATCCCGGTCAAATCCCTGAGCGCTTCTATGCACTCGTTGGGCGCGGCCCCATAGCCTACGGCGTCGCCCAGGAACATGACCTCGTCGGGGGCGATTTCCTCTATCTTCTTCTTGACCGCGAGCAGAGCCTCCAGGTTGCCATGCACGTCAGAGATTATTACGCAGTTCACTCTTCATCCTTGCTATCTTGTCCAGCAATCCGTTCACGAAACGGCCGGACGACTCCGTAGAGAACCTCTTGGCTATCTCTATTGCCTCGTTCATAGTCACTTTGTCAGGAATGTCGTCAAAAAGCAATATCTCAACCGCCCCCACCCTCAAAATGTTTCTGTCTATCGCCGCCATCCTCGACAGGCCCCAGTTCTCGGCGACACGCTCGATGACGCGGTCAACCGCGTCCCTGTTGGCCAGCGTCTCATCGGCCAGGCGAACGGCGAAGTCCTTTACCTCCCCCGAGCGGCTGCACTTCCTGGCCACCTGCTGGCGAACTTCATCCTCGGTGAGGCCGCCCACCTCCATCTGGTACAGGGCCTTGACCACCACTCCCCGGGCCGTGCGCTTGAGCGAGGCTGTCGACTGGCGCTTGCTCACCTGCGGCTTCCGCCCTTGAACTTGCCGGCCAGGTCCGCCATTTCAAGCGCGGAGATGGCGGCGTCCCAGCCCTTGTTTCCGCCCTTTCCGCCTGAACGCTCCAGGGCCTGGTCCATCGAATCGGCTGTGATCACCCCGAAGATGACGGGCACATCATGTTGCTCCGACGCCCTGGCAACCCCCTTCGAAACCTCCGCGGCGATGAAATCGAAATGCGGCGTCGCTCCTCGAATCAGCGCCCCCAGCGCGATAACGGCATCATACCGGCCGGCGGCCAGTTTCCTCGCGGCGAACGGTATTTCGAATGAGCCGGGCACCCAGGCTACATCGATGGCCTTGTCGTCCGTGTTATGGCGCTTAAGGCAATCGAGCGCCCCGTCGAGCAGCCGCGCCGAAACCGCCTCATTGAACCTGCTCACTACTATGCCGAAACGTTTCTTCCTCCCGTCGAGTAGACCCTCCATGACTCTAGGCATTCTCAACCTCCTCTCTGTCCGTATCGCAGAAACCCTGTAGAATATGTCCGAGCTTGGCTCTTTTGGTGGACAGGTATCTCACGTTGTCCGGATTGGGCGCCACCTCTATGGGAACGCGCTCTACGACCTCAAGACCGAAGGCCTCAAGGCCGACTATTTTCCTCGGGTTATTGGTCAGGAGTCTTATCCTGTTGAGCCCGAGGTCGGCTAGAATCTGGGCGCCGATGCCGTAGTCGCGCGGGTCCGCCGCAAAACCCAATTCCTCATTGGCCTCCACGGTGTCCCTGCCCTGATCCTGCAGGGCATAGGCTTTTATCTTGCTCGCCAGCCCGATGCCGCGCCCTTCCTGCCTCATGTAGAGAAAGACGCCCTCGCCCTCTTCCTCGATTATCTCGAGGGCTCTCGCAAGCTGCTCGCCGCAATCGCAGCGCCTCGAACCGAAAATGTCTCCCGTCAGGCACTGGGAGTGGACCCTGACCAGGGGCTCCACCATGCCCGACGGATCGCCCTTAACAAGCGCGATATGGTGGTCACCGGTGAGCACGCTTTCGTAGAGGTATAGGTCGAAATCGCCGAATCGGCTCGGAAGGCAGGTCTTCACCTTCATCCTGACAAGCTTCTCCCGCTCGTACCTGTGCTGTATGAGATCGGCGATAGTGATTATCCTCATGTCGTATTCCTCTGCCAGCTCCATGAGCCTGGGCACCCGGGCCATCGTGCCGTCCTCGTCCATGATCTCGCAGAGTATGCCGGCCGGGAAGAGCCCGGCCAGCCGGGCCAGGTCCACCGTAGCCTCAGTGTGCCCGGCCCTGCGCAGTACGCCCCCGTCCATGGCCCGCAGCGGAAAGACATGCCCCGGTCGCGCGAAATCCTCGGCGGTGGCGTCCGGGGAGACGATCAGTTTGATGGTCTCCGCCCTGTCATGCGCCGAGCTCCCCGTAGTAGTCACGTTCTTGCCGTCTATGGATACGGTAAACGGCGTCCCGTGCTTGGCCGTATTGTCGCTTACCATGTCGCCGAGTTGGAGCTCATCCAGGCGGCTCCCGACGACGGGCACGCATATCAGGCCCCGCCCGTATTTCGCCATGAAGTTTATGTCTTCTGCCGTGACTTTCTCCGCGGCCATTATGAAGTCGCCTTCATTCTCCCGGTCCTCGTCATCGGCGACGATGACCATTTTGCCTTTCCGGATGTCCTCAATGGCATCCTCTATCTTGTCGAACCCTTTCACGCCATTCTACCTCCCGGCATATCGCCCCTACGGCGAAATATACTTGGCCAGCTGGTCGGCCTCGACATTGACAATCGTGCCTACCCGCCAGTTTCTTATGATCGTATTCTCGATGGTAAACGGAATGACCGTCACCTCGACGACATCTCCACTCACGGCTTTCACCGTGAGGCTCACGCCGTCAAGCGAGACCGAGCCCTTGGTCTTAACATAGCGCTCCAGGCCGTCCTTGACCTGCACCGCGAAGTCCAGGTTCCCGGAGCCGACGACTCTCCGCCGGCGGATCGTGCCCGTCGAGTCTATGTGACCCGAAACCAGGTGCCCGCCTATCCGGTCACCCAGACGAAGAGCGAGCTCCAGGTTGACTTCCGAGCCCGGGCGGAGGTGGCCGAGATTGGTTCTGGAGAGAGTCTCGGTGACGGCGTCAAAAGAGAACTCCCCCTCCCGCCGGGCCGTTACGGTCTGGCAGACGCCGTTCACGGAAACGCTGTCCCCCACCGCCATCTCGCTCGATACCCCGGCTGCGGTCACGGTGAGCGTCACGTACCCACCTGTCCTCGCCACGGACTTGACTCTGCCAATTTCTGCCACGATACCAGTGAACAAATCTACCTCGCCTTTCCAGACACTCTCCTCGCCCTCCGCCCGGGATAGAGAGTGATTGCGACGTCGCGCGATATCCGCGACACCTCGTCGACTTCGAACCGGATACCACCGACATCTCTTGTGCCCACGTCAAGGAACGAGCTCAGCGTGCCCTCACCTCCCATTATGTTCGGAGCCACGAAAATCACCAGCTTGTCCGCAAGGCCCTCACGCACGAATGACGTGAAGACGCGGGCGCCCCCCTCCACGATGAGGTCCTGCACGCCCAGGCGGCCCAGGTGCTCGAGCACGCGGTCGATGCGCACCGCACGCGATGAATCGGACCCAATCTTTACACCTATAACATTATATTTTTCAAGCTGTTGTAAGCGTTTCTTCCTATCATGGTTGAAGTACACAATAGTCCTGGTGCTCGCGGCGGTTCTGACCAGCCTGGAGTCCAGTGGTATGCTGAGGCCTGTGTCCAGCACGCATCTTATGTAGCGGCCCCCGGTCCCGGCAGCCGGGAGAAGCGTGGGGTCGTCGCGTAGCACCGTGCCCACACCGACCAGAATCGCCTGGCTCCTCTTCCTCATCTCTTTGACCTCGGCGCGGGAAGCCGCCGAGGTGATCCACTTGGAGTCGCCGCCCGCGTTGGCTATTCTGCCGTCCAGGGTCTCCGCCACCTTTACGGTGACGAAGGGTCTGCCCGTCTTCATGACCTTCATGTAGGACTCGTTGAGTTTCCTCGCGGCCCGGCCCATGAGCCCCGTGCGGACCTCTATGCCGGCCCGCCTCAGGATCCTGACGCCCTTCCCGCGAACAAGAGGATTCGGGTCAAGCGTCGCCACGTAAACGCGCCTGATGCCCCTCTCGAGTATGGCGTCCGTGCACGGCGGGGTCCGCCCATAATGGCAGCAGGGCTCCAGCGTGACGAAGAGATCGCCGCCCCTGGCGCGCTTCCCCGCCTGCCTGAGGGCGACTACCTCTGCGTGAGGCGCGCCCCAGCGCCGGTGATAACCCCGCCCGATCACGCGGTTGCCCTTCACGACGACCGCGCCCACAGCCGGATTGGGGTATGTCAGGCCCCGCGCCTTTTCAGCCAGCCGCAGCGCCTCGGCCATCAGCGCCTCTTCCCGGGCTTTCGCCATATCGCACCCTCAAAAACAAAAACCCGAAGCACGCCTTCGGGTCAAACAAGCACAATATCAAAACCTTCTCTCATCCGGACTCTACCGTCGGCTCCGGATTTCCACCGGATCTGCGGCTTACGCCGCTCGCGGGCTTTTACCGCCGGTGGGGAATCTCACCCCGCCCCGAAGGCTCTTATTTCCTTCGAATGGAATTTAGCAAAAACCGGGACCCCGGTCAAGCTCATTGGGGTCAGGTCTTGAAATGCACATTCAACTCACCCGGGGCTCATCCCCTCCAACCGCCGACTCCAAACGCCGACTCCAACCGCCGACTCAATCCCCCACTCCGTCCGCCTCGATCCCCATGAGCGCATCGACGAAGGGCCCGGGCTCGAAATCGGCCAGATCCTCCGGCTTCTCTCCCGTCCCGACATAGAGGATGGGGATATTGTGCTCCTTGGCGATGGCGACCACTATGCCGCCCTTGGCAGTGCCGTCTATCTTGGCCATGACAATACCGGTGACCCCGCAGGCTTCCGCGAAAGAGCCCGCCTGCGATAGCGCGTTCTGTCCCGTCGTCGCGTCCAGCACCAGGAGCACCTCATGTGGCGCTCCGTCCACGACCTTACCTACCACGCGCACGATCTTCTGAACTTCTGCCATGAGGTTGCGCTTGGTCTGCAGCCTGCCGGCCGTGTCTATGATGAGCACGTCGACTCCCCGGGCCCTGGCCGCCTCGCATGCGTCATAGGCCACCGAGGCCGCATCCGCACCCGGCTTGTGCTTAACCACATTGACGCCCAGCCTGCCGGCCCATACCTCGAGCTGTTCTATCGCCGCCGCCCTGAAGGTATCGGCCGCGGCCAGCAGTACCGACTTGCCCTCGGCCCCGTACCTGTGCGCGAGCTTTGCGATTGTAGTGGTCTTGCCGGTGCCGTTGACACCGACCATCATGATGACATGAGGCTTGCGGGTGATATGGATATCCGGTCTGGGTACCGCCGTGAGAACGCTGATGAGCTCCTGGCGGATCGCCGACCTCACGAGGTCCGCGGTCAGGCTCTCCCCGGACTCCCTGACGCCGTCGACAATACCGGTCGCCGTCCTGACGCCGAGGTCGGCGCCAATAAGCAGCTCCTCGATTTCATCCAGCGTTTCTTCGCGATCACTTCCGCCGCCGACAATTCTGGAGATGCCGCCGGAGAACGCCTCCCGGCTCCGCCTGAGGCCCTTCTTGAGGGACTCGATCCTGCGCGAAAAGAGATTGCCCACCTGTCACTTCCCTCATCCCACCGGAGCCGGCTCTTCCGATTCCTCGCGCTCGCGGTCAATCCTCACCGAAACGAGCTTGGAAACGCCCGGCTCCTCCATAGTCACACCATACAGGCAGGAGGCCATCTCCATGGTCTTCTTGTTGTGTGTGACGATGATGAACTGAGTGTTCCGGGACAGGTCGATCAGCATCCTCCTGAACCTGAGGATGTTCGCGTCATCCAGCGGAGCGTCGACCTCATCGAGGAGACAGAACGGGCTCGGCCTGGTGTGGTAGACCGCGAACAGGAAGGCTATCGCCGTCAGCGCGCGCTCGCCTCCCGACAGAAGCGATATATGCTCGAGCTTCTTGCCCCCCGGCCGCGCGAGTATCTCCACCGGCGACTCCAGGGGATCGTTGTCGTCGGCGAGCCTCAGGTCCGCATCGCCGCCCTCGAAAAGCGTCTGGAAGTTCTTGCGGAAGTCCTTGCGCACTATCTCGAATATCTCGACGAACTCGGCTCGCGCCTTCCTGTTTATCTGTATTATGGCCTCATCAAGGCTCTGGCGCGCCTTGACCAGGTCATCCCGCTGCGACTCGAGAAAGTCCAGTCTGTCCTTCTCGGTGTCGAACTCCTCGAGCGCAATAAGGTTGACCGGCCCGAGTCCCTTGATGTGTCGCTTGAGATTCTCAAGCTCTTGCCGGTAGTTCTCTATCTCATCGAGAATGGCGAAATCCACCGTGGAGATATCCGTGTCATACTCCTCCAGAGTCCTCTCCCTCAGGGTTTCCCTCTTCACCTGAACCAGATTGGCTTCGGTCTCCACAGCCTGCTTCTTCTCAAAAAGCGCTTCCCTCTCATGAGAGAGTTCCTTGATCTTCCTGCGCGATTCGTCTATCTCATTCTCTATGCCGCGCTTCTTCTCCACGACGTCATGACGTTCCCTGTCCACGCCTTCCGCGTCCGTCATGAGTTCGTTTATCCTGCTTCCCACTACCCTGTCTTTCCGGTCGAACTCCTCCAGGTCCCCGACGAGCTCGCCAGCCGCACCCTCGAGCTCCTCTATCTCCCGCTCGAGCGCCTCTATCTCGAGGTTCAGTCTCTCGACCTTGGCCTCGAGAAGCGCCTTCCTGGACTTGAGGCCGTGCAACTCCTCGCCGGTCTGCTTGACATTTGCCCTCAGGCCCGTGACCTTCGCGCTCAGCTCGGATTCCTCTGCAGAGGAATCGAACAGGCCGGGCTGTGTCTCCCGTATCTGCCCGCCGGGGCCGGTGAAATGCGCCACCTGCTTCTCGACGTCCGCAAGCGTCTCGCGCAGGTCATTTATCTCCCTGGCCACCTCCGACCTCGCTGTCCGGCGCGAATTCAGCTCCGAGATTTTGCCGCCCAGCAGTTTCTCCTTCTCCGTCAGCGCCTTCCCGAGTCTATCGCAGGACTCTTGCTTCTCGACCTGTTTCGTCCTGAGATCCTCAAGGCTCGCGCTGAGCTCCTCAAAGGCCTTCCGCTGTTCCTCTGCGAGCCTGATAAGCGATGTCGCCTCTTCTGAGAACTGGCGGACTTTGTCCTGCCTCCCGATGAGAACATTGGGGGAATGGCCGTCCGACCCGGCCCTGACTATATGGCGCCCGAAAAGAGCGTCGCCCTCGGGCGTTACAAAACCGGCGATGCCGTCGCCGTCGCCCTCCGACAGAGAAAAGGCGCTGTCCAGATCGTCCACTATGACGACGTTACCCAGCAGATAGTCTATCAGAGACCGATACTTCTCCTCGCACTCAACGTAGTCGGAGACCCGGCCCAGAACTCCCGGCCTTCCGGATTCGACAACGGTTCTCCCGGTTCTCCCGGGCACGCTGTCAAGCATTACCATGGTTGCAGACCCGCGGCCCGCGTTCTTGAGAAGGTTCACAGACTCGATGGCATGGCTCTTGCCCTCGACTACTACATACTGAAGCGCGTTGGACAGCGCGGCAACGACCGCTGGCTCGTACTTCTCATCGCGGCATTTCACCAGGTCTCCCACGACGCCGTGAACCGCCGCCGAGTTCTTGCCGGTCTCCATCAGGGTCTTTACGCCGCCTTCGTATCCTTCATAACGTTCGACGAGTTCTTTGAAGAGGTCGCTTCTCGAGGAGGCCTTCGCAGCTTCCTCCGCGAGTCTCGCACGCTCCTCCCTTATCGAGCCCACCCGGGAGCTGAGCTCCGTGACAAGGTTCGCGATGTCCGATACTTCTTCCCTGCCGGACTCGCACTCCGACCTGAGAGCGGAAGCCTCAGATTTAATGGAGGCCACATCGGCACTCAGTGCTTCCAGGTCGCCCGCTATCCCCGACTCCTTGGCCTCGAGCTTCGCGATGAGTTCCGAGACATGGGCCTGCTTCGAACGAACCTCGGTAAGGCTGGACGCCGCGTCGATCTCGGCCTGGATGTTCCGGAGCTTCTCCCGCGCGAAAGCCATGGACTTCTCGCGAAGGGCTTCGAGCCTGCCGCCGGCTTCCGTGAACTCACCCTCAAGGGCCGAGAGTTCGGCGGTCTTCGCCTGGATCGCCTCTGAGCCCGCCTTGATCTCCTCCGAGGCCGCATTGAGCTCTATGCTCCTCGACTCGACGGCCTGCCGCTTCTGGGACTTCTGCGCTTCTATCTCTTCCAACTTGTCCTTGAGGGCGCGCATTCTCTCCCTGATGACTATCTTCTCGTTCTCAGCCTCCTGGAGCTTGCCGTTGACCGCCGCGACTCTTTTGCCAACCTCATTGACTTCCTTCTCGGACTCGATTATCTCAAGCCGCTTGCTCTCGATCTCCGACTCGAGGAGGTCGATGCTCCCGGCCCTGGACGAGATCTCCGTCTCGGCGTTGACCGTCTGCCTCTTGAGATCGGACAGCTTCTTTTCCATACCGTCATATTCCCTGGCCGCCGCGTAAACGCCCACTTCCCTTATGCGCTTCGACAGGCGATCATAACGCCTGGCCTTGGCTGCCTGCCTGGAAAGATGCCTTACTCTCCTGGCCACTTCGCTTATCAGGTCCTCGACACGGTTGAGATCCCGCTGCGTGAGATCCAGCTTGTTGCGGGTCTCCTTCCGGCGCATCTTGTACTTGCTTATGCCGGCCGCCTCCTCGATGATCTTTCTCCTCTGCCCGCCGGTGTCCTCGAGGATCCAGTCGATCATCTCCCTTTCCATGACCGAATAAGCCCGGCGGCCCATGCCGGTTCCCAGGAAGAGCGTGACTATGTCCTTGAGTCTGCAAGGTACCTTGTTTATGAAGAACTGGCTCTCGCCCGACCTGAAAGCCCTTCTGGCCACGGTCACCTCGTCGTACTCCACTGGAAGCACTCCCTGGACATCCGACAGCGTCAGGGTGACCTCTGCCATCCCCGTGGGTTTGCGCAGCTCCGTCCCCGCAAAGATGACGTCTTCAACCCTCGTTCCCCTCAGGAGCCTGACGTTGTCTTCACCCATAACCCAGCGAATGGCGTCGCAGACATTCGTCTTGCCGCATCCGTTGGGCCCTATTACTGCGGTGATGCAAGGCTCCAGGTCGAGAACGATCTTGTCGGCGAATGATTTGAAGCCGGTCATCTCGATCTTGCTTACATACAATTAGAATCAGCTCCTCTCGTTGTCTCTGATGCGAGCGAATATGCCGTTAATAGACTCTATTATCAAATCGTCTTCCGACGGATCTACCGTTCTTAGGTCCAGGAGTGCCCTGTCTTCGGAGATCCTTCCGATGACGGGCACTTGGCATTTTCTCAGCCTGAAAACGAAGTCGTCCGCGGAGATCTGCCGCGGGGATATCACCACAACGTATGTCGGGATCGCGCTTCCGGGAAGCGCTCCCCCTCCGATGCGCGACTCTTCCTCGGCGACGCTTATCGCCGCTGTATCCCCCGCTTCGCGCGAAATAGCTTCCGCGACCCTTTCAGCCCGCTTCTTTATCTCCTCCGCGGGCATCGCTATCATCCTTAGGGTCGGCAGGCGCTCGACGAGGCGCTCCGGATCCAGATACAGCATCAGTGTGGCCTGCAGCGCGGCGAGAGTCACTTTGTCCACCCTTAAGGCGCGCGCCATCGGGTTTTGCCTGCACTTCTCAACCAGGTCGCCCTCTCCCGCCACTATACCGGCCTGCGGGCCGCCCATGAGTTTGTCGCCGCTGAAAGTCACAAGCTGCGCGCCGCTCCTCAAGGAGTCCTGCGGAAGAGGTTCTCTCCCTATCCCCAGGTCGGAGAAGTCGTAAAGCGCGCCGCTCCCCAGGTCGTCGATGAGCAGCAGTCCTTTACCGCCGGCGAGTTTCGCAAGGTCGGCGCATGGAACCGACTCGACGAAACCCGACATCATGAAGTTCGACTGGTGCACCTTGAGGATCGCGCCCGTGCGCCCGGTGACAGCGCGCTCATAGTCCTCGATCCTTGTCCTGTTGGTGGTGCCCACCTCGACGAGTGTCGCGCCGCTTCTCTCTATGATTTCGGGAAGACGGAAGGACCCGCCGATCTCCACGAGCTCACCCCTCGATACGATGACGTCTCTTCCGCTGCAAAGCGTGTTGAGGACAAGCATGACGGCCGCGGCATTGTTGTTCACCACGAGCGCGCCCCCGCACCCGATGAGATCAGCCAGCAGGCGGCAGACATATGCCGTTCGCGAAGTGCGCTTGCCGGTCAACAGGTCCATCTCGAGGCTGGCGTATGAGGATATGACCTCATCGACCGCAACCCGCGCCTCTTCCGCGAGCAGCGACCGGCCCAGATTGGTGTGTACGATCACGCCCGTCGCGTTGATGATCCTGCGTATTCCCTTGAGACGGGACTCTTCCAGCCTGATGCGGACTCTCTCGAGAACGCCTTTCTCTCCGGGCGCCTCTCTTACTGAGCCGTCGAGAATGCCCCGCCTGAGTTCGGAAACGACTTCACGCGCGGCGTTCACCATGACCTGTCTCGGATGGCTGGAGGCATCGGGACTCCTCTCGAGCTTCTCGAGCACGACTTCGACAGATGGCAAGCTACGCAGTAATTCCTGCCTATCTTCCACCAACATCTCCTATAGTTTAGGCCAAAATAGCAAAACGGGGCATATCAGTCAAGTCAATACAGGACAATAAATTGTGTTGAATATATAGACGTGCTTCTGATAATAAGCAGGTAAGCTTATGGCCCGAAAAGGAGAACATGCCGTGAGATCAACTCGCTTGTGCTTCTTATGCGCATTCCTGCTGGCGGCAGTCGCGCTCAGCTGCGCGCGAAAGCCGCCCGAACCAAGTCTGAAGAAACTCTACGAGCGCCGCGGGGAGCCCATCGAGGGCGTTGACATGTCCGCCCTCGAGGGCCGGAGGATAGTGATCGATCCCGGGCACGGCGGGGTATTCCCGGGCGCCGTCGGAATCGGCGGGCTGAAGGAATCCGACGTCAATCTCGGGGTGGCCCTCTATCTCTGGGGCCTGCTCGACGAGGCGGGCGCCGACGTCACGCTTACCAGGACCACCGACCGGGATTTCGTAGAAGGCGATTCGCTCGCGCTGCGCCGGGATCTCAAGGCGCGCGTGGACACGGCCGAACAGGTCGACCCCGACATTTTCATCTCGCTGCATCACAATGCGGAGCCGGGCGGCGACTCGACGTTTAACCAGATTCAGATATATCACAAACTCGACGACAGCGGTCCGTCGCTTGACGTGGCGCGCATAATGGCGAAGCATCTTCTGCTCAACCTCGGAGAACCCGACTGCAGGGTGCTTCCCGGCAACTACTACGTCCTGAGGAACTCGCCTTCCCCTTCAATCCTCTGCGAACCCTCCTACCTCACCAACCCCGTTGTCGAGAACAAGCTGAAGCTCGCCGAGAAGCAGAGGCTGGAGGCCGAGTCTTACTTCCTGGGTCTGCTCGATTACTTCTCGCGGGGCGTTCCCCGGGTCGCCGAATTCAGGCCGCAGGCCGAAACGAGTGAAAGCAGGCCGCGGATCGAAGTCGCATTCGGACCCGGGACAGCCGTTGACGCATCGACAGTGAGGATCGCCCTTGACGGTGAAGACCTCGACGTATCGAGCTTCGAACCCGGGAAGTTCATAGCCTTTCCGGCAACGCATCTTGCCGGGGGCTGGCATGTCGCCACGGCCTCTGCAAGAGGTATCGGAGGCAATTCATCACGGGAAGCGCGGACATCGTTCCATGTGTCGCTCAAGCCGGCGATCGTTACGGTAACCAGAGAGCCCGCGAGGCCGAATCCGCCCTACCCGCAGAAAGTCAGCGCCATAGTCCTCGACGCGAACGCCAACCCGGTGGCGGATTCGACCACGGTGGAGTTCATCTGGGACGGCGGCACGGCCGACAGGCTGACATCGGGCGGAAGAGCCTCGGTCTTCGTGGGAAGGGAGTTGAGTTACGACAGGACTTATATCGCCGCGGTATGCGGCGGAGTGCCGGGTGACCTCAAGCTCAACGACGGGGCGGGGCCGGACATGGTCTCGGGCTTCGTGACGGACGCCGAAGGCAAACCGGTCGAGGGGGCGATGGTCATCGAGCCCGACTCCGGAGAGTCTGCCGTTACCGACAAGCACGGGTTCTTCGCGGTGGGCGCGCCCGATGGCGCGACCGGCCTGGAAATCACAAGGAGGGGCTACAAGAAGACCTACTTCTGGGTGCGCCCGGACGAGGCGCCCGTGGCGGAGATTGAGCGCCTCTACGCGGGTCTGCCCCCGGCTACGGTCGTGACCATAGACCCGGCGGGCGGAGGCGGAGAGTCGGGATATATAGGACCGGCCGGCAACAAGGCCTCCGACCTCAATCTTGCAGTTGCGTTGAAGACCGCGCATCTCCTGACGGGCGCCGGGATCGAAGCCCGCCTCACGCGGCGGGACGACGTGCGGATGACTCCCGAAGAACGCGTGCGCACGAACGAAGCAGCCGGTTCGGACCTTTTCATAACCATCGGCCACGCGCCCGGCCCTGAGAACGCGGCGAGGATAGGCCATTATCACAACAGCCAGCGCGGGATCGAAATGGCGGGCTTAACAAAGACCTATTTCGAGAGCCTGACCGGCGACACCGCGATGACGGGCGCAACTGCCAACTACCTGGTGCAGCAGACGAGCTGCCCTGCAATTCAGGTGATATACACCGCCCCCCGGACCATGCAAGGCGAAGAGGAACTGACAGACATAGCCAAGATATGGAGGAGAGCATATGCGCTGTTCCTTGCGGTGATCGCCTTTCGCGGGGTCGACGGCCGGAGCACTTTCTCCGCGGACCTGGAGGTGACCGAGGGGGGCGAACCCGCGGCTGATGCCCTGGTCATCGTAGACGGCGCGCTCGAAGTCATGACGGACGATTCAGGCAGTCTCTCGCTTATGATGATGGAGAAGACCGACCACACCGTAGAGGCCTACTCAACGACGGGACGGTCGGCGCCCATCGTCCTGAACGAGGAAAGCGGCATCATCAGGATAGAGCTGGAGTGACGCGCCTAGAGTGACTGCTTGAGATACTCAAGCGCATACTCCGAGTAGTGCTCGGCCGAGGCCCGTATGGACTTGATTTCCTCATCGGTGAGATCGCGTATACGCCTGGCCGGGATCCCGAGGTAGAGCGTCCCCGGCGGGACGACTTCTCCCTGTTTGACCAGTGAACCGGCGCCCACCAATGCGTCGGGTCCGATCACGGCCCCGTCCAGTACGATGCTGCCCATGCCTATGAGGCACCTTTCCCTGATCGTGCATCCGTGAAGTATGCATCCGTGGCCCACGGTTATGTCGTCGCCCATAATGAGCGGGTTTGCGTCCACGTGGAGAACGGTGTTGTCCTGTACGTTCGTCCGCCGCCCGATCTCGATGAAGTTCACGTCACCGCGGGCCGATACGTTCGGCCAGACGCTCGAGTGGTCACCGATGCTTATCTTACCGATGAGACAGGCCGTTGGCGAGATATAGACGCTTTCGCCGAGCACCGGTTTTTCGCGGAGGTTCTTCTTCCAGTCCATTCTAATTCCCTTACACTGCCTCTCCCTAAAACGCAGACTTGCCGAAGTCCTCCGGGTCCATCTCCTCCAGGTATTTGCGCAGAGCCTCCGCCCTCTCGTCCTCCGACAGGTTGTCGGGAGTGGGCTGCGGCTGAAGGAGCTCCTCGGCCGCGAATATCGGCGAGCGCGTGCGCAGAGCTATGGCGATAGAATCGCTCGGCCTTGCGTCTATTCCGACGATCTCGTCGGCTTTCTGAATGAAGATCTTGGCGTAGAAGGTACTGTCCTTCAATTCCACTATGGTGATTTTGGCCACCGCGCCGTCCAGGCCGTCGATGATGGTCTTGATTAGATCATGAGTAAGCGGGCGCTGGAATTTCCTGCCCGCAAGCTCCATGGCTATGGCCCTGGCCTCGGCGCGGCCTATCCATATGGGCAGCAGCCTTTCCCCGTCGGCTTCCTGAAGCATGACCACCGGGGTGTCTGTTCTCTCGTCGAGGGCCAGTCGCCAGACCTTCATCTCGACCGCTCTGGGGGCTCCGGGGCTCAACTCTCCTCCGATTCGAACTCGGGATGCTCCCCGGACGTCATGTTTTCAAGCATCCACCTCGCATCGTCGCCGAGGTCGCTGTCCGAATACTGCTCGAGGAACTCCCTGAACACCTTCTCGGCTTCGGCGTGATTCCTGAGGTCTTCGGCGTAGGTAAAGCCAATCATGAACTTGGCTTCATAAGCACGTTCATTGTCCGGATAATCCTGGAGGAACTGCTCGTAGTAGCGGATCTTCTCCCGCGGGTTGCTCGCCTCGCTGGCGAGCCTGAAGAGGTCCTCCGGCGAAAGCATCCCGAGGTCGGTGACGTAGACTACATTGTACTTGGTTTTCAGCTCGGCCACGAGCGTGCCCTGGACGTTCTGTCGCTTCTCCATCCTCAGCCTCGAAATGACGTCCTGCTTCGCCTCATCGAGGGGCAGCAGGTAGTCGGCGCCGCGCTCGTCCACGCGTATGATATGGTAACCCTTGGCCGTCTTGACGGGCGCGCTGATTTCTCCCGCCTCCATGCTGAAGCAGGCCTTGGTGAACTCGGGGAGCTGGCCGAGGCCCTGGATTCCCTGCTGCGGGAGTATCACATGGGGTATGCGTCCGCCGTCGCCCCTGCTCATGGGGTCGATTGAGTAGGTCGCCGCCAGCTCACCGAAGTCCCCCCCGGCGTCAAGCTCCCGCCCGATTCTCCGGGCGTCTTCCTCGGTTGGGACCAGTATGTGGCTCGCCCTTACGTATTCGTTGTAGCTGAATTCGTTCTTGTGGTCCTCGTAGTACTGGACTATCTCTTCCTCTGTGGGCTCGCTGCGCTCCTGAACTACCTTGTCGAAGTAGTTCTTGACGAGTATGTTTCTCCTGACTCTCTCGATTTCCTTCTCGTAGTCCGCCTGCTTGTGAAGGCCCGTAGCCCTGGCCTCTCTGTAGAAGATTTCCTCTTCCACGACGCCTTCAAGCAATCGCATCCTGCCCTGCGGAGTCTTAAACTGCTCGCGCATGTACGGCGGCATGGCATTGAGTCTTTCGTCCAGGTCCGCCTGTTTGATGGCCTGACCTTCAACCCTCGCGAGCTCGGTGTCCGGGTCAATCACCTCGGCCATGATGACGCTGTCGGCAGCCATTGAAACCCCGTACTTGGCCTTGAATTCGTCCAGAAGGTCATCATGCACCTGCCTGCGCTTCATATAGGACAGCCGGGAGTGTATGTCCTCTCTGCATTCCGCGAAGGGGCGGATCGAATCCCCCTGGCCCACTCTGAAGTCCTCAGGGTGCTGTTCGTAGTAGTACACGAGCTCGGAATCGGCGACGGCGCTCCGGATCTCTATGACCTTGTCATAGTAATGCCTTATGAGCACGTTCCGCTTTATCCTGTCCACCTCGGCCCTGAGGTCCTCCCTCTTATCAAGACCGGTGGCCTTAGCGTCCTTGTAGAACAGCTCTTCCTCGATAAGGCCATCGAGCAGGCGCTTCTTGCCGTCGGGTGAATCGAACTGCTGGCGCATATAGGCCGGCATTCCCTCCACCCTCTCCTCCAGCTGGGCCTCGGTTATTGCGGTGCCATCGACCTTTGCCAGGACGCCCTCTTCGGGCTCCTTCGCGCAACCGAGCCAAACACAGGCTATCGCGATAACAATCAGTAGCGGTCCGCCACTCCTCTGCAAGGCTAGCCCCCCTTCCTCAGCTCGCTTTCTTGACGACCCAGACCTTCACGCGGGCCTCCACGTCCGTATGCAGCTTGATCGGAATCGTGTAAACGCCCAGGGCCTTGAGCGGCTCTTCAAGGATTATCTTCTTTTTGTCAATGTCGTAGCCCTGCTTCTTGAGAAGCTCCGCGATGTCGCCGCTGGTCACGGCCCCGAAAACGCGGTCATCCTCTCCGGCCTCAACCTCCGCCGTGCAGGAAATCTGGTTCAGCGCCTTGGCGACCTCCTCGGCCTCACGCTGCATCTTGACTTCCCTAACGGCCTTCCTTCTCTCTTCTTCCTTGAGCATCTTAAGGCCGCTGGCGGTCGCCGGCAGGGCGAGTCTCCTGGGCAGCAGGTAGTTCCTGGCGTAGCCGTCCTTTACCTGGACTTTCTCGCCGCCCTTACCCAGGTTCTTAACGTCCTCGATTAGAATGACTTCCATTCTGTTCCCTTCCTCTTACTTGAACTGCTCTGAGGTGAAAGGCAGAAGTGCAAGGTGCCTCGCCCGCTTGATCGCCGTCGTCAGCTGGCGCTGGTGCTTTGCGCACACCCCGGAGATCCTCCTCGGCACGATCTTGCCCCGGTCGGTAATGTACCGGGAAACCCTGCGCTCGTCCCGCCAGTCGATGTAGGGTATCTTATCGACGCAGAACAAGCAGACCTTCCTCCGTCTGTAATCTCTAGCCACTTTGCTTACCTCCTCGGATTCATGCTAGAAAGGCACATCATCATCGCTATCAGACATCCCGGCCATGCCGCCGGTCTCCACGAACTCGTCTTCCGGGACCTGGGGCTTGGCGATCCGGTCAAGGAACTGGATCCTGTCAGCCTGGACCTCTATGGTGCTTCTCTTCTGACCGTCCTGAGTTTCCCAGCTCCTGCTTGAGAGTCTTCCCTCCACGAACACAGCGCTTCCCTTGCGAAGGAACTCCGCGCAGGTCTCCGCCTGTCTGCCCCATGCCACCACGTTCACGAAGGCGGTCATCTCCTTCCACTCGCCGTCCCGGGCCTTATACCTCCGGCTCGAGGCGATACCCATTTGCGTCACAGCCCTGTCGCTGGCCGTGCGCCGCAGCTCCGGGTCACGCGTGAGTCTTCCGGTCATTATGACCTTGTTAACTTCAGGCAACCTAATGTCCGCCATCTTTCGCCCCCCTGTCACTCTTAAACCCCCGACAGACTATTGACCGACAGCTTCCTGCTCTTCCGGGGAGTCCGTTCCTTTGCCGCGCTCAGGGCAGGTTACAACGATATGCCTGAGCACTCTCTCATTGAGCCTGTAAACCCGCTCTATCTCGCCGATGCTCGCAGGCTTCGACTTGAACTTGATGTGAGTATAAATGCCCTCGGTCTTACCCTGTATCTCATAAGCCAGCTTGCGTTTGCTTGAGGCCTCCACATCCAGAATCTCTCCGTCAAGCCCCGTAATGACGCTCCGGACCTTTTCGACTTCTTCTTTTACCTCGTTCTCTCCCAGGTTGGGATCCAGAATGAAGATGGTCTCGTACTCTCTCATAATCCACCCCTTTCACCTTCCGAACTTGATCAGTATAACATCTCCGTCTCTTACTATATATTCCTTGCCCTCGGTTCGGGCAAGCCCATTTTCCCGCGCCTTCTGCATGCTTCCGGAGGACATAAGTTCATCAAATGCCACCACTTCCGCACAGACGAACTTATCGTACATGTCGGTGTGGATCTTCCCCGCCGCCTTCCTCACGCCCGTACCCTTACTTACAGTCCACCCCTTGGTTTCCTCACCCTTGATAGTAAAGAATGTTATCACCTCAAGCAAACCATAGCAAGCTCTAACGAAGCGGTCCAGGGCGCATTGGTCGAAGTTGAAGGCCCTGAGGAGCGGGGCCGCCTCTTCCGGCGGGAGTTCAGCGAACTCGGCCTCGAGCTTGGCGCTCACCGGAAGAACCGCCGCCCGGCGCTTCCCGGCCAGCGCTTCCAGCCGGGCCACGCATTCGGCGGTAGCGGCCGAGGCCGCGTCCTCCCCGACATTGGCCACGAAAAGCGAAGGCTTCGAGGTCAGGAGTCTCAGCCCGCCCAGCTCATGCTCAAGGTCCGGGTCTTCCAGGTGCCCGGCGTCAAAGACCTTTCCCTCATCCAGGCTCGCCCTGACGCACTCGAGAAACTCCGCCTCCTTGCGGGCCTTGGCGTCGCCCGACCTGGCGATCTTGGATATCTTCGAGAGCCTCCTGTCCACGACCTCCAGATCCGAAAGGAAGAGCTCGGTCTCGACGGCTTCCACGTCCCGAACGGGGTCGATCTCGCCTTCTACATGGACCACGCCGGGGTCCTCGAAACACCTCACCACATGCGCCACCGCATCCACGTCGCGAATATGTGAAAGAAACATATTGCCCAGACCCTCGCCCTTGCTGGCTCCGCGCGCGAGGCCGGCGATGTCTACGAACTTGAGAAGCGGGTGCGTGAGCTTCTCCGGGTTGAGAAGCCCGCCCAGCCTGTCCAGCCGCTCGTCCGGAACCTCCACGACCGCTATATTGGGGTCGATGGTGCAATACGGATAGTTGCTGGCGTCGGCGCTGGCTCTGGCCAGCGCGTTGAAGAGCGTGGATTTGCCCACGTTGGGAAGTCCCACCAGGCCAATCTCCATTACTCCAGAAGCCTCCTGTTGTGCACGCTCATCGCCCGGTCCAGACCGTCCCGGAAGACGGCCAGCAGGGCCTCACCGGCGGCGGCCGCCATCTCCTTAAGGTGCGCGCGTTCGCGCGCCGGGAATTCGGACAGCACGAAATCGGCGGCGTCGACTCCCTCGGGAACGGGGCCTATGCCTATCCTGAGCCGCGGGAACTCCTCCGTGCCGAGCTGGGCGATAATGGAATTGAGCCCGTTGTGGCCGCCGTCGCTGCCGCTCCGCCGGATTCTCAAGCTCCCGAACGGCAGATTGAAGTCGTCGCAAACCACGAGGAGTTCGTCGGGCCGGAGCTCGAATCCATCCACGATGTCGACCGCGCTGATGCCGCTCAGGTTCATATAGGTGGTATTGTGGGCAAGAATGAGATCGCTGTTGGGATCCCTTGCGAAGACGAACTCGCCGCGTCCCGCCTCGAGCCCGAGACCGAGCCTCTCGATAAGACCGATGACGGTATTCTTGCCGATGTTATGTCTCGTACCCGAATACTGATCGCCGGGATTGCCAAGCCCGAGCACAGCAGCCAAGTCAGGTTACTCCGACGAAGGGGCCTCTGCCTCCGATTCCCTCTTGTCCCCTTCCTTCTTTTCGCCTTCCTTCGCCTCCTCGGCCTCTTCGCCCTCAACGGCCTCTTCCTCTTCCGCCTTGGGCTTCTCTTCCACTACGGTCGGGGCGACGATGGTGATGACGGTCGTCTCGGGCTCGTCGATGATCTCACCGTCCGCAAACGTGAGGTCTCTGACCTGCAGGGAATCGCCGACATCGAGATCGGTTATTTCTATGGGCAGGTTCTCCGGGATATCGGCCGGAAGGCACCTGACCTCCACTTCCCTGTGGAGAACCTCCAGCACTCCGCCCTTGGTCCTGACGCCGATCGCCTCGCCCAGAATCTTTATGGGGACGTTGACGTGGACCTTCTTGGACATGGATATCTCCTGGAAATCGACATGCAGCACGTCCCTTCTGACGGGATGATACTGTATCTCGCGAATGATGGCCTTGCAACCGGGTCTCTTCGCACCGTCGATCGTCAGGTCCAGTATGACATTGCCGCCGGCTCTGGTATGGGTCACGTGATAGAAGTCTTTGAAGCTGACCTCAAGCACAACCGGGTCATGCCCTTCTCCGTAAAGCACACCCGGGACATTGCCGCCCTGCCTTATCCTGCGGGCCACGCCCTTGCCGGTCTCTTCCCTCAGTTTTGCTTTAAGCTCCGCTGTTGCCATGACATGCTCCCGTTCTTGACATCCGAGTCTAATTGAATAGAGAACTCACGGACTCGCCGTTGTGGATTCTCCTGATGGCTTCGCCCAGGAGCGGCGCCACCGACAGAATCCTGACCTTGTCAGCCTTCTTGCCGTCCGCCAGAGGGACGGTATTCGTGATGACAAGCTCCGTTATCGGGGATTTCTGTATCCTCTCAAGCGCATTCCCCGAGAGAATGCCGTGAGTGCAACCTACGTATATTTCCTTTGCGCCCTTTGCTCTGAGCGCGGCGGCGGCCTCGACAATCGTGCCGCCTGTATCAACAAGGTCGTCCAGGATTATAAGGTTCCTGCCTTCGACCTCACCAATCACGTTCATGACCTCCGAGACATTGGGCTTGGGTCGCCTCTTGTCGACCAGCGCCAGGGGGGCCTCCAGCCTCTTCGCTACGGCCCTCGCCATCTGCACGCTGCCCATGTCCGGGGATACTACAGTCAGGTCCTTGATTTCGAGTCCTTTAAAGTAATCAATAATAACCGGTGACGCAAACAGATGATCAAGCGGAATGTCGAAAAATCCCTGTATCTGGCCCGCATGGAGATCCACGGTCAGGACCCTGTTGGCGCCCGCCACGGTGATCAGGTTCGCCACGAGTTTGGCGCTGATGGCGACCCGCGGCTGGTCTTTCCTGTCCTGCCTGGCATAGCCGTAATAGGGCAGCACCGCGGTGATGCGCGAAGCCGACGCCCTGCTCGCCGCGTCGATCATTATGAGAAGCTCCAGGAGGTTCTCCGCGGGCGGGAAAGTGGGCTGGACGATGAACACGTCCACGCCCCTTACGTTCTCGTTGATCTTTACGAAGATTTCCCCGTCCGAGAACTGCGTTATCTCGCAGTCGCCGAGTTCTGTTTCCAGGAACTGAGCCATTTCTTCCGCTAGAGCTCTGTTAGCCCGTCCGGCAAAGATCTTCATCTGGGTTGAGTCCTTTCTCCGTTTGTCACATCCTCCGTTGTCCTGCAGGAATCGGTACCAGGCTGGTCGGCTGGCATAAACTGGCTGGGGCGGGAGGATTCGAACCCCCGATGCAGGGACCAAAACCCTGTGTCTTAACCACTTGACGACGCCCCACCGCTAGCCGGCACTTCGCTCCAGACCTACGCCCTCGGCCTGATCGCTGAATTCCGAAAGAACGGCCTTCTCGATCATATCTCTTATATCTGAACTTATCGGAAATGCAAGGTCAAAAAACTTGCCTGACTTCTTTCGGGCGTTGGGCATCTGAAGAAAAGCGCGTTTCCGCCCTTCTATTATCTTGATGCCGGTTATCGCGATGCAGTCGTCAATAACCAGAGACGCGAATCCCCGCAGTTTCACTTCCTCAAAAGGGCGCACCTTCACCGATGTGATCCGGAAGTCCGGACAGTTGGATCCGATCACGGCCTTCTCGGGAACGCCTGCCTCGCCGCGAATCTGCCGGGTATACTCGTCGAATACCACGCGCTCGAGAGTATCCCTTGCCTCCTTGCCGATTGGATGAAACACCTCAAAGACCTGCCCCTCTTTCGAATACCTACGGGGCATGGCCACGTACCTGCGCTTATTGCCTTCGACAATGCGCATGGCGCGCAACACGAAGCAATCACAGAGCGTTACGCTCGCAAAGCCAAGTACACGCTGTCTCTCCACGGGCGAGACCCTGACATTGGTGATGACCATGCTGCCTCAGGCCTCCTCTCCCCGAAAATTAACTCCAAAGACACATTAGCATCGGGTTAAGTCCCGCCTCACGAACAGGTGCTCACGCCAGATTCTTCGAAACTCGAGCAGTACACGCTCAAGCCCCCGTCCTTAAAACGCGCGATAATCTCCGCCGCATCACCTTCCTTTTCAAAGATCCCGAAGACGGCCGGCCCGGAGCCCGACATGAGGGCCCCCAGGGCTCCCGCCTCCAAAAGCCCCTCCTTGATCCTTCGGACCAATGGGTGGGTCTCAAAAACAAGTCCTTCGAACCTGTTGTATAACAACGAATTAAGTGACTCCACAGCCCCTTCTAGAGCGTCCGTCTTGATTTTACTCCCAGCGCTCCGGCTTGTCAACCCCGTTCTAAGGGACTCGTAAGCCCACCTCGTGCTCACCTTAAGGGGGGGCGCCACCACAACCACGCAAAGCGGCGGCAGGCATTTCAGTTGCGTCAGCATCTCCCCCCGCCCCCTCCCCAGGGCGCATCCTCCCTTGAGAAGGAAGGGTACGTCGGAGCCAATCTCCGAGGCGGCTTCGAGAAGGTCCTCATCTGTGAGCCCGAGACCGAACAGGCGGTTGACGGCCACCATGCTCGCCGCTGCGTCTGCGCTGCCGCCCCCGAGGCCCGCGCTTACCGGTATGCGCTTCTCAAGGTCGATATGCACTCCCCCACGGCCCTCTCCCAGCAACCGCTTCGCCGCCAGCAGGGCCAGATTGGACTCGTCCCGCGGGACATCGGCGCTCCCTGCGGAAAGCCTGAAACCGCTCTCGCGCCGGGTCACGGTCAGGCAGTCGGATATCGAGATGGTGTGGAACACCGTCTCTATGTCGTGGTAACCATCCGGCCGCCGCCCCAGAACGTCGAGGTACAGGTTCACCTTGGCGTTACAGCGAAGCTTGAGGCAGTCTTGATCGCTCATGGCCGGCGTCAAGAAGTGTAAAGGACAAGGCCCGCCACCACGAGCCAGAGAATGATGTCCACGACCAGCGGTACGTCCGAGGCCAGTATCTCGGAGGGGCTTCCTCCCCTGTGCTTCACTATTACGAGGTGCATATATCTGAACAGCCCGTAGACTACGAACGGCACCGTGTAGATCAGGCCGGCCGTATTGAACTTGGCGACCGTTGCCGGCCAGATGGTGTATATGGAGTAGGCGATGACCGTCGCGGCCGTCACGACCGCGATCACGGCGTCCAGAAACTCGACCGTGTAATCGTCGAGGCTCTTCCTGTGCCTGGCGGCCTCCTCCGAAAGCAGTGTGACCTCGTGCCGGCGCTTGTTGAAGCCTAAGAAAAGCGCGAGGAAAAGCGTGCATACGAGCAGCCACGGCGAAATCAGCACGCCGGGCTGGATGGCCTTGAGAACCTCCACGCCCGCAATCGCCCGCAGCACGAAGCCTATCGATATTATGAGCACGTCCAAAACGACGGCGTTCTTAAGACCCAGCGAGTAGACAATCATGAGGAAGTAATAGACCAGGCCCGCCCTGAAGAAGCCCGTTCCCAGCAGGCTCGCAAGCACCAGCCCGCCCAGCCCCAGGAGGACGCCGAAGATGAGCGCGCCCGACCGCGGGATGCTGCCGCTGGCAATGGGCCGACCGGATTTCACCGGGTGCACGCGGTCCCTCTCGTAGTCACGGACATCGTTGAAGATATAAATCGACGCCGAGAGCAGGCAGAAGACGCCGAAGGCCTCAAGGCTCCTCAACGCCATCTCCGGGTTGAAGAGATTGCGGGAGAACATGAGGGCTGCAAGCACGACCAGGTTCTTGCTCCACTGGAGCGGCCTCATGGATCTTATGTAATAGCCGGCTTTACCCATTCACGACTCCCTCATGGCCGCCGTCCGAGTTCCTGAGGACATCCCGTATCTTGCTTACCAGGAGATCTATGGCCACCGCGTTGTGCCCGCCCTCCGGGACTATTATATCGGCGTAGCGCTTGCTCGGTTCCACGAACTGAAGGTGCATGGGCCTGACCGTGGCGACGTACTGCTCTATGACCGAGTCCGCGGAGCGCTTGCGCTCCTTCATGTCCCGGAGGAGCCGCCTGATGAACCTCTCGTCGGAATCCGCGTCTATGTATATCTTGATGTCCATGAGCGACCGGAGCTCCTCGTCCTCAAGAACCAGAATGCCCTCGAGGAGCACTATCTCAGCGGGCTCCACCCTCAGCGTCTCCTCGCATCGGGAGTGGGTCTTGTAATCGTACTTGGGCCGCCTGATGGTCTCCCAGTTCCGGAGCTTCCTGAGATGATCGATGAGGAGCTCGTTCTCGAAAGCCGACGGGTGGTCGTAATTGAGCTTCTCGCGCTCTTCGAATGGCAGGTCCGAGCGGTCGCGGTAATAGGAGTCGTGCGGCAGTATAAGCACGTTCTTCGCGCTGAAGCGCGACTTGACGTTGACCGCGACCGTCGTCTTGCCCGATCCCGTTCCTCCGGCCAGGCCGATTATGACAGGTTCCATCCTAGCCACTGGGCATTGACCTCAGGATAAGGAAAACGCCGAAACATATGAGCAGCGTCCCCAGTATGGCGAGCGCCGTGACCTCCTCATGGAGGAAGTACTTGGATACCAGCACGATGACTATGTATCCGACGCTGATCATGGGATACGCTATGCTCAGGTTGACCCTGGAGAGAATGATTAACCACGACATGGCGCTTATGAAGTAGAGCAGGAAGCCGAGCAGCACGTAGTAATTGCCGACGGCGCTTCCCAGAAAGCTCGTGATGGACTTGATGCCCAGGGAACGCGTGATGCCCGATGACGCACCCGAGGAAACCATCATTACCCCGCGTTTGAGCGAGAGCTGCCCCAGCACCCCGAGCACTACGCTGAAAAGAAGCAGCGCGAAGTTCTTCAGCATACGATAAGCCTCCTCTGGCCGTTTCGATTTCGGGGTAGTATAACAGGAAATCCCCGCCACACAAAACAAAAAGCCGCCCTGGGGTCAGGTCATGGGGTCAGGTCTCGGAATGCACAGTCCATCGAAGTCGATCTCGGCGAGGTTTCCCATAGGCCCCATCCGGCCATCAAGAGCCTCCGGAACCCGGCGCCAGGAGGTTCTTGACATTTACTAGTAATACTAGTAAATATCAACCGGGGGGAATACGATGAAAAAGGTGGTATGGGCCAACAAGTCAAACGGCCAGTTGTGCGTGACAATTCCCAAGAACTCAGGTATCAGAGAAGGCGACATAGTCAGCATTGAGAAGGAGAAGACCAAAACGGTCGTATATACTGCGGTCACCGCGGATCTTTTCCATTACGGGTACCTCAGGCTGCTTGAGAGCGCCAACGAGCTGGGTGACTTTCATATCTGCGGCGTTCTGACGGATGACGCAATCAAATCCTATAAGGAGGAGCCCGTCTGTGGATTCAGGGAGAGGATGGCAATAGTGTCGGCCCTGAGATGCGTCGACATGGTAATCACGCAGAAGGAGCTTGACCCGACGGCTAACCTCAGGCGCATCAGAAAGCAGTTCGGCAACGTCAAGGTGATACTGGTCTACGGTTCCAACTGGAAGAGGGTACCGGGAAAGGCCTATGTAAAGAAAATAGGCGGCGAGATAGTACAACCCCCCTTCTATGAGAAGCTGTCGACGGAAAACATAGTAGGCAAGATCCGCAGGATATATACGAAAGGAGGGAACGAGAGTGGCCAGAGTATACGTCGGCATGTGCGCAGATCTCGTACATCACGGCCACATCAACATAATCAGAGAGGCAAGCAAGCTGGGGGACGTAACCGTAGGTCTGCTGACCGATGAGGCCATAGCGAGCTACAAGCGGGTCCCCCTGCTGTCCTACGAGCACAGGAAGGCCATAATCGAGGGTATGAAAGGCGTCTCAAGCGTGATACCCCAGGATACGCTGGACTATGTGCCCAATCTCCTCAAGGTCAAGCCCGACTACGTTGTCCATGGCAGCGACTGGAAGACGGGTGTCCAGCAGCAGACGCGCGCCCGCGTAATAGAGGCCCTCAAGAGATGGGGCGGCAAGCTCGTCGAGCCCGAGTATACCGAAGGGGTGTCGTCAACGCAGCTCATCAGAGACGCTTTGCAAATAGGAACCACGCCCGACCTGAGGCGCAAGAAGCTCCGCAGGCTGCTGGAACTGAAGCCCATAGTGCGGATACTCGAAGTGCACAACGGTCTGACAGCCCGCATAGTGGAAAAGACCAGGATTGTCGAGGGCGATACGGCGAGGGAGTTCGACGGCATGTGGGTGAGCAGCCTCACGGACTCGGCTGCGAAAGGCAAACCGGATACCGGGGCGGTGGACTTCACGTCCCGGCTTGCGACGATAGAGCAGATCGTCGACATCTCCACCAAGCCCATAGTGGTTGACGCAGACAATGGCGGGCTCACGGAGAATTTCGTTTTCCTGGTCAAGTCGCTCGAGCGTCACGGAGTCTCGGCCGTTATCATCGAGGACAAGACCGGCCCCAAGCGGAATTCCCTTTTCGGGACCGATGTCAGGCAGACGCAAGACGATGTAGATGCGTTCAGTGAGAAAGTCCTGAGCGGCAAGAGAGCACAGGTCACCGAGGACTTCATGATCATCGCCAGAATCGAGAGTTTTATACTCAAGAAGGGCCTGGATGACGCGCTCATGCGGGCGCGCTCATACATCGATGCCGGCGCTGACGGAATCATGATACACAGCAGAGAGAAGGATCCAGGGGAGATTCTCGAGTTCGCGGCAGAATACCGCAAGCTGGCTCTCCGAGTCCCCCTTGTGGCGGTTCCTTCGACCTATTGCGCAATAACCGAGGAGGAGCTCATGGAGGCCGGCGTGAACATAGTCATCTATGCCAATCACCTCCTCAGAAGCGCCTACCCGGCCATGGTGAGAACTGCCGAGAGCATACTCAAGCACCACCGATGTCTGGAGGCCGGCCAGGAGTGTCTGCCCATTGCCGACATACTCACACTCATACCTGGAGCGGGCGAATGAAATGCGAAGACCTCTGGGGTATACTGAAAAAGAAGGGCCTGACCTTCTTCACGGGCGTGCCCGACAGCACTTTCAATGACTGGATGAGGTTTCTGGCCGACAACCACGGCAGGGGTCTACACAACATCATCGCCTGCAATGAATGCGAGGCCGTGGCAATAGCCGCGGGCCGTTATCTCGCCACCGGCAGCCTCGCCGTGGTCTACATGCAGAACGCCGGCCTTGGAAAGGCCGTGAATCCTCTGACATCGCTCGCCGACCCCGAAGTCTACTCAATCCCCATGGTGCTGATGATCGGTTGGAGAGGCGAGCCCGGGAAACAGGACGAGCCCCAGCACAGGAAGATGGGCAGGATAACGCTTCCCCTGCTCGAAGTGCTGGAAGTCCCGTATGCCCACCTACCCCGAGACTCGGGAGAAGCGGCCGGGCTGATTAAGGAAGCCGTGTCATGCGCCCTCGAGCGAAAGACACCATACGCGCTCATAGTAAAGAGGGACACGTTTGAGCATTACGATTCGACCACCATCGATAAGCGCAAGTGCACGATGACGAGAGAGGAGGCTATCACGGTGCTCCTCGACAACCTGCGCGGCGATGAACTCATAGTATCGACCACCGGGAAGACGTCGAGAGAGGTATTCGAATACCGCGAGTCGAGGGGCCAGGGCCATCAATCGGATTTTCTCACGGTGGGCTCTATGGGCTGCTCGGCGTCGATAGCGCTTGGACTGGCGCTCGGGAAAGAGAACAGAAGAGCCGTCGTGCTGGACGGCGACGGAGCGGTCATAATGCAGGAAGGGGCCCTGTCGACCATCGGGCATTACCTGCCGCCGAACCTCTATCATGTGGTGTTCGATAATCATTCTTACGACTCAACGGGCGGACAGCCGACAACCTCGCCGACTGTCAGCTTCGAGCGCCTCGCCCTTGCGAACAACTACAGGGGCGCGGAAACCGTGGAGAATCGAGAGGATTTGGATCGGGCCTGTAGAGAAATGCTCTCAGCCGACGGGCCGCGCATGCTGATTGTCAGGGTCAAGAAAGGCGCCCGGAAAGACCTCGGCAGGCCGACAACCACCCCGATCGAGAACAAAGAGGCTTTCATGAGTGACCTCCAGGGGGGCGACGGTGCAGACCGAATACGTCGGTAAAGGCGCGATTGAGGCTCTGCCCGACATTCTGCGGGTTCATTCACCTTCCCGCATCTTCCTGGTTAGGGGCGGGGATTCCTATGATACCTCAGGCGCCAGAGGCTTGCTGGAGCCACTCCTTGGACGGATTGAACACACCGCGTTCTCCGACTTCTCAACGAACCCGGAGATTGGGGACATCGAAAGAGGCGTTGTCCGTCTCATGGACTCGGGTTGCGATCTTGTCCTCGCGGTAGGCGGGGGAAGCGTAATCGACATGGCCAAGTCCGTCAACGTACTCGCAGCCCAACAGGGAGAGCCTCGGTCATACGTGCTTAAGCGCGAGGAGATGCGAAAGGCCGGCAATCCCCTAATCGCGATACCGACGACAGCAGGTTCCGGAAGCGAAGCCACGTGTTTCGCCGTGGTTTACATGGAGAAGACCAAGTACTCACTGGAGCATGAGTCAATGCTCCCGGCATCCGCTATAGTAGACCCGGTGCTTACAATGAGCCTCCCTCCCGCCGTAACTTCGGTGACGGGCATGGATGCGCTGTGCCAGGCCATTGAGTCATACTGGAGTGTAAACTCCACCGAGGAATCGACATACTACGCCGCGGAGGGTATTCGACTCGCCATGGACAACCTTGAGGAAGCGGTGAACGCCCCATCTGAAAGGGCAAGGGAAGCCATGGCGCGGGCAGCTCATCTCGCAGGCAAGGCCATTAACATCTCCAAGACATCGGCAAGTCACGCCGTATCATATCCCATAACTTCATATTTCGGGGTTGCGCACGGACACGCGGTGGGCCTTACGCTGCCGTCCATGCTCGTTTATAATTCACGCGCAACCGAGGATGACGTATTGGACAAGAGAGGTCTGGCATACGTCAAGAAAACCCTTGATAAACTGGTCTCGCTGATAGGGGTCTCCGACCCCGGGGAAGCCGCGGAGACATTGACCGGCCTGATGGGGCGAATCCATCTCGAGACTCGCCTTCGCGACCTCGGAATCAATAAGGAGGACATATCGGTGATCGTCGAGAACGGGTTCAATCCGGACCGGGTGAAGAACAATCCCAGACTGCTAACCCGGGAGTCCCTCACGGACATGCTTAACCGAATAGCATGACGGGATTCTCAATCTCTTACTTGATCCGCTCCACGGTGGGCGCGTCGTTATCCAGAGGATTCGAGATGCCGTTCACGGCCCTGTAGTCGCCACGGGCGATTTCTCCGAGCCTGCGGGTGTAGTATGGGAGGTTCGGGCTGTCCTGAGCAGCGGTCTCATGAGGGTGCCAGAGATGTAAAGGAAACTCGTGGCGGAACACCGTCCTGCCCACTACCCCGGCGCGATAGAGCCTGCGCCCCAGGTCGTCGTCCTCCGCTCCCCAGCCCCTGTAGTTCTCGTCGAACCCGTCAACCCTGAGGAGGTCGTCGCGCGCAAGACCGAAATACCCGCCACGCACCTTGGGTCTGTATCGCCTGCATGGCAATAACTTGCCCATATGGTAATAGAAGCTGTCTTTGTAGTATTGCCGGCGCACCACTTTGAGCTGGGCCGTCGACAGAAGGCTCAGGTAATCACATCGGACGACCTCATCAAGTGTTACAAGCGCCGATTGCTCCTCACTCAGAAGCACGGGGAAAGCCACCAGGAATTCCCCAGGGCGCCCGAACTCCGAATACAGATTCAGATAACCCCTGGTAGCGAGAACATCCTGATCCCAGAAGACGATATAGTCCCCCTCAGCCTCGCGTATGCCGTTATTCCTGCTCCTCGCCAGCCTGAATCCCCGGTTTTCCTGGCGGATGTACTTGATTGAACCGAATTCCAGATTCGCTGCATACTCCCTCACCGACGATGCCACGTCGGTTTCCGAGCCGTCGTCGATTATCAGAACCTCGTCCGGAAGGCGGCTCTGGTGGTTCAGGCAGAGGAGTGACAGCCGAAGCAGGTCGGGGCGTTCATATGTGCTCAGGATCACCGAGATTTTCATCGTCGAAGTGCCGTTCGTCTACCTGACTATCTTCTTCCTGTTCCTCTTCAGGATGACGTCGGTCCGGAAGGCGTTCGCCGGCCCCATGGCCCAGTCCCAGTCCCTGATGGGCGTCCGCCAGCTCTCGCCGTATTTCGTCTCCACGTACTTCAGAGTGTCCGCAGGGACATTGAAACGCGCACCGTAGAATTCGATTTCCCTCAGGTCGAAGGGCTCATAGTAGTACTTGATCAGATTGCGCTTTCTTCCCTTGTCAATCCCCTCCCAGCCCGCGTGCCAGATGCGGTCGCCCTCGCGGTAGAAAAAGAAGAGGTCGACATTCACCCGGTTCCTGACAAAAGACAGCTCGAGCCCCCGCTTCTTCTCGCCCAACACGTACTTCACCTCGAATCCTCTCTCCCGGAATGCCGGCACGATGTCTTCGGAGTAGGATTCTATCATGAGGCCGAGATCGACGTCCCTGTCATGTTCGATGAAGTCCCCCTCGCGGAAATAACCGAGGAGCGTGCCGTCGGTGAGCCAGAAACTTATTCCCAGCGAGTCGAGGATTGATCGCGCATCGAGCAGGTTCTCCACCACGACTTGCTTGGATACCGGCTGAGGCCGCCTGTCTTTCTTGAGTCCCAGGAGCCTCAGGAAAACGCTCTTAAGATGTGCCATACCCGAATCCTGTCCGGAATTGTGCGGAAGCTCTCAGACCGCTGAGCTTGTTTCTGAAGTCTACTCCCCGTACAGCCCCGTCTCGGCGTGTTCGCATATCATGTGGCCTATGGCGATATGCGCCTCCTGAATGCGCTGAACCTCATCCGACGGCACGATAATGGGAATATCGCAGAGAGGAGCGAGTTTACCGCCCCCGCACCCTGTTAGGCCTATTGTCTTCATCTTCATGTCGCGCGCTGCGTTCACCGCCTCGAGTACGTTGGGCGAGTTGCCGCTCGTACTTATGGCGATGAGTATGTCCTTCGCGCTTCCGAGAGACGCCACCTGCCTCGAGAACACCGTGTCGAAACCCAGGTCATTCGCCTGGGCCGTCAGCAGCGACGGATTGGTGGTTAGCGCTACGGCCGCCATGGGCTCGCGGACCTTCCTCATCTTGACCGTCATCTCGGTGGCGATGTGCTGCGCGTCGGCCGCGCTACCCCCGTTCCCGCAGAGAAGTACCTTGCCGCCGCCCTTGAGCGTCTCGAGAACGGCATTCGCCGCGGCCGCGATGTCGTCGCAACATGTATCCGAAGTCCGGAGATAAAGGTCACTTCCCGATTTCAGAGTCTGCTTAACCCATTCGCATGGCATTCTGCGCTCACCTCACTTGCTAACCTGATTATTGGGCCGCCTCTCGCCTCGCGAGGTGCTCACGTAGACCCTGCTTCCAGTCGGGAAGCGGCTCGAGGCCGGCGTGTCCGATGACCAGACTCCCGAGCACCGAGTTCTTGGGGCGGGCCGCTTTGGTAACATACTCGCTGCTGGACACGGGCTTGATCTCGGCCTCCAGGCCCGCCAGTTCGAGGGCGGTCCTGGCGAATTCATACCAGGTGGTCTCTCCCGAGTTGGCCATGTGAAGCGTCCCCTCGACTCCCTTCTCCAGGGCCGCCCTGATTCCCCGCGCCAGGTGACACGTGTATGTCGGGCTGCCCCGCTGGTCGTCCACCACCCTCAAGGGTGCGCCCTCTCTCGCCCTCGCGAGTATCGTATCAACGAAGTTCTTGCCGTTTGGCCCGTATAGCCAGGATGTCCTGACGATGAGATGGCGTGGGTTCAGAGAGGAGGCGTATCTCTCCCCGAAGAGCTTTGTGAGTCCGTAGAAATTTATAGGGGCCGGAATGTCGGTCTCGACATAGGGAGAATCTTTTGATCCGTCGAAGACATAGTCGGTGCTCACGTATATAAGGCGGGCGCCCGCGTCCCTCGACGCCTTGGCCATATTCATCGTGCCCACCGCGTTGGCGTTGAAGGCCTCGTCCTTCTGGTCCTCGGCGTCCTCAACCCTGGTAAAGCCCGCGAGATGCACCACAATCTCGGGGGCCAGCGCTTCAATGGCCTCGAGCACCGCCTCGCCGTCAAGAATATCGAAATCCTCTATGTCCACGCCGGCCACGTCATGACCTTGAGCGAGGACGTCACACATGTCGGTTCCCATCATGCCCCGGGCGCCGGTGACCAGTATTTTCAAGAGCGACCTCCCCCCGTTCTTCAGTCCAGCACGATGTGGCTGTAGTCGCCCACCATGAAGCTGCATGCCTTCGGGCGCTGAGCATGCTTCTCTATCACTACGTTCTTGCCGACAAGGCTGCTTTCGATTCGCGCCCCCACATCCACTATCTTACTGCGCTCTAAGATTATGCTGTGCTCTATTTCGCTGCCCGTTATCTCGCAGTCATAGTAGATGGATGTGAACGGCCCTATATACGAATTGACGATCCGCGTGTTTTCACCGATTATGAGCGGCCCCCTGAGGATGGAGTTCTCTATCCTGGCGCCCCTGCCTATCACCACCTTGCCGTCGGTCTTGGACGTCGAGTCGATGTCACCGTCGATGGAGGGCTCTATGCGCTCGAGAATCATCCGGTTGGCCTCCAGCATGTCCTCCAGCTTTCCTGTGTCTTTCCACCACCCCTCGATGATCCGGAACCTCACGTCGAAATCATGCTCTATCAGGTACTGTATGGCGTCTGTTATCTCGAGCTCGTCCCTCCAGGAGGGCTTTATCCTGTCCGCCGCCTCGAATATGCTCTCATCGAACATGTAGACGCCTACGAGCGCGAGATCCGTCTTGGGCTCTTTGGGCTTCTCCACAAGGCGCGCCACCCTTTCTCCCCGAAGCTCGGCGACGCCGAAGTCCTGCGGATTCGGCACGTGGGCGAGCAGTATCTGGGAGTTCGGCGACAGCGATTCGAACTGCTCTACGAACTGCTTGATGCCCTCGATAATGAGGTTGTCCCCCAGATAGACAATGAACCTGTCAGTGCCGACGAAGTCCCTGGCTATCTTCACCGCATGCGCAAGGCCGAGCGGGGCCTCCTGCCTGATATACGTCGCCTTGACTCCGAACTCCGACCCGTCTCCCACCGCCGCCTCGATCTCCGCAGCCGTGTCGCCGACGACTATTCCTATGTCGGTTATGCCCGCGTCTCTGATCGCATCGATTCCGTAAAAGAGAATGGGTTTGTTGGCCACCGGGACCAGCTGCTTGGCACCCGTATGGGTTATCGGTCTGAGCCTTGTTCCCTTTCCTCCACTCAAGATAACGGCTTTCGTATCGATCAACCCCTTTCGCGGCAGGTCTCGCGTACGGCCCTGCTGAAGTCCTCCAGCATGCTTTCGCTTGCGTGTTTTTCTATTATGTCGCCGGTGACTATGAAAGTCGCACCTGACTTCACGAGTTCCCCCGCCATTTCAGGCGTCCTGATGCCTCCGCCGACCATGACCGGGACTGACACGTAATCCGAGACTGCCTTCACCATGCCCGCGGGCACGTGATTCTCCGCGCCGCTCCCGGCCTCGAGGAATACAGCCTTCATGCCCAGGTACTCCCCGGCCAGGGCATGAGCCATAGCTATCTCAGGCTTGTCCCCGGGTATCGCCAGCGTCTGGCTCATGAATTGTACTGATGTGGTCCGGCCCGATTCAACAAGAATGTACGCCACGGGAATAGCCTCTAGCCCCAGGTTCCGCACCAATGGGGCGGCCTTGACGTGCTCGCCGATGAGAAGGTCGGCGTTCCGCCCGCTTACGAGCGACAGGAACATGATGGCGTCGGCCCCGCCGGATACCTGCGTGGCGTCGCCCGGGAAAATCACCACCGGCACTTCGGAAGCTCTCTTGACGCGCCTTATGGCTTCATCGAAGCTCCCGCGCGTTACTATGCTGCCTCCTATGAAGACGAGGTCGGCATACCGGCTGATGAGCGCGACCCTTCCCTCGATGTCGTCCATCGGGATGCGGTCAGGATCGATCAGCACGACGTACCCCGCCCTGTCCGAAGTCTTGAAACTCAGCATGTGCTCGTATACGCCGGCCATTTTAGATCCCCGCCAGGTGCCTGACCATGCCGAAGTTGCGCGGCATGGATTTGATGAAGAACTTAACGAGCTTGCCGGACTCCTGAAGGCTGGCTCCTGAGGAGGAGTATTCGTCTATCAGGCCGACCAGTCTTGAGTACTCCGCGTCGGTAAGGGCGGTCAGCACCTTCTTGAGAGCATAGCGGAGCTTTCTCCACTTGAGCACGCCGTCGTATTTTTTCTTGAACTCGCGCTCCACATCTATGTAGGGCATCTCGCCCAGCGCCAGGACTGCCGCGTATTCGCCGCTCACGGCGGCGGACTCCAACGCGGGCACTATTCCGGCTCCCGAAACCGGGTCGGCGGCCCGCGCCGCGTCGCCGGCCAGAAAAAGGCCTCTGTAAAGACCCCTCGGCGCCTTCCTTACAGCCGGCACGCCGCCCACTATCGACCTCTCGATGTGCGCGCCCGGGCAGCGGCTTTTCATGAACTCCCCGAGATAATCATATGCGCGGCCGTCCGCGGCTCCGGACCTTATGCCTACCCCCACATTGGCCATGGAATCACCCTTGGGAAACACCCAGGCGTAGCCGCCGGGGGCGATCCGGCTGCCGAAATGAAACTCGACCATATGCCGGTCGACGTCCACCGAAGACACCGTGTTCTGCGCGCAGATGAAGACCTCATCGGTAGGGATATGCGTATCGAGGCCCCCAAGGCGCGCGACGCCCGACTGAATGCCATCGGCGGCGACCACGGCCCCGCAGGCCAGCTTGTCCCCCGAGGTCCCCCGGCCGTCCCCAAGGCACACTTCGAATCCTCCGCCGTCAAGCGGCTTCAGCCCCACCACCCTGCTTGAGGTCCTGATCTCCGCCCCGGCTTCTCTCGCCATGTCCGCCAGCCCCTTGAGGAACAGGTCCTTATGAAGAATGAAGCCGCAGCCGGGCTCATCGGCGCTCACGCAGTTGCCGTCCGGCGAGAAAAACCTGCCGCCATGAACCTCGCTCGCGATCCAGCCGGCATCGATGTCGACAAACTGCGATATACCTCTGGTCCCCACGCCCTCGGCGCACCTTATCTTCTCGCCGATATCGCCCTCCTTCTCGAGCAGGAGCGTTCTTGCTCCTCGGCGCGCGGCGACGATCGCCGCCCAGAGGCCGGCGCAGCCTCCGCCGGCGACAATGACGTCATAGTCGCGCAAGGTGCTCCTCCTTGAGAATACCGTGGGGACAGACCCTGACACAGTCGCCGCAGCCGGTGCATCGACCGCTCTGCACAATCACCGCCCCGGGGACGTAGTCTATCGCCTGTGCCGCGCATACCGCGGCGCATACTCCGCAGGCCCACTCACAGGGGAACTCGGCCAGGCGTCTTTCTTCTGTTTTATCCAGCAATATCGGCAACTACCTCACGACAGGCCTTGAGCGCATCGCCGAGCGCGCCGGGGTCCTTGCCGCCGGCCTGGGCGAAAGTGTCTTTGCCGCCACCCTTGCCCCCGACCATCTCGCCGATCTTCTTGGCTATGAATGAGGCCTTCACGCCGCGGCTGTCAACTAGCTCCTGGTCTACGCTGACAACGACCACTGCCCGCCCGCCGGCGCCGCTGCCCAGACAGATTACCCCGCTCGGGAGCTTGTCGCGCACCCGGTCCACGAGATGCTTCAAGAGATCCATATTGGCGCCCGCGACTTCGGCGCTTACGACGGCCATGCCGTCAACATCTTCTCCTCTGCCGATAAGGTCGTCGACCTGGCCCGAGGCCATCTCCTGCCTGACTTCGGCGAGCTCCTTCTCAAGCGCCCTGACCCTCTCTGACAACCTGCGCGCGGCGTCTTCGAGCTCCCTGGCGGGCACCTTGAGGGCTGCCGACACATTCTGCAGCTCGCGCGACGCGGCGCGCGCGTCCTCCAGTGCGGCATGCCCGGTAAGGGCTTCGATTCTCCTGACGCCGGCGGCGATGCCCGACTCCGAGGCGATCCTGAAAAGCCCTATCTCCCCGGTGTTCGTCACATGCGTCCCGCCGCACAGCTCGCAGCCGGAGTTCTCTATCTCCACCATGCGCACCTGCTGGCCGTACTTCTCGCCGAAGAGCGCGACGGCTCCCCTGGCCCTGGCATCTTCATAAGCCATCACCGACCAGCCCACCGGGACGTTGCTGAGCACTTTTTCGTTCACAATCGACTCGACCTTGCGGAGCTCATCCTCTCCCACCGGCTCGTAATGAGTGAAGTCGAATCTCAACCGGTCCGGGGCCACAAGCGACCCCGCCTGCCTGACGTGGCCGCCGAGAACCGACCTCAGGGCGGCGTGAAGAAGATGCGTCGCCGTGTGGTTTCTCTCGACGTCCTTTCTCCTCTCGAGGTCGATCTTGGCGACAACGCCGTCGCCCGCCGAGAGCGTGCCGTGTTCGACGAGCACCCTGTGCATTATCCTGGTGCCGCCGAACCACCTGACGTCCACGACCAGTCCCTTCCCCGAGGGCCCGACTATGGTTCCCACATCGGCCACCTGCCCGCCGCACTCGGGATAGAACGGGGTCCTGTCGAGCTCTATGTCGACCTCTTCATCCGCCGACGCGCTTGTTACCCGGCCGGGCTCCGAGCCCAGCGACTTTATCACCGTGGGAACTTCAAAGAGGTCGTAACCCACGAACGCTTCGGAAACCTCAGTGGCGCCTTCACCGGGTTCCAGCTCCCGGCCGATCTTGCTCGCCTGCCTCGCGCGCTCGCGCTGCTCCTCCATCTCGCGCTCGAATCCCTCGGCGTCGATACCCAGCCCGGCATTCGACGCCAGCTCATGCGTGATCTCGACCGGGAAACCATAGGTGTCGTAGAGCTTGAACACCGTCGCTCCGGGAACCCCTTTTCCCCCCTTCGATCCAATCTCTTCCAGGGCGGCGTTGAGTATGGACATGCCCCGCTGAAGGGTACCCTGGAATCGCTCCTCGTCCGACTTGATAATTATGGCTATCTGTTCGCGCTTGTCATCGAGCTCGGGGTACGCGCCCCTCATCACGTCTATGACCCTGCCGGCGACCCTGTATAGAAACGGCTTGTCCTGCCCGAGGTTAAGGGCCTTGACCACGGCGCGCCTTAAGATCCTCCTTATGACATAGCCCCTTCCCTCATTGGATGGAAGCGCGCCTTCGGAGATGGCGAAGCACAGCGCCCGCGCGTGATCTGCGATCACGCGGACGTTGACCTCATCGGCCTCCCCGCGGTCGCCGAAGTCGACCTCGTCCTTGATGAACTCGATTATGGGTTTGAAGACATCCGTGTCGAACAGCGAATCCGCCCCCTGGCAGACGACCGCGAGCCTCTCGAGACCCATGCCGGTATCGACGCCCTTGCGCTCGAGCGGGCCGCGGCTGCCGTCCGTGTCCTGGTAGAACTGGGGAAACACCAGGTTCCACACTTCAATGAACCGTCCGCAGTCGCAGGCCGGGTCGCATTCCACCTTGCCGCAGCCGGCCTCGGGACCGAAGTCGTAGTGGATCTCCGAGCACGGCCCGCACGGGCCGCTAGCGCCGGCCGGGCCCCAGAAGTTCTCTTCATCCCCGAGCCTGTAGACCCTGTCCTTGTCCACCCCCATGGAGTCAACCCAGATCTTCTCGCTCTCGCCGTCATCCACATGCACCGAGACCACCAGGCGGCCTACCGGGAGCTTCACGACATTGGTGAGGAAATCCCACGCCCACTCGATGGCCTCACGCTTAAAGTAATCGCCGAATGAGAAATTGCCCAGCATCTCGAAGAAAGTATGGTGCTTGATGGTGCGTCCCACCTCTTCGAGATCCGTCGCCCTGAGGCACTTCTGCACCGAGGCGGCCCGCGTAAACGGAATCTCGCCCTTGCAGGCATAGAACTGCTTGAACTGCACCATGCCCGCGACGTTAAAAAGCAGGGTCGGGTCGCCTTCGGGAACAAGCGAAGCGCTGGGCACGACGGTGTGCCCCTTCTCGCGGAAGTAATCGAGAAAAAGTCTCCTCAGCTCATCCGTTGTCATCACTTTCATCTCCGATGTATGGCTCCAGTACCGACTTCGTGGCCTCGCCTGCGATGTCGGATGTGAATCCACTCCTTAATAAATATGTATATATGCGTCGCTTCCTGGTTTCAAGAGGAACCGACCCCAGCCTCCTGAGGCGACCGCGAGCGGACCGCACCGCGACCGCCAGCTCGCTGTCCCGATCAAAGCCGGTCCTGAGCTCGTTCTCGACAATATCCCTGTCGACACCTTTGGAGAAGAGCTCCGAGGCGATACGCCGCTTCCCGTAGCCTTTCTTCTCCACTCTCTCTTTGATCCACAGGCGCGCGAACAGCCGGTCGTCCACCGCCCCAGTCTCCTCAAGGTCGGCAATCACGGCGCCGATGGCCTCCGCCCGGTGCTTGCGCCTGACGAGCTCGCGCCGGAGCTCGCCCGAGGCCCTTGGCCTCACCTTGAGAAGCCTTAAAGCCGCACGCCTTGCCGCCGCGGTCTCGTACGCCCTCTCCAGTACGGGAATCTCATCCGGGTCGAGGTCTCTCCCCTCTTCAAGACCTGCGCGGGAGAGCTGCTCGGCGGTTACTCTGAAGCGGTACCCGTCGGAGAGCGCGACAGTATACTCGCCCTTCCGCGGCACCTTGGAGAGCTTTACAATCGAGAGTCTGCGTCCCCGGGCCGAGCTATCACGCTTCATTTGCCTGGGGTGTGGGCATCTCCAGCGATTCCCTGATCCTCTCCTCGAGCTTCCGGGCGATGTCGGGATTTTCCTTGAGGTACTTGCGGGAGTTGTCCCGTCCCTGGCCCAGTCTTTCCTTTTCGAAGGAATACCAGGTCCCCGTCTTCTCGACGACATCGTAGTTCACGCCGAGGTCGAGAAGCTCGCCTTCCTTGGAAATGCCCTCTCCGTAGAGAAGATCGAACTCGGCATCCCTGAACGGAGGGGCCACTTTGTTCTTGACCACCTTGACCCTGGTCCGGTTGCCGACCACGGTATCGTGCTCCTTGATAGAGCCGATACGCCTTATGTCCATCCTGACCGACGAGTAGAACTTGAGCGCGCGGCCTCCTGAAGTCGTTTCGGGATTCCCGAACATGACGCCGATCTTCATGCGGATCTGGTTTACGAAGATTACGCAGGTCCTCGATTTGGATATGCTGCCCGTCAGCTTGCGAAGCGCCTGCGACATCAGCCTCGCCTGGAGCCCGACCTGGGCCTCGCCCATTTCTCCCTCTATCTCGGCCCTGGGCACCAGCGCGGCCACCGAGTCTATGGCGACGACGTCCACGGCCCCTGAACGAACCAGCATCTCGGCAATCTCCAGGGCCTGCTCGCCAGTATCGGGCTGGGACACGAGGAGGTTGTCCACGTCCACCCCGAGTTTCCTCGCATAGTCGGGGTCGAGCGCGTGCTCGGCGTCCACGAAGGCCGCCAGCCCGCCCTCTCTCTGGGCATTGGCGATAATGTGAAGAACAAGCGTGGTCTTGCCCGATGACTCGGGACCGTAGACCTCGATTACCCTGCCCCGGGGCACGCCGCCGACGCCGAGAGCGTGATCGAGGCCTATAGAGCCCGTGGAGATCGTGCCGATGTCGCCCAGGGAAACACCTTCACCCAGCTTCATGATCGAGCCCTTGCCGAATTGTCTTTCTATCTGCGTAATGGTGACATTGAGTGTCTTTTCTCTGTCTTCGGATTTCTCCACCCTCTCGACAGGGCCCTTCGATTTGGATTTAGGTGCCATACCCCGACCTCCCTTTCGTCATCGTTCCAGGCCGAATGTTTCGATAATCGTATAGATCGCCCCAGAAGGGGTGAGTTCACTCTTAACGAGATTAACCCGATCCACACTGAGTTTCAAGGGCTTATATTCCGCTCCCGCGATGGCCTTTCCGAGGTCTTCGAGTCTCCTGGCGCCGCGCCGGACGCGGCCTATGGTGAGGTGGGATTTGAATGGGCGCTTCTCTTTTTCAAAGCCGAGCCCGGCCATGGCGTCCTCGACCCGCTCGGCGAGTCCGGCCATCCCGGCGGCGCCTTCCTGAAGCCCCATGTACACGACGCGCGCGCGCCGCGGGTTTGGAGGAAACGTGCCCACACCCGACACCGTGGCGTCGAAGCCGCGCGCCCCGTCCAGCGCCGCCGCGAGCCCGCGCGCTATGTCGCCTATACGGCCGCTCTCCACGCTTCCCAGGAACTTGAGCGTGATATGGACATTGCCCGGCCTCACCCACTTGACGTCGGCGGCCGAGCGCTTGAGCGCGCTTTCAATCGTTTCGACCGCACGCTCGACTTCCTCCCCCACCGGTACCGCGATGAATGTCCTTATGGTCTCCAATTACTTCCCCCCGCGAATGACCGCAGGCGGCGATGCCTGCCGCTAGCGGCTAAGGTACATGCGCACGAGATCGAGCGCGTGTGTCGCCGCCCGCACCTTGATTACGCCCCTCGGCCCGGCGAAGACGTTGCGGGTAACCTCAACGCCCTCTTCATGCGCGATGCCCGTGTAAACCAGTCCCACCGGCTTATCCGCCGTGCCGCCCGTCGGCCCGGCTATGCCCGTGGTCGAAAGCCCTATGTCCGTGGACGCCCTGCGCCTCACTCCCACCGCCATGGCCCTTGCGACCTGTTCGCTCACGGCGCCGAACGACTCGATTATCTCGCGGTTGACGTCGAGGTCACGTATTTTGGCCTGGTTCGAATAGGCCGTTATGCCCTCCATGAAACGCGATGAGACTCCCGGGACTTCCGTCAGGAGATGGCCGATCAGCCCGCCCGTGCATGACTCGGCGACGCTTATGGTCCTGCCGGCCTCTATGAGCATATTGCCGACGACGAAGTGGAGGTCTTCGCCGTCTTCGGAATAGAGCCGGCTTCCCAGCACCGTCCTTATCACGGCGGTGGCCCGGCCCAGAGCCATCCCGGCCGCTGCGTCGTTGTCGCCCATGGCCGTCAGCCTGAGCACGATGCCGGTCGGGCGCGGAAGGTAGGCGAGCGAGACCTCCAGGTCGCCGGAGACGGGGCTCAGGAGCTCGGTAATGGCTGACTCGGTAAGGCCCGTGGTCCGCAGCACTTTCGTCTTGATGCTGGCGCGCCCGTCGAGACTGAGGAGGCCCGTCTCGATCGACCCTTCGAATATGGCCTTCATCTCCCCCGGCACTCCCGGCAGAACGTAAAGCGGGCGACCCTCTCGCGTCAGTTTGAGTCCCACCGCCGACCCGAGAGGATTGGGCAGCAGCTCGGCCCCGGCCGGAACCATCGCCAGCGACCGGCTCGCTTCCGGCATCTCAACGCCCCGGGATTCGTAGCGTTGCCGCACGCGGCCCAGTATGTCCTCGCTCTCGACGAGTTCTATTCCGAATGACTCGCAGACGGCCTTCTTGGTGCAGTCGTCATGCGTCGGCCCCAGGCCACCCGTCAGGAAGACCATGTCCGACCCGGCGAGCGCGGCGTCGATCTCGGCTGCGATCTCCTCCACATGGTCCCTGACGCTCGTCTTGCGGCCCACGGTGATCCCCGCCTCGGCAAGCTTGCCCGCCAGGTAAACCGAGTTGGTGTCGAGCACGAAGCCCGATACTATCTCGTCGCCTACGGTGATTATGTGGGCCTTCATTTGGCTTACCCCGCGCGAACCTCCGGGAATCAGTTAATCAGGAGCTTCATCACGTGCAGAACCAGACAGGTATAGACCCCGGACATGCCGTCGTCAAGCATGACCCCCCAGCCCCCCTCTACGCGTTCGAGCTGCCTGGCGGGAGGCGGCTTGACGATGTCCAGGAATCTGAAGACGAAGAAGCCAACGACGATGAACGTAACGCTAACGGGCACCAGGAAGAGCGAGATCATCATGCCCCAGATCTCATCGACGACTATCTTCTTGTCGTCATTGCCCCATATCATTTCGCAGCGGCGCGAAGCGGCCACTCCCGCGGCGAACACGGCCGCGAGTACCGCGAGCCAGGTCAGAGCCGCGTTCGGGCCGATAAGGCCCAGCCTCACCAGGATAAGGTGAATCACGATGCCTACGAGGCTGCCTACGGTGCCGGGGGCAATGGGGAAGTAACCGGAGCCGAAACCGCTGCCGATTACTCCCGCCAGTCTGTCGTTTAAAGATCCTTCAGGTCGCAGTGTTTGCCCTCTTCGCATAGATCGCCGATCTTGGCCAGAGCCAGGAGCTCGTTCCAGCGCCTGTCGACCTCTTCCTGGGCCTTCTCCATCATGCCCGGTTTGCCGGCGAAGTGGGAGAACCGGCCCTGTTTCTCGATCCACGCGCTGATGGGGAGCTTCTCCTTGGGCTTATGGGTTATTTTCCACCTGCCCTCGTCATGCTCGAAGAGCGGCCAGAAGCAGGTGTCCACGGCCAGCCTGGCGATGTCGATCGTATCTTCCATCGGATACCTCCAGCCCCTGTGGCATGGCGAGATGATATTGATGAAAGAGGGCCCGTCCTTGGACAGCGCTTTCTCCACCTTCTTCACCAGGTCATTCCAGTGGCTCGGCGAAGCCGCGGCCACGTAAGGAATGCGGTGGGCGATCATGATCTTGGTCATGTCCTTGTGATACTGCTGCTTTCCGGGGATCTCGTCGCCGGCCGGGCACGTTGAGGTCGCCGCCCCGAACGGGGTGGCTCCCGACCTCTGTATGCCCGTGTTCATGTAGGCCTCGTTGTCGTAGCAGACGTAGAGCATCTTATGGCCGCGCTCCGCCGCGCCCGACAGGGCCTGCAGGCCGATGTCATACGTGCCGCCGTCACCGCCGAACGCGATGAAGTTCATTTCCTGTTTGATCTTGCCCTGGCGCTTGAGCGACTGGTAGGCCGCCTCCACGCCGCTTATCGTCGACGCGACGTTCTCGAAGGCGTTATGAATGTAAGGCACCTTCCAGGCCGTGAACGGGAAAATCGTGGTCACGACCTCCAGGCATCCCGTTGCGCAGCCGACCACAGTGTTCTTGCCGGCGGCCAGCATAACCTGCCGGGCCACTATGGTCGCCCCGCACCCGGCGCAGGCGCGGTGGCCGCCGGAGAGCAGGTCTTCTCTTTTCGAAAGTTCCTTGATTGATGGCATCGCTTACCTCCTATTCCCGCACGCCGAGGAGGCCGACATCATCGGAACTCCTGCCGCTCGATGCTAGATCCTTGAGCTCTTCGAACACGCTTTCAATATGCGCTTCAGTTATATCGCGCCCGCCGAGACCGTAAATATAGTCCTTCATGGGTACCGTGGACTCGCCGTAGAGCGCGGCCTTGGTCTCGAGCATCACCGGGCCGCCCATCGCCCCGAAGGACGCGGAACGGTCGAGAACGCCGACCGCCCCGGCCCCGCTCAATATGCTTCTCAACTCCTCGTGGGGGAAGGGCCTGAACATGCGGATCTTGACCATTCCGACCTTCTCGCCCTTCTCGCGAAGATTATCGACCACCTGTTTGGCCGTGCCCGTGGTCGAGCCCAGCGCGATGACGATGCGCTCCGCGTCATCGGTCCTGTACGCCTCGGCCAGGTGGAATTCCCGCCCGCTTATCTTGGAGTACTCCTCGCCCACCTGCCTGATGACCTCATGGGCCCTCTGCATTGCCAGGATCTGAGGCACCTTGTGTTCGAAGTAGTAGTCGTGGAAATCGAGCGGGCCGAAAGTTTTGGCGTGCTTAAGATCCAGGAGATTGTGCACGGGCTTGTGCTCGCCGACGAAGTCCTGGACGGCCTTGTCGGCCAGAACCTCCACCGGCTCGAGCGTATGGCTCAAGATGAAACCGTCCAGGCAGACCATTACAGGGAGCTTGACGTCGGCATGCTCGGCGATGCGGACCGCCTGCACCACGTTGTCATAAGCCTCCTGCGAGGTCTCCGAGTGGAGCTGGATCCACCCCGAGTCGCGCGCGCCCATGGAGTCCGAATGGTCGCAGTGGATGTTGATGGGGCCGCTCAGCGCGCGGTTCACGACGGCCATCACAAGCGGGCACCGGGTGGAAGCCGCGATGTAGAGGATCTCCCACATGAGGGCGAGCCCGTTCGCCGATGTCGCGGTCATCACCCTCGCGCCCGCGGCCGACGCTCCCACCGAAGCGCTCATGGCGCTGTGCTCGGACTCGACCAGCACGAACTCGGTCTTTACTCGCCCGTCGTAAACGTAGTCCGCGAATTTGTGCATTAGCTCCGTCTGGGGCGTGATGGGGTAGGCCGCAACGACGTCAGGGTTGATCTGCCCCATCGCTGCTGCGACGGCATCGTTCCCCGTCAGAGCCATCATCGTTCTGCTCTCATTGATCATTGCGCTACTCCTTATCCTCGATATCCGATTCTCTGACCATTTCGATGGCGTTCGCCTTCGGGGGACACACGGCGGCGCAGATGCCGCATCCCTTGCAGTGCTCGAGGTCGATGTCGACGACCTTGCCGTCTTCGACGACGATGGCCGAGTCGGGACAGTATATCCAGCACTGAAGGCAATGGATGCATTTGTCATCGTCTCTTATCGGTCTGAAGGTGCGCCACGAGCCGGTCTCATAACAGGCCGCGTTCCCGGCGTCCTCAATCAGCCCACCGATCGCGAGATCTTTCCAGCCCTTCTCTTTCATTTTGCTTCCTTTACCTCCTCGTAGGCACGCTTGAGAGCCTTGACATTGCCCGCCACCATCTTGTCGGAGAGCTTGCCTTTGAACTTCTTGGTGAGGATGGCGGACATCTTGTCGATCTCCGCGAGGTCGGTCACCTTGAGCAGCGCTCCGATCATCGGCGTATTAGGAATGGGCCTCCCCATCTCCTCCAGCGCGATCCCGGTCGCGTCCACCGTGAAGACCCTGTTGCCGTCCACGCCCAGCTCCGCCTTGATCGCCTCCGGGCTCTCATGCGAGTTTACGATAAGCACGCTATCGGGTTTCAGTCCTGCCGTGATCGAGCCCGTCGCGATAAGCGTCGGGTCGAGAACAATCACTATGTCCGGCGCCTGAACGCCCGAGTGAACGCGGACCGGTTCATCGCTTATCCTGTTGTAGCCCCTTATCGGGGCGCCCATTCTCTCGGGGCCGTAGTCCGGAAAGCCCTGGGCGAACTTGCCCTGCTGGATCATCGATTCAGCGAGCATGAACGCGCCCGTCTTGGCACCCTGGCCGCCCCGGCCGTGCCATCTAATTTCCAGAGTGTTACCCATAATCCCCTCCTGACGCTTCTACTTGACTTTGGACCTTCCCTGGATCGCTCTCGCGAGCGTCACCTGGTCGGCGAGGTCGAGGTCGCTCCCCATGGGAACGCCCCTAGCTATCGTCGACGCTTCAACGCCTATCTCGTTCAGCACGCCCGCAACGTAATTGCATGTCGCCTCACCCTCGACATTCGGATTGGTGGCGATTATGACCTCGGTGACGCCGAGCCTCTTCACCCGCTCGACGAGCTTGTCCACCGTCAGGTCCTCGGGACCAATACCGTCCAGGGGAGACAGGCGGCCGTGCAGAACATGATAGAGCCCGCGATACTCTCCGGTTTTTTCTATCGCCATGACGTTGCCCGGCTCTTCGACAACGCAGATTACATGCCTGTCGCGCCGCTCACTGGTGCAGATGGCGCAACGGTCTTGCTCGGTGAGCGCGCCGCACTCCGAGCAGTGCCTGACCCTCTTTCTCATGTCGACTATGGCGTCGGCAAGCGCGTTGACTTCGTCGAGCGGGGTCTTGACAAGGTGAAGCGCCAGCCGCTGGGCGGTCTTCCTCCCTATCGTGGGGAGCTTGGTAAGCTCTTCAATAGCGCGCTCTATTCTATCGGAACTGCCCTGCAAGTCGTCCTCCTAGAAGAGACCCGGCACGCCCAGGCCGCCAGTGAGCTTCGAGATCTCGCCGGCCATGAGATCCTGGGATCTCTTTCTGGCCTCGTTCACGGCGGCGACTATGAGGTCCTCGAGCATCTCCACGTCGTCCTTGCTCACGACCTCCGGGTCTATCTTGATGCTCAGTATGTCCTGCTTCCCGTTCGCCACGACCGTCACCATTCCCCCGCCCGCTGACGCCTCAACCGTCCTGTCAGCCATCTCTTCCTGCATCTTCTGGATCCGGTCCTGCAGCTTCTGCGCCTGGCGCATGAAATCTCCCATTCCCTTTCCCAATGAATTCACCCCCTGTGAGGATATTTACTGAGACTCCCCGTCCTTAGGCTGCCTGATACCGCGCACCCTGCCGCCGAGTTTATCTATAATGGCCCTTACAACGGGTTCTCGCGCAGCGATCTCGTTATAGTCCCGGGCCCCGGCGCCGCGGCTTCGGCCCAGTTTCACTTTGGTCTTTATCACTACCGATGTATTGGTAAGCTTCTCCACCGCGTCTGTCAATATCTGCAGATTCTTGCCTTTGCGCACCTGGTCTTCGTGGAATTTGTTGTCGAATTCGAGCATGAGCACGCCGGATTCCGGGCTCGAGAGCTCGCCGAGCTCCAGCACCGAAGCCAGCGACGCCTTCGTGTTCCTCAAGCTCTCGACCACGTTCTTCCAGGCCCCCGCCACCCCGCCTGCCGCCTTCGGGCGGTTTCGGGCCGCATCGGGAGCGGCCGTCTCGGCAGGGCTGGCCGACCCGCCGGGCTTCCGGCCCCGCTTCGCCGGCGCCTTAGGCGGCGGGGAAGCCTCATCCGGCGTATGCGCCCCGGCCGGCGAGGGTCCGGAAGTCGCCCGGAGACCCGGTCCGCCGCCGGTCTTCATCTTCTCAACCGTTGCGATTACGTCCTTGATATTCACGAGCGAACCGGTACTCGCCATGCGTAGCAGAACCGCCTCCAGGATGTATCGCTTATGCGTCGCGCGCCTTATCGACGTTTCGCTCTTGGTGAGCATGGTCAGCATGGTAAGCAGGTGTTCGGTCGACAGTTTTGACGCCGACTTGACGGTCGCCTCGCGCACCTTATCGACAAGCGACATGAGCTCGCGCGACTCGGGGTCTATGGACGCGACGAGCATGAATCTCACCTGCTCCATCACGGCCGAGGCCAGGTCGCCGGGATCTATCCCGCCGTCCATGGCTTCCCCCACACGCTCCATTACCGCGCGCCTGTCGCCGGCGGCTATGGCGTCAACCAGCTTCACGACCATTTCGCTCCCCCTGAGTCCGACTATGGGAGCTATCTCGGCCTCGGTCGCCTTGCCTCCGCTGAACGCAAGAACCTGCTCGAGCAGGCTCTCGGCGTCTCGCATGCTTCCCTCCGCGCGCCTTGAGATAACCTGCAGCGCGCTCTCCTCGCATGCATAACCGTCAGTCTTGCAGATGTCTCTCAGGCGGGCCGATATCTCGGCCGAGCCTATGCGCCTGAAGTCGAACCTCTGGCAGCGCGAGACTATGGTGTCGGGCACCTTGAGCGGCTGGGTGGTCGCGAATACGAAAACGACATGAGGAGGCGGCTCTTCCAGGGTCTTTAAGAGCGCGTTGAACGCCTCCTGGGTGAGCATATGCACCTCGTCTATGATGTAGACCTTCTTCTTCCCGCCCACCGGCGCGTAACGCACGCTCTCCCTGAGGTTCCTGATCTCGTCGATGCCGCGGTTGGACGCGCCGTCGATCTCGATAACATCCATGCTGGTGCCATGGCCGATTTCCATGCAGGCCGGGCACTTGCCGCAGGGCTCAAGCGTGGGCGCTTTGTCGCAGTTCAAGGCTTTCGCCAGAATGCGCGCGACAGTTGTTTTGCCGACGCCCCTGGGGCCGGTGAAAAGGTACGCATGCGCCACGCGGTCGCCCTTTATGGCGTTCTTCAGTGTCCGCGTCACGTGTTCCTGCCCGATCACTCCATCGAACGTGCTCGGGCGCCACTTCCTTGCGATTACCAGGTAGGATTCTTCGCTCTCAGGCAACTCGCGACTCCGTTGAATGCAGGCTCCTATGACTCCTTTGAGAACCCAGGCCGCGCACCCTCCGTCGACCCAGCTCCCCGGGCGCCTGCCGAGCAGCCAGCTCCAGCCAGGTGCCCCTGCGGCACATGAAAGTCCCTGCTTACCGCTGCTACCTTCCGGTCCTGACGGGATTCGCAAGTTTTCATTGCGCAGGACCTGACTTTCAACACCGCTTACTCAGCCGCTTTCCCAAAAAGACAGGACCTCAGAAGGGAGTTCAATCCCGCTATAGCGGGTTGCGGGTTACAGGGCACCGCTACCTCCCCATCTAGCACGACCTGGGATCCGGCCTCCCCTCACAGGGAAGCCACGCCAGCAACTTACCACCAAAACGCGCCGTGGTCAAGCTCTGGGGTCAGGTCAGGGGTCAGGTCTTGAAATGCACAATCCGGCGCCCCGCAGGGCCCGGAGCTCACTTACCCTCATAGTACCCGAGCGCCTCCGGCATGAGTCTCTCGAGGTCGTCTATGCGGGTCTGGCTGCTGGGGTGGGTGGAAAGCCACTCCGGGGGCTCCTGGCCGGCGTAATGCTCCTGCATCTTCTTCCAGAATCGCACCGCGGCCCGGGGGTCATAGCCGGCTTTGGCCATATAGATAAGGCCTATATGGTCGGCTTCGCTTTCATGCTTGCGGCTGTAGGGCAGAATATAGGCCAGGGTGGCCCCCACACCGTAGGCCACCTGGGCCATTACCATGGTCTCTTCCCGGTTGTTCTTGAGGGCCTCGCTGAGCGCAATGCCTCCGAGCTGGTACATCAGGAGCTGGGTCATCCGCTCACCGCCGTGCCGCGCCGTGGCATGTGCGATCTCATGGGCCATTACGGTCGCTATTTCATTCTCGTCCCCGGCTAGCTCCATTATGCCCGTGTAGAAAGCGACCTTTCCGCCCGGCAGGCAGAACGCGTTCACTATGCTGTCGTTCTCGATGAGGTTGAACTCCCAGTCGTAGTCATCTTCACCCGTGACATCGGCTATTCTCCGGCCGATGGTGCGAAGCTGCGCGACCGCTTCCCCGTCATCCGAGAGAGTGGAAGTCTCGAGGATCTCGGCATAGCCATCGGCGCCCAGCTGCATCTCCTGGGCCTCGGTGACGAGCAGGAACTGCCTGCGCCCGGTGACGGGCGCCTTCGCGCATGCCAGGACAACGCAGGCGACGACGATCAGCCAGGCCGACAATCGCAACAGGCGCATACGCCCATTACCTCCTCCCTTTCTCCTATCACAAATATGTTCACACCCGCCGGTGCCTGCCGTCAAGTGCATTCGGGAATCCCCGCGCCGTTCGAAAACGATTGAACTCTCCGGCGATAATTGGTACCGGTTGGAAGGAACATGAGCTGAGGAGTCACCCAGACAGTATCGCGAATAGAAAAAAGTCCTCTCCCAACCCGGAGGGAGACCCGCGATGGCAATTTCCTTCATGTGTCCAGCCTGCGGCGCGGAACTCGTGCTGAGCGCGGCAAGGCCAGGCCACAGCGCAACGTGCACATCCTGTGGCGCCGGAATCACGGTTCCCGCGGACGCGCGCCAGCTCACGCCCGGGGAGGCAAGGAAAGCCATTGGCAGACAGGCGCCCATGGACGATGAGGAATACCCACCTGAGATCCTGAGCTGCCGCTTCAACTTCGGTGCCTTCCTGATGACTCCCATATGGCTGCTCCTGCACAGACGGTACCTGGCTGGAGGGCTTCTCATTCTGCTGCATGCGGTGACCAACATCGTGGGAGGCATGGTGCCTCTACTCGGTCTTCTGAGAGCTGCTCTGTCCATCGCCGCGTCCGTCTACTTCGGTATCAAGGGCTACAGGATCGCATGGCGGGACCGCGGTTATTACGACGCCGTGGAGGACGTCAGACGGCGAGAGCGCAGGTGGGCCATACTGGGAATAGTTATAGCCGCCGTTTTCTGGACGATTCAGATTCTTGTAGCCGTCTGAGCCGGGCCGCCGGCATCGGGGCTTGATAAAGAGAACTGCGGGCCCGCAGGCCCGCAGCGTCTATGGTGGAGATGAGCGGATTCGAACCGCCGGCCTCTGCCTTGCGAAGGCAGCGCTCTCCCAGCTGAGCTACATCCCCTTTTCCACTTTTATAATTCCCGGGGAACTCGTCCCCTTCAACACGGCAACGTCGGACAACATCCTCCCGACGATATTCACCGGGCTCGCCGGTATTATGGCGTCGCCCTTGCTGGCCGGCGTCGGACCGTAAAAAAGGCAGAGGGCGTTGCCGGGCGGCCAGTAGCCGACATCGCCGATATCCACCTGGCTCTTAGCGTCTTCTGGCTCTGCGCCGACCGGTATCCTGAAGTAGATCTCGTCACCCCAGGTCTGCCCCGCCCCTTCGAAAGGCAATGCCTCCCAGATGGCCGCAGCCGTATCCGAGTCGTTGAGCTCGGCATCGAGCCGGTGCTCGCCGACCTGGATGACTATCTTCTTCATATGCATACTTCTATACGAATGGGAACGCAAAGTCAAGCCCGGTGACTTAAGAGCGGCGGCTTCCACTCCGCGCGCGGCGGAGCGCTATGCCGTTGGCCAGATAAACCAGAAGGACGACGACGGCGGCTGCTGCGATAACTGTCGGCCGCGGCCCCGCCATACTCCTGACCGCAAGGTCGCGCACCCCGCCTGCAAGGCCTACAAGCCCCACCGCCAGGGATCCGATACCGACGAACACGACGAGCGCTATGGTCGGAAGTAGCACGCCGCATATGGCGAGAACCCAGTCCTCTAGCGCCGACTCCTTCGTGGGGCTCCGCCACGCCTCAATGCGGCTCATGACTCTGTAGGGAAGATCACGGATCTCAGGTATGGCCCGGCCGTCACCCAGCCCCGCGTAGAGATCCCGGTACTCCTCAAAGCGCGCGCGGCAATCCGCGCACTCCGCGAGGTGGCTTTCCAGAACCCGCGCTTCGGCTCCGGAGATGCCGTCCAGATACTCCTGTATGTCGTCGGCGCTCGGGTGCTTCAATTCTCCAGATCCTCCCTTGAATAAGTCGAAGCCAGCCTTCCGCGCAACTGCTTCCTCGCGCGGAAGAGGTAGGATTTGACTGTTCCACCAGGGAGCCCCATGGCCTCCCCTATCTCATCATAAGTCATTCCCTCGAGGTGGAACAGGGTTAGCGCGGTTCTGTAGTCGACCGGCAGAGCGCCGATCTCGCGCTCCAGTATCTCAGCGACGCCGGCCCTGTGGGCGGCCGCATCCGGCGCGGGCGTCGATGACGGGAACGAGTCCACCCCGCCCATTTCCGGCAGATCATCATCGAGAAGCGACGGGCGTTTCTTCTCCATGAAGTTCAGGCATGTCGTGTATGCTATTCGGGCGATCCACGTGGACATCCTGGACCTGAACTCGAACCCATGCAGGTTCTCATACACCTTCAGGAACACGTCCTGGGCCACATCTTCCCTGTCCGACTCGCTCCGCACCATTCTCGATACAATATGAGTGACCATGCGGCCGTACTCCTCAATAATTACGCCGAAAGCGGCCCTGTCGCCTCCCAGTACCCTCCGTACAAGCGACCTTTCATTCTCCAATTGAGTATCCCATTCGCCCTCATCAAGCTAGACAGGCCTTGCGCCGGAATGTTGCAACAATACGGCCCCTGGCCTGTCAGATGATAGCGGGAATCAGAACAGGTGTCGAGATCAGTCGCATAAGGAGGAAAGCATGCTGGACCTAATAGGCGTCATTGCCCTCATGTTCTTCACGCTCGCACTCATAAGGACGATCATGGCCCACAGGCTCAGGAACAAGATCCTCTCCAAGGAGCCGCCGCCAGACGTGACGGCCAGGATCCTCCAACCCGAGTCAGCGCGTTCGAGGGCTCTTGCCTCGCTCAAATGGGCCCTGGTGCTCATCGGCGTCGGCCTGGGAGTGGGCTTCGGCCAGTTCGCGCCGAGCCACATGAAGGACAATATGACTCTGGCCGGGATCTTCGTATTCGCAGGGCTGGGTTACCTCATTTACTACCTGATCGCGCTGAGGGCCGCAGAGGGGGAGTGAGCGGCGGGGCGGTGCTGTAAAGAATTGGCGGAGAGAGAGGGATTCGAACCCTCGGGACGGAAAACCGCCCACGTGATTTCCAGTCACGCCGATTCAGCCGCTCTCGCATCTCTCCGCGGCATATGTGGTCGCTGCCCGCGCGGGGATCAGGCTGCTGCGCACTTCAAGACCTGTGCACCGAGACCTGGACCCTTCGTATTGTGCGCGGGCCGGGGTCAGACCCCTGTGCATTTTAAGACCTGACCCCTGCATTTATATGGCGGAGAGAGAGGGATTCGAACCCCCGGGGCAGTTGCCTGCCCAACGGTTTTCGAGACCGCCCCATTCGACCGCTCTGGCATCTCTCCGCGCTATTCGCTTTTCCCGTCGGCCTCCCGGAGTTTGACAAAGAACTCCTGAAGCAGCCCCCTGCACTCTTCCTCCAGAATGCCTCCGCTAATAATAACTTCGCGGTCAGTATATTTCAACCCGCCAAGGCTGACCGCGCCCCCGCAGGCCCCGCTCCTTATGTCTTTCGCCCCGTAGACGACCCTGGAGATCCTGGACATGAAAGCGGCCCCAAGGCACATCATGCAGGGTTCGACCGTGACGTAGAGCGTCGCGCCCTCCAGCCGCCAGTCTCCCAGGTTCTCGGACGCCGCCCCTATCGCGATTACCTCGGCATGGGCGGTGGCGTCCTTGAGACGCTCGACCCGGTTGTAACCGCGCCCCAGCACCTGCTCCCCGGCAACCACGACGGCGCCGATAGGCACCTCGTCCTCTTCCAGCGCCCTCCGCCCCTCCCGCAGGGCCTCCCGCATATACTTGACGTCGGTTTCATAGTCCATATGGGCAGAAGTTAGCAGACGGGATTTGCCGCGTCAAGAAGGGCCGCGGCCGCCCTATCTTATCATGATCACCTTGCGGGAAGTCATGGCGCCGTCGACCGACACGGCCAGGAAGTAGACGCCGGCCGCCACCCGGGTTCCTCTTTCGCCGGTACCGTCCCAGCTGACCTGATAATAGCCCGGCGCCATCATTCTGTCGGTCAGCCGCTTGACCACCCGGCCCTCAACATTGTAAACCGATACGTCCACGGCCCGCATTTCTTCAGCGGGCACCGGCCAGGATGCGTCGTCCGAATGCGAGGCCCTTCTGGGGAGTCCGAATGCGAGCCGGACGTCGCGCTTCACGGGATTGGGGAAAGGCACACCCACCACCAGGCCCCCCGGAGTGCGTCTGTAGCCGTTACCGCTTACCGGCCCGACGAAGGTCTCCAGGCCGTAACCGTCCACGATTCCCAGAGTGTAATAGTAGTTCCTCGCTTCCGCTATCAAAGTGTCGGCGTAGACGAAAGTCGTGTCCTCAGCGAGCTCGAAATCGACTTGCACATGCGTAAGGTCGCCCTCGGGAACCGGCCGCCCGTCGGGATAGCGGTAGAGACGGTAGCAGATCTGGTCGTCGAACTCGCGGACGTTCAAGAGCACCCTTATGGCGCCGTCCTGCGAAAGCGCGTCGAACCTGCTGACCTCCGCCACGCGCCTGATGCCGCCGAACTTGAGGCCCCGTATCTCGGTGTAGGCCCCCCTCCCGTCTATCCAAACCACTGAAGAGTCTGTGACAGCCGGCAGGGTCTGGGCGGCCACCTGCCTTGTGACGGGGAATTCCTCCCGCTCGGCCAGCCTGTAGCCGTAGATGTCCCAGTTGCCGTTCCGGTTGTCCTGCCAGACTACGAAGTCTCCGCTTACCGCCGGGTTGACCTGCAGGCCGTCGACGGCCGCCACCGCAACCTTCTCTCCCCCGGGCAGTTCCAGCATGTAGATGTCGCCGCCGTCCCAGCCGCGATCCTCCCACACGACCACGTCTCCCCATATGCGGGGATTCATCTGGTCGCCCGGGTCCGTGCATACCGGAATCACCGTGCCGGCCCCGATGTCGTAGGCGTAGATGTCGAAGCCGCCTTCCGACCTCTCATGCCATACCGCGTATTCGTCCGACACATCGGGACTTCCCGCGTCCCGGCCGGGCGCCGCGATCGTCCTCACCGTGTCCTGCCCCACCCGGCACTTGACGGCGGGGCCGGCGGCCGCATGAGACACCCAGACTATGTTGTCGCCCCATACTGCCGGCTCATCCTCGTCGTCCGCGCCGGTGCTCACGACGAATGCCAGGCTGTCCAGCAGATCATAGCCCACGATGTCGCCGCCGGAGGAGTACACGATGCTCTTCCAGGCGATGTCCACGTCATGTCCCCAGTCCTCAAACGCCATGCCAAATGGCGTATCGGATCCTACCGAGAACACGCAATCGCACCAGGGCGAGTAGCCGGCTATGTTGGATCTCGAGATCTCGACGCTCGTCGCGGGCGGGACGCCCGGAATCCCGAACACCTCGCCCTGTATCCCGGACTTGACGTCGAAGTGGGTCACATTGTTGTCCTGATGGTACTCCAGCACGTCACCGGCCCTGTCCGCGACGCACCAGATCCTGCGATAGTCGTCATGGAAGGGGCCGACATGGTACTTCACCTCCAGGGACATCTTTCCATTTATCACCAGGGAGTCCATCTCGAAACTCGCGAAACACGTCGAGTCCGATACGACACTGTCATAAAAGGCCAGCACGAAAGAGCGCGCCACGTCCTCTCCGGTGTTCTCAAGCACCGCCCGGACCCTGAGCGAGTCGCCTATGGTCGCCGGAAGGTCGCCGACGCCGGCAATATCGGTCGAGAGGTCGGGCACGGAGAGATAGAAGCGCTTCGAAGCCGCGTTGTTGAGATCGAATCTCTCGACCACCCTGTCGTCGCGGTCGACCACCACGTATATCATGCGCGAGAATTCCCCGCCCGGCACCTGCCAGGGCACGGTCAGCAGCGTATCCGTCTTATAGGCCAGGTTGTCTATCCGGAAATTATGAATGAGAAGTGAATCCTCCAGGCCGTCGCGGTAGATGCCTACATCGAAGTCCGCGGCGTCGACATGACCCACGTTCCTGACCAGCACGCTGATGTCGATCCGCTCGCGTTCCCTGGGTTTGAGCGGTTCGAACTTCATGTCGTCAACCGAGACCGCGACGTCGGGAAGGGGCTCGTTGCCCTTCGGAACGAAGCCGTAGTAGCCTGTATTCCAGATGTCGCCTCTGGCCTTGGGCCAGTCCATCTTGCCCGCCGCCTTTGCGCCCACGAAGCGCCATACCTGCACCACTCCGGTGGTCGTGGCGAACACGAGCTCCACGTTGCCGTCGCCGTCAAGGTCCGAGATGGCAGGCGACGCCCAGACCTTGCCCTCGATCCCCACCGGGAATCCCTCGAGCGAGCCCTGGGCCCCGAAGGCCTGCACCTCGGCGATCCCGGTGCCCTGGTGCGCCACCGTCCCCGCTAGAGCCTCCAGCCTTCCGTTGCCGTTGAGGTCGCCGAAAGCCGGCTCGCAGTTCTGGAACGGGTAGCCGGCCTGCGCCTCAATAGCGTGGCACTCCTCGCCGTCCGCCTCCCACGCGATTATGGTCCCGCAGGAAGTCGACACGGCGACCTCCGGCAGGCCGTCGTTATCGATGTCAGCCGGTATGGGCGCGCTCAGCGACGAGCAGTTATAGGCCCAGCGCGGCCAGTCGGGCCACACATGCCCACCGGCGCCTACGACATAGATGGAGTTCGACCACAGACCCGATACTATTATCTCGATGCCGCCGTCGCCGTTGAGATCGGCCAGCGCGGGGGAGCCCCTGCCGCATCCGTTTCCGACGAAGACCGGCCAGCCATCATGCGGCGTCCCGTCACCATTGAGGACATGAAGGTCGCCCCCATACGTGCCCGCGACCACATCCGGTACGTGGTCGCCGTTTACGTCGCCAGCGGCGGGGGACATCCACACGCCGCCGCTGCCCAGCATCACGGGCCACCCGGGCACCCCCGTCCCGTCCTCGTTCCAGGCGTAAAGGCGGCCGTCCATCGAGCCGCATATGATCTCGACCATGCCGTCATCGTCAATGTCCGCAAGGACGGGCGAACTTCTCACCGCGCCGCCGGTGGCCTGCGGCCACCCCGGCGTGAGGCCTCCGTCCGTCTCTATCGAGTAGACGCGGCCGTCCTGCGAGCCGATTATCACCTCCGGCGCCCCGTCAATGTCTATGTCGCAGACGGCCGCCGAGGCGGTGACCCTGCCGTCCGTATCAAAAGGCCAGCCGGGGAAAAGCGTGCCGTCCGATCTCCAGACATAGACTTTCCTGTCATAGCAGCCCAATATGATCTCTTTGAGCCCGTCGCCGTCGAGGTCATATGTGACCGGGGAAGAGTAAATGATATCGCCCAGCGAATTGGGCCAGCCCGCCAGCACCCTGATCGGGACTCCGAGCACGAAGCTCTCCATGGAAGAGAACGTATCGGCCCCGAAGCCGGCCTCGATGAGAACGTCGAAATGTATATCGTGCGGCTCGGGGATGTTGTCCTCTATGTCGAGGACAAACGGAATGAATTCCGACAGGGTCGAGTCGCCGAGCACCGGGAGGCTCATGACCGGGTTAACGATGGTCACATAGGGATCGAGGGTGGTAAGCGTGGCCACCAGATCTGCGCAGCCGATGCCGTAATTCACGAGCCGGACGTTGAGAGTCAGGGTCTCGCCCGGGTCGGGCTCTTCGTCGCCGTCTCCGGAGGAGTCGTCGACCAGGTGATCTTCATAGAGAATAACCGGCGAGTTGACTTCGATCTCGAAGGTCATGACGTCGCCGGGATCGCCTATGTCCCTGATGCTTACCTGTGTCGGCATGCCCTCGTAGGAGTAGTTGTCGGGCACGGTCTGCCACGAGAACTCGCGATTGTCCGCCGTCCCGGGATAGGGGTCGCCGCCGTCCGACCCGAAGCCCCAGCTCCGGACCTTCTCGAGGTCGAACTCCCCGTCCGCCTGCTCGAGCGAAATGAGATGCCTGCCCTCTCCGGAATTGTCATCCACCCGCTCGTCCACATGGTAGATGTAAAGACCCTCGCCGAACAGCGAGAGCCAGGAGTCATAAGATTTGGCCCTGCGGTTCTCCACCATGAAATACTGCGGCCCCGGCTGGCCGTCATTCCAGAGGATCAGGGCCTGCGGCTGGTCCTCTATGCACGCCAGGGCGTAGGATTCGACGTTCGAGCCCACGACCACGGGCTCGATGAAGCCCAGCTTCATCCTCGACCATGCATCCAGCCCCACCGGGCGCGAACCGTCGCCGCCGCCCCATGAACCGTAAGCCATGAGAGAGGCCATACCAAGGCCGAAGGAACTCAAGGTTATATCATAAAGGTCCGGAAGTCCCAGTAGGTGCCCGAGCTCATGCGCGAAGAGACCCATCCTGGCGTCCTCGGGCTCCGTGGCGTAGTTGATCACGTAAACGCCGTCCAGCGCGCGCGGGCGGATTCTGCCCGCGTGCGAATGAATATCCCCGGGGTCGAGCGTCCACTCATATCCCCTGCCCGCGTGCACGACGAGCAGGAAATCCACGACGCCGTCGTCATCACCGGAATCGGGGATGCCGTCGGGCCCGTCATTGTCGTATCGAGAATAGTCTATGGCGGCATCCGCCGCGTCCACGGCGTCTTCAATCATCTTCTGGGTGTTCGTGGGGTAGCCGCCCATGCCCCTGCGGTTGTCCGCATAATAGGACAGGGGCTCCGGGACGTCGAACCAGGCGTATATGTCCCCCTCAACGTCCATCTTGCCGAATGAATTGGCGAGGAAGTACGAACGCATGCTGCCCGGGTTTTCCGAGGAAAACAGCATGTCTCGGAACCACTCCACGCTGTGCGTAAGCGTGTCCGACCTTAAGTCCTCGAAATTAACGAGTATGACGAGGCAGTTGATGGTGTCCTGCGCCAGGGCTGCGGGCGCCTTGAGGATTTGCGGGCCTTCAAACTCCAGCGTCTGCGCGGCCTCGTCCAGCCGGCCCTCTTCGACGAGTCTCTCAATGAGATCCGGCCGCACGGGGACTGAGCTCGCGGTGCCAGCCGCAGACAATAGGGCCGCAAACGCCAGTGCCAGGATGTAGTACTTCATACCATCCCCTCGGTTCTCAGGGGTTGTTCATACCTCTTACTTCTTCGATCTTATCCCTCAGTTCTTTAGATGACGGCAGATATTTGAGGGCGCGTTCAAAAAACCGAGCGGCCTCCGCGTAACGCCCCTGAGCTTCGTAACCCAGGCCCACGACATAGAGCGCTTCAGGATTGCGGGGATTCAGGCTCAGCGCGGCCCTGCCGAGTGAGATCCCCCGGTCCGCTTCCCCGAGTTCAACCAGCATCCTGGCAACCGAGACCATGGCCGCCTCGTCGTCCCGGCACAAGTCGGACGCGCGCACCAGGGTCCGCGCGGCTTCTTCGCGCCGCCCCAGGTTGTACTGGCAGAGACCCAGATTGTATAAGGCAATGCAGAGGCCGGGATCGGCCTCAAGCGCTTTCTCGAAGTAATCCGCCGCCTGCTCGAAGTCCTCCCCGCGCGCGAGGGCGATCCCCAGCGACACGTAGGCAAACGGCCTGTAGTTGGGGTTCAGGACCATGGCACGGCCCATGTACTCGCGCGCCTCCGCCCACATTCCCATATTGGCGTAGGCCCGTCCGGCGTGGTAATAGGGTCTGGCGTCGGAAGGCGTCATCTCCATGGCCTCTTTATAAAGCTCCAGCGCCTCGTCGTAATCCCCGGCGGCTTCGTACAGCGCGCCTTCATTCACGATATGCGTGGGAAGGTAGTCCGGGTCATCGACGCCCAGGAAAGCCGAGGTCGACACGGCGAAGAGCACCGCGGCCGCCGCGACCATTGCGGCCAGGGCAACGTACTTCCGTTCAACCGCCGCATGCACCATGGCGTAGACGGCGTATCCGCCCAGCATCGCCATGAAGGGAACCGCCGGGAGCCTGTATCTCCATATCACGAAAAATCCGACCGCGAGCGCGCCCCAGGCAAGCAGGCCGGCTGCAGGAACCAGGGCGTACCGCACGCGCCTCACAAGCGAGACCACGAGGCCCACGAGGCCCAGGGGCATCACCACGGCATAGGTCAAGAGAGGCAGTTTGAGAACATTTGTGCTTCTCTCGGTGAAGCGCTGCACCGGCTTTATGTCGCTTCGTTCATACGCGTTGAGGAAGTAGTAGGTCTTTCTTAGCATCAGCCCGGCCCAGCGCGGGAAGTCGCCGCGTATCTCCGCCAGCGTCATCCGCATGTAGTAGTCAGATAGGTCGCTGTCGGGAAGTTCCCTTCCCATCCGCTCACGGGCAGCCACCCTCGAGCCCTCTATGATGCTGTCCTCTCCCGGGTCAATGGCGACCCCGTAGATATATGAGGTGGGCGGAGCCATGGGCGTCTTGCCGTCGGCGAAAGAGGCGTTTCCTATATACAGGTTCACGGCCCCCTGCGGGGAGAAGATGAACAACTTGTTATATGCCATGTAGTTCCTTACACCCAGCAACATAAGAAACCCCGCGAATACTATAGCCACGGTCGAGGCAAGACGTAACCCTCTTTTTGTGCGCTTGAGGAAGGCCAGAACGGCGATCATGACAAGCGCAAAGGGGAAGATGTCGGGCCGCGTGTAAAAGCCGGCGCCCATGAAGACGCCCGCCAGGGCCGCGTCCCTGTAACGCATGTCATACAGGCATTTAAGAAGGAACCATACCGCGAGGAGCATGAAGAACATGAAGAAGGTGGTGGGCAGTATCTCGCCGTCCGAGTAAATGGCCATGCGATAAAAGGCGAGGGCGAAACCCGCCACGGCGCCGACCGCCCTGCCGAAGAGCTTTCTCCCCATTAGAAACACCAGGCCGCAGGACATCGCGCCGATTAAGGCCTGGATGATGAGCGGCGCCGCGAAAGACTCGCCGAAGACTCTGTAGCAGAGGGCGATGAAATACACGTAGAGCGGAACCCTGAAGGACGCGCTGGCGGCGATATGGTCGCCGGCGAGAACGTCCAGGGCCTTGGTGTGATACCAGGCGGAATCCAGGACGGGGTGGCTAAGGTAAATGGAGTCAGCGATGTCGACGAGGTAGGCCAGCCTGATCACAAGAGCTGCCAGAACGATGGCGGCCAGCAGGTAGCGATCCGACCTCGAGTAGTCTCCCATAACGTCTTTCCACCGCCTGCCCGCTGACCGGCAAACCGTCATGTCCGGCTATTCTTCTTCCGCGGCCGCCTCCTCAGGGCACTTGTCGAACAGCGAGTCGTGGGTCGCGTTTGTCCACGGCCTGATGACCACGTCGTTCTGAAGCCGCGGGTTGGGGCAGTTGCTGCCCCAGTAGTTATGGGATGCGACGCAGACCTCACGCCTGTCGGTAAAGAGGGCGCCGTCGATCTGCAGGCCCTCATTGTAGACGTCATACGAATTGCTGATGATGTCGTTGGCCGTGGTCAGGGACCCTCCGATTACCGGATACGAATGACCCAGCACCAGTATGCCGCGCCCGTTTGACTTGATGAGATTCCTGGCGATCACCGGGGCGGAGCTTATGAGCGAAATGCCGTTGGGATTTCTCACGATCTCATTCTCGAGTATTTCCGGGTTCGCCTCATCCATGTGAATGCCGCGATTGCATCCGCTGAACTTGTTCCCCTTGACAAAAGCATTGCTCCTGTAAAGGCCCAGGCCGTCCCAGGAGTCGAGGAAGATATTGTCGGTAATGACGGGCGCCCCCGACGAACAGACCACGCATGCGTTAGAGCCCCGGCCCTCGAAAGTGAATCCCGAGACCAGCGTCTCCATGTCGCAGTCATTGAGGAGGAGAATATGCCATCTCCGGTTCCACAGAGTCGTGGAGTCCTTGCCTGCCGCCGATATAACGGTGACGCCGCTCCTCACCCTTTCCTGCACGCGGTACTTGCCCGGGTACACCAGTACCGTGTCGCCGTAGTAGGCGTTACGCAGCGCCATGCGCATGTCCGGCTCGTCCTGCGGCACCCTTATGGTCTTCGAAAAGCAGGTTACCTGAAACAGCAGCAAGAAAGCGATTACAGCTGCGGCGAATTTCATCTGTATTCCCTCCACTCGCAATGGCTGGCGCGCCCGGCAGGAGTCGAACCCGCAACCTCGTGGTCCGTAGCCACGCGCTCTATCCAATTGAGCTACAGGCGCGCCATGCTCATCCGCTCGATTGTGCTACGACTCCGGTCCTTCACCTCTCCGGCGCCGCCCACCGGCCGAACCGGGAGGGCGCCAATTTCTCTGTCTCTCGATTGAACAACACAATGCGCGTTTGGTTCGCTATCTATTCAAGTGGCGGAGAGGGAGGGATTCGAACCCTCGGAGAGGATTGTGTCCTCTCAACCGCTTAGCAGGCGGCTCGTTTCAGCCATCTCACGCACCTCTCCGCGCCCAAGACATATTCAGTTGGCGGAGGGAGTAGGATTCGAACCCACGGACCTTTCGGTCAACGGTTTTCAAGACCGCCGCCTTCGACCACTCGGCCATCCCTCCGCGGATACCTACTCCAGAGGAGGGGGTTATAGTTACTCCCCCTCGAGCTCCTGCTGTTCCTTAATGAGTTCCCTGCGCTCTATGAGCTTCTGCTGCCGCGCGATTTCCTTGGTGGCGTACGAGGACCATGTCGCGTCGCCCGTGTTGACGGCCTTCTGAAACCACCGTATGGCCTCTTCATACATGGTCTTCTTCTCATAGGCCTTGCCCTTGACGCAGAAAGCGGCCGCGTTGTTCGAATCTACCGCGAGTGCACGGTCGGCGGCGGCGATGGCGTCGTTATAGCGCCCTGAGGTGTTATACATATCTCCGAGGTACGTCAGGAGGTTCACCATATCGGGCCTGATCTCGAGCGCCTTCTCGGTGTGCCCGATGGCCTGGTCATTCATACCCATATCCATGTAAGCCTGCGCCGCGCTTATCCTCAGCTGCACATCGTCCGGAGCCTGGGCAATGGCGCTCTCGTAGTAGTCGGCCGACGCGGTGAAGTTCCCCACTTTGCTGTAAAGGAAACCGAGCGGCTTGAGTATGTTATTGTCGTCGGGACTGAGCTCGAGCGCCCTCTCATAAAGTGGAATCGCGTCCGCATAGAGCTCGTTAACGTAAAGGAGATTCCCCAGCGTCAGGATATTGGTGGTATCATTCGGCCTGAGTTCAATGGCTTTCCTGTAGGACTCTATGGCCTCGGCCAGCATTCCCTGCTTTTCGTAGGTAGAGCCCAGGTTGACGTAGTAGTCGGGATTGTCGGGATTGAGCTCGTTCGCGATCATGTAGTTCTGGATCGCCAGATCAAACTCCCCCAGAACCCTGTAGGCATAGGCAAGCGAAGCGTATGCCGAGGCGTCATTCGGAGCCAGTTCGACCGACCTCTTGTAAGCGTTAATCGACTCATCCAGCCTGCCCTGCTCGAGATATATGTACCCGAGACTCCTGTAGGCCTTCTCGTAGTCGGGGTCCATCTCAAGAACCTTCTTGAACTCCCTCTGGGCGTCTACGTACATCTCGTTCTTGAGGTACTCCGCCCCGATATAGTAATGCTTGTCGATTTCGCTCATATCGGGTGTGTCTTGCTTGGCTGGCGTGGCCGGCTGCTCAGTGGTGGCGGTCTGGCCACCACAACCCAGAATCAAGCCTAAAGTAAGCAGAACAAGGGAAATGGTTAGTAACCTGCCGAACATCGGTGCCGCTCTCCTTTCTGGAAACTACTGCTGAATGGGATTTGCCAAGAGACGATAACAAAATCCTCCCGGGGTGTCAATCGCTTTAGGGCGTCGCTTCACTTGGACGAAACGACCTTCACGACACGGCCGCTCTCTGAAAAAGTGATTCTCACGACGCGCTCGATATCGCGCCCCTCAACTGTTATGGTCTGCCGGAAAGTGGCGATGAACACCCTGCCCTCGGGCCTGGGTCCGCCCTTGGCTGCGGAGGACGGCCTCAGCATACCGATCTTCTTCGCAACCGCCTCGCCGGCAGCACCGGCCTGTTCGGAAATATCCGGCCGGACCCCTTCCAGCTCCGGGAATCGCTCGCGGGCTAACTTCACAATAGAAGCCAGCACTTCCTCCGAGACCATATCCGGGCTCCTGTCTTCCGATCCTCTACCTTTATATATACCAACTGTCGGGTCGCCGAAAAGGTTAAATTCGAGGAGGGTCTTCCTGTCATCGCCGTCCAGATAGCCCTGACGCTTCAGCATCTCGGCCGCGAAGTCCACCTTTGCTTCGCGCAGAGCCCGGCCGGCGGTCTCGCCGGCAACCAGGCGCGTGAAGAAGAAATAGGCGAGGAGATCGGCCTCTGTCAGCCTCTCGTCGGGCGAGCCGTAGGCAATGGCGCTCGACCCTATGAAGGCCGCGACGCCCACGCTCAGGAAACCCATGGCCACGGAGTCTTCCGGGGTCTTCCCGTCCACGAGCCCGCCATAGCAGGCCTCGCTGAGCACGATGGCGTTTGCCGGAGCGGCCTCCGCCACTGTCTCCGGGCTCAGCACCCTGGGATACGACAGCCCGTCCTGGCCGTACCAGTACTTCTCCTCCCTGGACCCGTGGACGTTGAAATAGATCATGGCCTCGCGCTCGAGCCACTCCGGCTCGAAGGTCGAGATGTCCACCGGCGGTGACGTTCGAAGGCCCTCAGCAGCTAAGGCGCCGTACACCCTGGTGGACTCCATCTTCCACTCGAGCGCCGAAAGGCCAAAATGGGCGTTGCGCCCGGGTCCCTTCCACTCTCCCGACGCCGCCGCCTCGAGATAGGCAAGCAGGCCCCCGGCCGGCGCGGCCCCCAGCGGGATGCGTGCGACCGCCCTGTCCGGGAGCAGGAAGTCATCGACCACGTCCTCATCACCGGCGGCCTTCTCGCCGCCTCCGGCCGCGGCCGCATAGGGGACGTCGGTAGGGAACTCCCGGTCAGAATCGGCTGCCGGGTTCTCGAGATACCAGTAGGGTACAATCTCGCCGCTTCCCACTATCAGGACATAATCGAAGCGGCCGGGCGAGCAGACGTCATTCTCGACCGCGCCCAGAGCCTCCCTGAGCGCCCGAGGCGTGATCTCGCCTTCGATTGAAGGGAAGTCGCCCGATGAGCGGGCGGCATTGTCGGGCACGTACACATGGACCCTAAGGCCGGCGGCCCGCCTGGCGGCGGCTATGCGGCCTATGGAGTCGTACACGCCCGCCACGCCGGATTCATCGAAATTGGACTCAAGCCCCGCGTGGGAGGTGAGTAGAAGCAGAGTCTCCGCTGAGTACCGGTTTTCTCGCGCCAAATGAGGCCTCACCTGGCAAGCAGCTTCTCTACCCTCTCCAGAGAGACCCTGGTCCGATCGGCCAGTTCGCCCTCCGGTTCCAGCTCGAGCACGACGCGCCACTCCCTCAAGGCTTCCACCAGAAGCCCCGACTCGGCAAAGGCCAGGCCGAGATTGTAGTGGGACTCGGCGTTGTCGGGGTCTATTTCGATGGACCTGGAGTAGGCTTTGACGGCCCCGTCCATGTTGCCCTTGCTGTAGTTGATCATCCCGATGTTGTTGTAGGCCTTGGGGTCTTTCGGGTCTATCGCGAGGGCCTCGGCGAGAAGCGAGAGAGCGGTATCCGGATCGGCAGTCTCGGCGTACAACATAGCCAGGTTGATACGGGCCTTGTTGAATTTGGGATTGAGCTCGAGCGCCTTCTCGTAGTTTAACCTCGCTTCCATGGGACTGGCGTCGTCGTAATATATATTGCCCAGCGCAAAATACACATTCTCGTCTTCGGGGTATTCCCTCGCCATCTCCTCGAGCTTCGAGATCTTGAGCTCGTTGTCAAGTGCCTCGTCTACTGTGTCGACGGGAGCCCTCTTGACTCTCCGGCCGCATCCCGTTGCCAAAGCCAGAGCCATTATCAGGGCGGTTATCAGGCAGATCCGGTATAAGTCTCGCATGCCACCCTCCTCCTGGAGCGTCTCATCATAAGCAGTTACCGCTTGCGTATAAACGTGAACGCATCTTAACATAGCACCTGTAACCAAGTAAAGCGAGGATTGTTCCGGTGGCAAGCGAAAAGAGGAATCCCCTCACGGTCATGAAGTTCGGGGGCACCTCGCTGGCAACGTCCGAGCGCATCGGAGAGGTCGCGAGGCGGGTCGTCGCCAAGCGGGCCGCCGGCAATGACGTCATAGTGGTCGTATCGGCAATGGGAAACACAACGGACGACCTATTCCGCCTCGCCCGGACCATTAGCCCCAGTCCCCCCAAGCGTGAAATCGACATGCTTCTCACGGCGGGTGAGAGAATATCCATGGCGCTTCTGTCCATGGCCATTAATGAGCTCGGCTTTGATTCGATCTCATTCACGGGCTCCCAGAGCGGCATCGTCACCGACACGAGCCACACGCGGGCCAGGATACTGGACGTGCGCGCATTCAGGGTCAAGGACGAGCTCGAAAAGGGCCGGATAGTGATAGTGGCGGGCTTCCAGGGGGTGAGCCCGGCCAAGGAAGTCACCACGCTGGGCAGGGGGGGCTCGGACACGACCTGCGTGGCGCTTGCCTCGGCCTTCAACGCCGACGCCTGCGAGATATACACCGATGTCGACGGTGTCTATACCGCCGACCCCAATACGGTGGCCCGCGCCCGCAAGCTCGGAGGGATCTCGTATGATGAGATGCTGGAGATGGCAATCTGCGGCGCCCGGGTATTGCACGCGAGGAGCGTGGAGGTGGCGAGGCGCTTCGGCGTCCGCGTGCACGTACGGTCTACCTTCAAGAAGGAGATGGGAACCATAGTGACTTCAAATGCAGAAGTTGAAAAAGCGGACATACGCGGCATCGCTCACGACCTGGACGCGGTGCTGATAAGCTTCAGGGATGTCGACGCATCGGAAGGCATCACCGCAAAAGTGCTCGAGGCTCTTGAAGGAAGCGACGTCAACTTGAGGTTGGTCTATGCCTATCCTGGCGCGGACGGCACTGAAAACCTGTCTTTCCTGGTGTCTGGCGAGGACGGGGAGAGCGCCGTCACGGCCCTCGGAGAGAATGTCACCGATATCGGCTTTGAGGTCGACGAGAGCATCGCGGCCGTCTCCGTGATCGGCTATGGGATTTGCTCGGCGCCCGGTGTTACGCGGCGCATCCTGGGCTCGCTCCGAGAGCTTGGGATAAGCCCGAAGGCCGTATCGACCTCGGGCATCACGCTTACGATTATCATGGACGGCGAGAGAGCTACTGAAGCCATCAATAAGCTCCACGCCGACCTGGGCCTGGGCGAGTCTATTCGTAGTGAAGAGCGGCAATCGGGTCGAGCATAGACGCCTTGCGCGCCGGGTAGATCCCGAAGAAGATGCCGACGCCCGCGGCGAACGCGAACGCCAGCCCGATGCTCGCAGCCGATACCGCCGTGTTGAATCCCGCGAAGTGCGAAAGAGCCGTCGATCCGCCCCAGCCGATGCCTATGCCGATAATGCCGCCCGCCACGCTTATTACTAGCGACTCCAGCAGGAACTGGCCGAGTATATCTCTCTTCTTCGCGCCCACCGCGATTCTGGTTCCTATCTCCCGCGTCCTCTCGGCGACCGAGACCAGCATGATATTCATTATGCCGATGCCGCCCACGAGAAGGGACACGGCGGCAATACCCGCAAGCAGGAAGGTCATCGTCTTGGAGGTCTCGCTGAAGACCTCGAGTATGTCCGCCTGGTTCCTTATGACGAAGTCATTCTCCTGACCGGGGCCCAGCCTGTGGCGCCGGCGCATGACGTCTTCTATCTCAATGGTCGCCTGTTCGGTCAGGTCGCCGTCTTTCACTTTTATGGTGATTCCCGACAGCCGGTCGCGCCCGAAGACCCTGATCTGGCCCGTTGAGAGCGGGATATATATGACGTCGTCCACGTCGTACCACTGTGTTCCCCCCCTCTCGGCCACCGTGCCTATGACGGTGAAAGCGACCCGGTTGATGCGAATTACTTTGCCGATGGGGTCCTCGTCACCGAAGACGTTCTCGACAACCGTCCGTCCCAGGACGGCGACCCGCGCGCGCGACCTCAGGGCGCCCTCGTCGAAGACGCTTCCGGTCTCGATGGGTATGCTGTTCACATAGGCGAATTCCGGCGTGGTCGCCATCACGTATGTCGACCAGTTCTGATTCCTGTACTTGACCTGGGCGTTCCCCCTGGACTCGGACGTCACCGCGGCAACCGAGGGGCATTCGGCCAGAATGGCCGCCGCGTCGTCCTCCGTGAGGCTCTGAACCGTTCCGAGCCCGTATTGCACATGGCCCCTGGAAGCCGAACCCGGCCGGACATAAAGCAAATTGGTCCCGAGCGAAGTTATGTTGGACTCGATCTGGCGGCGCGCGCCCTCCCCCAGCGCCAGCATGGTGATCACCGCGGCGACTCCCACGATGATGCCCAGCATGGTGAGAAATGATCGGAGCTTATGGGCCCTGATGCCCTCAAGCGCTACAGTCACACCCTCGAATACGTCCATTCTATCTCAGCGTCCCCTCATCAGGCACCACCACCTGGCCGTCCCTGAGATAGATCATCCGGTTCGAGTAGTCGGCTATGTACTTCTCATGCGTAACCAGGACGACCGTCTTGCCCTCGGCGTTCAGGCTCTCGAAGATCGACATGATCTCCGAGCCGGTCTTGCTGTCGAGGTTTCCCGTCGGCTCGTCGGCCAGCACTATGGCCGGCTCGTTCACCAGCGCCCTGGCAATCGCCACTCTCTGGCGCTCCCCGCCCGAGAGCTCGCTCGGATTGTGGTGGACCCGGTCCTTGAGGCCCACTCTCTCAAGCATCTCCTGGGCCTTCGCCTCCCTAGTCTTCCGGGCTACGCTGGAGTACAGGAGCGGCAGCTCCACATTGTGCAGGCAGTTGGTTCTGGGCAGGAGGTTGAAGGTCTGGAAGACGAACCCTATGCGCTTATTGCGAATGCGGGCGAGGTTGTCGTCCGAAAGCTCGTCGACCTTGTCCCCGCCCAGGTAATACTCCCCCGACGACGGGCGGTCGAGGCACCCTATCAGGTTCATCAGCGTCGACTTGCCCGAGCCCGAGGGCCCCACGATGGAGACGAACTCCCCGTCGGTGATCGCAACGTCGATGTCTCTCAGGGCGTGCACCGTGGTCTCTCCCATCTTGTAGTCTTTTACTATGTTCTTCATATCAATGAGCGCCATCAGTCCAGCTTCCTCCTAATTCGATTTCCTGAATCCTGGCATGCTCCTTCCTCGTATCCTGTCCACGAATTCTCTGGAATACTGGAGGGCCCTGCTCGCCAGGAAGACGGCAACCTCTTCGCCCTCCGCAAGTCCTTCGGTTATCTCAAACTGGTTCCAGTCGGAGAGCCCGACTTCAACCCGCCTCATCTCGAAGCCCGTACCGGTCCTGACGAATACGAAATTGCCCCTCGGGCCCGGTTCTCCCTCGCCGCCGGCTACGCCCATCATCGCGGCGATGGCCATTGCTTCGCCCGGCTGCTGCACGGCCTTGCGGGGAACGACCAGCGCGTTGTCCCGGCCGGCGATGACTATGTCGACATTGGCGTTCATGCCGGCCTTCAGGAGGCCCTCCTCATTCTCAACCACAGTCATCACTTCGAAAGTCGTGACGTTCTGAACCACCTTCGACATGGGATTGATCCTCTCGACAACGCCCCTGAAGGTTTCACTCGGATACGCGTCGGGCACCACTTCCACGCTCAGCCCCTCCCTGACCCTGCCGATGTCGGTCTCGTCGACATCGGCGGTAACGAAGACCTTATTCAGGTCTGCGACTATGGCGATGGTGGTACCCCCGCTTACATTCGACACGCCCGATGAGATCACCTGCCCGACTTCCACCTGTTTCTCAAGCACGATTCCGTCTATGGGCGAACGCAGCACCGTATCGTCCAGCCTCTTCTTGACGTCCGCAACCGAGATCCTCGTCGCCACCTCGTCGGCGCGCGCCCGCTCGAGCTCCAGCCTGGCGGCTTCCAGGTCCTTCTCCGACACGAGGCCCTGCTTGGCGAGCTCTTCCGCCCTGTGCACCTCTTCTTCCTGCACCCTCACGTTCTGGCGGGACACGGCCAGCGCCGCCTCCTCGCGCTCCAGCTGGTTCAGGATCTCCTCGGGATCCAGGCGCGCAATGACCTGGCCCTTCTTCACGGGCTCGCCGGCCTCAAGCGGCAGTTCGGTCACCACGCCGCTGGCCTTGGACTTCACTTCGACTTCCACAAACGGCTGCACCAGTCCCGTCGCCGAGACCTTGACCCAGAGGGGCCTGACTTCTGCCGCCGCGATGTCGTACATCAACTCCGGAGCTTCGTCGCCGCGCCCGCGCATCCCTATCACGACAATGACGACCACCACTACGGCGACCGCAAGCGGGATAATGACTTTCTTCATTCTCTACCACCTCAGGATTGAGCCGACCCCGCCGTGCTTCTCTAGCCCGAGACCGCCTCGTACGTATTTGACTTCCGAATCATGCTCAAAGGCAAGAGTCGCGAGCCGGTCGGAGACATCTGCCGCCCCCTTTATCGCCGTATCGCAGGCGTCGCAGGCCTCGACATCGGCCTCGTTGAGGTTGCCGCACATGTCGCAGTAGGCCCCGCTCACCTCGTGGCCGTCCACCAGGACCAGCGTATGGACGCGCCCGGCCATGAGGGCCTTGAGGTTGCTCTTAAAGCCCGTGATCGTGGGGTGCCCCTGCGCCGAACCGCTGAGCACGCGCCGGACGATCTCGTCCTGTTCCCGCATCTCCGTCTCCTCCTCTATCTGCCTGGCCGCCTTCAGGATCTCGCCCGGGCCGGCCATCACGTCGACGGAGATGCTGCCGGCAACAATCTTCTGAAGATATGAGTGCAATACGGGCACCAGCCTGGTTCTCACCTCCGGCGGGCCGCCTATGATGAGATGGCCAAATCCCTCGGCCTTGTAGTACTGGAAGATTGCGTCCGCGACGTTCTTCAAGTGCCTGTTCACGAGGTCGTCTATGTGGCGCTGGAAGCGCGCCTGCGCCCAACCACCCTGCTTGTGCCAACCGGGCACCACGTCGAAGAGGTCGACACCCTCGGTCATCTTGCCGAGGTACATGGTGAAGAGGCGCGCCTTCTCCTTGTCCGCCAGGACAACGCAGTACTTCCTGCTCTCATCGACCAGCTTGAGCATGGGAGAAATATACGGTACGTGGTTCACGACACATATCTCCGGGACTTCCACCGGCAGCCGGTATATCTGCCACAGCCCCGCTTCCCGGCAGGAGAAAATGGCCAGGCCTCTCGCCCTTCCCTCGAATTCCAGCTTAATGAAGTTGAGCACCCTGCGGGCGTTCTCGCGCACGTTTTCCATTTCCGAGTCGGGCGGGTCGGCCTTGTTTATGGCCTCCCTGATGATGTCCTTGGCCTCGATCTCGAAGGCTTTTTTCCTCGCCTTGTATACACCGACTCCCATGAAAAAGCTGATGACGAAGTGGGAACCCGACTCGAAGTGAAGCAGCTCTAGAATTTGCTTGCGGTTAATCATACGCTCGTCCAACCTCCCTCTCTAATCGTCCCCACTAAATAGAATTCGGTTCATCCCATCCTTGTTCCCCGATGAGCGGCACGAACACGCAACCCTCCAATTTCTCCGTCTCCACACCCTGTCCGGTCCTCGTGACGCGTGTGAGCGTCTGGTGGAAGGAGTTGCCAACCGGAATCACCAGCCTCCCACCCGGGGCAAGCTGCTCGACGAGCGCCTCGGGCACCCCGGGCGCGCCCGCCGTGACTATTATGGCGTCATAGGGGGCCCGGTCGGGATAGCCTCTTGAGCCGTCGCCGACTACGGCCTCTATGTTGACATAGCCGAGCTCCCTGAGGAGCCTCGCGGCCGCTTTCTGGAGATCTTGCTTCCTTTCCACGGTGACCACGTGGTCTGCGATCTCCGCCAGTATCGCCGACTGATAACCCGAGCCCGTGCCAATCTCAAGCACTTTCTCGCCGCCCCCGAGCTTCAGAGACTCCGTCATGCTTGCCACCATATAGGGCTGGGATATGGTCTGTCCCTGGCCTATGGGAAGCGGCCTGTCATCATAAGCCGCCCCCGCGTTTTCCTCGGGAACGAAAAGATGCCTCGGCACCCTGCGCATAGCAGCGAGCACGAGCGGGTCTGACACGCCGCGGGCCCGGATCTGCCGCTCCACCATGTCGAGCCGCCTGGACTCATGATTGAGCCCGCGCATCCGTACTCCTCTCTCAGGGGATATCATTGGCTCCCCGCCGCCCCGGGCCCTGCCCGCCCGCCGTCAAACCACTTCCACCTTCAGCATATTGGTCTTGCCGCTGACCCATGGCGGCATCCCCGCCGTAACCACGATGAGGTCTCCCCGCTTAAGCAAACCACTGCGCCTGCCCATGTCAATCGCCTTCGCGACTATCTTCTCGATATCGCGCGTCTCGGCCACCTCCTCGCACAGCGTCCCGTAGGACAGGCCGAGTCTCATTCGCGTCTGCCTCACCGGCGTCACCGCGAATATGGGGACCTCCGGCCTGAACTTGGCCACCCTGAGCGCCGTGCTCCCGCTCATGGTAAAAGTCACGATCGCCCTCGCGCCGAGCTTGCCGGCCGCTTCCACCGCGAGCGCCGCGATCATCTCATCGACCTCGGGCTCGGGCTCCACGGGGCGCTTGCCCCTTATGCCGTCTTTGTGTAGAGCCCTTTCGGCGCTGCGTATGAGGGCCTCCATCATCTTGACCGCTTCCACCGGATGGCCGCCGATGGCCGTTTCCCCGCTCAGCATCAAGGCGTCGGAGCCGTCGAAGACGGCGTTCGCCACGTCCGTGGCCTCGGCCCGCGTGGGCTCGGGATTGTGTATCATCGACTCGAGCATCTGGGTCGCCGTTATGACCGGCGTCGCCTTCCTGATGCACTTCTCGATGATGACCTTTTGCGCCACCGGCACTTCGCTTATGGAAATCTCCTTGGCGAGGTCGCCCCTGGCGACCAGCACGGCATCGGACGCCTCGATAATCGAGTCGACCGAATCCAGGCCCTGCCTGGTTTCTATCTTGGAGACTATGCCTATGCCCGTGCCCTTGAGGCGCTTCCTCAGGTTCTCGACGTCGGACGCGTCCCGCACGAATGACAGCGCAACGAGGTCGACGCCCTTATTTACCCCGAACTTGAGGTCAGCGATGTCTTTCTTGGTCAGCGTCGGGAAGCGCGCGCTCGAAGACGGGAAATTGACGCTCGTCCTGTCGTAGATCGTCCCTCCGCGGGTGACCTTGCACTTGAGGCTCCGTCGCTCCGCGGAAATCACCCTCATGGATATGCCGTAATCGCCGAAGGTGATGCGGTCGCCGCGCCGCACGCCCTCAAAAGTGTAGCGGGGATTCACCGGGATAACGTCCGGGCCTCCCGGCTCATCCGCCACGGTGACTTCCATGCCGCGCTTGAGGTCGGTCTGATGTCCGGGGAGCAGCCCGACCCTGAACCTCGGGCCCTGGAGGTCCTGGATTATGGGAATGCAGCGGCCCAGCGCGCCGGCGACCGTCCGGACGACCGCTATGGCCTCGGCATGAGTCCTGTGGTCGCCGTGGGAGAAGTTGAGGCGGACTACGTCCGCGCCCGCCTTGACGGCCGCGCGGATCATCTCACGGGACGCCGTCGCCGGCCCCAGGGTGACTACTATTTTGGTCTTCCTGGGCAGAAGGCTTTTTGCCAAGTCTACTTACTCCGAGCAAATGCTCCCACTACTATGCAATTAGCACAGAGTAGCGCCCCTGTCAAGCCCGGACAAGTAACGCAATTTATTTAAGGACAACGACTTTGCCCGTCGCCGACCGGATGCTCCCTGTAAGTCGATAGAAGTAAATCCCCGGCGCGACGCCTTCGCCCTCGCGGGCTGCTTCCCATCTCACCGAGTGCTGTCCGGCGGGCAGCCTGCCCAGATCCGCCGAATGGAGCCGCCTCCCCTTGACATCGTAAACGTCGAAGAAGATGGCCGAAGGCTCCGCCAGCTCGAGCATGAGCGTCGGAACGCCCACCGCCGGAGAGTGAAGCACGCTGACCTCAAGCGCACGGGCATCGGCTACGACAGGCGCCACACCGGCGTCTTCAAGCATGCGGTCGAGACACATGAATCCCAGGTAATTGGTCACCCACGACTGGTCCCTGTCGTCCCCCTCCGGGTCGGTTACCGGTATGCCGCCGTCCAGGTCGCCGTCATTGGCGACCAGCGTGTCGGCCAGGTGCTGGAAGTAACCGAAGTACTCTGCGCTTCCGAGCTCCGCAGCCGCAGACCACTGCCCGAGAGCCGCCCAGCCGCGCCAGGCGTTCTGGTAATCGCTCGAGTCAACCTCCGTGTCCATGTAGGGAGCGTGAATCGCGACCCAGTCGTCGACTCCCGTAGGGTCGTCCTTGAAATAGGAGTGCAGGAGCCCCCACATGAGAACTCCCCCGCCCATTGCCCACTCCTTATTGTGCAGCCTGGCCGGACTGCTTTCCACCTTGAGCTTGAGGGAATCGGCCATCTCCACGGCCTTGGTCATGTAGGTTGTGCTGCCTACGAATTCGCCGTAGTCGTAGAGGTTCCCCACCACCCAGCCCATGATCATGGGATTCAGTCTCCTGGCCATGCCCACAGGGATGGTGAGCTTCATTGGATAGTGGCAGAGATAAGAGGCGCATGACTCGGCATACGCCTTGTACGTGGTGTCGCCGTAAACCCTTCGGAACTCCATCTCGGCCCTGAGGGCCCAGGAGCAGTTGTATCTGCGGTAGTAGCCCGAGGTCTCGCTGTCTCCGCCCTCCTCGTCATAGGCCGGGTGGTTCATGCAGTACACCCACGCGGCATCGACGTTGTCGCGGTAGTCATCGCTGCCGGTGAGGTCGTAATAATGCGACCACATCCAGATGGACTCGCTCGTGTTGTCGGTCTGGATTATGCCCAGGAGATGCTCGCCCTCCCGCATGCCGCCGTAGGCGGCCGAGGACGTGTCGCTTACCTGCATGGTGACTATGAAATCGCAGGCCATCTCATAGCGGGTCAGGGGATCATAATCCAGCTTTGAGGGTCCCGGCGATGATGTGACTATGTGCCTTTCGGCTTCAGAAGCCGGAAGCGCCTCTGCCTCGTCGGCCGGCACGTACGGTGTGGCGAGACAAATGGCGGGGACAAGGCCTATAAGCGCGGCAATAAGGGCATACTTCATGTTCCCGTACCTCCTTTTCGTATGGAGCAGTTCGTTCAAATGGCTATCCACGCTGCCATTATACACCAAATAGAGGCGTAATTCAAAGCAATCCGGCAGATTCCGGTGATATCACAGCACCGTCCCAATCGTGCTATTTCGACATTGAAACCACCCGTCTATTCTGCTACTATAGTGCTGGCTGAGAGGTCCTTTCAAGAACCTCCATAGCCTAATGGCTTGAGGAGGTGCAAGATGAGACTCACCCGTTTTCTTATTTCCTTCCTGCTGCTTCTCATGGCCACTTCGGCCGCGGCCCTTGAGACAAAGCCGTTCAAGATGAGGGATGACTTCGGAATGGAGCCCCTCTATGACTGCCAGCTCAACTACTACTACTACACCCCATGCCCGACTTACTCGTGGTTTCACGGATTCTACAATTGGGACTACGGTGACATCCTGGGTAGCTGGTTTCAGGTGGGAGATCTTTCGATGTTCACCGGACAGGCCTGCGACCCGGTCCAGTGCCACGTCCTGGAGCAGTTCCGCGTTCTCGACTTCGCCGGATATGGCGTAGTTCACGGCGGGTATTTCACGATTGAGTTCGACGTTTACTGCTGCGATGAGCAGGGGTGCCCGATCGGGCCCTCCCTCTGGAACAGCGGTCCGTGGGAGACAGGCTACGCCTGGAACTACATACCCGTGGACCCTCCCATAAGCATCTGTGGCTGTTCAGTAAATCGGGGGAGCCCTCCGTCGGCCCCACGCATCCTAGTTACCGCTACCCATATCGGATCGGAATGCACCTATCCGCAATGGGGCCTGGACAATATAAGCACTCACGTGGAGCAAGGCTGCGAGTTTCACGAGTACTCCTGCCTGCCGTCCATCTACCCGAGACCCTACAACTCATACTACTCCACGATGCACTCGGGATACTACGGCCGGGACTTCCAGTACTGCCCGCCCCTGTGGTTTAAGGATGGTCGGGACACGACGCCCGATGCCACGCTCTATGGCTACATCGAACTGGCCTGGCGAATCTATCTGATATGCAGCGGCCCGACCAGCGTCGAGCCCACGACCTGGGGCAATATAAAGAGCATTTATAGAAAATGAGATTGGCACGTTTCAGGAGGGTATCGATCATGAATCGGCTAGTATTCGTCACACTGCTGATAGTCCTATTCTCAGCGGCGAACGCCTGCGCGCTCGGGGCGGACGCATTCCGGATAAGAGAGGACTTCGGCACCGAGCCCCTTTACGACTGTTACCTGCACTACTACTACTACACCCCATGCCCGACCTATTCCTGGTTCTGGGGCTTCTACGGCTGGGACCGTGGCGACATGGTGGGTGCTTTCTTCGAAGTCGGCGATCTTTCCATGTTCACCGGCCAGGCCTGCGACCCGGTCCAGTGCCATACCCTGGAGCAATTTCGCATACTTGACTTCGCTGGATACGGAACCGTGCGGCCAGGCCTATTCACCGTCGAATTCAGCATATATTGCTGTGACGAGTACGGTTGTCCTATAGGCCCCGCCCTCTGGAACTCGGGCCCGTGGGAGACAGGCTACGCCTGGAACTACATCCCGGTATACCCGCCCCTCTGTCTTACAGGCTGCTCCGTAGACCCCGGGAGCCCCCCGTCGGGACCACGCATTCTCATAACGGCCGTCCACACCGGCGATTGTCACGTATACCCGCAATGGGGCACAGACAATATCAGCACTCACGTCGAGACGGGCTGCGAGTTCCACGAGTACTCCTGCCTGCCGTCCATATATCCGAGGCCTTACGACTCCTACTATGCCACTATTCACTCGGGTTTCTATGGCCAGGGCTTCCAGTACTGCCCGCCCCTGTGGTTTGCGGACGAGCGAGACACAACTCCCGACGCAACCCTCTATGGCTACGTCGAGCTCTGCTGGCGGATATACCTCCTCTGCGACGGCCCGACGCAGGTAGAGCCCACCAGCTGGGGCAATATAAAGAGCATGTATCGCTGAAAGCACCTGCCGCTGAGTGCATGCACACCTGAGAGCATACATCGTCAGAGACGGCGTCTTTCAGACAGGGCAACATAAACGCCGTAGAGTATTAGCGCCCCTCCCGCCAGCAAGGTGTAACCCGGGACCTCCTTAAAGAAAAGCCAGGCGAGAAGCGCCGAACCCACGGGCTCGCCCAGCACGAAAATGGTAACGCGTGAGGCCGGCAGGTACTTGAGGGCCCAGTTGAGCGAAGTGTGGCCGAAGACCTGAGGGCCCGCGGCAAGGAGGGCGAACCAGAGGTAGTTTGCTGGTTCGAAGCCGCTCATCTCATAGCCGCGGCCGAATGCCCAGGCCAGCAGAATGACGGCCGAGGCGGAGTAGGTGAGAAAAGCATACTCGATATGCCCAAGGCCCCTGCGGAGGTCTCTTCCTATTGTGAAATAGGCCCCCGCCGCCGCCGCTCCCATGAGGGCGTATATGTCACCCTTGAGGCTCTCCGCGCCGAGGTTGAAGTCGCCGCGCCCTATTACGAAGCTCCCTGCGAAGCAGATGAAGATCGCTAGCGCGGTCCGCCTCGTCAGCTTCTCGCCAAGTACGAGCCACGCGAAGGCAGATGCGAAGATTGGGCTCGTGGTCACCAGCACGACCGAGCTTGCCACCGACGTGAGCTTTAAGGACTCGATCCATGAGAGGAAGTGCAGGGAGAGAAACAAGCCGGAAAGCGCACACAGGCCCAACTGCCGGCGCGTGAGCTGGAGGCCGGGCGCCCGCTTAAGGAAGAAAGGAAGCAGGATCAGCGAGGCGAAGGAAAGCCGGTAGGCCGCGATCACCGCCGACGGCACCGTACACAGGCGGATCAAGATAGCCGCGAACGAGACCACGCCTATCGCTAATGGTATGACGACCGCGACCGGCCTCTCAGGCTTCATTCTGCTCTTTCACCTGCCTGAGGTATTCGCATCGGACGTCGCGGAAGAACCTTAAGGTCTTTACAGTCTTGTAGTCGGGGTATGTCCATTCGAGCGGCCTGTAGCCGCCCTCCCCCTTGACGTAGATGAGCGTGGGCTCGGCGTAATAGCCCTTGCCGATATAGATGCGGTGGGCAAAGTTCTTTGTCGTAGCGAGCACTACCTGGGCGTCGTCGACATAGCCCGGGTCGATGTTTATGGTGCGCTTGCCGTCATCGGCCAGCGCGAGTTCGAGTTCCACGCAGAGATGCTTGGCCTGGGCCAGGAATGCCCTTTCCTTAAGCGGCATGAAGGCAATCCACTTGCGCTTGAGATCGGGCCCCATCTCGCTGGCGTAGTATTCGGTGGCATCGAAATCGCGGATGTCGGTTTCGCAGTCCACCTGGCCGAACTCCTTCTTAAGGCGGTCAAGCACGCCGCGAACGCATCTCTCCCTGCCGATCAGCCCGCAGAAGAGCTTCACGCGTTTGGGTCTTGCGTTTCTCGGTCTAGCCATTCTCTTGCCGTCTCTTCCTGCTTCCTCCAGTGTCCTCTTACTATACCCTGCTGGGCCAGTCTATCAAGTTTTCTTCGCTCATCGCCCGTAAGAAAACGTGGGGCCGCCCCCGAAAGCGGCGTCCCCGGCAACGGCATAAGGAAATGCATGTTGACCCGCGCCCCCTTGGCGCCCAGCTCCCGGGCGAGATCAAAGGTAGCCTGCCTGTCCTCCGGCTCTTCCACCGGGAATCCCAGCATGAGATCTACCGAAGCTTCAAAGCCTCCCGCCCTCACCACATCAAGGGCCCGGCGGATGTCGTCCACCGCATGCCCGCGTTTGAGCCACCTGAGCACGCGGTCGCTTCCGGACTGCCCGCCTATGACGAGGCTCTCGTTACATACGTGTTTCTTGAGCACGGCTACGGCCTCCGGCGTTACGTAGTCCGGTCGCACTTCAGAGGGGAAGGACCCCAGGTAGACCCGAGCGCCGTGGCAGGAGGCCCGCACCCTGCCCAGCATTTCATCAAGGGCTGCGGGCTCGGCTCTGCCCGGCCGGGTCGAGCCGTAAGCCAATGCGTTCGGGAGGAGAAGCCTGACGTCTCTCATCTCCCACTTGACGTAATGCCGGGCCATATCTTCTATGAGCTCCGGGCTCCTGAACCTCTCGGTGGGCCCGAATATGCGGGGTGTCTGGCAATAAGCGCAGCCCCAGCGGCACCCGCGCCCGACCTCAATATACGTGGGGAAGCGCACCCGCCGGGGAAGCGGGTCGAACCCGTCGAGGTCGGCCGAATCCTCGCGCGCCCTGCCCACGACCTCGCCGTCGCGCAGCGCAAACACCCCTCCTGTGCCTTCAATCTCCAGCCCGGTGGCGGCGCAATCGAATATGTCCCGAATGGCCTCTTCCCCCTCACCCATGCAGCAGTAGTCGAATCCCGCCTCAAGGGCGCCCCGGGGGTCGCCGCTCGCATGGGGACCGCCTATAATGCTCCGGAAGGCGCCCCCGTGCCGCTTCTTAAGACCGGCGAGCACCTCGGCGCGCCCAGGGAAATTGCGGGTCATGGCGGACATGCATATGAACTCCACGATGTCCGGATCGAAGTCGATCTCGCGGAGCCGCTCATAGGGAACGGCGCGGATGACCCGGGCACAGTCTTCGCCCGAGACGGAGTCGAGAGAGGCGATAAGCGCCGCGACCGCCGTGCGGCAGGCGCGGTCGAAAGCGAAGGTGAATCTTACTCTGCTTTTCATCCGCTGTGGAGCCGGGCCGCCTTTTAACCCTTCTCTTTCACGAGCTTGTCGAGACCGAGCTCTTTGAGCTTCCTATCCGTCGGTACGCCGTCCTTCGTCCAGCCCCGGCGGCTGTAATAGTCGTCGAGCATGATGTCTATCTTCTCCTGGGGAAGCACGGCCCCTTTTGTGGGTCCCGAGAGAATAGGCTCCCTGGTTATGCGGTTCGGGGGGAGGTCGTATGCCCGGCCGAAGTCGGGGAACTCCCTCACCCAGAACATGCGCGTGAGATTCCAGACGCGCTCGGATATCTTGTATAGATCCTCCACCTTGTAGTCCAGCCCCGTCGCGCATCTGAAGGCCTCGGCGTAATCCTCAACGGGAAGCTCCATCTCGATCCACGGCAGCCGGCACACGCCGAGGGTGTCGAACAGCGGCCTGGTGTGCTGAAGCTCGATGACCTTCTCGGCCTTGCCCTCAGTGGCCTCCCTGCCCGTGCGGAGGTCGTGTGTCACAGCCCATGACGGCCTGTGATGGGCCCCGATATCCGAGGTCATATAGGAAAGCTGCATGGCAGGCGCGCGCCTGGACTCGTAACCGCTCTGCTCGAGCCCCTTCATCTGGATTGCGAAGTCAGTTGAGCCCTTGCCGAGCTTAAGGGCAGCAGCGCGGCTTCCTTCGGCCAGCACATCACCTATATGCTCGCGGTAGGAGATCATGCGAATGAGCTCGAACACGGCCTTGGGGTCGCCCCAGGTGAGCTTCAGGCCCCCCGTGTCCTTCTCGGTGATTATGCCCTTTTCGAAACACTCTATCGCGAAGCCCATGATGCTGCCGCCCGATATGGTATCAATGCCGTAGTCGTCGCACAGGAAATTGGCATAGGCGATGTCCTTGATGTTGCCCAGCGCGCAGCAGCCGCCGATCATCGCGGTAGTCTCGTACTCGGGCCCCTCGACATAGCACTCGTAGTCGGCGGTCTTGGCATGCGCGTATTTGCCGCAGCACATCGCGCATGAGAAACAGGCCTTGTTGTGAATCACGATCTCCCGGTGCATGACCGGGCCCGCAATGTTGGTGAAGAGCTCGAAGTAGCCCGACTGGAAGTTCCTGGTGGGAAACGCGCCTATGCGGTTGGACCAGTTGACGACGGATGACGTGCCGTAAGTCTGCCAGAGCTCGAAGGCCGGGTGCTGCACCGACTTCCTGTACATCTCCCTTCCGACCTTCATCAGGCCGGCTACGTCCACCACGGGTATGGCCTTGCTGCCGCGGACGCAGACCGCCTTGAGCTTCTTGGAGCCCATCACGGCGCCCAGGCCCGTGCGGCCCGCCTGGCGGCCGTAGTCATGCGAGATGCAGGCTATCTTCACGAGGTTCTCGCCGGCCGGTCCTATGACGCAGGCCTGGAAGTCGTCCCCGTGCTGGTCGTCGAGCGCCTTCTCGGAGTCGAAAGAGCCCTTGCCCCATAGCCCGGAGGCGTCTTCAAGCGTGACTTCGTCATCGTCGATCAGTATATAGACGGGCCTGTCGCTTCTTCCCTCCACGATGATCATGTCGTAGCCCGCCATCTTGAGCTCGACCGGGAAATGGCCGCCGAAATTGGCCTCGGCATAACCGCCGGTGAGCGGGGATTTGCCGCCCACGTGGGCCTTGCCCGTCGAAGGTATGAAAAGGCCCGTGAGGGGGCCCGTGGCGATCATGAGCTTGGCGTCTTCGCCCAGGGGGTCCGCTCCCCTGGGCACTTCGTTATAAAGCGTGTGCGCGATGAAGCCCCTGGCGCCCACGAAATTCTTGATGAGGGCCTCGGGCGTCGGCTCCTTCATGACTTCACCCGATGAGAGGTTCACCCTGAGGATTTTGCCTGCATAGCCGCCTTTCACAACTGGCCTCCGTCTTCTACTGGCGCCAGAAGAGCGCCTTGGTTGGACATATTTCCACGCATTCGCCGCAGAGATCGCATATGAACGGTATCTTGAATTCGCGGTGCACGAATATGGCGCCGAACGGGCACGCGTCCACGCAGACCTGGCAGTAGTCGCACTTGTCTTCGTCGATCCTGATGACCCCGTCCACGTTGCTTATGGCGCCCTGCGGGCAGGCCTCGATGCACTTACCGCACTGGGTGCATATACTGATCCTGTATCCACCCGGCTCCGGGAATTGCCCCTTGATACCTATCGCGGCTTTCTTGGGATTGTTCTCGTTGTAATGGCATAGCGCGCACACGAGCTGGCAGGTCCTGCAGCCGGTGCACCTGCTTTCGTCTTTGCTGATTTTCAAGACCAAACCCTCCATGTTCATTCGGATTTGAGAGAGTCTAGCACACCTATTGTCCCGCGTCAACGCCCGCGGCCTTTGCGTCGCCTGCCGCGGCGTCGCCTGTCAGGGCCGGCCCCGGAGGCGGAGTTGTAAGCAGGCTCACCACTATGACCGCTATTGAACTTACGACCACTCCGGGGATGAGCACATAGAGAAACTCCTTGAGCACGGGTATACTCTCCCACACTATGACCGTCGCAGCTCCGCTGAGCATTCCGGCGAGCGCACCCGCCCTGGTGACACGCTTCCAGTAAAGCGACAGCACGATCACCGGCCCGAACGCCGACGCGAGCCCGCCCCATGCATACAGCACGAGCCAGAACACGACGCCCACCGGGTTCTCGGGGTCCTGCCTCAGCGCGATTACCATGCCGAGGACGCCGATGCCCAGAGTCACGAGCCTGCTCAGGAGAACAAGCGTGGACTGGCTCGGTTTCCTCCCGAAAGTCTTATGATAGAAATCCTGCACGAATGACGATGATGCCACCAGGAGCTGGCTGTCGGCGGTAGACATGATGGCGGCCATGGCGGCCGCGATCATGATGCCGGCAATCCAGGAGGGCAATAGCTCCATGGCCATGAGGGGCAGGACGCGCTCCGGGTCCCCCACGTCTCCCGAGAGTATGCCCCTGGCCAGGAGCCCGACCAGCACGGCGCCGTAAAGGGCGATCGCCGCCCATATTATGCCGATCAGGGCGCCCTTTCTTATAAGCGACGGCCTCTTTATGGCCATGAACCTCACGAGCACATGGGGCTGGCCCGGGTAGCCGAGACCTATTCCCAGCATGCCGATGATGAAAGTCGCGAGGGCTATCCCCTCCCTGCCCACTCTCATGCTCATGAACCCCGACGTGTCGCCGGCGCATTCGGCGAGCCTCGCGACTACCGCGCCGGGGCCGCCGAGCTTTATGGTCCCTACCACGGGGATAACGACCAGGCCGATTATCATCATCACGGCCTGGACGACATCCGTCCAGGCGACGGCGAAGAATCCGCCCATCATGGTGTAAAAAAGTATGACGGCCGAACCCACCAGAACGGCCGGCACATAGTCTATTCCGAACGTGACGCTCAGGGCCTTACCCGAGGCCACCAGCTGGGCCGCGACATAGGATGTCATGAAAACGCCGATAAGCAGGGCGGCCACGACGCGCAGAGTGTGGCTCCTGTCATCGAACCGCGACTCAAGGTAGTCGGGTATTGTGATGGCCCTGAAGAAGCCCGTTATCTTCCTCAGCCTCCCTGCCACAGCGGTCCAGTTAAAAAACGTGCCCGCGAGGCAACCGAACGCGACCCAGAAGGCCCCGACCCCCATGCTGAAGGCCTGGCCCGGAAGCCCGAGGAGAAGCCAGCCGCTCTCCGAGCTCGCCTCCGCGGAGAGCGCCGTGACCCACGGATTGAGCCTGCGCCCCGCCAGATAATAGTCGTCATGCGTGTGCATCATCCGGTAGGTGATGATTCCGACTCCGATCAGCACAATCAGGTAGACCAGAAATGCCATGAGAAGCCCGATGTCCATTTCAGTCCTCCTCGGCTGTGGCGAAGTAAAAGACGATGACGGCGATGACGAAGGCAACGGGGGGCAGAGCGATGAGAATAAGCGTGCCAGCATGCAGACACTCGGACATATTCCCTCCTCACTTTGCGTTCATAGGCTTAACGCCTCCACTCTACCAGCCGTTATCCGAAGCGTCAACACTGGGGTCAGGTCTTGAAATGCACAACACACTCAGCCCGGGTGTGAAGGCGTTCCGACGAGGCTTCGTGTTGTAAAGAAGCCGCCGGCGGATCGCCGAGTATCCGCAGAAGGCCAACCATTGTGCATTTCAAGACCTGACCCCCAAAATGCACAACACACTCAGCCCGGGCGCGAAGGCGTTCCGACGAGGCTTCGTGTTGTAAAGAAGCCGCCGGCGGATCGCCGAGTATCCGCAGAAGGCCAACCATTGTGCATTTCAAGACCTGACCCCCAAAATGCACTCTTGACCCGCGACGCCCGGTCGGATAACATCTATCCACTCAAGCCGAAACGGAGGGCAGGAATTGGACTACGGACTCACCCAAGAGCAAGAAAAACTCGTCGCCACGACCAGGAGCATCGCCCGGGAACACATGAAGCCCGTGCGCCAGCAGTATGACGCCGACGAGACCTTCCCCTGGGACGTTGTGAAGGTCCTGGCCGAGGCCGGCCTGTTCGGAGTCTATATCCCGGCCGAATACGGCGGAACGGGGCAGGGAGTGATGGAGCTCGTGCTCGTGGTGGAGGAGCTCTCGCGAGTGGACGGCGGCATAGCCCTCTGCCTTGCCGGCACCGCGCTCGGAACTTATCCCATACTTATTATGGGAGACGATGAACAGAAGAAGAAGTACCTGCCGCCGTTGGCGCGCGGCGAGAAGCTGGCAGCCTTCGCTCTCACCGAGGCCGATGCCGGGAGCGCGGCGACCGAAATGAAAACCACCGCGGACAAGGACGGCGACTCATATGTCTTAAACGGCGCCAAGTGCTTCATCACTAACGGCGGCGAGGCCGAGATCTACACCGTGATGGCCGTAACCGACAAGAAGCGCGGCGCCAGGGGCATATCCTCTTTCGTCATAGAGAAGGGCACACCCGGTTTCGAGTTCGGCAAGAAAGAAAATAAGATGGGAATCAGGGCCTCGGCCACGCGGGAGCTCCTTTTCAACGACTGCCGCGTTCCCGCCGCGAATCTGCTGGGCAGGGAGGGAACAGGCCTTCTTGCGGTGATGCGGACATTCGACGCGACACGCCCAGGAGTGGCCGCCCAGGCCGTGGGCATTGCCGCAGGCGCCATAGACGAGGCCGTGGCTTACGCCACCCAGAGAAAGCGACTCGGCCAGAGCATCGCGTCGCTCCAGGGCATACAGCATATGCTGGCGGACATGGCCACGGAAGTGGAGGCCGCGAGGGCCCTTCTCTACGCGACGGCGAGGATGATAGACTCGGGGGCCGGCAGAACGAGCAAGGAATCGGCGATGATCAAGCTCTTCGCTTCCGACACGGCCGTCAGGGTCGCCCGCCAGGCCATCCAGATATTCGGTGGCCGGGGCTTCATGCACGACTACCCCGTGGAGAAGATGCTGCGCGACGCCAAGATCACACAGATATATGAAGGCACCAACCAGATGCAGAGGAATGAGATCGCTCTGGCTCTCATCAAGGAGGCGGCCGCCCAGGCGTCCTAGGCGGAGATGAGCCCGGCGCGTTCCTTCAGAAGATCATTGAGATCGTCGACGAGTTCCCTCACCGATTCGGGTCCATCCGGGGAAATGCCGGCGCCCTCTTCAAGCTCCATGGCCGACAGCGTCTGGTTGATATAGCCGGCCTTCTCGAGAATGAGATAGTCGAGGCTGGTCAGTTCACCCATCTGCCCGTTGCCCTGGAGGTCGCTTATAGCCTGCGGCGAAATCGCAAGATCGCTTATGAACTTGGCTACGGTCTCGCATTTCTCTTCAATCTCGCCCAGGTCCCTTGCAGCAGCGCTGTCGAGCGAGCCGCCGCCCTCACGCACCATTCTCTGGGCCGTGGCGACGGTGTCGCTGAGGTTGGACAGTATCTCTTCGGAGAGAGCGCAGTCGCTCTTCCGAGCGTCTTCATAAGATGAATACCCCTTATACCCCGGAACGGTTACGGACAGGTAAGTGACTTCATGTGACGCCTGTTTGGTACGTGCCATTGTGCCCCCTTTGATCCGAATTGGCTGGTTTATCTATCGGGCGGGAGGCGGCCGACCTTAAAAAAAAACGAAAATAGGCGGGAATTAAAGGGTGATGGGCGGGGCGCCGCCCCCGGCGCCGCCCCGAATGCGAAAAATGCCTCTATATATGCCTCTATCTCAATACAAGTGCCTTGACTGTGCTGCTCTTGCCTTCCGCGGCGCATCTGATGAAGTAGACGCCGCTCGGTACTCCAACGCCCCGGGCATTCGTAAGGTCCCAGACCGCCCGGTACGATCCCGCGGCTTTCCGGCCCTCCGCAAGCGTTGCCACGTGGCGGCCGGATATATCGTACACGGCGAGGGCCACTTGGGCAGCCGCCGGGATTTCATACCTTACTGTCAACTCGCGGGTGAAAGGACTCGCACCCTCCAGCGCAATCAGCCCGGGGGCGGCCTCTTCCTCCTCGGGTGCCACGCCTGCGTCGTCACCCTCGAGTTTCATGATATAGATATTATAGTCCGGGGTCGGGAGCACGCGGCTATAACCGATCGCCACGTATCCCAGGTCATCCGCAATCGTGACGCAGCTCGCCGACTCCCTCTCGCCCTTGCCGATCATCTTGGTCCACTGCACATCCCCTCCGGTATCGGTCTTGAGGAAGTAGAAGTCGGAATCGCCTGTGCTGGAGGTATCATTGGAACCGACGCAGATGAAACCGTCGTCGGCGGCGATCTCCAGACCGTGAAGAAACATATAGCCCCCCGCCTCATATTCCCGGGTCCACAGCGTGTCGCCGCCCTCATCCGTTCTGAGGAGCTGGCCCCTCGACCAGTCATAGGAATAATCGCGTTTATAGCCGGCGACAATGAAGCCGCCGTCCGGGGTCGTCCTGATTCCTCGCCCGACCTCAAGAGATGTGTCGCCATAGACCTGGGCCCACAGCGAATCACCGTCGTATTCGGCGATCTTCAGGAGAATCATGTCGGACCTCTGGGCACCGACATCCGTGAAACCCGTAATGACATAATCGCCGTCATCAGCTTCGCACATGTCGTAGGCGCGATTATGGCCCGGGCCCATGTAGTAATCCATCCACTTCTCGTTTCCGTCCACGTCAACCTTCATTGCGAGAATGTCCGTACTGGTGGAAGATCCGAATGAGGATGTGAAACCTGCCGCGATGAATCCCCCATCGGGCGTCTGCAGAACACGATACAGCGTCTCATCTCTTCCATAATCGAAGTTACTCGTCCACAGCGTATCCCCTGCGGCATCGGTGCGAACGAGGTATGCATCCATATTGTAGGGCACGCGTTCTGTGAAACCAGCCAGGATGTACCCGCCGTCCGGAGTCTCCTTAAGGCTCATGAAGTGGTCGTCCAATGAGTCGCCATAAGACTTAACCCACATGGTGTCCCCATGTTCATCCAGCCTCATCAAAAACGCATCCTCGTTTTCCGAGCCTTCGAAATCCTCAAAGCCACAGGCCACAAAACCGTAAGTCGAATGGGTTTCGACCCAGGTGCCTATATCCCTCAGGGAATCCCCGTAGAGCTCGTGCCAGTCGAGATCGGGATCTGCGGCCTGGACAGAAACCGTCATGACAAGAAGCCACATCAACAAGATCGATGTCGCTGCGATGACTCTGCTCATATCCACCACCCTCCTCCAAGTGTCTACTGCGCGCTTGCGGATTCCTGACTTCGGGCTCCGCATCTACACCCTATTTTACAACAAGCGCTTTTTCGACCGCGCTCCCGTCGGGCGTGTCACATTTTATGAAGTACATTCCGCTCGTCACTTCCTCACCCGCGCAGTTGCGGCGGTCCCATTCAACACGATGGGCGCCCGCGCTCTTTATGCCCTCGGCCAGCGTCGCAACATACCTGCCGCTGACATCGAACACCGTCAGGTTCACATGGCAAGCCGAGGGAATCTCATAACTTATGGGAACGTTCCCCGTGAAAGGACTCGCGCCCTCGACTGCGAGTGACGCGGGCTCAAGGCTCTCCTCAAGTGGAATAACGCCCGCGTCATCTTCACCCAGTTTCACGAGCCATATCGTGCTCTCGGTGGACGGCAGCACACGCCCCTCCCCGCAGCTCACATAGCCGTTATCCCCGGTCATTGTCATGCATGTCATGACCTGCCGCTCGGGCTCATACAGTGTCTTCGTCCACAGCGTATCCCCGGCCGAGTTGGTTCTCATGAAATAGAAATCGTAATCGGAAGTCTCTGAGGTGTCCCGCCTCGCTCCGAGCGCGTAGCCCGAGTCGGGAGTCGCGACAACCGAGCATATGTACTGGCCGTCCCCCGCCCCCCCGTACCTCTTGAACCAGATGGCGAAGCCCGCGGAGTCGGTCCTGATGAGGAATCCCTCCCTTACAAGAGTATTGCGGTCGGTCTTGCCGCCGCACAGTATGAACCCGCCATCGAGGGTCTCCCGCATTCCCGAGACGATGTCCCTCGTTACGGTGTCCTGATAGGCCCTGGTCCAGATCGTGTCCCCGCTGGCCGCATCGACTTTGATGAGCATGGCGTCATCGCTGACCATATCCGTTCCGCCGAAGCCCCCCACCGCGACATTCCCGTCCCGGGTTTTGCACAGCTCGAGACCGCGCTCATTACCCGGCTTCTCGAGAATCAGTTTCCACCTGCCGTGGCCGTTACTATCGATCCTCATCACCAGTATATCGATGGCGTCGGCGGGCGGAGCTCCCGATGAGTACCCGCAGGCGATGAAGTCGCCGTTCGTCATCTCCACAACGCTGTAGAGGATATCGGTTGTGCCAAAGTCGAATTGACTCGTCCAGAGCGTATCGCCGTTCTCATCCGTTCTTATGAACCAGGCATCAACATCGCCCGGCACGCGCTCGGTGAAACCCGCCAGGATGAATCCCCTGTCGGAGGTCTCCCGCACGCAGGCCGCAGCATCAGCGAGCGAGTCACCCCAGGTCTTTGTCCAGAGGGTATCGCCGTCGACGTCCACTCTCATGAGCAGGGCATCGCGCTCACCCGTACCGTCCTCGGGCCAGGATCCGGAGACAACATAACCGGATGTCGAGCACTCCTCAATCCAGTAGGCGATATTAATCCCGGAGTCTCCGTATACTCTGGTCCAGTCAACGTCGGGGGCAGCCGCCTGCGCTGTGAGCGCCCCCGCCAGGATTACCGGCAAGAGGAATGACAAAGGCAACGGATATCGTAACATAACGATCTCCTTCCAATGGAAAGTCGCCCCACATATACTGAGTGCCCCAAATACAAATGAATGAAGTGAATGCATTATATCACAGGATCCTCCGAATGTCACTCTGTTACTGGGCTCGAGCGAGTGCGGCCGGAGACAGGCAAGCAATCCGTTGGACAGAAAGAAGACATATGTATATAATCCCTCAGTGAGATTTCAATCCGAAGTGGGGCAAGTCATAGGAGGCTATGATGAAACTGCATGTATGCATGCTGATACTTATCCTTGTGACCGCGCTCGCCGGCGGTGCCGTCGCGCGAGAAGCGGAGGACTACATCAACGAGGCCAGGGAACTCCAGCAGGCTGACGACATCGCCAGGGCCATGGAAGTCATGCAGGCCGCGGTGGCTGAGCATCCTGATGATTCCAACGTGAACGCCTATCTCGGCCTTTACACGGGCATGATGGCGGGGCGCACCCAGGACTATATGGAGGCGGGCCGGCTCGTTACAGAGTGTTTCGAGACACTGGACCACGCCGTAGCCCTGGACTATGAAAATGCACTCGCACGCTACTTCCGCGGTCTCATGGCCACGGCCGTTCCCGAGTTTTTCGGGAAGCGCGAAGAGGGCATCAGGGACCTCCAGTACGTGATTGCCGCCCGGGAGGAAGATCCCGAGAGCGTGTCTGAAGACATCTTCGTTGACGGGCTCGGGCGCCTCGCCAGGGCCCTGGCGGCTCAGGGCGAGAACGACCTGGCGATAATAGCCTATGAGAAGCTCATAGAGGCCGCGCCGGAAAGCGATACCGCCGAAGATGCCCGCAAGGCAATAGAGCAGATGCGCGCGGCGGAGGCAGACCGGTCACGGGAGGCGCTCGAGCAGGTTCAGGCCACGCCTGAGATCGAGGCCATTCGCAAGAAGATGGCGGACGATCCCGACAACGCGGCTCTTGTTCTCGAGCTGGGTGAGGCCTATATGAGCGAGGGCTATCTGGACGCTGCCGAAGTGGTCATAAGGGACGCCATAGAGATGGATCCCGAAAATCCCGACGGCTATGTTGCACTGGTGAGCGTGCTCGGCGAGATAGCTGGACGTGGCTACGACGAGAAGATCTACGAGGACACCGACTACATGACCAACCTCGCGTTCGAGATAATGCGCGTCACGGACAAGGCGGTGGAGGCGGATCCCGAGAACCCGGACATGAGGCTGATGCGCGGAATCATCGGCATCCAGATGCCCTTCTTCGTGGGCAGGCTGGACGACGCCGTCGAGGACCTGACCATGCTCTCGGAGAGCGACGCCCCGGACTCGATCAAGGCGCAGGCCCTGTTTTGGCTGGGACAGGCCAATCTCAAGAAGACCATGACCTACTGGATAAGGACTGTAACCGAGTACCCCGATGAGGAAGCGGCCCGGCTCGTGTTCGAAGAGATGAACTGGGACATAAAGCACATCGACCGGGACGATTACGAAGAGCCCATAGTGTCCGTCGAGTTCCTGCTGGGTTTCAGGGACGAGCTCCCGCCCCAGACCGTCGTCTGGGTGGAGACTCCCGATGGGGAATTCGTCAAGACGGTCTATGTCTCGGGATTCAGCGGCTTCGCCAAGGAGCAGCAGATAAACCTGCCCGTCTGGTCGAGCACCTCCGACTTCGTGGATGTGGACGGGGTGACAGCGGCCAGCATAGACCACGGGCATCATATATACGTCTGGGACCTCAAGGATCACCTGGGAAACAGGGTGGCGCCGGGGGACTATGTGGTGAAGGTGGAAACCATGTACTGGCCCAGCATGAAATACCAGATGGTCGAAGCGCCCGTCACGATCGGCGGAGAGGAATCCAGGACAACGGTAGAGGAGGGCGACTTCATCCCGTACCTTCAGGTCAGTTATCTGCCCTAGGCCTGTTATTAAGGTCCTGAATCATATAGGTTACCGGGACCTGTTCTCGATGGCGTTCCTTATGGCCTTGAGCTCCTTCAGCATGTCTTCTAAGACGGCCTCGCCTCCGGCCGGGACCTCAGCATCGGCCGCGGTGGGAGACATGGCACCGCGGAAAGCGCGGAGCCTGTCCTGTACCTCGCGGTTGACCCCGCTCCAGTCCGTAAGGCCGTCAAGGCTCGCTTCAAACCCGGCCTGGCCGCTCATGCCCGCCGTCTGAATCCTCACGCTCCCCAGGCCGACGCAGTAGCGGTCGATGAGGTCGCGGGCTTCCACTATATTGGTTATGGTCCTGTAGGGAACCGTCTTCACGACCTTGGTCAATATGCCCTTGCGCACGATTATCTCCTTGCCCGTGAGTTCGTAGGAAATCGAATGGAAATAAGGCGGCATGAGCGCCGCAAGGAGCACCCATACCACGGCGCTGGATATGCCGAATATGCTGAAAAAAACCACGCCCGGCCTCTCCCCCAGCCCGATGCCGTGATGGGCCATCAGGGCAAAGAAAAAGATGAGAATCGCGACGGCCGGAATGCCGTAGACCAGCAGCGCGATTATGAAGAACTTCTTCATGAGGCGCTCATGCGGATAGACCACTTTGCCTTCCATTTTTGTCCCCCTGTCTTAAGGGCCCCAGGCGGGCCCGCACCCATACTACGCGTGGCAAAGAGACATTATTCATAATTGCCTGAATTATACATTACAGAGGCCATATGACCAGATCGATTTTTGCCCGCCAGCACCCCCGGGGCCGGCAGAATTCTGAAGAACAAACGACTTCAGCCGGTTCGCAAAAGTGTCGATTATGCAAACAGTTGCGAATCCGGCCACAAGGGCTTCGGTCCGTATCAGGAGCTCGGCCGGCCCGGTAGCCTATCGACCATGACTTTGGGGGGACGCTATGGAAGACCTGAAAGAAAGCTGGCCCGGTGCGACGCATACACCCCAGGAAAGACCTGCCGCGAGCGGGTCTGTAGACATCAACGAGACCGAGACTGACGAAGCGCTGCAATCCGACTCAGCCGGAAGGGCCTCGATACGGGACAGGTTCCTCAGGGTGAACAAGGAACTCTGGCTGATACTTGGGATACTCGCCATAGCGGGCGCCATGAACTATCTGGTGACCGCGAAGCGCATGATCATCGCCTTTTACGCAATGCCGACTCTCTTCTCGGCCTACTTCTACGGGAGGCGGCACGCCGTCCTCACCGCATTTGCCAGCGTGTTTCTCATCGGTCTGTTGACTCATTTCAACCCCGAGTTCCTCAACGGCCAGAGCGGGATCTACGGCATCGAGTACGACCTCATGGTCTGGGGCGGCACGCTTGTGCTTACCGCCTACGCCATGGGCACGCTTCACGAAAGAGAGCGACGTCGAATAGACGAGCTCAGAGAGACATACCAGGGCCTGCTCGTCATCTTGAGGCAGCTGGTATGCAATGACAGCGCCTCTGAAAATCACGCCCACAGGGTATCCAATTACGCCACCACCATAGCCGAATACCATGGACTCAAGGCCGAGCGAATCGAGGACGTGCGGGCGGCCTCACTTCTCCATGACATCGCGGGGCTCGAGACCAGCAGGAACCTCCTTGAAAAGGCGAGCCGGACCATGCTTGAAGAACCCGGTACCAGGGCCGGGCGCCGCAGCCCGAAGTCGCGCAGAGAGCCGGCCGTCGGACGGATACATCGCATAGTCCCTATCATACTGGGATGTCGCCTGAGCTATGACTCCCGGAGAAACGACAACTCGGGGGGAGAGGAAATCCCCCTGGAGGCTCGCATTATCAAGGTCGCGGACGCCTATGACTCGCTTATCACCGACCGCCCGGGCCGCAAGGCAATAAGCCCGCTCGAGGCCAAGAACGTCATCGACAGGGAGTCGGGAAGCGAGTTTGACCCGACCGTCGTACACGCTTTCAAACGGGCTTTCAGGAAGGGCGACCTCGGTGTGCCGGAGCTGCTCGAGCAGCACTCCGACGCCTAGCGCTTTCGCTGCCCGCGCCGACTGCCGGACTGCGGACGCCTTTTTCCCGGCCTGTTGCGGAGTTCCGATTGACAACCGGCTTCAACTCTGATACGCTGCCCTCAGAGAATTGAATAGCGTTCCCCGGTGTCGGAACCGACTCAAAAGGGAAGCGAGGTGAGATCCCTCCGCGGTCCCGCCACTGTGATTGGCCAGCCGAACCTCTTTCGGCCACGGGGCATCGAACCGATGACCTGGAAGGCGAGGCGAGGCGTTTGAGCCATAAGCCAGGAGACCTGCCGGGGACATCCCACGGAACTCTTCGCGGCAAAGAGGTGGGCCGGGTCCGGCTTATGCGAAGAGCCGGACTTTGTTTTTTCACAAGGGTCCCGTGGGCGGGCTTACCGCCGGGCGAGGGCTCTTGGTGAAAGCGCATGTTTACATTTCGGGGGCGGCTCTGGCCGTAATGGCCCTGCCGGCGCTCTTCCTCCCCGCGCACGCCTCCGAACTCTCCCATGCAATTACGTTTCGCGACAGCGTCTGGCATCTCTCCGAGATCCTGGTCGAGGCCGAGAGAATGGTGGACGTGGCCGAGATCGAGAACCGCCCGGGTTTCATCGCAATAGTGCCGATGGACGACGTCAGCCGCCGCGTGACAAGCGCAGGCGATTATCTCGCGCAGACGGTCGGCTTCCATGTGAGGAGCACGGGCGGCTACGGGGCCTACAGCACGGCGTCGATCCGCGGGTCTTCGGCCCAGCAGGTGAAGGTCTTCCTGGACGGAGTTCCCTTCCACCAGGCCCAGGCCGGCGTTGTAAACCTCGCCGACCTGCCCACTTCATCGATTTCCAGGATCGAGGTCTATCGCGGGTACGGGCCGTTCGACCTTAGCGGCAGCAGCATCGGCGGCGTGGTCAACCTCGTGACCCGCGCTCCCGGCGAACGGGGCGGCGGGCATATTACGGCGTCATACGGTTCGCTTGCCACGATGAGGCTCGGCGGGAGCTATTCCTTCTCGGGGCGCTCCTGGAATTTCCTGGGTCTGGGGTCCTTCACCACCACTGAGGGCGATTACACCTTCATCGACGACAACGGCACACCTTATACCCGGAGCGACGACGCGGAGGTGCGGCGCCTCAACAACGCGCTTGATGAAGTGGAAGGTCTCGTCAAGGCAACCGGGCCGGTCGGGGGCGGCACCCTGGTCGCCTCGAGCCAGCTCTACCGCAGGAACCAGGGCCTGCCCGGTTACAGCACCGTTCAGTCAACCACGGAGGGAATGACCAGGCAGTACAGCCTCACCCATCTGGCCTGGCACTTCGCGGACGGGGCGGCCGGCATCCCCCGAATAGCACTGGGGCTTCATTATCTTTACCAGATCGACCGTTTCACCGACCGGAAGCCCCTCACATCAGGCGGCAAGCCGGACGAGGACAACAGGACGACCTCTTTCGGCGGTACCTTCCGGTGGGGGCTCGCGCTCCCGGACATCCGCCAGTCCTTACGGGGACTCGTCGCTTTCACGCGTGAGTCGTTCCGTCCGCGGGAGACCGCAACGGTGACCGTGGAAGGCGAAACCCAGAGACGAAACACCCTCGCACTGTCGGTGGAGGACGAGGTTTTCGTATACCGCGACCTGGTGCGCGTGATCCCCTCGTTGAGGTTCGAGACCTACACCGACCATATGACACCCTTCACAGAAGTCCGCGCCGACATGGCGTCCTACTACGGGAACATGACGGACACCCGGGTTACTCACTCGCATCCGTCGGGATCGATAGGCATCATATTGGAGCCAGGGGCCGGGCTTAGCGTCAAGGCCAATTACGGCCGGTATTACAGGATCCCTTCTCTCATGGAGCTCTTCGGCTACAGGGGGATGGTTGTACCGAATCCCGGCCTTGAGCCCGAGTCGGGGACTAACAGCGACATCGGCCTGGGATGGGAACACACCTTCGGCCGGTCGAGATCGCTTGTCGCCGAACTGGCTTACTTCCGGTCCGACGTGGACAACCTAATAATGTACAACTATCTCCAGTGGGCCCGGGCGGCCCAGGCGGTGAATATAAACAGCGCGGAAGTGAGGGGCTACGAGTTTTCATTCTCGATGGGCGGGCTGTACGGCTTCGCCATGCGCGGCAACATCACGCATCTGCGCGCCATTGACACCGGCCCGGTGGCCTATACCAGCGGCAAATACCTCCCGAACCGCCCCGGCCTCGAGGCCCATGCGAGGCTGTCCTGGGCCGGCCACAGGCTGTCGGCCTTCTACGAATACGATTATGTATCGGGTAACTACTGGAACGCATACAACGGGGTGGCTCCCAACAATAAGGGACCCCTCTTCGACATACGCCGTTTTCACGCGCTGGGCGTGACGGCTCCTGCGGGTCTTCCGCGCACCACATTCACGCTTGAGATAAGGAACCTCAGCGACGAGCACGTGGAAGACGTGATGGGCTACCCCCTGCCGGGGCGCTCTGTTTACGGGACTCTGTCTTTAGAACTCTGAATGGAACAGGAAAGTGAGAAAGCAACATGACGCAAAATGTTAATACCCGGACTCTCTCCGTGGTCGCGCTCCTTGCGATACTGACGGCGGGCGTCCCCGCCATCGCGGGAGACGAGTACGCGTTCGTATTGACGACCGACTATTACACCGCCGCCTATTACTCGACGATCGAGGCGGAGCCCCCTTACACTGCGGATGTCAGCATATCCAGCGTTAACGCGGATGCGGTGGCCTACTATGACGAGGGTGAGGACATGGTATTCGTCGTCAACCGCTTCCTCGCCGACAACATACAGATCGTGGACCCCGGTTCCGGATTCGCGACCACGGGGCAGTACTCCGTCGGAAACGGTTCCAATCCCCATGACATAAGACTGGCCGGTCCCGACAAAGCTTATGTCTCGAGGTTCGAGTGGAATACGCTCTTTATCTGCGATCCCTATACAGGAGACTCGCTCGGCGCGATTGACCTCTCTGAGTTTGCCGACACCGACGGCATACCCGAGATGGACCGCATGGCAATAGTCGGAGACAGGCTGTTTGTCACCCTGAACATGATCGACCATACGACCTGGCTCCCCACCGGGCCCGGGAAGATCGCGGTGATCGACGTCGCGGCCGATACGCTTGTCGACGCGGATCCCATTGCGCCCGGCGTCCAGCCCATAGTGCTCTCCCTCGCCAATCCCTACACCGAACTCCGCCATGACCCCTGCAGGGGCGAACTCACGATCGGCTGCCTGGGGGGCTGGGGAGTGACGGACGGAGGAGTGGAGCTCATAGACCCCTTCACGCTGGAAAGCAAGGGCGTAATAGCCACGGAGTTCCAGCTGGGCGGCGACGTCTCGGACGTGCTCCTGTCCCCCGGCGCCAGAGGATACGCCGTCGTCATGGACTCGACGCCGTGGCCCGACAACTTCGCCCGCCTCGTGTCATTCGACCGCGCGACGGGTGAGGTGCTGGACACGCTTTATGTACAGAGCACGGGCGGCGGAGCTACGCTGGCCGGAATCGAGATGAGCCGTCAGGGCGAGGTCTATCTCTGCGACCGCGACGTCACCCGGCCGCGCGTCCGCATATACGACTTTCCCGTCGATACACTTATAACAACGGTGGACGTGGGAGTGCCTCCCTATGACATAGTCCTTGTGCAACAAGCACATGCGGGCGTGCCCGGGCAGCCTTCGGGGCCGCCGGATCCGAACCCGTCTGCGCTGCTGGTTTGCCCGAATCCCGCGCGCCTTGAAGCAGCCATACGCTTTGAATTGCCCGGCGAAGCTCCTGCGGCTCCTGTTGAAATATCTGTCCACGATGTCATGGGCCGTCTTGTGCGATCGCTCGAGGCGGGAATATGCGGCGCTGGACCCCATGAGATCGTCTGGGACGGAACCGACGACCGCGGCCGCAGTGTCGCAGGCGGCATTTACTACTGCCGGCTGGCGGGCGGCCGGGAGGGCTGTGCCCGGGTCGTGTTGTTGCGCTGACTTCGCTTCCGGGTTCGCTTATGATTTGACAATGGCAAGCAGCAGGGGATAGAATAATCCCGAAAGCAGGATTGCGAAGTACGGGCTGTTGCAATGAGCTGCAGACTGCACCGTCCGATGGGGCCTCCGGGGACCCCGGGTTCCCGGCCGCAGGCCGAAAGGAGGATAAGCCCCATGCTGCGAAGCATCGAAGAGCTCATCAAGATCGCCCAGGCAGGTGGCGGTTTCACGATGGACGCCAGCCGCTGCACCACCGAGGAAGTGCTCCGCGTTGCCAGAGTAGCGGGCGAGTGCGGCGCGGAAGTAAGGATTTCCAGGATCTGCGGCAAGACTACCGATGATCTTGTCAAGATAGCGATCGCAGGAAAGGGCCACGTCTTCTTCGAAATCTAGAAGAAGCCGCGGCCCGAGAATCAGTCGGCGAGTAGCGGTCCCTCTCTCCTCCCTTCTATATACCCATATGCGGCCGGAATCACAAACAACGTAAGAAGCGTAGAAGTAGTGAGCCCGAAAACGACAACGGCGGCGAGCGGCCTCTGCACCTCGGCGCCTATGCCGCGAGCCACGAGCAGGGGAAGAAGCCCCAGTACTGTCGTGAGGGCCGTCATTAGAACCGGGCGCAGCCTGAGCAGCCCGCCCTCAACGATGGCCTCGTTGAGTGTACTGCCTCCCTTCCTCAGCTGGTTGAAGTAGGTTACCAGCACAACGCCATTCTGAACCGCAATGCCGAAGAGCGCAATGAAACCAACTGAGGCGGGGACCGAGAGGTACTCACCCGTCACCAGCAACCCGACCACTCCGCCCGCGAGCGCGAGCGGGACGTTCAGCAGAATAATGAGCGCATGCCGCGGCGTCCCGAACGAAATCCATAGCAGCAGGAAAACGATCCCGATCACGACGGGTACAATCACTCCCAGCCGCTGCATGGCGCGCTGCTGATTCTCGAATTGCCCACCGTACTCGATGAAGTAACCCGGGGGCAGGTCGACCCTCTCGTCTATACGGTCGCGGATGTCCTCGAACACGCTGCCGAGGTCCCTGCCCCGCACGTTGCCCTGGACCACCCATCGCCGCTGGTTCTTCTCCCGGTTTATCTGTATGGGCCCGGTGACCGGGCTTACGGACGCGACCTGAGAGAGCGGAACATGTGCACCGTCCTCGGTGTGCACAAGTGAGTTGGCTATGGCGTCCAGGGTCGCCCTGTATTCCTCCTGATACCTCACATGTATACCGAAGCGACGCGTATTGAGATAGACATGATCGACGACCTCTCCACCCACCGCCAGTTCCACGACTTCCAGTATATCGCCCACCGTAACGCCGTATCGCGAGCACGCCCGGCGGTCTGCTACAACCTGCACCTGCGGCTGGCCGAAGCTCTGTTCGACCGACAGGTCAACGAGTCCCGGAACATCGCCTATCGCGTTGTGGACTTCATTTGCCTTCTGCCTGAGTAGTCCGAGATCTTCGCCGAAGACCTTGATCGCAAGCTGGGCCTTTATGCCCGATAGGAGCTCGTCGAAGGCGTTCTGGATGGGCTGCGTGAAGTTCAGGTTGACGCCCGGATACGTAGAGAGCTCCCTGTCTAGGGCGGCGATGAGCTCGCGTTTGCTTCCGTAGTCCTCCCACTCCCCCGTGGGCTTGAGCTCGATATGTATCTCGGCGTAGTTGACCGGGTGCGGGTGGCTACCCGCCTCGGGCCGCCCGATGCGAGAGACGGTCTCGTCAACCTCGTCGAAAGTCATAATGCGCCGTTCCAGTCGCATCACCGTCTCCGTGGCTTTCTCAAGCGATATCGAGGGCGCCATGGTCACGCCTATGAGAATCGAACCTTCCTCCAGGGTCGGAATGAACTCGGTTCCGACCAGCGAAAGACCGGTGAGGCTAAGGACGAAGGCGGCAAGCGCCGCCGCGAGGACAAACCGCCTGTGGGCCAGCGCCCATAGCAACCTGGGCTTATAGGCGCTCTTTATCTTGTGCAGGAATACGAACTCGGCGTGCTTCCCCTCCCGCAGCAGATATGACGAGAGCACCGGGGATACGAGCAGGGCCGTCACGAGTGAGCCCAGGAGGGCGAAAGCTATCGTGAAAGCCATGGGAGAAAACATCTTCCCCTCTATGCCCTGCAGCGTGAATATGGGCAGGAACACAGCCACGATTATAATGATGGAAAAGACAATCGGACGGCTGACCTCGGCTGCGGCCTCTGCTATTACATGTCTCTCGTCGGCCGGCCCTCTGTCCTCCCTGTTGAGGTGGCGGTAGATATTCTCGACCATCACAATGGCGCCGTCGCCGAGCATGCCGATCGCTATGGCAATCCCGCCCAGGGACATGAGGTTAGCCGAGATGTCGAAGTGGCCCATGGCGATTACTGCGATCAGGGCGCAAAGCGGCAGCGATATGGCCACGATGGCTGCCGTCCGGAAGTTCCCAAGGAAGGCGACGAGGGTTATGAAGACGAGAATCGCGCCGATCAGGAGGGCCCGCTTCACGGTGCCCGTGGCCTCCCGGACAAGTTCGGCCTGCTCGTAATAGGGAACGAGCTCGACGCCCGCGGGAAGTGATGCCCTGACCTCCTCGACCTTCTCATAAAGCCGCTCGATCACGCGCGAGGTGTTCTCGCCGTAGAGCTTGAGCACCATTCCCGAGACGACTTCGTTCCGGCCGTTGCGGGTCACGACGCCTCTCCGGATCTCATTCCCGTACTCCACCCTCGCCACGTCTCCGATCCTCACGGGGACGCCGTCCTCGACCTTAACCGGGATTCCACTTATGTCTTCCAGCGTCTCAAGAAGACCGACGCCTCTTACGAGGTGCTCCTCGGAGCCCAGGACCAGGAACTGCCCGCCTGCGTTCCTGTTGTTGTCGTGGACGGCTTCCACGATGTCACTGAGCGCCAGGCCGTACTTGTGGAGCGCGTAGGGATTGACCTGGATCTGGTACTGGAGCACATGCCCTCCGATCGAGAGTATCTCCGTGACGCCGGGCACCGTCTGCAGCTGGAACTTGACAACCCAGTCATTGAGCTCCCTTAGAAACGCGCTGCGCTCCTTGCCGCCCGTATATACCGACTCGTCCATGGTCAGGTAGTAGATGAAGATCTGGCCGAGGCCCGTGGATATCGGGCCCAGAGCCGGCGGCTCGTGCATTTCGGGAAGCTCGGCCATGGCACCAGCCAGCCTCTCGGCCACGAGCTGTCTTGCGAAGTAAATATCTATATCGTCCTGGAAGTAGACGTAAACGACCGCCATACCGAAGGCGGAAGTCGATTTGATCTCCTTAACCCCCGGCAGTCCGTTCATGGCCGACTCCACGGGATACGTGATTAGGCGCTCGACCTCTTCGGGCGCCATGCCATGCGCCTCCGCGAACACGGGAACCATTACGGGGGATATGTCGGGAAAGGCGTCCACCGGCATATTCGTATACTCGTAAACGCCGAATGCGATAACCGCCATGACCGCTATCAGCACAAGGCCCCGGGCCCTGAGAAGGCCGCGCATCATTTTTTCAGTCATATCTGCTCCCTTGCCCTAGTGGCCGTGCCCGGCATGCGGGTCGATGTTTTCGGTTACGACCTTGGCCTTGCACTCGAACGCCCCCTCCGCCACGTAGCGCCTGCCGGGGGTAAGCCCCGCGAGGACCTCCACGCGGTTCTCGTCACCGCGGCCGAGGGATACGGGAACGGGCTCGAACCCGTCACCCGCTTCCACGAACACGACCCACTCCTCGTCCAGGTTCTGCGCGGCGGTGCGGGGTATGAGCACGGGCACCTCCGTCCCGGCGACCGAGAGCCTGGCGGAGACGAACAGACCGGGCCTCCACAGCCCGTCGGGATTGGCCAGCACGATTCTCGCCGTCGCCGTGCGCGTGTTCTCGCCGACGACTGGGGAAACGTAGTCGATAATCCCCTCAGCGTCCGGCACTCCGTAGCCGGCCGATATCGTCACCTCTGTTCCCGTGCGTACGAAAGGGAGATCCTTCTGGGTTATACTGAGGTCCACCCAAACCGTACTCAGATCGGCCACTACGAATATCTCCGAGTCGTCACCCACTTTCTCGCCGAGCGTGATGTGCTTGTCGACGACGGTTCCGTCGAATGGCGCCCGCACCTCATAGCGGGTGAATGCCTCATCATCGTCCGCGTTCAGCCTCCCGACCTGGCTCAGGGTGAGGCCCAGGGCATAGAGCTTCTGCTCGCACGAACGGAACTCTATGCGGGCTTCCGTAAGCTCGCTTCTCGCGTCCAGGTACTCTTGCTCGGATGTGATCTCCTTCTCCCACAGGTTCTTCTCGCGCTCGAAGCTGGACTCAGCCAGCGTGAGCCTTTCCCGCGCAGCCAGGTAGTCTACCCTGGCGTCGGCCAGGTCATTGCTCTCGATCACGGCCAGCACATCGCCCCTCTCCACGGCATCGCCCAGGGTCTTCAGGACTTCGGTAACGATCCCGGGGACTCTGGGTACCATGTGGGCGAGGAGGTCCCCGTTGATGCGGACCTCTCCCGGGATCACGATCTCTCGATCGAGCCGGCCCGGCCCCGCTACGGCCATCGAGACCCCGCACTCTTCGAGCTCCCGCTCGCTGAGGCGAACCAGCGGGCTCCCGCTCTCATGCCCATGGTCCTCATGTCCTTCTTCATACGAAGGAGCGGCCGCACTCGCTTCGGCCGCGCCGTGGTCTTCCTCAGAATGCGCGCCCTCATCTGCATGCGCGTCCTCATCTGCATGCGGGTCGTGATCGTGATCGCACACCTGGTCTTCGGCCCGGGCCCTCACCTCGGCCTCAGCCTGCCCGCCCCCGCAACCCTGAATGAGGGCAAGGGCGGCCGTGCCTGCGACAATCACGAGAAGCATGGTCAATTGCTTGACTCTCATTGTTCCCCTCCGCTATTGTTTTCTTCTTCGCCATTGAGTCCTTCTCCGATGATTCGTTCGATCTCCGTCACGGCCTGGTGGTAGGCCTCGAGGGCGTCCAGGTACTGCGCCCTCACGTCGAAGAGCGTTCGCTGGGAGTCCAGCACGTCAAGATAGGTGAACTTGCCCTGCCTGTAGCCCTCGCCGGTAGCTTCAAACGCGCGCTCGGCGCCGGGAAGCACCGTCGCCCCGAGCGACCTGGCCTCTACATACGAGGTCGCCAGCGACTGGTAGGCCTGTGCCATCTCTGCCGCAACGCCTGTCTCCGTCGCCCTGCGATCTTCCCTTGCGCGGGCAAGGTTGCACTCGGCCTCCCGGATGCCGCCCTGATTCCTGTCGAACACGGGTATCTCGAAACCCAGAGCAAGGATGTAGGTGTCCAGGCTGGATTCGACATCCCGCGCCACGCCCACGCCCAATTCGAGGTCCGGGATGCGAAGCGACTTCTCCAGGTCAAGCACCGCCTGGTGCATCTCGATTTCCGTGCCCCATCTCGCAAGCTCCGGGCCCCGACCGGCGCGGCTCATGATATCTTCCAGGGCCGGTATCTTCTCGATCTGCGTTAGGTCGCCCTTCACCTCTCCAAACCCGGGCCTCCCGCCGCCCCAGGTCGCAGCCAGGGCCCTCCTCGAGGCCTCGAGGTCGTTCCTCACCCGCTCGACCTCGATTTCCGTGGAAGCGGCCTCGACAGCGGCCCTCGTCTCCTCAAGGGGCGAGACCTTGCCCGCCTTGACCCGCTCCGAGACAACCTCGAGCACGATCTCGGACAGCCGGTGGGACTCTTGGGCAACGATGAGTCTCTCCTGGTTTGCCAGCACGGCGATGAATGCTGAGGCGGCCCCGGCGAAGACATCCAGGCGTCTTGCTTCGTACTCCCAGCCCTCCAGATCGCGCTCCAGGAGCGCCACCTGCGTGCGCTTGCCGCGCTTGCCTCCTATCTCGAGAACCTGCCCGAGCCTAAGGGTCGCTTCGGCCCCGTCGAAGCCGGCGACCTCGCCGACCCCGCCGAACTGCTCGAGTTCCACCTCGATCCCGGGATTGGGGATCCGCCTGGCCTGGATCGCGCGTGCGTCCGCGGCTCTCACCGCCCAGGAGTAGCCCGCGAGTTCGGGATTGCCCATGAGCGCAAGACCGAGGACTTGCCTGAGCGTGAGGTCACCGGCAGGCTCAGCCACCCGCGGTGCGGCCTCATGTTGCTTTTCCGGTTTTTCGGGAGCCATGTAGACCTCAAGTTCGCTCCCCAGCGGACGCGGCTCGGGAAATCCCGTACCGCCGCCCCGCCCGGCGCACCCGGCGATCGCCAGCACCGCAAGCGTTATTGCAAGTAAGAGATGCTTATCTCGCATACAAACCTCCTGCCTCCACATATGAAGTTAATCCTCGCACCCGGGCCGGGTGCAGAGTCAAACAAGTGGGAACTGATTACCTAGATTACGATCACTACGCTGCGCAGAATCCGCAGCGTGGATCTCGCCAGGTGACTGGCGCCGGTGTAATCGGAGCATCGGACAGGTGAAGAACCGACGTCACTGTCTATGGGCTCGCAGACGCAGCAGGATGCGGTCGGGCTCGTAGAGGAGCTTTGTTCATCAGGAACCTGCTGGGCGTCCGACGATGAAGATACGGGAATATCGAGACATGGTCTCGAGCAACCGCGAGGCAGGGTAAGGCAGGAATTCTTCTCATAAGACCCCGACCCGTGATGATGCACGGCGGAGAGGAGGCCGGCACAGTGGCCTCCGGGGACTTCCTTCACCGCCACGCGGCCGTCTTCCCCTACACAGAGGACGACGCCATGGGGGAAGGCGAGGCCGGGAGCGATATAGGCCGCAATAATCGCAAGGGCCGCCACCCTGATAATCTTGTCTGCGGATTTCCTCATGCCTCTCCTCTCTTAATGCCCCTGTCCGGGCCCGCGCCGGGCCGGACCCTGTATTAGATAGTAACATGCTTACCTTTTAATGTCAAGCCGGCTCTACGGGGCCCCAGGCCCGTATTCACTCAATCTGAGGCCCCCGGAGGTCGATATATCGGGCGTAAGTCACACCGTGACAAAGGGGAATGTGCATGCTTATTGATTCGGTTCTCGAGGCGCTTGGAAAGACCCCGCTCATACGGCTCACGGCCATGTCATCGGGCAATGTCTTCGCCAAGGCCGAATTCATGAATCCCGGCGGCAGCGTCAAGGACCGCGTGGCCAAGCACATCATCGACATGGCCGAGAAGGAAGGCAAACTCAAGCCCGGGATGACCATTATAGAGGCAACCTCGGGCAACACCGGCATAGGCCTCAGCCTGGTGGGCGTCCAGAAGGGCTATAAAGTCGTCTGCATAATCCCCGAGAACATGAGCGAAGAGCGCAAGAAGATCATACACGCCCTGGGCGGCGAGACCATGTTGACGCCCGCCGAGGAGAGCCTCGACGGCTGCCTCGCCAAGGTGGATGAGCTCGTCAGGGCCGAGCCCGACAAGTATTTCATAGCGGGCCAGTTCGTGAACCCCCACAATCCGGAGATCCACTACCAGCAGACCGGCCCCGAGATATGGGAAGACACGGGGGGCGAGATCGACGTCTTCGTCGCCGGAGTGGGAAGCGGCGGCAGCGTGCAGGGCATCGGCACATTCCTTAAGGAGAAGAACCCGGACGTCAAAATCGTAGCCGTCGAGCCCAAGAACAGCGCCGCCCTGCTGGGGCGCGAGCCCGGCCTCCACCAGATACACGGCATCGGAGACGGCTTCATACCCGCCGTTCTCGACGTTGAGCTCGTGGACATGGTGATGACCGTCTCGGATGAGGAAGCCATACAGACGACCCGCAGGCTATCAAGAGAAGAGGGCCTGCTCGTGGGGACCTCATCGGGCGCAAACGTCTTCGCCGCGCTTCACATGGATAACGGCCACAACAAGGTCGTCACAATACTGCCCGACCGCGCCGAAAGGTACTTCAGCACGGCGCTGCTCTGAGCCCGGAGAGCCGGCATCTCACTGCATCGGGAATTCCCTGATCTCCACAATAAGCCACCAGCCGTCTTCTGCAGGGTCCGGCACTACTTCAATATCGAGAAATGTGAATTCCACCGCGTAGACGCCGGGCTCGCAGGCGAGCCCGTCTACTGCCACCACCTGTTTGAATTCCGCCCAGGTCACGGGAGTGATGCCCAGCGTCCCGGGCTCTCCCACCTCTATCCGGACATCAGACTCCAGCCTGAAAAGCAGGCCCCCCTCGGTCGCCCAAGGCCCGTTGGTTATGACGATACTCATATCGATGCCGGTAACGCACTCATGCTCGAAGAGCTTCCGGGCTGCCGCCAGGTCATCCTGTCTTGTCAATGAAACAGCAGAATCCTCTTCGCCACCCGTAAGTGAAAGAGAGTGCGTGTAGCCTTCAGCCAGACAGGCTGAATACCTGTCGATGTCGCCGCGCTCATATGCGTCGGCCCAGAACATCATCATTGTCTCAGGTGTGGGCGGCAAGGGAGGACCGGGGCGATCCTCCGTCACTTCATCACCACCGCACCCGGGGAGAAGCGCAGAAAGGGTGAAGGCCAGCACGGCCAGGCATATAATCCCGATGGAGATCCGTCTTTCGCAGCTGCTCGAGTTCCAGACCCTCATTTCACAACGCCCCATATATGATTATAACACGCTGCCAACCACATCGACCAGTCCAATGTGATGCGCCTGCCAGAGCAAAGCCACGAGGCTTTCTAATCCCTACCATTGACCCCATCCGGCCATTCGTGATACATCTCTTCTGTATGGAGACCAACACACCGAACCGCAGGACCGGAACCCTCATCCTGATCGTCCTCATTCCCCTGATTCTGGTGGCGGCCGTACTGGTCGCCTCCCCCTCTGACTACATGCTGTATACAGCCATCCGCGGCGCAGCGCTGCTCGGCTATTTATACATCTTCCTGACCTGCATTTCGTCGGCTTTCGTCGTTGAGCTCAGTAAGTTCTTCGGCAGGCCCTACATGAAGACCCATCACCTTGTAGCCGTCATGGGCCTCACGCTCATTACAATACACGGCGCCACCGTCGCCTGGGACTCCCTGAGCGCCGCAGTGCTGCTTCCGCGCTTCGAATCGCCCGAGGGCTTTCTCATGTGGGGCGGCCCCCCCGCCTACTGGCTCATATGGGTGGCCGTGCTGGCGGCGGGCTTAAGGATGGCGCTCGGAGCGCGCTGGCGAATGCTCCACTGGCTCAATTACATAGCCTTTCTACTGGCGACCGCGCATGCGCTCATGATAGGCGGCGACTTCGAGCGGCCCCTTCTCAGGTGGGGCGCCACCGGCATGGCGCTTGTCGTGATCGCGGTATTCTTAAGAAAGCGTCTGGCCGATGTGAGAAGATAGTCCCGCCTCTGGGTATTGCAGCCCGGGGACACAACAGCAAGGAGTGAAACGATGAAGGTAGTTGCATTCAACGGAAGCGCGAGGAAGGACGGCAACACGGCGGCCATGATAAGGACGGTCTTCACGGAGCTCGAGAAGGAGGGCATCGAGACCGAGCTCTACCAGATGGCCGGCAAGAAGATCCAGGGATGCATCGCGTGCTACAAGTGCTTCGAGAACAAGGACGGCCGCTGCGCCGTGACGGGCGACATCGCCAACGAGTGCATTGAAAGGATGGCCGGGGCCGACGGCATCATACTCGGGACGCCCACGTATTTCGCAAACGCCAGCCCGGAGATCATGGCGCTCGTCTGTCGCGCCGGGTTCGTCGCCATGGCCAATGACGCCATGCTCAGGCGCAAGGTGGGCGCGGCCGTGGTAGCCGTGCGCCGGAGCGGGGCCAACCACGCCTTCAACTCCCTCAATCACTTCTTCTTCATAAGCCAGATGATAGTCCCGGGCTCAAGGTACTGGAACATGGGGGTGGCCCGGGAAGTGGGGGATTTCGAGAAGGACAAGGAAGGCATACGCACCATGGAGGTCCTGGGGCAGAACATGGCCTGGCTTCTTAAGAAACTCTCCTGAAACTTGAACAAACGTGGCCCCTCATTCGTAGTCTATGGTGGAGAAAGGAGTGTGAACCATGGAAAAACACATTACGCTGGTGGCCGCGTTCCATATCGCGTTCGGCCTCATATTCCTCATAGCCGGAATAGCCATCTCCACTATACTGACGGGCATCGGCTTCCTCTCGGGTGAGGCGGAGGCCATGACCGTCCTGGCTACGATTGCGCCCATCATAGGATTTTTCCTCGCCATCATAGGCGTGCCCATGATCATCGGCGGCTGGGGGCTGCTTAAGAGGCGCTCCTGGGCGAGGATACTAATCATCATCGTCTCGATTTTCGCCCTGTTCAAGATCCCCGTGGGAACGGCGATAGGAGTCTACTCTATCTGGGCGATGCTGCAGGACGAGACCGTAGAGCTGCTTAACCAGTAGGCTTGCCTATGGAGCCGAGGACCCGGCCCAGGACCGCATGCGCCGCGAAACCTCCTGCGAAGTAGGCAAGCGCCAGGGCCCCGAACACGCCGGCGAGACCGTAGAGGCGGGATCCCAACATGGCAAGCGGGACGTAGACCACGAACATCTGCCCCAGCGCAAGCGCGGACGAGTGAAGCGGGCGGTTAAGAGCATTCAGGGAAGCCGACGCTACCATGAGCACGCCCTGCAGGCCATACGCCAGGGGCACTATTCTGAGGTAGGTGACTATGGTTGCCACTACGTCGGGGTCGGCATTGAAGAGCGTGGCTATGGGCCGGGCGGCTACGGCAAGCACCACGAACATGAAAGCCCCCCACGCCAGGGCGAGCACCTCGGCCGATCTTGCGCCAAGGCGCAGGCGCGCGTGATTGCAGGCACCCCAGTTCTGTCCCATGAAGGGCATGAGAACCGAGCCCAGCGCCACCACCACCGTGAAGGCGAAGAACTCGATGCGTGACGACACGCCGTATCCCGCGACGGCCGGCGTGCCGTAGGCCGAGACCACACGGGTGATGTAGCCGATCGCCAGGGGGACGACGATGCGCGTGCCCGCCGTGGGGAGACCTATATAGAGTATGCGCCCCCATGACCGGAGCACGTCCCGGACTCTCGGAATCGTCCTCGTGAGCATCTTGTCCCTATGACCCAGAACGTAAAGAGCTACGGAGAACGTCGTCGCCCTGGATATGACCGTGGCGAGCGCCGCGCCCTCTATCTCAAGCCTCGGGAAGGGCCCTATTCCGAATATGAGAAGCGGGTCGAGACCGGTGTTGACCAGGGCCGCTATCACCATGATGAGCGCCGGGGTCTTGACGTCCCCGGTGGCCCTTATGGCATTGTTGCCGATCATGGGTACGACGACGAACACCACGCCGAAATACCATATGCGCATGTACCTGGCGACCAGGGGGAGCACCTCTTCCGTCGCGCCCAGGAAGCGGAAGATGGGCGCTATGGTGAGGAGGCCTGCGATCACGAAGCAAAGCACCGTGAGCAGGGCGAGGACAAGGCTGTCCGTCGTGAGCCTTCTTACCTGGTCGGCGTTTCCCTCCCCTATCGCCCGCGATATTACGGCCGATGCCCCGACACCCAGACCCAGCGCCACGCTCTGCACGACGAGGATGACCGGAAGCGTGAAACTCAGTGCCGCGAGTTCATTTGTCCCGAGCTTCCCGACGAAATACGTGTCGACGAGATTGAAGGCGACGATGCCTATCATGCCGAAGGTCATGGGAAGAGTAAGGCGTATGAGCGTCGTCGTTATCGGCCCTGCGGTGAAGACGGCTCCGTCGCGTTTCGGCATCTGACCTCCCCGGCGACCATATTAAACAAAAAGCGCCGGGATTTCCACCCGGCGCTTTCCGCAATACAATGGAGGTGAGGTAATGCTATCTGAACATGGCCTTGACGCCGCCCCAGGTCATGGGCTGAACGGCGACGCCGCCGCCCGGGGGACCCTCATAGGGATCGACATTAAGGCCCGCATTGAAGATGCTCTCGGGTTCGGAAGTCTGGAAGGCGCAGTTGGAGGTTTTGAGCAAGTGCTGAGTTATCTCCACCTCTCCGTCGGATACGGGCGCGAGCCATGTCCAGGCTACGGGCCAGTACCGGGGCCTGGCATCGCTTCTCTGGCAGGTCTGCCAGGTAATGGACATGCCGTCGCCCGGATCGCTGATGCTGCCGATGGAGAGGTCCGCGCAATGATAGGTGAAGGCGCTTCCCCAGTCCTGGGGCCACCTGAGCCCGAACTCGACGCCTGTTAACGAATCGTAGGAGAAGATGACGAAGAAGACATCCACGTCCGTGTATGTGTCCCAGACGCGTTTGAAATCGGCCCTGTCCGATATCGAAGGCATGTTCTTGCTGCACGTTCTCGTCTCATGCGCTTCGACATGGAGGACGACTTTGAGATTCTGGTTGTCGGGGGCCGTCGACCCATAAGCCACCGGCGCCGGGGCCAGGATAACCGCGAGCACGATCAGCATTCCTGCCTTCATCAGGTTCTCCTTATCACCGCGGGACCGGCCTACAGGTCCGGTCTTCCTTACAACCATTTTTCGGCAGGCTTTGCCGATTCTGGAGGTTTTTCGGGGAAATCAGATGCAGGCATATTTCCAGCTTCCGCGTGAAACTGGTCCCGGTCGAGCGGACGTCCTCTCTAGCGGTAAAGGGCCTTCACATTACCCCATGTGCTCACTTCGATGGCGCTTACTCCGGTCTCGCAACTGGGCAGCGGTCCCGTCAGCGTCCCGTATTCGGACTCGCCCGAGAATTTGATGGCCAGATAATCCACCCAGGTCCCGTAGACCGGGGCAGCTACCGAGTAGTAACACAGATACGCCGTTCCCTCCGTGCTGGGCTCGCAGCCACCCTCATACGGCTCGAACTTGATCAGGGGGCCATAGATGGGTATCGACGGGTCCCCCTCGCACTCGAAATAGCCGTAATAGAGGACCGTGCAGGGGTCCTCCCCATAGACACCGGGCCCGGTTCCGACAGTGTCCTCGAATACGAAATAGCCTGGAGTGCACAGGCACGGGCAGTCTTCGAGCATTGTGAGCAGGAAATCGAGATGACTTACACCGTGGAGTAAGTTGGACCAGGTCACCTCATAGCAGTACTCCCAGTATCCCTCATGACCGGGTTCGGTGGCCAGCCAGGCCGAGCCCGAGGCGGATAGGTCAGGGGACCCATAGGCCGAGGATACCAGCAGGACAACCACAATACCGCAGAAAGTAAGATAATTAGCAATCCTGGTCATGGCTCTGCCTCCTAGGCGGGCACTGGCTCTGCGCCCGCTCGTCTAAAACGATCATATCACAATTATATGCACATGGTCAAGCTCCGTATCCAGGCCCGACCGGATTGGCGTCACCGGGTTTCTGCATTCGTCATGGGCGGCACAATCGCCGTCACCCTCCTTGCCCTCATGGTCCTGCCCCTTCCTGTAGATCGCACTATCAGCATGTGGTGGAAGCAATCCGGCCGCTACTGAGTTTGAACTGAGGGCTGCCTTGCAGAGAAGTTCAATGCTGCACCGGGACAGCAGCATCATTGATCAGTCTTCCCAATTCCTCGAGTTTCTCCCTTGCGTTTGAATTCTCGGGATTGAGCTCCAGTGATTTCTCATAATTGGCAATGGCGATTCCATATTGCCCGTCTTCCATATACGCTTCACCCAGGCTGTCATAGGCGTTATACGCTTCCGGGTAAGCTCTTACATTAAGCTCGAATAGAGCGATGGCCTCCTTGACCTCCCCCCTATACAGATATTCGTACCCAAGCGCGTTCATCTGGCTTTCCGTGAACATGATTGTATGGGGATTGGCCTCCCTGCATTCATCATAGTAGCGAATTGCCGCCGGCGCGCCATCCGCCTGTAATACCTCCATAAACCCGGGATCGACGTTCCTCAGCACGACCCAGTAACCGGCGAGGTCGTATTTGGGCTGTCTGCACAGATGAATGGGACTGTTGTCTTCATAAGGCATGCAATGAGGGTGTGTATAGGTGCCGCGCGGGATTACCACTTCGAACACCTCGAGCAGCCTATTCCGAGGCGGCCCGAAGGAGACATAGCTGTCTTTGAACTCTTTATTCCTGAGCGCCTCAAAATAGAACCAGCCGTCCGCACTTGTGGGCTGGGGCAGACCGTATTTCTGTCCCAATAAATGAACTGCGCCGGCCTGGCCGTAATTGCCTGTCAGGACACCGATTTCCTCATTCGACTCCGATGCGGCACTGTCGTAGACAGCGGCGATTTGATCAACCATCTCCTCCCAGCCAAAACGATCAGCCATGTGTTGCGGGAGCTGACCCAGATCCGTATTTTCATGGCGAACCCCTGCATGAACTCCCAAAACCGCGGCGTATTCCACGAATGTCTCGACGGGGAGAACCGGTACGATCATAGGCAACAACGGCAGACTCAATACGACGTAGACGATGGGAAGTGCAGTCCGGCAGGATCTTGCCCCGGGCCTTCGGATAGCGCGTTCACTGAAATAACCCTCGATCTTCACCGCACCCGCAGCCAGCAGTATTGAGTACATTGGAATCATAAAATAGAACTTCACGCCGAGAAAGTATGCCAGGAGAAATATGATGACGTACATGAGCCCGAATAAGCGATATCGTCTCCAATGATTAGAGAAGAGCAGCAAGCCCAGCCCTGTCACCCAGATTGGAAACGCGAAAATGTTGTTGGGTAAGATCTGGCTCCACAGGAATTCGGGGAACGACGCTCTGTAGGCAATGCCGCCGGAGTAGCCGGCCGCGAAATCCAGGAAGTACCAGCCATGCCTGAATTGCCATAACACAAAAGGAATGGAGAATACCAGGGCGACCAGGCCGCCAATCCAGATCCACTTGTTTTTGAAATACGCTCTCTGCGGCACAAGCCACAGGGATACGAATACGGCCAGACTGAAAATCAATATGCTCATCTTGTTGAGAAGCCCGAGCCCCAGCACCAAACCGAAGAGTAAAAACAATCTGGGATTATCATCTTTGATTATTCTCACCAGCAGATATATGGCCAGTGTCTGAATCAAAAAGTCCATACTGTCATAAGTGAACAGTGCCCCGAATATCATGAAACCGGAAAAGAAGACCAGCAGGCCCGTGAGCAGGATGGCGTATCTCTTTCCGCCCAGCTGCCTGGCTATCAAGCAGGCAAGGACCAGAGAAAGGGCGCCGCAGATGGAGGAAGCCAAATGAACCGACTTAATGGAATAACCGAACACCGCAGTAATCAGTTTTAGGAAAAGCGGCGTCAGCGGCAATATGTCCAGATTCGCAAGGCTGTAATGGTCGCTGATTGCTATATAATAGAGTTCGTCCCTGAAGTAGCCATACTCTGGGTGAACCAGGTGAAACAGAACCTTGGCGATAGCTAAATAGACGATTATGGCGTTTTCACTGAAAAGAGATCTGCTGCTCAGTCTCTGCTTCATAGAACAGATTTCAGGGGAAGATATGTCTGTCGCTGCCTTACCGCCGGTATTCGAGAATCAGGGATCCGGTGTACTTGCGAAGCCTGCTGCACCGAAACCCGCAACCGGTTTCACCAGCCTGCCGTAATGTACACAGTCTAGCCCGGGCCTGTCAATCCTCGCGTTCAAGACCGCCGTTTACGCGCACTGTGCGGCCGAATCCCCGGCCTCCTCGAGGTCTTCGGAAGACCAGCCGCTCCCTCCGGGGTCGCGGATTTAAGCTCATTGCCGCCTGCCGGGGTCGATACGGGGGCTAACCCAGGGGCCTGTACTGGATGGCCTCGGCCAGGTGCCGGGCCTCGATTTTCCCGCTGCAGTCAAGGTCCGCTATAGTGCGCGCGACTCTAAGGACCTTGGTGTATGAGCGCGCGCTGAGTCCCAGCCTCTTGGAGGCGGCGCTCAGAAGGTCGTCCCCCCTGCCGTCCACGCGGCAATGGGCCTTGAGGTGCCGCACCGACATCTGGGAGTTGGTAAAGACCCTGCGCGACCTCGCGAACCGTTTCGCCTGCACCTCCCGGGCTCTCCCGACGCGCTCCCTAATAACTGCCGAACCCTCCCCTTCTTCCCCGCTCGCCATATCGCGGTACAGGGCGGGAGGCACTTCGATATGGATATCTATGCGGTCGAGAATGGGCTGGGAGATGCGCTGGCGATAGCGCGCGACATCCCGCGAAGTGCACCTGCACTCTTTCCCGGGGTCGGTGAGGTTGCCGCAGGGGCAGGGGTTCATGGCGGCAACCAGCATGAAGTTGGCCGGGAAGGTGACGGTGGCGCGCGACCGGGATATGGTGACCACCCTGTCCTCGAGGGGTTGCCTCAGCACCTCAAGCGAAGTACGCCTGAATTCGGTGAACTCGTCCAGAAACAGGACGCCGTGATTGGCGAGGCTTATCTCTCCCGGCCTGGGGACGAGCCCGCCGCCCACCAGAGCGGGTTCGCTCACCGTATGATGGGGGGCCCGGAACGGGCGTGACGCCAAGAGGCCGTCATCGGCGAGCTTGCCGGCAACGGAGTG